>Ga0070741_10001526_pt1 | contig 69764 bp, 54 predicted proteins | sample Coa_R1_4_FD_66440 | JGI IMG/M metagenome (GOLD analysis project Ga0070741, IMG submission 66440) | Surface soil microbial communities from Centralia Pennsylvania, which are recovering from an underground coalmine fire - Coalmine... | ecosystem: Environmental > Terrestrial > Soil > Unclassified ... | reverse complement strand
TCGCTGCGGATCTGGTTGCAGGGCAATATCGTTGGACGAAGGATCACGGCCAATCGTGATACGCGCCTTCGTCAGGAGGACAATCCTCGGCTCACCATCTTCTGGCGGGATAATTTCTAAATACGGTTCTGTAGGGTTCATCACCATCTCCTAAACGAAACACGCTGTATGGCGAACAATATAACGTTTTTGCGATGTACTCAGTCTACCTGAGAACAGAGGGGTCGCGTGATGGCAAGAGCCTGTCAAACAGATGGCAAGAGACAGTCTAATTTGGATCAAGCCATGCTCCCTCCTATGCTGGAAGCGCTTCCTCAATCGGGATGCGTTCAGAGAGATCTAAGCGAAAAGTTCCGTACGGGGTAATGTGGGCATAAATGAGTGGAGTGAGTGCTCGTAGATCTTCTTTTCCCATCTGTTGGAAGTGCTTTGGGTCAGTCAAGACCTGCTGGATCAGCAAAGTGTTCACATATTATCTCGTGATTTTCTGGCTCTAGCATCCCACTCGCCCGGAAATACTCTCCTCAGCCATTTCTTCAATCGCCGCCGCCACATCTAAGGTCAGTTCCTCTGCTCGGCGCAGCGCTTGGCGGATACGAGCTACCTCCAATTCTCGTGCCGCAATTTGCCCAGCCGGTTCATTCCGTTTGTGGGCCAGAGCTAAGGCACGCTCATGGCTGGCCAGCATTCTGCGGAAGGTGGGAATGGCGCTCTTTTTGGGTTGCGCGTGAACGCATCCTAAACACACCAATCCTTTCGGGCAATATTCCCCTGCTGGTAAAGCACACACATGAGTCCCCATGTCACGCAGGCTACAGCTTGCGGCAAACGCTGCCCATTCCTCCGCTGTTGGGTTGCGAAAGCTTTCCTCACCATGAACCGCCCGATAGACCCTATGGAGAGCTTTCCGGTATTCATCGACCAGGTGCTCTGGATACAGCTTCGCGTAGACCATGACGGTATCGAGGGTGGCGTGCCCAAGCAGAGCCTGGATCACATGCACAGGTGTATTGTTGTTCAAGTGTTCTGAGGCAAAGACCCGGCGACAATCATGTGGATGCAATACCAATGGTTCTCCAGCGGCTGTTTGCGCGCCGGACTTCTCCGAAAGATGGCGCAAACGGGCGCGAATGGTCTGGGCGGTCAGACAGCTCGGATGACCCGCGCCCTGCAGCAAATAGGGCGCACGCGGGAGCGGGAGTGATTCGTGATAATCCCACTGATCGCAGAAAGGGACAGTTGCCGTTCCATAAAACTGTTTCACTCGCCGGATGATCTCGGCGATGACTCGCCCCAGGCCATCCCCAATGGGAATAACCCGAGCGCGATCATACTTGGATGGTTTGACATGCAGCAGGTAGTACACTCGACCGTCGGGCATTTTTCGTTTCAGGATATCCAGAGTTGTCAATTCACAGGCTTCCTCCACGCGCAACCCACTCTGAACGAGCAACTCCAGTAAGGCCCAATCCCAAAATGCCGAGAGCATTACTGCTTGCATCTTCGTGCTGTCGGATGCCTGTCGATAGGCTTCTTCAGCTTCTGACCAGTGCTGCAACGCGTAGGCACGGATCTTGGGCATTTCCCGTTCGAGATCAAGAATGGCAGTGGTCATGCGAGCCTGGCTACGCTTGCGGGCCTGCTCAAATCCAACACCGATGAGGTCATGCCGTGTTAAGGGGATGGTACGCGGCACAAAGGGAGCAAGCGAAGAAGTGGGTTCTGTTGCCCAGGTGCAAATATCGGCAAAAAACACCCGCACATCCATGAGCCAGTTGCAGGCCGTGACGCGGTCTTCCTGCTCTTCTACTCTCCCACGCTTGATCTTCTGTCCACGTTCAATGGCATATGGGATGAAAGCACGTGCCTGAATCGGCAGGATCTGCGCACAACTCTGCACTTCAGGGAAATGCTCAGCAATGAAGCGCCAGAAATGAGCTAGAGAATACACTTTGTGGCGCAGCGTTTGGTAAGCCGAACTGATCCGTGCAGCGTACATCTTGAGATACAGCGCCGTGACCTCCTGAAACCGTTCTGGGATCGCCGATTGGGCCACCAGCTCCTCGATGGAAAGACGCTCTTTGCGTAAGTGGCGGCTGCCTGCTCGTTTCGGAGTTCTGGCAAAGATCCCCAATGCACAGAGTGCCGCATCGAGGGTATCACTGCCCAGTTCCGCTGCAGCGGGAATGTCCAGAAGATTCTGTTCGGTGATCTGCTCAAGCACTTGATAGCTATGGAAGAGCAAGAGGCGGAGTCCTGCATTGAGTGCCGCAGCCCGCATTTCCGGGCGTGCCCACGAGAGCGAGGCCAGCACCTCTTTCAGACGCTGGATCTGGTGGAAGAGCGGATCGTTCTCAGAGAGAGACTTCATCCAGGTCGCGGTATTACTGTGACAGAGCAGCTCCCAGCCGGACGAGGCGGGCCGTGACTGCAACCCGCACACTACCTGTCCACCATTTTCCCGCAGGTCGATCCTGTCCAGCCAACCACTGCGGCCAGATATGTTGTTCAAAGTTTTGCCATCGTTCCTGAAGCGTCAGGCCATGACACGCATCCAGCGTTTGCCGTAAAGGCTCAAAAGTACGCAAAATTTGCTGACGAGCGTAGGGATGGAAACGCATTGAGGCCTGTGCGCGGGTGAGCTGGTCGAGGAAGGAATCTCCTTCGTATGGGAGGTCTTCCAAACTCTTTTGGGCTGCTAATGTCACCATGGCTTTTTCCTCACGGATGTTCTGGTCGGCTACTTGCCGCCTGGTCGAGTTCCTGGAGGGTCAGATCGTCGTAGGAGAAAACATAGCGTACCTCGGGTAGGGAGGCACGACCAGTTCTTCTCACCTGATTCTGCTGGACTACTTCCTGATCAAATTGAGATTTCGTTGCACTCAGCGCTTCGGCCAGTGCTCGGTGGTCAGTTGATGCATACACGTCTGCTGTCGTTTCCAAATGCTGATGGCCCAGCAGATCTTGCGCAACTTTGAGGTGTCCCTGATCGACGAGCGCCTGGGCAAGCGTATGACGGAACATATGAGCATTCACGTTGGCTCCCAGTTTACGACCAACATAGCGCGGCGCGGACTCGAAGGAGGCGTAGGTCAGCGGCGCTCCCTTCCCTTTGCGAAGACCGATCCAGAGTGCTGGCGTCGCAAGATCAGCAGGCCGTTCAGCGGAGAGGTAATGATGGTACAGTGGCCAGAAGTCCTCAGTGACTGGAACACGATGCTCATCGCGCGCCCCCTTCAACAGCACGGTGATGGTGCTGGCTTGCTCGTCCACGTCAGCCAGAGTCATGCCGAGAATGCCGTGCCGACCGGCGAACTCGCTCCAATCGCCAATTCGCTGCCCTGTGCGATACAACAAGGTAAGAAGAGCTTTGTCTCTCCAGGAATGGGCTGTATCGATGAACTGTTGGGCCAGAGGAGGATCAACGTGTCGCGGAAGGTGCCGGGGCACGCGGCGGCGTAGTTCTCCTCGCTTTCCTCGCCTGGGGATATCGCGACCAGGCATTCCATGGGTGTTCTGTTGTGGTGACGAACTGGCCGGAACCGGATTGGCGCGATTGATCCAGAGGCCGTTCCTTGGGCAGTGTCGGTTTGAATACGGTAAGCAAAGAAGGATGCCAGGACACTCAAACGGTGATTGATCGTCCTCGGCTGCCGTTCTCTTCCTGGAGCAGCTTTGCGGGTGAGCAGATTGATCTGACCCGCCTTGGCTGGATCAACTGGACACGCTCCTCCCTTCGCTTGGAGGCTGAATGTGACGATGTAGGCTTCTATCACCTGCGGGGTGACTTCATCGACTTGGCACCCGGCTCTGTGGAGCCAGTCAAAAAAATGGGCGAGGCCCTGCGCGTAGGAACGAAGGGTGTAAGCAGACCGCCCCAGGTGGCTCAAATGCAACAGAAATACATTGATGTCCGAAGCTGGGATGCCATCTGGTCCCACCACGAAAAAGAGGCTGGGGTCTTTTTCTGATTGCGTTAGCGTAAATGCTGCCATCACAATCACCTTCCAGAGAGAACAACACCTGGAACAATTGTACGATATGAGCTTCCTCTCTGCAAGGAGTTGAAGACGATCTTCCTGTAGGATTCCCAGATCACCAACAAAATCACGAGATAACGTGTACACCAAGCAAATCTGAAGGAGATGAAGAGAAAGTGCAGCCAACTCTTGCTCATCCAGGCGATTGGTAGCGAAATCACCGCTCCGACCGTAAAAAATAAAACTATTCGCTCCATTCCAATTCTCAATAACATTGAGGCCCTCATGGATCTCGCGCCTGAGTTCTTCTGATTGGAGATACTGACAGAGAAAGATTGTCTTGATCGCCCGACCAAGCTCTGCAAATGCTCGGTAGGTGGGATGCCTCACCCCTGTCTCTGTGAAGCGGCGCAAAATGGCTTCGGTTTCGGCTGTCCCCAAGCGGAGGGCAGTCGCATACTTGATCATCTGGTCATATTGCTCGCGAATGAGATCCCAATCGATGGGCTTAGAAAGAATGAGCTGGAGATTGGGATAAGCTTCTGGTTTCCCCGTTTCAGGGCGCGCCAGGCGCTGGGCATAAATATTTTTGAGCCGAGGCATGAGTTGGAAACCCAGGAGATGGCAGAATCCGAAGGCGACTTCGTTCTGCCCATGTGTGTCTACGAATTGTTTTTCCACTTTCATTTGGGTACAATGTCTCAGCACCCCATTGATCATGGCTGCGACCTCAGAAGAAGAGCAAGTCTTGAGCTGAGAGTAAATACAGGTGGCACGCCTTTCGACATGCCAATACACCATCACTCCTTTTCCACCATAGCGCAGGTGCCATTCCGTGAGCAAATTTTGGTCCCAAGCCCCGAATTGAGTCGAATCGGATGCGCAGGTAGTGGTTCCTTCTCCCCAGATATGAGGCAAGCGAATCTGAAAAATGGCGTTGGCAATATCGACAATGGCAGCGCGCAGATGTTCTTGATGCAGGTAGCGACGGCGTGTGGATAACAGTTCCTGGTAGGTTTGCCCATGATCTCCCATGCTGATACGTTTGATGCCCGTATTGGTTCCCATCCCGTAGAGACAGAGCAGCAACCGTTTTTGTAAGGTTTCTCGATCAAGGACTTGCCGCGTCGCTGGACTTTTAAAGTGCCGAGTGAAGTCGATGCGCAGATCCGCCTCTTTGAGGATATCGAGCAAATTGGTCATTCCCCAACGACGCTGGATCTCTGCTTTGATTTTGCGCAAATATTTTGGCTCTGACTGCGCTTCCAGCGGGGAGAGATGAATCCACCCTCCGTTTTTGTTGGACAGATGTACCTTGGGAGCTAGTTTCGGCATGGCACGGTCCAATGAATCGAGGACCGACCTCATCTGCTGTTGCAAACTCTCGATAAACTCTTGTGCTTTTTTCGGCTGGTTTAATGCCTGATAATATTCGTCTCGCCGTTCCGCAAAGTCTTTCGGCAAGTCATCATCAGGGTTGCGATACTTATTTGCTCCCGCCACCCACAACTCTCGGCAGCGTAACCCATCTCGCAATGCTTCCAGGACACACGGTTCATCGTTGACCCGATTGATGCGCTGCTCTCCATCTTTATCTTTTTCCAGCACAATCGATTCCCACATCGGGCGAATCACCCCCTCGATGGGAACATCTTCTTCCACTGGATACCAGATGCCAGTGGTATCCACGTACCGTTTGATCAACTCCAATGCTCGTATCACTGGCTGATGCATGCTATTACTCGAATGGATGTCCAACATGTTGACGAGCAAGGGAGCCATCCGACGGTAGTGATTACGATAGGAAGAGCGCATGCACAGATAGACCTGCTGGTGATAGCCTCCCCTCGTTTTATACTCCTGAACAATGGCTTTACATTGTTCCTCACTCATCACCCGAAAAATCTCTTTACGAATCGTTTCATCGGGATGGGCCAAGGCCGCTTCTGCAACCTGATAGAGGAGCCGAGGCTTATTTGTCACCCCTCGCAATTCATCAAGCAACTCCTTCGTGACCCGCTTTTCAGCCCTCGCCCCAATTCGTTGAATGAGATGCAGAAGTAATTCGATCAGGCTATCCGTGATCTCTGCTCGGCGCTGGAGACAAAAGGCAGCCAGCAAGGTAGAGCGGGTCGCGTCGGGATGGCGTCGCGATTCATACAGGGTTTCGGTTGCGGCTCGTTGGCGATAGAGTCCGATGACAGCGGGAGAGGCATCCCCGAACAAATCAAGAGGGAGAGCGAGTTGAGAAAGCACACGAAGCTTATCAATTTCATACAGGACACTCTCCAGCCCTACGGCCCCAGGGCTCGTTTTCAGATCCCGCTAAGTAATCACTTCGTGGCGATGGTCCTCGCGGGTGGGGCGTTCCTCCCCCTCAAGATCAGCCTCAGCTTCCACCTGCTCACTTCGTTCGAGGAGATGATCAAGCTGTGCTTGTGTCTCGGGCGCAAGACGGTCAGAAACGGTTTGGAAAAGCGTGTGCTCATAGGTTGCGCACGCGGAGCGGATCAGCCGGTCAATCCGCTCCGCGGTTGGAGGTTCAATCCGCTCCTCGCGAAAACGGGCCAATAGTTTTGCTTTCAAGTGCTCGACGTTCTGATCGGTTGCCAAGTGCGTTGCTAGCAGCCAGGAAGCCATCTGCTCACTATCCTCAGCGGTTGCTTCGCGAAATTTGAGGTGTTCGCGAATCTGCGTCCGGTGGAGCTTAATCGTTCGTCCATCCCACTCATACTGGGCAAACAGATTGGCATCCAGTTTCAGTTGGCGTGCGACATAATCAACCACGGCCTTCGGAATTTCATACTTCGCAGAAGGGAAGCGTGCCTCATACTCAAAGCACTTTAACAAGAGGGCACAGCCCAGCAGCGTTGCACCCGTTTTCTTTTCGAGAATCTCCTTATCCTCATCAATCAACGTAAAATGTTCGATCAGTTCCTCAATGTCCCACTGCCTTTTCATGCGTCCCTACCTATCGATGTTTTCTTTCATACCAGCAAGAACCCAGACCAAAAGCGGCCTGCAATCGCTGCTTCCTTGCGCCTGAATCTAGCAATTTTTAAGACGGAAAGCAAGTAAAAACAGACAAAGAGGTACTTTCATGTTAGACTCTCGCATAATACTTTAAACGGACTTCTTATGATATTTCGGGGCATTACTTCCTTTTAGCACAAGCGAGGAGGTAGATCTCGCAACAGATTGCATTTTCCGCTGCGAGTTTTCCGCTGCGAATAGATATGATCGGAAATGCAATCCCTCTGAGGAATAGGGCCTGATGAAGGGAAGAGAGAAGAAGGCGAGAGTGGAAACTCAACAAGGTCACTTTGCGCTTCATGTCAGCTTCGCGCATTTCACCCCTAGATAGTTGACGTTTAACAGAGGTCGGTATCTTCAAGCAAGGCTCTGGTGAGGTTCGCTCTGGTGAGATTAGCATTAACAACCCTGGCTCCGCTAAGATCTGCTTCTTCGAGGTTGGCTTCGCTGAGATTCGCTCTGGCGAGGTCCGCATTGGTAAGAAGGTTCCCATAGAGATCGGCTCCGCTGAGATTGGTCTTGATGAAGTTGATGCCTCTAAGATCGATATCTCTGAGATTGGCTCCGCTAAGGTCAGGTTGTATGTCTGGATGCGCCCATTTCCAAGTCATCCAGGCTTCTCTGCCTTGATGGAGCCATTCAAGATGCTCCTGGTTTGCCAAGCCAAGTTTCTCCTTTTACGACTAAGTTTCCGCCTTGAGATCCCTCAACAATCGATCAAATGCTTGCTGGTACGCTTGCGGATCTGTCCAACGCGTAAAGTCGCCAATATGTCGTGTGCGGCGCAACGTCGCTGCCCATGCAGTGCTCGTCTGCATCACCATGTCGTCCAGGCGGATCGGAAAGAGAACGAGACGGTGCTGCTGCTCCTCCTTCTCAAATGCCGCTTCGACCTCATGTTTGACCCATGTGCTCTGCAGTGAATGCTCGGAGAGTAACAAGAGCAGCTTGTCATGGAGGAGAATTGCTTCATCGATGCGTGAGCGGATTTCGTCTCCAACCCTCATATCTTGCGGGGCGAACCAGCAGCGTACCTCGCTGGCTTGAAGGTCGGCGTGGATGCGACAGGCCAGCATCTTGTCTGGGCTTGCGTACGCGATGAAACAAGAGGAGCGCTCAATGGGCGACAGTGATGCAACGAGAGCGCGCATATTGGTGATGAAGGTTTCCGGCGCACCTGTCCGACGCAAGAAGGATTCGGGGATCTGGCCGTGGGAGAGGTAGATCGTGTCCAGGCCGAGAGTTGAAGGAGCAAGGGGCTGCATCGTGTCCAGGCCGATGACACCACGGAGATCGAGATAATCAAACTGCGTCCCCCCAATGGTCGCGTTTGTACAGTTTGCTTTTTCCAGGCAGGCCCAACTCAGATTGGCTCCTATTAGTTTAGACATGCTCAGGTCGGATTCTTTCAGCTCGGCATCGTGCAAATTAGCGAAAGTCAAATCTGCTCTCTGCAGGTTGGCCCCATGGAGAACAGCCATGTTCAGGTTGGCATACCTCAGTTCAGCCTCGGAGAGATTGGCGGAAATCAGAACGGCTCGATACAAGTCGGCCCTGTGCAGAATAGCTCTGGAGAGGTCGGCATTCATCAGATTGGTAGAAGTCAGATTGGCTCTGTGCAAGTTGGCCTCGGAGAGATCAGCATTGCACAGATTGGCACCGTAGAGATTAGCGCTGTACAGGTCGGCTCCGCTCAGGTCGGCCCCGGAGAGATCGACCCAGAACTTGGGAGATATGGAAGTCAGATCGGCCCAGGGGACATCGTTCCAGACCCGGGGATGCACGGTATCTTCAATCTCGTCTAGGCCCATCTCGCACGGATAGTACTGCATCAAATGAAGTCGTTGGGCCTTTGATTGCTGCTCACGCCACTGGTTCCACTCACCCACGCTGCGTTTGAGTCGCTCAAACTGCTCCTGGTCTGCCATTGCTGTGCCTCCTTTTGCCTCATGTATGTAAATCGCGCAACAATCGCTGCAATGCATGTTGATAGGTAACATCGTTCTGCCACTGGCGAAAATCACCAATGAAGCGTATCCGGCGAATGTCCCCGGCCCAAGCGGTGTACGTTTGCATCACGGCATCATCAACCCGGATGGGAAAAAGGACCAATGTTTCTGGCGGCTGGTGTTCTCGCTCAAAAGCCAGTTCCGCCTCCCGCTCGACCCAATCACTTGTGACGGAATGTTCAGAGAGAATCAACAACAGTTTGTCCTTCTCCTGGATGGCTTCATAGATCTTGTCTCGCAATTTGTCTCCGATCCTCAGATCATGCGGAGCAAACCAGCAGGAGACGCCATTGCTTTGCAGGTCAGCATAGAGCTTCTCGGCAAATGCCTGATCTTCGGTGGCGTAGCTCAACACACACGAATGGTAGTCAAAAGGTGCGTGTGGCGTCTGCACAATCGTTGGGACTGGGGAAGGAGCGGAAACGTCTCGTTGAGTTGGCGGCGACGAAGGCGGCGGTAAATAAAGCTGCTCAACTGCTACCCGAATGGCCATCGCAACGTCGCGAAACGCCTCGTCACGATGAGTCCACGTTGTTACCGGTTTTGCATCCGTAGGAACACATTGTAAATGTGAAAAAGGCGTTCCTTGCCAATCGACTGGGCGCAGGATCACTGGGATGACACAGGCATCGCCTTTCGCATGGCGTGCTAATGCGCGTTGCATCTCGACGCCATAACAGTAGTCAGAGGCCAGAAAATCCGGGCTGATGAGTAAGAGAATAACAGTAGCCGTCATGAGATGGGTGTCAATACTTTGCTTCCAGTCGGTGCCAGCGACAATCTTGCGATCATGCCATTCGGTAATCACCCCTTGTTGCCGCAACGCGCTCAAATGGGTTTCCAGGAGCTTGCGGAGCCGCTCATCACGATGGGCGTAACTGTAGAAAAGCTCGATTGGCTGTGATGGTTGCTGTTCACTCACTGCTTCGTCTCCTGATTGTGTGGTTCATCGGCTTTTTTGAGATCACGTAGGAGACGCTCAAACGTCTGCTGATAGGCATCGTGATCTTTCCACCGGGTAAAATCGCCAATATGACGTGTTCGACGTAACGTGGCTGCCCAGGCTTTGGACGTGTGCATGATCGCTTCGTCCAGGCGCACCGGAAACAGGATCTCGCGCTTCTGACGATCTTCTTTCTCTAGGACAGCCTCTACTTCATGCTCGACCCAAGTACTAGCGATACTGTGCTCAGAGAGCAGCAAGAGCGACCGATCATGTATCTGGATGGCTTGATCAATGTGATCCCGGATCTTGTTGCCAATCTTCATATCTTCGGGAGCAAACCAGCACCGTACGCCATGTGCCTGGAGATCGTTGTGTAGACGATGGGCTAGCATCTTGTCCTTGCTGGAATAGCTGATGAAGCAAGTGGAATACTGGATGGGGAATTGGACCAGGGAACGAGCATAGGAGATGAAGGTGTCGCTCAAGCCTACTCCCCGCAGAAAGACTTCGGGAAGATCACCTTCAGAACGTTCCAGAGTACTCGTGCTGAGAAAGGAGGGATTCTCATGGATCATAGTTTCCAGCCCTTTGGCCAAGCGGAGATCGATGTCTCCAAAGATCGTCCGACCTACTTTTGCTTCACTAAGATCGGCCTCCGTGAGATCAGCTCCACTGAGATTAGCTCCCTGGAGATTAGCTCCCTGGAGATTAGCTCTGCTAAGGTAAGCACTATTGAGGTTGGAATAAGCGAGGTTAGCTTCTCTGAGATTGGTTCCGCCGAGATTGGCTCTGCTGAGGTTAGCTTCCATGAGAATGGTTTTACTCAGATCGGCTCCGTTGAGGTTGACCCAGTGCTGGCCGCTGAAGTCTGCTCCCCAGAGATTGGCCCCTCTGAGAAGAATTCCGTCGAGGATGGTTTCATTAAGGCGAGCGTCTTGAAGGGTAGCGTTGCCGAGATTCGCGTGTCTGAGGACGGCTCCTCTGAGATCGGAAGAGGTAAGGTTGGTTTCGCTGAGATCGGCTCCCTCGAAATCAACCCGGCTGAGATTGGTTTCGCTGAGATCGGCTCCCTCGAAATCAACCCGGCTGAGATTGGTTTCGCTGAGATCGGCCCCTCTGAGGTCGGCTTCTCTGAGATCAGGGCCTATCTCTGGATGCTGCTTTCTCCAAGTACTCCATGCTCCTGGCTGGTACCGAAGAAGAGCCAATTGATGTTGATCCGCCATAGTCCCCTCTTTTCCTTTCTACTGCTTCTCTCTCAAAAAACGCAGGAGAGGAAGCGTTTGAGGTTTGTCTTGGAAAGGTTAGCAAAAGTAAGGTTAGAAAAGCGCAGATGAGCACCACTCATATTGAATAGTGCTGTAATCAGAAAGGCCGCTACCCCAGCCTGCATGGCTCAGGTCGGGGCATGTAAGTGGATTCATCCTTCTCCACTGGTTCCACGCCTCCACACCTTGCTTGAGGGTAGAAAGGTGTTCTTCGTTTGCCATTGATTCTCCTCTCCTTCGGCTACTTTCGTCAACTCTGTTTCAAATCCCGCAGGAGCCGCTCAAAAGCGCTCTGATACGCCTCTGGGTCAGTCCACTTCGTGAAGTCGCCGATATGCCGTGTGCGGCGCAAGGTAGCCGCCCATGCCCTTGAGGTCTGCATCACCATGTCATCCAGACGGATCGGAAAAAGCACCTCGCGCTGCTCACGATCTTCTTTTTCCAGCGCGGACTCCACTTCGTTTTCTACCCAGGTGCTGGCAATGCTGTGTTCCGAGAGCAAGAGCAGCAGTTTGTCTTGCAGGTGAATGGCTTCATCGATACGCTGGCGGAATTTGTCTCCGATCTTCATATCTTCCGGTGCGAACCAGCATCGGACACCGCAGGCCTGGAGATCGGCGTGCAAGCGACGAGCCAGCGTTTCGTCTTTAGTAGAGTAAGAGATGAATAAAGAGTAATACTGAATAGGGTGCATCATAGTTGAGCGATAGAAGTCGATCCACTCATCAGGAACACCTGTGCCACGTAAGAAATGCAGGGCGCTTCCGTCTTGAGGGAGCAGGGTGGTGTGGAGCTCGACACAAGAAGGCGCTTGATGTTTGATCTCCGTAATTCCTTTGGTTGTTAGGAGATTCAGATGGCGAATGATCGTGCCTTTCATTGTGATCCTGCTCAGATTGGCATTCCGCAGATGTGCCCAACTCAAGTCGGCATCACTCAAGTCGGCATCACTCAAGTCAGCATCTCCCAGATCGGCTCCAATTAGCGTGGTTCCATGGAGACAGGCTCTGTCTAAACAAGCACTTTGCAAGAAGGAATAGTTCAAATTTGCACTGCTCAGGTTGGCATCTCTCAGAATGGCACCTGACTCATATGGATCAAACCTGCTTAGAGTCGCCCCCACCAGCTTGGCACTACTCAGATTCGCTCTCGTCAGATTGACATCGCCCATTTGAGCATAACTCAAATCAGCGTTGTGTAAACTAGACATATTCAAATTAACGGCATCCAAGCAAGCTTCTCTCAAATCTGCCTCATCCAGATTGAGCCAACCCAACCTTGCCTCCCTTAGGTCCACCTGACGTAGGTCTGCCCCTCTTAGATCTAGCCGTACCTCGGGATTCTCTTTTCTCCATTTGTTCCAGCTTACTACACCTTGCCTGAGCAATTCAACATACTCTGGATTTGCCACTGTAGTTCTTCCTTGTCTCGCATACCTGATCATTTGATTTTACTGGGAAAACGTGTGGAGAAGCATGATTTCGCAGAGGAGTTGGCTTTCTGAGAGTGAGCCATTTGGGCACAGGACCATCTCCGGCTAAGCTTGCCAATACACCTTGCCCATCTCGACGCCGCCCAAAATTCGCCGGACTATCCTCCTGAATTGCCCAAAAAAGTAGCAGCTATCCAGAAGCTGGAAGAGCCTGGTGATGCTCCGAGTGCTGACATCGAGTAGCACAATGGAGCGCGCGAACAACAGGCCACCAGAAGCAATCCATTCTTCGAGACAATTGCGTAGGTACGCGTCGAGCAGCACGAAGCGGCTGCGCTCCTTTGGAGACAGTTCGTGTAGGTAGGGAAGGATTGGTCCGAAAGGTTGGCCCACAGAGTTGCGGTTGTTTTGGTGCCTTTGGCTCTAGTGTGTGCCGAATTCGAGGTCATCTGTTATCCACCTTCCTCCATGTTCTTTGCTCTGCATATCTCGCCGAACCTGCTCCACAAAGGCCCGATACGGCTCTAACACCGCCAACCTCGCTTCTAACTCTGCAATCCTGGCCTCCTGTTTCAGCCTGGCCTCGACCAGGACTGATTGTTGTCGCTGTACTTCCTGAAGCTGCTGCTGGGCCGAGCGGAGACGTGCGATCAGTTGGGGCTTTTTGTAGCTGAGCAACGGGTCGCGGGGAGAAGGAGCACTTTCCGAATCCTCGCGTGGCTTCCGCTTCTGCTGCTTCTTTTCAGCTACGAGATGGGTGCTATTCGCCCGAAACAGCGCCAGCGCCTTTGGATTGCGGTAGATCGCGGCATAGCGTAAGCCACACTCTGAGATTCCCCCAGTTTTGCGGAGGAGTGAAAGCTAAGTACCGACGGGCAGAAATTCGTGACCCCACCAATCGACAGGAAAAGCGGAGGAATAAGCCTGACCCAGGAATAAGGGGAAAGGGCTACCGTGTTCTAAAAAGAGAAGGACTTGTAGAAGCAGTGAGCGTGTTCCGATCAAGCGAGGTTCTCCATGCATCCTCACTTTTCCCCTTCTGAATGCCATCACATCAAGCATCTCGTCCAGGCCCATCGGACTTCCCAAGCTATCGCCCGGCGTGCGCAACTCATCGAGACATCTCATAGGCATCCCGATTGGGGCACAAAGAGACTTGCCTCTGCGTTAGACCAGCCTGCGAGTTGGGTGCGGAAGTGGCGAAGGCGCTGGCAAGGGACCCACTCGCTCAAAGATGCTCCTCGATCAGGCGCACCCCGTCGGTTTTCTGCTGATGTGCGAGCACAGGTAACAGCACTGGCTTGCAGCCTTCCCCGATCTCATGGGCTTCCCCTCTCTCGTTGGAGTCGAGCCGAACTCGCTCGTCATACTGCTCATATCCCTGGTGGGCCAAAGATCTCGCCTCGAACCGTTGGTCGTTGGCTCTCGGCTGAACAGCTCCATCCCTGGCGTTACCATTCGTGGCAACATATTCAGGACCCAGAGACGTTTCTGCAACGGGCACGCCCGGTGCTGCGGCTCTATGAGCAGGCTCAGTCCCTTTTGCAAGAGGGGACCTGGGTGGTCTGTACGGATGAGAAAACGTCTCTTCAAGCACGGGAAGCAGAACAAGTTCCCCGTCCAGCTCTTCAAAAGCATCCGGTGTCCCAGTCTCCCCGGTATCATCGGCGTGGAGCATTGCATCTGATGGCGGCACTCTCCGTGGCTGATGGGGTGGTGTATGGGCAGTGCCATCCGCGCAAACGCTTCATCGACTTTCGCTCCTTTTTAGAAACGGTTCTTGTGGCAGAAGCCCAACGTCGCGGTGTCAAGACCATCGCATTGGTGCTTGATAATGGGACGACTCACGCGTCCAAGCAGCTTCCACTATGGGCCAAGAACCTAGCGAAAAGCTCGGAGGGGAAGCTGACGATGCAGCTGTATTGGCTCCCTGCCAACGCCTCCTGGCTCGACCAGCTTGAAATTTGGTTCAGCCTGCTGCAACGCAAACTCCTCCAACCGAACCATTTTCCCAGCCGTGATGAGCTTGAGCAGGCTATCTCGAATTTCATGACTCACTACAATCAAGCTGCCAAGCCTCTCAAGTGGTCCTACACGGTTGAACAGCTCGAACACAAGCTCGAACCACGCCTAGGAGAGAGGGTGAAGCCAGATGACAGGCGTGCAGCCTAAGGGGTCACGAATTTCTGCCCGGCGGTACTAAGTTATTGAGCGGATGGGCGACATCAGCGTGACCTGGTCCTAACTGCTGCTCGCAAATGTGCAAGGCGCGCTGATAGAGTGGCTCTGCATCCTCATAGCGACCCAACTCCTGGTAAAGATTGGCAAGGTTATTGAGCGGATGGGCGATATCAGCGTGACCTGGTCCTAACTGCTGTTCCCTGATCCACAGCGCTTGCTGATACCAGCGTATCGCTTCTGCGTAACGCCCACGATCTCGGAGGTAAGAAGCTACCTCAAAGGAGAGGCGTCCTGCCTGCTCGTCAGTGATCTGATACCGCTCAATGGACTGGCCGATCAACAAGGCATGGGGCAGGAGACGCTCGCACTGTGGCCAGACATGGTGCTCATCGTGTCTTACGTGAGGAAACACGGCATTGATCGCGCAAACCAGCCGTTTTGTTCTGTGCTGTTTTTCTGCTTCCTCCATTTCATCTTGCAGGACAGCCTGCACCAGTCGATGCAGCGAGAGCATCTTCTCCTTCGGATCACGCCGCAGCAGCGAAAACGCTCGTACCTCCTCGATAGCCTGATTGAGCAGAAAGGCATCGGCTGCGACAGGAGAGAGTGTCGGTCCAAGGAAGGACGCTCCCTCCGTCAGAATCTCTTCCGCGATGGCATCAGGAGCCAGATACGCACAGAGGCGCAGCAAGTCAGCAGCAGCAGCGTCACACTGCCGTACTTGCTCAAAGTTCAGTCTGAAGGTCGTGGTGACCGAGTCAGGATGATCTGTCGGGATGCGCTCTCCAATTCGTCGTTGCAAGAGATGGTCCCGGTGCGTCTGAAACAACGCCCCGTACTCGGCAAAGCCACATTTCGTTTCTAAGATATAGGCTCCCGCTTGATCAAGGGCCAACGGCAAGGAACCCAGGAGGCGCGTCATTGTTTTCAATAATCAGGAAGGTGCCAGAAGAGGTCAAAAAACTTAAGGAAAAAATCTCCCAGTTTGACGACAGATTCTTCCTCGAAAAATCCGTATTGACTCACAGAAAAATCGTACCGAAGCAGGTATCGTTGCCTCAAGAAAGAATCTTCCTTTCATGTTTGTGGGTCTGCAAGGCCGTAGCAGGCCCTTGACTGAGTGACAGCTTCCACAGAGCTGCCTGCCGCTCTTTGAGCTGACGCAGCAGAACGACTGGATTGAGCGCGCGATAGTCTTGCTGCAAAGCGGCCTCGACTTCAGAGGTCACTTGCTCGGAGAGCAGCACCCGCTGATACGGAGTTTTGGCCTCATCATAACGCTTTTTGATCCTGCTGCCAACCCGCTCTTTGGAAAGCAGCTTCATCGACGGCTGAAAAAAGTTGACGTAGAGCCGCAGAACATCGTACAGATTCTGAAGCGCATCCCAGGCCGACTGCCCTTCATAGCGATCATAGCCCACCACATGACGCACCACCGACCAGTTCTTTTGCTCGACATGGGCCTGATCATTCTTTTGGAACGGGCGGCCCCGCGTGAAGATCAAGTGCTCCTGCTGGCAATAGCGCACCAGGTGGGTAGTGAGAAACTCCACGCCGTTGTCAGAGTCCAGAGCCCGAAGCGGAAAAGGCAGACGGGCTCGGGCTCGCACAATCGCCTGAAAGACGGCTTGTTGCCCTCGGTTGCGCACCGCCAAACACTCCGTCCAGCCGGTGAGGATATCGGTCACCGTCAGGGTGGAGAGATAGTCCCCTCTGACGCTTTCACCACAATGAGCCACCAGATCCAGTTCGACGAAGCCCACCTGCACATCGTCCCACTCCGTCCCCAGGCGGATGGGAACCTCCTGCATCAAGGTTCCCGGCTTGGTGGTCGAAAAGCCATGCAGGCGGGTGCGCTGGCGTTCTGCGGCCAGGAGCCGATCAGCGGTTGCCGGACTCATCGAGAGGAGCTTCTCTTTGGTCGTCTTGTCCAGGGACAGTTCGCCATGCCGCTCTCACACCGCCACCAATTCGGGCAAATACGGCACCAGGCGCTTGCTACAAATCCCATGAGCGGCGTGCCAGCAGCGCAGAAGGGCTTGTTGCACGAGCCCATCGTAGCGGCGCGGATGCGGCTTGCTGGTTTTCTTGCGAACCGAGGACACGGCTCGGGATGGATGGTTGAGTAGCCCAATAGCATACTTGCGTTGATAGCCGGTATTGGCCACAAATTCATCCAGGATGCGTCCGCGTTCCTTTTTGCCTGCTTGCCGATAGCGCGGGGCGACTGCCGCGACAAGCTCTCGCCGACTTTGTCTGCTCATCATTGCCTCATTTCCTTCCAGCTCCTTCGGTTCCTCCGATGTGGGCTGGTCTAATTTTCTCATGAGGCAACGTTTTCCCCAAAGTACGATTTTTCGTGAGTCAATTCGAACTGCTGACTCAAAACGACCTCTTACCACAAAAACAGCAGTATACCACCCACAAAATCTTTGAGATCATCCAGGCAGAAGGGTATCAAGGATGCGAATCACGCATTGGCCAATTTCGAGCAGCCTGGAATCGGAGCCATCATCCACCAGAGGTGTTTCTTCCTCTTGAATTTAACCCTGGGCGAGATGCCCAATGTGACTGGGTGCGCCGTGTCGGTACATATGCAATACCCGTGTAACACGGGAGAGGAAGGGGGTAATGGACCTCTAGGACATCCAACCGACCTGGAGCGGAAACGCAAAGGGGAAAACAGCATGTTGGAAACGCGGAGAACCCTTGAAGGCATGTAAAGAGTTGCTCTGCAAGTCCTGTGTGCATGGTGAAGCTGGCCAATTGCTAAACCTGAGTTCTCGCATGATGATCACTTGCATCCGTTAAAACCATGCCTGAAAGAACGACATCGGAAAAGCATGAGACCCCAGTCCTCATGATAACACCTCCTCCGATGAATGGCGGGTAATGAACCCGAAAGAGAACAAACGGGCACCTAAACACACTACACGTTGCATATGTGCAAAAGCGGGATCGCCTAAAAGTTGCGAAACTCATGGCGACGGAACCCCCATACGAGACTTCAATGGAACAACGCTGATCCAACGAAATCAAAGGGGCAGCCTGCGAAGGCAGGCCAGAGTGCGTGAAAGATACCCACGCAGAGGGAAGGTATCAAGAAGTTACTAATGCATGGAGGTATGCGAAATTGCAGACAACCGAAACGTATTTAGGGCTTCTCCGTGAACGCGGCAAGCGGGGCTTGCCATTAAAGCGCGTCTACAGACAACTGTACAACACAAATCTGTACTTAACTGCCTACGGTCGAGTCTACCGAAATGCTGGCGCGATGACGCCCGGTGTGACAGAAGAAACGGCTGACGGCACCTCGCTGGAAACCTCTGAAGCCATCATCGCTGCACTGAAGCAGGAACGATATCAATGGCAACCAGCGCGAAGAACCTACATCTTGAAAAAGAACGGGAAAAAGAGACCTCTCGGCATACCTGTTTGGAGTGACAAGCTCTTAGCTGAGGTTATGAGAATGATCCTAGATGCCTACTTCGATGGGACATTCAGCGAACACTCTCACGGCTTCCGTGAAGGACGAGGGTGCCATACGGCTCTCCGAGAAATCTACCGAACCTGGCAAGGCACAGTTTGGATCATCGAGGGCGACCTAGCCGACTGTTTCGGCTCCCTCGACCATAACCTCATCATTTCGGCACTCGCCGAACACATCCAGGATGGGCGATTTCTCAATCTCGTCAAAAAGCTTCTCGACGCAGGCTACATGGAAGACTGGAAGCTCAACAACACGTTCAGTGGAGTTCCACAAGGAAGCATCTTGAGTCCGGTCCTCTCCAATATTCTGCTCTCGAAACTGGATAGATTTGTGGAGACAGAACTTATCCCCGAATACACCAGAGGGAAGAAAAAAAGGCCAAATCAGGAATACAATCGCCTGATTAACCGTGCTCGCAAACGGCACAACAGAGGACAGAAGGAGGCTGCCCACAAGATCAAGCAACAGGCCCAAAAGCTTCCCTCCATCGATCCCCAAGACCCCGGCTTTCGACGACTGAGATACGTAAGGTATGCGGATGATTTCGCCCTATCGTTTGTTGGCCCAAAGGAAGAAGCAGATGCTATTAAGCAACGGCTCCGAACATTTCTGCTTGAAGAACTCAAGCTCAATCTCTCGGACGAGAAGACGTTGATTACTCACACACGGGACAGCGCTGCCAAATTCCTCAATTACGAAATCACTACCTTACACTGCGACACCAAACAGACCCGCGACAAAAATGGGCGAAGAGGCCGAAGCATCAATGGAGGCATCGGTCTGAAAGTACCCAGAAAGGTCGTCGAAGACAAATGCAAGCGGTATATGAGCAAAGGAAAGCCCTCTCACCGAGCAGAGTTGCTCAACGAGAGCGACTTCACCATCATGGCAACTTACCAACTTGAATATCGGGGGTTGGTCAATTACTACCGGATGGCCTACAACCTTTACACGCTCCGCAAACTCAAATGGGTGATGGAACAATCGCTCACGAAGACGTTAGCGAGCAAACACAAAGTATCAGTAAGTAAGGTGTACAAGAAGTACAAAGCGGAACTAGATGTCGAGGGGAAGAAATACAAAGGATTGCAAGTCAGGGTCTCGCGTGAAGGGAAAAAGCCACTGGTAGCCACTTGGGGAGGCATCCCACTTACCTGGGATGTCACCGCACCCATTGAGGACGAAATGAAGCAATACGCCTGGAAACGGTCGGAGCTAGAACGGCGACTCCTGGCCCAAACATGTGAACAATGCGGGGCAACCCGCATGACCGCTAAGATAGAGGTGCATCACATACGGGCATTGAAAGACCTGAACAAGTATACAGGTCGAGAGAAACCGCAATGGGTTCACATCATGGCCGCCCGCCGAAGAAAAACGCTCGTCCTCTGCCATACCTGCCATATGGACATTCAACACGGACGCCCACACAGACGCAACAAGGTATCACGCTCACGGACAGGAGTAACCTGATGATGCTGGAAAGCCCGGTGCGTTGAAAGGCGCACGCCGGGTTTGGAGGGAGCCGGTCAGAAAAAGGAACAACAATGTCACCTTCGCTGGCTGGCTACCCTACGGTGAGGCTGTCGCCATGATCGCCGGGGTGCGCCAAGTGGTCCAAGTATTTGTGATGGCATTCCCGACACAAGAACAAGAAAGCTTTTTGTATGCCCATGTCCAGGCATTCAAGCACTTTGGCGGGGTTCCTGAACGGATTAGTTACGATAACCTGGCAACGGCAGTGAAACTAGCCCTGGACAAGAAAGGCCATCGTTCTCGCCAGGAGAATCGCACCTTTGTGGCTTTTCGGAGCCACTACTTGTTCGACTCGCATTTTTGTACCCCTGGGCAGGGACATGAAAAAGGGCAGGTGGAGCATGGCGTCGGCTTCTCCCGCCGAAATTTCTTGGTTCCCATTCCCGAAGTCGCCTCCTTTGAAGCGCTCAACGAGTACCTGCTGCTGCAGTGTCTCAAAAACGATGCACGATGTATGCATGGGCAAACGTTGACGATTAGACAAGCATGGGAACAGGAGCGTCCCTGCCTCCGAGCTTTGCCGCCATTTGACTATGAGTGTTGTGAAGTGACAACTGCTCGGCTCACCCCGTACAGTCAGGTCATTTTTGCCACCAACCGCTACTCCGTTCCCGTTCGCCGCGCACGCAGTGAAGTCAAGGTGAAAGCCTATCCGTTCCATCTCGACATTTTTGATCGAGAGCAACTCATTGCTTGTCATCCACGCTGTTATGGACGCGAGCAGGACATCTTTGATCCACTTCATTACCTGCCATTGCTGGAGCAACGACCAGGGGCCTTTGACTATGCAGCCCCCATCCGTCGCTGGCGCAAAGATTGGCCCGAGTGCTATCACCGGATGTTAAGCACCCTGCGCCAGAAATGGCCTGAGGGTCGTGGTATCCAAGAATTTGTTCGCATTTTACAACTCCATGAGCACTATCCCGCGACACTGATGCAGGAGGCGATTGAACAGGCGCTCACCTATGGCTGTGTCCATTTGGATGGCGTTTTGCACTGCCTGCATCACTTAACAGAGCATGAACCCTCCCTCGGTCCCCTGGACCTTTCGGATCGACCGCAGTTGGACGCGATTGGCAATCAGCCTGTGGACTTGTCGCGCTATGACCGACTGCTCAAGCAGTCCTGGTAGAGAGGTATGGGTATGCAACATCAAGCGTTGCTGGAAAATTATCTCAAGCAGCTACATCTCTCAACGTTTCTGCAAAACTATCAAGCCTACGCACAAGACGCTGCCCGGACGAATTTGCCCTATGAGCGCTATCTGCTGGCACTTTGCACCGCAGAAGTGGCCCAACGGGATGCTTGGCGCGTTGAACGGGCCATTGCCGCTGCAAAGTTCCCCGTTCTGAAGGATTTGGCCAGCTTTGACTTTGATGCCGTGCAGAACATTTCCAAACAACGGGTTCTGGAATTGGCTCAAGGAGGCTACATAGCCACGGCAGAGACGATTATCCTGGTGGGCAACCCGGGGCTGGGAAAAACCCATGTGGCCATCGGCTTGGCATTGGCAGCTTGCCAACAAGGGAAAAAGGTTCGCTTCTTCAGTGTGAATACGCTGGTGAACGATCTGCTCGCAGCGCAGAAAGACCTTCGCTTTTCCAAATTGATAAGGCAGTTCGAAAAGCTAGATCTCATGGTGCTCGATGAACTGGGATTTATTCCGTTCAGCAAAGAAGGGGGGCAGCTCCTGTTTCAAATCTGTAGTGCGCTCAATGAGCGGGTTTCTATCATTGTAACGACCAATTTGCGCTTCGGTGATTGGAACCAAATCTTTGGGGATGAGAAAATGACGGCAGCCTTGCTTGATCGATTGACGCACAAAAGCCATATCCTGGAGTTTGTCGGAGAATCGTACCGCTTTCGCCAACGGCTTTTGCTGGAAGAGCAACAAGCAGGAGCAGAGCGGTCACCAGAAGTGGGCTAGCATGACCTGCCACCACGAGGCGTTGCTTCTCCACAGTTTCGTCGAGCCAGTAGCACGGGCGATGCCGCCCTTGACCTTGGTGGGTGAGCACTGCGTGCCGAGAGCGACCGGGGTTCTGCATTGATGAGCGTTCCCATCTCCGGTCGCTCTCGCTCGTGCCGAGTCTACCCACCAGGTCAAGGGTCGGGCCTGGCGGCATCGCTTGTTCCGTGCTGCTGGCATGAGCGAGCGAACAGCCTCTCTCACACGCCTCAAGCTCTCCTGGGATGCTTGATGAGCCTGACGACTCACTTCCTCTGAAACCACTATTGCTCTTTTCTCCTGGAAGCTTTTTTCACTATCTGCCACTTTTTTCGAGTAAGTTACACCAGGTTCTTCCTCTCTGCTTGCCACTTTTTTCGTTAAGCAGCTGTCTGGTTTTTTCTTATTGAAAACAGTGATCGCCCGTTTTGAACGCCTCTCCCCGCTCTATCACCAGTTTTACCTGGGGATGCAAGAGGACCCGTCGATGCTGGCCTTGCTCTCCCTGGTTGATCCCGATCAACCGATGTACGTCTTGTTCTTTAGCATGGTCAATCTTCTGGCGTTGCGTGAGCCGTCGCATCCCTTTGCTGAATTTTACCCCTATTTTTGTGCTCATCCGCGCCCAGTAGCCGACGCGTATCCGGCCTTCCGTCAGTTCTGCCTCTCCAAGGCGCGGCAATTGCGGACGCTGCTGCCGTGGGCGAGGCTGCAAACCAACGAGGTCACGCGCTGTGCCAACCTGCTGCCCGCCTTTGAAATCGTCTCACGACGGGCCGGACGCCAGCCGCTGGCCTTGATCGAGGTGGGAGCCAGCGCTGGACTCAATTTGCTCTGGGATCGCTATGGCTATCGCTATGGCAACCTGTTAGTGGGCGATCCCCGTTCTCCGGTGCAGATACGCTGTACCTTGAAAGGCTCGCATCTCCCGCCCTTTCCTGTCGTCATGCCTCTGATTGCACAACGGGTCGGCATCGACCTCTCTCCCATCGATCTGTCCCAGCCGCGCGCTGCCGATTGGTTGCTCGCCTGCATCTGGCCCGAAGAGGTGGAGCGCTATCGCGTGCTGATGGCGGCCATCGAGATGGCGCGGGAGTATCCTCCCTCGCTCGTTGCGGGCGATGCCTGTGAATTGCTTCCTGAGATGTTGGCCTCTATCGCAGCCGATACGCCGATCTGCTTGTGGCACAGCTATGCGCTGACACAGGGACCAAAAGTGGTGTATGAGCGAGTCATCCAACACCTTCTCGATGCCTCTGCCTCATGCACGCGGGAGATCTTTCATCTGTCGCTGGAGCTGGACCCGGCCAGAGGGCCGGAACCTCGTCTGGAACTGTGGGTCTACCGCGAGGGGAAACTGGCATCCTATGACTGGCTGGCGAGCTGTGCGGTGCATGGAGAGACGATGCAGTGGCATGGTTTCTCGCAGGGAAGGCAGTCATTCTCCCAAAGCCGCAGCCCCTCACACGAGTCCGCCATCAGAAACACACGAGAGGAAAGGAGACGATCATGACCGAGCCGGAATGGGATGCCACGCATCCAGCGCGAACGGTGTCTCACAAGGGAACGCCCGTGCATGTCTGCTCTCAGGCGAGCTTTTTCCTGGCCAGCATGGTGGGAGGACTCTCCAGTGTCTGTATTAAGCAGTTGTTGCTACCCATTCAAGTGAGTCTGCTTGATCCACGCACGACCGCCACCTCCTTTGCCCTCATCGCCTCACTGGGAGCCTGTGCTGGACTGATTTCCGCTCCTCTCAGTGGGGCGCTCAGTGATCGCACGACCTCACGCTGGGGACGGCGACGGCCCTGGCTCATCGTGGGGAGCCTGATTGCCGTCATAGGACTCATCACGATGGCCAGGGCCAGCACGATCCCCCTCCTGCTCATCGGCGAGGTCGTGGCCCAAATCGGGGTGGATACGCTGCTGGCCACCACCACCGTGCTGATCCCCGACCAGATCCCGGAACACCACCGCAACGGTGTCGCCGTGCTCAATGGCATGGCTCCCATTGTGGGAGGCGTGCTGGGCTTGCTGCTGGTCACGCAATTGACCAATCCTCAGATCGTCTGGCAGGGCTATGTGCTTTTGGCCGTGGTCTCGCTGGGGATGATGGGCCTCTTTGTGCTCATCGTGCGCGAGCGACCGCTCAGCCGCGATGTGGTGGGTCCGCTGGACTGGCAGGCGTTTGTGGTCGGATTGGTGCGGCCTCTGGCCGTGCGCGATTTCACCTGTGTGTGGCTCTCACGGACGCTGATCTTTCTCAGCTTCACCATTGTGGGTGCATACACCTTTTTCTATCTGCGTCAAGGCATCGGGCTGGCGGCTTCCGTGGCGGCGCAAGGCGTGACCACGTTTCAACTGCTTTCAACAGGAGTCGTGATCGTCAGTGCGCTCTCCGCAGGATATCTGGCAGGACGAGTGCGGCGTTTAAAACCGTTGCTGATCGGCGGGGCGCTCGTCATGGCAGCGAGTCTCTTGCTGATCGCGCTGGTGCCAATGTGGCAAGCCATGATGGTGGCATCAGGCTTCTTTGGCGCGGGCTTTGGGGCATTCGTTGGCCTCGATATCGCCGTCGCGCTCCGGGTGCTGCCCAACGAGACCGAGCGGGGCAAGGATCTGGGGATCTTCCACACGGCGATTTTCCTGCCGTTGATCGTGAGTCCACTGATCGGAGCCGCCATCTTAAATACGGTTCACAGTTTTGCTGTGCTGTTTGTGGTGGCGGCTCTTGCCTCTGTAGGAGCGGCTGGGTTCATCGTCCCGATCAAAGCGGTGCGCTAGGCATGGCTGATGCTGGAAAACGAAAGTAGAAGGAGCACATAATGGCAGCAGATTCATCGAGTGAAAACCCCTTGCAGGCGCTGCATCTGGTCCTTGTCCAGGCTCGCCAATGCTATGACGAGCTTGAGCAGGCGCTCGTGCCGCTGAGGGAGTCGATAACGGATCTGGAGCAAGACTGGAACCCCTGCGATGAGGCGTTCTGGCAGCGCTTTCTGGCGGCGTTGACCCCGCTTCGTCAGAAAGTGGATGCCTGCTTGGCCCTTTATCGACAGGAATGCCCGACGCAGCCTGCGGCGGTCGCGGCCCTCTTTTCGGCGGTTTCTATCGAGCAGAGCTGCGTGCTCTTTTACCTCAGGAGCCGCATTGAGGAGGTGGGGCTTCGGCTCACGTCGTACCGGCACCGCGCCTCCTTTGCCGAGAAGCATCTCCAACAGCGGCAGTGGGTATTGCAGGGGATGCGCGATCTGGAGGATGCCGGGCAAAAAGCATTGCAAAAGGGCCTGACCTGGATCGTGCAAGTCTTGGAGGGCCAGCATACGTCGGTCGTCCGGTGCTCTGCCTCAGAGACAGACGTACCAGGAGCGCAACGGCCAGCAGTAGATCTGGATGCGACCAGGACAACGGCGGTGAAGAGAAGACGAGCAGCAAACAAGAGCAGATCCAACAACAGGTCAGATTTGTACCTTGTGAGGAGGCAAGAACAGGAAGGCCAATCAGAGCCCGTTTCCTCTGGATGACTCCGTTTTTCCTGTATCAGTAGAAGGAGAATGATCGGGATCTCCTTCTGCCCAACAGCTTGCCAGATGCATCAACTCCTCTTCCAGCGTTGCACGGACATGGAGCTCGACCTTGGCTAAATCCTGAAGCGATTGCTCCTGGCGGACGGCGCGTTTATACTCCTCGTTGACGCGTTGGCGGAAAGTGCGTAGGGCTGGTTGTTGTTGAGCCCATGCGGGCATGAGCGCCAGGTCAATGCATGCGGCAGGATAAAATTCCTGGTCATAGAAAGCCAGCCGGATCAGATCAGCATAGTGTTCGATCAAGGTGAGTCGCTCTCGCGTGAAAAAATCAGGGACACAACTTGATACGACCAACGCCCCAGCAATGCTTCCTTCACGCATGATGGGATAAGCCGCAGCGCTGCGTTCATGATCGTTTCTTTGAGGAGGAGCTATGACCATTGTGTCGAGCAGATCAGGGATCATCAGACCATGACGATGCATTACTGCTGTTCCAGCTAGCGACTCCGCACCGAAAAAGTAGTCTTGCGTGTGGAGATCGCCTCGCCACGGAGGCGTCCCTCGACTGACAGCAGCCCGCAACGAACGTATTTTGCCATCAGGACGTGGCGGCATGCACCGGGCTACAGACAGTTCCATTCCGGTCTGGGTGGGTCGAGTCTCTAGTTGGGTGAGCGCATGCAGCAAGATGGTGCTACAGAGGAGCCAGAAACGATCTGGGGCATCGCGAGCCAGCTGGAAGACTTCCTCATAGACATCCTGGGGGATCTTATCGGCGGGCCTTGCTGCCTGCCGAGGCAGTACTGCCTCGGCAGGCAGCAAGGCCCGCATTTTGGGATCATCGAGCATGAGGGCGCGGAGGCGCTCACGCTCTGGCTCTGGAAGGGCGCCCAGCAGCAGGTGGATATGGGCGGTATCAGGAAGTGTGTCCTCCTTCCTCCAGCGTTGGAACGTGGTTCGTGTCACCTGAACCGTCTGGTAGAGCTGTTGTTTCTCGGCTGCTGACATGCGGCGAACCAGTTCATCCAGATACATCCGCCAGGTCACATCCATACGTCCCCCTTTCTTTCGCGCGCCTGCTGTGCGCCTTCCAGGCGTGCATTCGTCGTCTTCACCTGTAGCATATCATATTTTCTTCCATTTTTTCAGAGTCTTTCCTGCTTTCCTTCCACGCCTCTTCCTGGTGAAACACCGCTATATCCCATAATTTCAGCTCATACCTTCGGTACACTCGAAGTAGAGAGAGCAGAACGAAGCTACAGAGTTGAAAAGCTACAACTTCTCCTTCAGCTCTCTGTGTTTGGCCAGCTTCATCACACAGTAGAAAGGATCAGTTTGATGACCACTTCGCCTGTATCTCCACACGAGCAGTCGGTACCCGAACTCCATGCACAAACGGGATCAGAGAGTGCAGCCTCGCAGCCACCTGTATCGCTCACGCCAGCAGAGCCCCCGGAGCGCTACTTTTACTTTGAAGATGAGTTGCCTGACCCTGCTGAGCCTTCGCTGGTTGCACCATTTCAGGTCTCCCATGCCATGCCCACCGTCTCAGATCCTGGGCAACTATCCGGGAATGCTCCTTCAATTCCCAATCATCCATCTGCAACCCAAAAAGGCCACAAGCGGCGACTTTCGTTCCCGCTGATCGCGCTGCTGGTCTGTGTGATGGCCATCATCGGTACGGTGGTGATGAGTACGTTAGTGCAAGCAACACCCCCATTGCAAAGCAAAAGCAATGGGCATGCCTCTCCAGTGCCAACCTCTCAGAGGGGTTCTTCACCGACGCCTCAAGGCTCTGTAACGATGACTGTCCAGGGATCAGTTCAAGGGCAAACTGCAAACCCGGCATCAAACTGGATTCCTGAGCAGTTGCCTCAAGGATGGACCGATGCCGGATTGACTCTGGGGGATGCGCTCCAAGCGATGCGGACTGCCGTCGCATTTAATGACCGTGAGATGAGCCTGGATTATCGCAGCGTTGGCACACGCAATCATCATGGCGGGACATTGACTGCCGCGACCTTTCTTTTCACGAACGGGGCTAGACAGCGCTTTCAACAACACGATGTCCGGGTCATCAATAATACCCTGTTTGATCATGTCGTGACGACCAGGTTGATCCGAATAACGATCAATGCGGCGCCCCAGGTCATGAAATTCAGCCAGCTCAATCGACAATTGTTTGCCTGGGTCACGGTTCCCTTCCAGCTCTGGCAGTCGCAGCTCGATCCCAATGATCCACAGCACCTGCGTCGGATTGAGGGATATGACCTCGACCCAGCAACACAGCAGCCTCGTTTGCATCATATGGTCGTCCTGCTACTGAGAGTAGCGCCAGAAGCGACAGGAGCTGCTCCTCCAATGGGTGGAACCGGCTGGTTGGTCAGTACGTATGCGCTGGATCAAGCTGATGGTTCCCTACCGGAGATTGTTTTACCGGCATAGTGTCAGGAAGCATCCTGATGTCAGGCTCAGCTGAACATCTCATCATTGAGCAGTTCGACTTGCTCAGGGCTAACCTCGATGACACAGGGTTGGCCCTGTTGTGCAGCCTGAGCATGATAGGCCCGCCTGAGCGGAAGCAACCAGAGATGGGTCAGCACGTTGCGGATAGCACCAGGCGTGAAGACATACTTGCATGCTACTCGCAGACGATAGGCTCGTTGGGCTTGTGGGTCTGTGCGCACGCGGGCATGGCCTGTGATTCGCAGAACGTGGTGAGAAGCTGGTTCCTGCTCTACTGCGAAGAGGATGCTGGCCCGCTGATCGGATCTCACGTTACGAGCCGCCAGGGTCCAATCAACCGTGCCGAGCCAGATATGGTCGTCCAGAACAACAAAGTAGAGCGGAGTCACGCTTGGTCGTCCTGCACGGGACAGTGTTGCAATGCGGGCGACCATGCAATGGCGGAGCATGTCTCGTACCACAGATGGGTCAGCTTGCATCATGCACCTCTCGAAGGGCTCCATAATCCCAGGCAACGGTTTTGAGAGGAAGCACTTCAAACCACCTGCGACCAGGAGGAGCATCTGGGGGAGCTTCTGTGGGCAGAATGTATCCACGAAGCAGGAGCGCACGCAGGTCGAAGAAGGAGATGCCCTCATCAATGAGCAGAACGATCTCCTGGTGAGGGCTGGGTCCAGGCGTGACATGCTCAGGGAGACCGACCAGATAGCGGTTCTCATGAGACACAAATGTCACTGGCTGAACCTGCGGTCCCAGATCATTGGCAAAGGCAATGCATGCGCGGGGAACCCGCTCAAGCAGATCTCGCGCACGGTCAGGAGGGATATTCCTCGTAATCCGCTTCATAGGGCAACCTCGCTGAGGCAAGAATAAAAAATCCTATCAATCAAGCAAAGACGTTTTTCACTCTCAACATATACCTCGTTCTCCTCTCAAAGGAATCACATTATGAGGCGTCGGACTCACAAGTGTATCGCGGTGAGGAGGATGGAAAAGGGAAAGGGTCCAGGAAAACAGGGAAACGTTCCTTGCTAATTTCTTATAGACATAGATTATGAAATAATGGAAACGAGCTGAAGCCCTAAAGAGAGAAACCCCATTCCTCGAAAATCGCTCAATGTTGAACCACCATGTTTCATGATAGTTACTAAAAGTATCAAATTACGTTGACAAATGTACCATTTTTATGGTACTCTGGGGAAGAGAAGCAACACCTGCCTTGAAAGAATTTGAGTATAAAGGCGATACCGTATCACAAGGAGTTGTGACTGAGCATTGAAGCACTGTCTCTTTCTACCAGCAATACGTCCGGTACAACGCACATCATCCAGATTACCCCAGACGATTCGTTTGAAGTCGTGTTGATGGCATTACGCCTTCAGCCTGGACCCATCATTCTGCTCTTGCCGGAATGGGGCCAGGCATTGTCTTGCCCAGAGCATTTTGTCCAGGTACGGCAGGTGCGTGAGCCTGGAAGCGTGAGCTTTGTCTATTCAGGGAGGCAAACGGAAGATCTGGCAGCGTATGCTCGTCAACAAGGATTTGCTGTGGCATCTTCATTGCAAGAAGCCATCCAATGCCTGGACCTGCACGAAAAAGAACGCGAAGTGGTTTTCCAGGGAAGAATACCACCTCTAGGAAAGCAAGAGGCAGAGTGGGATGAGAATCCGGTGACCGGAGAAGATGGGCAAGATCATCCCCATGTTTTCTTGGCAGGTGAGCCGTCAATGACGAGGACTCAGCAGTCTGCTCAGCCAACGATGACGACGCTCATGAATAAGCCATCATCACCTCCTCACACACCTTCTTTGTTTGCTGAGGCAAAGCAGAGAGGACTCGTCGTCACGTTAATTGCTGTGCTGATGATAGCTGCTACGGTACTCGTGCCGATCTTATTTGCTGCACAACCTGGGCTGATGCGTGCAAGCCATGCTGCGCTTGGTGGAGCTTCGTTGGTCGGGCAGGTTGCCTTTACCAGTAGTGGTCAACTCAATCCCTCCAGTTCACAAGGGCTGAATGATCGTGTGATGCTTCACCTCACCCATCTTTCGTCTCCTGCTCCTGGCGCAAATTATTATGCCTGGTTACTGCCAGATCGGTCGGATCAGCAGACGAAGCCGCTCTTGCTTGGCAAGCTCATGGTGATGGGAGGTCAAGCTCAGCTCACGTACATGCATCCCACACACGAGAATATGCTCGCATTCTGGAGTCGCTTTTTGGTGACAGAGCAGACCAATCAGGTGCAACCTGCATCGCCATCGAATGATCCGGCAACCTGGAGATATACCGGAAGTATTCCTGATATCCCCACCCCTGGAGATGAGAACCACTACTCGCTGCTCAATCATCTGCGCCATTTATTAGCAAAAGATCCAATGCTCCAAGAGATTGGTCTTACCGGGGGATTGGACATCTGGCTCTATCGAAATGCCGGAAAAATTTTAGAGTGGGCAAGTGCAGCCCGTGATGACTGGGCTGGAGGTCAACAGACGGCGCTGTTACATCGCCAGATCATACGGATACTGGATTATCTCGACGGAGCAGCAGCCGTTACCGCTTCGGGAGATCTTCCTCTCAATACCCCGTTCCTGGCAGACTCGCGAGCAGGAAGACTTGGCCTGCTGGAAGTGAGTCAAACACCGGCACTCCCAGCGTATCTCACTCATGTTGGTATTCATCTGCTCGGAGTGATGAATGCGCCAGGACATAGCGAGGGACAACAACGCATCGCTAACGCAGTTGCGTATGCATTGAAGCAAGTTAGAGCACAAATGCAGCAGATTCATCAGGATGCGGTCGCACTGGCAAAAATGGATGAGACACAGCTTAAGAGTACGAGGGCGTTGGCTCTCTTAAATGATATGGTTACGGCTGCCACGAATGCTTATGCCGGGCAGGCAGATCCCACCACGGGTGAGAATACCAATGGGATCATCTGGATTCATCATGAACTGCAACTACTGGCTACTATCCAGGTAACCTCTGTCGCTTCCAATCATTAGTAATGCCTCCGTGATGAGAGTGATATAGATCAGGAATAAGCGAGAAAGAAGGGGAATATGTCGCACTACGACTGATGCCGATGAGAACGATGTGGCACTGTAAGGAGACGTTCATCTTGTATTAAGCGTAAGGAGCGGAGGTATGGGAAGTAGCGCACGTAAGATGAAGCTGGTAACGATGCAACAGGAGCAACAGGACATCTTGCATTTTTCCTTGATCGACTTGTTGGGAGATGATCAGAGCCTGGCGCTCAACCCCACGCTTGGGACGCTGACCTATCTCATCTGTAAAGAGAGTCGCCCACTGATTCTAATGCAGGAGCAATTTACCCCGACTGAAATATATGTCCTGTTACCCCTCTTAGAAACCTATCCCTACTTCTGCCCCTACGAAATGCTACTGGCAAGTTTTGAAGAAGGCCATGTGACCGAGGAGAATCTCAGGTGTTCTCGGCAACGCCTTTTGAAGGCTCGGCAGACAGGGACATGGGATAGGCTCATGCGCCCTGTTCGCAGCGTCCTCTCGCGCACGCGCATCAAAATACGCCCTTTCGGTTTATTGATTATGTCCATCAACGAAACCGGATATTTACTCAAAGCCGCTCCCCGTCAACCTGCAAAGCCACAGCATGAAAGAGAAGCGACGCTGTGGCGCGACCAGTAGAAGCGAAAGCACAATAATTTTTTTGAACGTCCGCTGTCGTCATCATATCAGGCCGTGAAAAGCAATTGGGAACGCTGCTAGCGCAGCTCGTGAAAGCGCTCCGATATTTCCTTACGGCAACATGGCTAGTCCCAATGGAAAGCCCTCCTGCTCTGGAGCGCTTTCACTCACCCGATTGAATGGCAGGCTATGGATGCATAACAGAATCGAGATGAAGCAATCCATGTCGTGAAATGGTTGAATACGAGGCGCGTGTTAGCCTTGTGATGGATCATCCTCACGTTCAATTGAGGAAGAGAATGGTTGGTGTGTCCTGGTGGCAGCTTGCTTAACAACTGCTCAGCCACCTTGATAGGCCATGAGCCATTCCAGTACATATGTGCTCAACCAATAAAGACCACTCATACCGGCGAAGATCCCAACCAGCCAGAAGTAGATATCCATCGGATTACGAGTCAGGTTCTGCACGATATCCCATTGCGTCAAGAGAAATGGGAGAGGAATCCCTATCCAAAGGGAGGCGCCAGCCAGCCCTCTATGAAGTGTAAGACTTGCCCACCGATTGCCCGATACTTTGCCAGCCTCGCGAGCCAGCCTACGCCGCTCATATTCCTCAGAAAAGGTCGTATAGACTCGATAGAGCGCAGTGAAAAAACAGAATGGGAAGAGCAGCAACCAAAATATTATGAGCGGCTGTGGTATCAGGCGGGGTATAACCATGTAGAGAATGGCTTCAATGACAAGCACTCCCATGAAAAAGACAGTCCCTATTTCCCGGCGTATGGTCACATTCGTGTACCAGCGAGGCTGGCGTTCTCCTGCTAGGATCTGCTGCTGGGTTCGCCGACGCTCTCGGATGAGAGTACGTATCGAGAAAAAGGTGATGAGCAAGCTACTGCAGAGGATAAAGATAGCAAGCCAAAAAATTGTTGTATTCATGTATTCGTTTCCTTTTTTATCAGCAAGCCTTACAATAGCAGGTGAACATGATAGCGGGCTAACTCCTCAGCATAGTGTTGTTCAATGAGGGACAGAACCTGCTTTACTGGTGTGCCGAGCATTGCCTGGGGAACATGAAGGTGTGCCTGTGTGAGTGGGTCACGTCGAATAGTACGAGATCTGCCATTGCCATAGAGCATCCACCAATGGGGACCATCTTTCAGGCAAATCGAGAAGTATAAAAAGACGTTATTTACTCGACAGCCTGCAATCCATGCGATTTCTTCCCAGGGAACGAAAATCTTGCCCAAACCCACCTTAAAATCAATAGACAGGCCCTGAGCGTTGATCATCATCAATGGATCGCCTTTTCGCCATTTCGATCTCATCTGAATGAGCCACCAGAGCATTCCTCCGATAAAAATTGTGGCAAGAACAGCAAAAACGGCAGCGACAGAGGCTCCTGCATCGATATGGTAGTTGGTCCAGAATGCCCAGAGGATGAAGCTGTCTATGCCGAGAAAGAGCAGAAAACAGAGAACGATGACACAGTGAACAATCAAAAGGGAATAGCGATTCGGATAGATGGCAATGATTTGGGAAGAGCGTTTAGAGATTTCCACAATAAAACCTCATCAAGAGTTTTTTACTATTGTAACATAGATAGTGATCATACTTGCTGGCTGTGTAAGTCAGGTAATTACGGCAGAAGAAACTGAGTTAGACAATTTGTACCTTGCTTTTTCTGGTTACGCAACTATCGAGAGGAAGCTCATGTTCTCAAAAGCGGCAGAACAGCCATTCCTAGCACAAGGATGCTGATCCCGCCCCATTGAATCGGGCTGATGCGCTCGCGATACCAGAAAATGCCAACCAGCAATGGGAGGAGAGGATAGGTAGATGAGAGCGTCGCTACCAGTACGGTACTCTGGGCCGATCCCATGTTATAGAAAATCGTTCCAAGCACATCCAGCAGACCGATAAGCACCATCCCACTAACATGTTTGAGTTTGATATCTCCCCATCCTTCTACGCGTTGATGGCGGGCATAAGCGAACAGCAGAAGCGTGGAGCCGAGACGAGAAACGGCAACGGGAGCGATGGGGCCGAGATGAGCTGTAGTCAGGCTCAGTAAAAAATATTCGCTCCCAAACCCCAGCATAGCTCCCACCCCAAAAAGAAGCCCCAGCTGTTGCTTTTGTCTGGCTAACCACTGATAACGGATAAACAAAGGAACCAGGGAGAAACTCCCAGCAAGGAGTATGCATATTGTCACACACACGCTCCAGAAGATGACCAGCCATGATGGTACCTCTAACCAGCCAAGCAAGAAGAAAAGAAGACTCCCCGTGAGAAGCGAGAGTGCGAGAGCCATGACGATAAAAATCATCATAGTGCGTGAGAGCCTTGGAGATGATCGTATTGTTCCCTCATTGCTTCCAGCTCCTGTCGCCAGGATTATGCCGCCAATCATCGCCACGAAGATCACGCTTGTCGCTGGAGACGGGATCTCATGAAGGAACAGGATCGCAAGCACAATGGTAATCAGTCCGTAAGAGGCTGTCACGGGTGAAATAAGCGCCATTGGCCCGAAGGAGAGTCCCTGGTATAAGCTCAAATTGGTGAGACAACTGACCATCCCAAGACCTGCCCCAACCCAAAGCAAAATAGGGATATCCCCAGAGGGGAGGCCAATGCTCATTGATGACGCGTGAGTAAAAAGATAAAGGACCAGGATGCAGGCCGCCGCTCCATGTGCAAAAACGATAGTGTACATAATCCCAACAGTTTTTGATGATCGCGCAATCAACAGATCGAGCAAGCCGAACATCACTGCCGATGCCAGACCAAAGAACATTGTCATACGCAACTCCAACGCTCTTACTTCTATGAAACATACTCTACGATAAAGGGAGCAGTTATCCTTCGGCAAAGGTATTTATGTGAAACGCTCTTCATGTTTCCCTATGAGCGATGCCGCCCTCTTTCTGAGAATACTTTGGGAAGCCTGGCCCTGTCCTCGAAAACGATCTCGATGGTGAGGGGAGACATTACCAATTTTCGGCACGGACACCGCCTATCCCTGGCACGAAAACGACCTCTTGCTCTTTGTGCGATCAGAGGCATACAATGTGATTGGCTGATCAAAAGCGGCTCTGTGCTTGTCGCTGGGAGAAAGAGACCCTAGTGATCATTGCCATGATCACACGCAACGTATGAGGGAGGCACGAAACCATCGTGGCAGAGAAGACATATAATATTCCCCAAGAGCTGATTGAACGGTTACGAGCCGCCAAGCGCATTGCCGTCTTGACCGGAGCGGGGGTCTCGGCAGAAAGTGGTATTCCAACCTTTCGCGATGCTCAGACAGGTCTGTGGGCCAAATACAACCCGGAAGATCTTGCCACTCCCGAAGCGTTTGCCCGGAACCCGCGCCTGGTGTGGGACTGGTATAGCGAACGGCGTGCTCGCGTGACCCAGGCTGAACCGAATCCGGGCCATCTGGCCCTGGCAGTTCTGGAACGATGTGTCCCCACAGTAACCATCATTACCCAAAATGTGGATGGCTTCCATCAGCGAGCGGGCAGTTCGCGAGTCATTGAACTGCACGGCAACATTCGCCGGGTCAAATGCTCCATAGAGGGAAACATTGTTGAGGTATGGGAGGAGACAGACACGCCTCCACCACTCTGCCCTCGCTGTCATGGGCTGCTCAGACCAGATGTCGTCTGGTTCGGCGAACTGCTACCGGAACAGGCCCTCAAAGAGGCAACAGAGGCGACCGCTGCCTGCGATGTTTTTTTCTCCATTGGCACATCAGGACAAGTTTATCCCGCTGCCTCCCTCATCAACTTCGCAAGAAGCTGCGGAGCCACCGTCGTGGTAATCAATCCTGATGAAGAAGTGCAAGCCTCGCCCTCATTCTATCGCCTCCATGGGCCTGCTGGGAAAGTGTTGCCGGAATTGCTTGAGGCGGTGTGGCCCGAAGCAGGTTCCCTTAGATAGCTGGAGCTTTTTCATATATTTTTTCTAGTAGATCTGACTTCCCAAAAACATGATACAAGTTCATCATTCAGTATTGTTCATAATGCCCACAACTTCTCAAAAAGCTCGTTTTTTATTCCTGTGTATTTGCAAAACATTGTAGCTATCCTTTTTAGAAGCACAAGTGCTTCTGTACTATACTTTGGTCCCATTACATCTTCTAGGTTCCGCTCGGAACCAAAAAGATGCTCTGATACCACAGTGTCAAGATGCTGTAAAATTTTTGAGGCATAAAGCGAGTTAAGGATGATTCTGTTCACAATTTCTGCTAATTCATTAAAGTACTCAGGTTCCAGTTCTATTTTCTCATCTGACCGAATATGTTTGTTTATTTGATTCAAATACTCTATTATCTGCAAACTTGTATTCATTCTCTGTTCGCCGCCAAAGAAGGCGATTTTAAATTGTCGGCCCACATTCGTGGGATCACATGCAGCAACTTTGCTAGCCATTTTGAGTACGGAAAGTGAAAGCCTTTGCAACCCCATAAAAGCAAGAAACTTTGACTTGAGATGATCAGGAGTAATGTCTGACTTAATGTCAGAAAACAACTCTATAATGGTTTGTATATTTACATAATCATCGGCCATCCAATATTTATATTGTAAATATTGGTATACACTTTTTAATACTAATTGCCTTTCAGTCGGCTTTTCATCATCTTTGACATGAATTCCCCATAAGTTAGAAGCCCTTTCGTAAACGAGCATATCATCTGCATAATGAGCAGTATTCTCTAATCCTAACCCTTTCTCAAGAATCGCTAATCCCTGCTCATCTAATACACGAATTCCTAACATTGGCGCAAGAGAGCGGGCATGAGTATGAAGATGGGTTTTTATAAAAATCCCTTCTTGAGCATGAAAAAAATCCATTACTCCTCTAAGCCAAAAAATCCGATTTGCTTCAGATTCTTTGCCTGACTTACAATCTGCTATGATGACCGTCTGGCGTAGGTCCGATTCAAAACGGATGCCTAAAACATCTATATCTGTTAGTAAAATTCTTTTGAGATTTTGTTTTGCTTCTTGGCTCTCGAAATGGGACAATACGACTTCAAGAGGACAATGATATCCCTGGATCTCAAGTATTTTCTTGATCCTTAACTTTAAAGGCAAATCTCTCACATTTGTTATCATTTATCCACACCTCGTGTTAGTTTAGCAACGTTCAGGATATAGTTGCGTGCAATATCATCCGGTAATGCTACCTCTCTACCAAGTTTAGCGCGAGTTGGTAATGTTCCTGAAAAAGTACCGCTTACATTTAATAATGCAGCTGCATCGACCTCAAGTTTGCTAGCAGAGATCCGGCCCAGTTTTAGTAAGTCAATTGCGATATCAAGTGCTCGCATGTTCTCTGGTGTATCGATCAATGAGAAGTGGTAGAACCCTGGTCTCCATCGATCTGGTTCAACAGTGCCTATTTGTTGTATCACAAGAAGGCCATACTGCTCTGGAAAATCGGGACGAGGGTACTTAAACCGTTTTCGCTCCCGAAGAGTTTCTAATATCAGTTCGGGATATATAATCTTTCTCGTACTTGCATAGTGTTCTCCGTACCTAACACAGGCCAGAATAGCCCGTGCTTTCTCCAAAATTATTCTTTCTTCCCTTGCTAATCCTCCTCGTGGCGTAAATAAAAATGTTCGACCAGTGGCTCCTGCTGTAACTTGCACAGGACATAAAGCTCCAAGGCGCATTGCTTGTGTCGCAAACTCTTTATCTGTCCCTATTAGCTGTTCCATTGGCACACCTTGATATCGTTGCACCCCGCCTAATGCCAAAATAATGCGATCCTCGGGAAATTGTTGCGCTAGTGTGAGCAAAGCTGCAGGTTTTTCCTCAACTGTGAGAGGCGAATACAGAATAACTTCGTTTTCGTTCTTATATTGATCAATTAATAAGCCGGAATTTGCTATCATAAGGACTTTGTTAAAATCAGCTCCGCTAAGTCCCAGCGAATTTTTGAGGTTTGCTTCATGTTGAGGAAATGCTGCAACTGTTTCCAGAGCTTCAATAGAAGCCTGTTCTATTTCGCTCGGACATAGTTGTATCCATCTTTCACCGAGGTCTTCATACCCGTTTCTCAACTCTGGAATGCGTAGCTCAACACGTTTAATTTGTGAATTTGCCTCCCTTACTGTTGCAAAATCAATCTCTTCCAATTCTCTCAGAACATGCCGAAGTTCGATCCCAGATATGCCAAGTTGAGAAGCTAACCCTTTTAATGTCTGGTAGTCTTCAATATAATCTCTACCTTTAAGATGCGTTGCCAGCGTTGCTGCTTTGCCCACTAGCAAGGTTTTCTCCATATACATGTCTTTTAAAGGGAAGTTTATTGTGTCTTTAAGCCCCTCGTGGAACTCTTGGGCGCGCATTCCCATGCTACTTTTGCTCATTTTTTCCAACATGTGATCTACCTCATAGCCCTTTCCGTTCTAGTTTCTTTATTCTTCTTCAAACCCGACATTCTCGAAGCGCAACGTGCGACAATTCTCCTCAACGACCTGCTGCACATCAAGGGGAATGCCATCAGGGATCTGTGCCTGGATCTCCAGAGTCACGGTTACCCCATCCTTGCTCAAACTGGTGAGGTGTTTCACCACTTCTTCCATGATTTTGCCAGCGTCACCGGCCATCAGACGCGGATTGATTTTTACTGCCCCATAGAAACGACGCTTTTGCTGCTCTTCGCTTGTGGGATGTGGTACAGGCGCTCCATTGTGGCTGGCTGGCGCAATGGGCGTACTTTCGGGCGAGCGTGGTGGCTGTTGTAAGATGACGCCGTTCTCACGCAAGGCTGATTGCGAAGCTTGCTGAACTGCGTATGCTGCTGCTTGTGCCGCTTGCTTGCGAGCCAACTCTGTGGCATCCGCTTCCTGCTGTGCTGCTGCTATCTCGGCTTTGACGACGAGTCCCGTACCAACGCTGGTCAGCGTTATGTGCTGGCCCGTCTTGAGTCCTAGATAGCGTTGGTGGTCTTCGTCCCAGCTATCAGCATAGGCGAAGGTCTCTTGCTGCCAGAACATCGATTGGACGCCCTCGCGAATGGCCCCCAGGAGCACGTCGGTATTTTTCAAACGCGGCAGGTAGACGTGCTGCGCGAAATATTCGGCGAGCGTTTTGACCGGAACGTGATTACCGCGCCAGAGGGGAATGCGATCCATTTCGCTTCTCAGCAGCGTTCCCGCATATTGCGGGATAAGCAACTCCTCGGTCTTGAGCTTGCGGCTGACATTGGGTGCCAGCGGCGCTGGTGGCTGCGACTGGGCTTGCATACGCAGCTCTAATAATGTGATCGGCTGAAGCGCCTCTTGTTGTGGAACGAGCAGCCAGAAGTACGCCTCTGGGATACGCGCTTTGACGATCTTGTCCGCTTCGTCTTTCTTCGTCTGGGCCTGTTTGCGTCCAAAGGCATCCAGGTTCAAGGTGTCGCTTTCGTCGCAGATGGAGTCCCAGGCGATATATTGACGTACCCCCTCTTTGAGATCCTCCAGGCGGTTGCGGTCAGCGGCCAGGAAAATGAGGGTGTTTTTGTTGTTACGCGGGCCGTTGCCGCGCGTCGCTAACATGTGTTCGGCCTCGCGCCAGGCGGTGCTCTGTTTATCATTGCGCGCATGGGCAACCTGGGGCTTGAGGATCACAAGCCGGACGGAGGTATCATCATCGACTACCTCGACACTAGAGGAAGGGCAGGCGTGGACACGTCCAAAGTCGGCGCGTGTGCTCTGTTCGAGGCGGAGGCGTTTCTCAATTTCTTCATAGACGCGATCATCGTCGTATTGGGTCGCGCGATCCTGGGCCAGACGTGTCACGCTGGGCTGGGTGGCGTACCAGTAGCGTTGCCCATCCAGATAGAGATGCGATGACTGGTCGGAGAGGCGGCGCAATGCGTCGCCAAAGGTTGCGATACTTTCTCCCGGTTGCGCGCTACCGAGCCTGATGCGGTCTTCGGTCAATCCCTTATTGGGATTACGTGGGTTGGGGGCTGAGCCAAAATAGATCGTGCGGGCGACGCGACGACAGGCAGAATAGCGGCCAAGCGTCGAGGGGTTCTCGCCGTCCAGACGCCAGGGGAGGGAATGGGAGCCGTCGATATCTTTTTCGATCACGGGGTCCCAGTTGTCCTCCAAATAATGGGCCAGTTCCGGCTTGATTTCAGCGTCGCCCGCCGCGACGCTGGCAGGGAGAATCAAGGTATTGTTGTCGTTGTGCTGCCAGAGGTTATGGACGACTTTGGCCATCAAGCGCAACACACCGCGCGTGCGCTGAAATTTCTCGATGCTGGACCAGTCGTTGTAGAGCCGGTCGAACAACTCTGGATGAATGGGATAGGCGGCTTTGATCCGCTCCTCATATCTGCTCTCACGACATTCCGCCGGAAACTCTTGTGGGTGTTCGCGGTAGAGATTGACGAAGGCGTGGGCCACGGCATCACGAGCGGCAAAGAGCGTGCCATCGGTAATATCTTGAAAGAGACGACGGCGCACAATCTCAAAACCTTCTTCCGCGTCGGCTGGTCGCCAGGGCGATTCTACTCGCCCGAAAATATTTTTGAGTCGTATCGTGGCTTCCTGTCCGCCTTCGCCGCCCGTTTCGGTGTCAGAGGCGGGGATGGTTGCGACAACGAGCGTCTGTGGTGCCGTCTTCGCCGCTTCGGTGAGCGATTGGGCAAAGCTCAAATTAGCATCAAATGAGCTACCAGCGAGACCCGTAGTATCGTGGTAAAGCTGCCGCGCATAAACAACCCATTCATCGATCAAAATCAAGCAGGGAGCAGCGACGGTAAACAGCTCGCACAGGATGTCGGTACCTGGACTGACTCCTCGGTTATCGGATTCAGCAACCTTCTTATAGCCATCCAGACCCAGCAATTGCCATGCCAGTTCGCCCCATAGCGTTTTGATGACGCAGCCATCCGGTTTATGACGAGGTTCAGCCGGAGAGAGGGCATGCCCTACGAGCACGGCTCGTTGCGCGACGGGCGGACGTGAGACATTGGCGGCCTTGAGGAGTGGTTCAATCCCCACAAGGTCGGTAAGGGGCGCGCCGGAGAAGAGATGATAGAGGGCCAGCAGCGAATGCGTTTTGCCGCCGCCAAAGTTGGTTTGCAGATCGACAACAGGATCGCCTCCCTCTCCGCTCAGACGTTGCAGGGCGCGGGTGAGGAGCTGGCGCAGTCCGTAGGTGAGATAAGTGCGCTGAAAGAAGTCGCGAGGATTGCGATATTCTTCAGGCCCGTCATGCAATCCCTCGCTGATACTTTTATGCACCTGACCAAGATCGGCGGCGAACTCGGCCAGTTGATAGCGTCCGGTTGTTACGTCTGGATGCGGCGTCACCACGCTGCGCCACGGGAGCAGTCCGCTGATGGGTTTTCCCTCTAACGGGGCCGTATTCATTTTGCGCGTCTCCTGTCGAGCTTGATTTTCAAAACGAATACGTAACAATTCCTGTCTTTGACGATCAATTTCGCTCGCCTGCTGGCTTGCCGAAATGGCGTTGAGCAAACGATAGATGCTATCAAACGCGCGATACGTATCATCTGTGCTAAAAGGCTCCTGGTGCGCCCATTTGTTGCGGATATCACGCAGCTCGCTCACCAATGAACGTTCGGTCTGACCAAGCACGTTTTTAAAGACGGCATTCCAGTAATCCCAGATGATGATGAGCAACACCTGCGTATCCAGCGAGGCTTCTTTGCGGTTGAGCGCGGCGATCTGGTGGTCATGCAGATTCGATGCCACCTCCTCCTTCCAACGCGCTCCGTACATCGCCTGCATTTTGCGTTCGACAAATGGATACAAGCCCGCATTCAGCAATTCCAGGCCCCGTCCCACCCGTTCGTGATTGCTCTGTGCCATGCTCCTCTATCCTCTCTCTTTACAATCTCACTGAGCTTTCTGCCTCTTTTGTCAACGTCCTAAAGAAAACTGGTTTGATAGAGCTGTTGGTCGGGAGCTTCGCGCCTCGCCAACTGGCTAATCTGCGACCAGGATGTCACCAGCCCATTGTAGGCCAGCGCTTCCTGCGCCCATCCTTTGCGCTCACACACGCTATAGAGGCGATAGGCCAGATCACGCGTCATCTCTCCCTGCTCCCCAGTGGCGCGTAAAATGGCTGCGGCCCGCACCTCGCCTTGCTCCGTCAGCGCATAGATCATATGCTGCATCACTTCCCAGACGGTTTTTCTCTCCGTTTGCCCTGGCTGCCAGTCGCTCCCCAGCTCTTCGCGCTTCAACAGGCGCACCTTGCCCATTTTGGCCTCTAACCAGCCTGAGTTTACTAATACCTGGATGCTGATGTTCTTGGCCTTAGAGAGCGTTTCCGCCACTCCATATTCTCCCGGCTCCATGGCATACTGCTCAAACCAGGCGATGGCCCAGCGTGTCTCAGCATCATACTCGCCTTCCTGCTCGGCCAATAGCTCATCCAGGGTACTATTAATCAGTTGGAGAGCCGTGCGCACGCGTAAAGGCGAGCCATCGGCCTCGATCACCTTGCTATAGCGCGAGTAGATCGCCATGCCTGGGCCAATGCTGGCCTGTGCCAGATCAACGGGGGCAATATTGCCATGCTGGAGCTTTGCCAGCGCATCAGGCAGCTCGTTTCGCAGGGCCGTGAGGAACTGACGCCGTGACGCAATGCCTGCATTCGTCGGTCGCGGACGGCACACCAGGACGATGGAGGAGGCCAGGGCATTAACTGTTCCTTTTACACCAGTGGGCCTTTCTGTTCTCATAGGCCATGTACCTGTAATCACAAATCCGCTTTGAATTAATCCCTCTAGCATAGTTTCCCAGCCGGTTGAAGCAACGACCTTTAAGCTTTGAGCATTAGCCTGTCCTTCTTCATTTTCAATACTATCTTCTTCTGCTTGCTTAAAAGCGTAGTAGATAGTCAATGGATAATCCGAAAGCTGTATACCGCGCAAGTGCTCGAAAACCGTCCTTAGTCCTGTTTCGAAAAAAACTCGCGCTTTTTGCTTATTTCCATCAAAGCGATAAGGGGCTGCAATTAGTTCCACGGCCTTAGGAACAAGTACAGTTTTAAAGAGATCAGGGAAAATATTGTGTGTTGAACGACGTAACCACACGTAAAAAAAGTCAGCTAAATCAGCATAGCCGATATTATCGTAATAGGGAGGATCAGTAGAAATAAGAAAAGAAACAGAAGATTTATTAAGATCAGTGGCAGTCTGCTGAAGTGCATATCCTTGAGTAGTATTGTATGGTAATAGCTGTACAGCTTTAACAACAAATGTGAGGTTACCTTCGAAATTCCCGCCAGACTTGCAAAAAGGGTTTGCCTCTGCAAAGTCCCAGACCATAGGAAGTGCTTGCCGGGTAAAAGTGTGTGCTACAAGCTCGTTTTTAGGTTGATTAGCCCATATAGCAAGGGAAGACCAAAAATCAGCAGACCGATCTACAGCCATCGAAAGATATACTGCTACAGCATCGGCATATGCCGCTGATCCCAGACCCTCCTCGTGCAATGGGTGCTCATCATTTGGAAAGTTAGTATGTCGTGCATCAGCGAATATACGCTCGCGTGTCTCCTGAATTAAATCAGAGAAAGTATTGAGGGCCACGAGTTGGCGAGGAGTGAAAAGGTCAGCGAACGTTGTCAATCCATATCCAACGCACCATATATTGCGCTTGTCATCTGCAAGCTCCTGTTCTGGCCTCCATCCAGGCTGAGCTTTTCTGGCCTCAGTTTCGGATTCTAGTGAAGGCGAAATGTATACTCTGCCTTGCTTGCCCTCGGCTACAATCGCAATAAGCTGAGTACCAAGACGTTTAGCTACGCCTTCGGATTTAATATATTGCTCTTTGGCAGTGTTCTCACAACATAAACATTTGAATTGAGCGCCACGCCCAATCTTTGGAGTGCTGGGAGGGCTACCTGCGCCTGTTTTCACAACAAAGTTCACTGTGGGAGGAGATATAGCATTATTGACCACAGGTTCTAGCCAGGTTTCCTTCCCCGGCTTTTTTGAAAGATAAAATGAACTGATCAGCGGCATTTGCGCACCACAAGCCGGATTCGGGCAGGTGACAGTACGCGCCCATAGCCAGGCAATCACGGTAGCCTCGCCACATCCATATTCTTGGGGTAATGTCACTTTTGGGTAAAGATGCCCGATACGACGTTGTGCCTCGTCGCGCATCCATTTGCCATAGTAGCGAATATCCTCAGCTAACCCCTTCGCTCCCTGCCAGTGTCCATCCATCAGCGATTGTTGGGCCTCTGGGTTGACAGGGGGACGGTTGGCAAATTTGGGAGGGATTTCAATCAGTGCTTTATTAATCAGCACTGCTACCGGATTGAGGTCACTGGCATGTGCTGCTAAGCCCAGGCGTTGCGCTTCTAAAGGAATAGAGCCGCCACCGGCAAAGGGATCGAGCACAGGAGGAGGGTTGCCATTCGTCGCTTTGTCAATTTCCGCGCGAACTTGTTTGATCACATCTTCATTGTTGGCCTGTTCCCACTCCACCATATTCGCAATCAACTTAAAGAGGCGCTCGCGTTCTTGCTCCTGCTCTTGCTCGGTAGGAAAGAGGTCGGGATGTTCAGAGGGATCGTCAATCAGCGAGGCGAAGATCACCGCGCGACAGGCTGCCAGGGGACGCCGTGCCCACCAGAGATGCAGCGTCGAGGGATGACCATGCCGGATGGATTTCTCTCGTGCAGACGCTTTGTTGATGGCATCAAGGGGGAGCGCCACCTCGATCAGTTTTTTGCGATAGGCCATGCTACAGATAACTCCTCTACTCGAAGGTTAAAATCTCTTTGCCTGCCAGCAGTTTTGCCAGGTCGTAGTTGATGCTGGTGACCTCAAAATCGGGTTCGCTGCGAAATGGTCGGGCGATATAACGCGTGGTCGTTTTCCCACCATCAACCTCTACCAGGGCAAGCAGAAAATCGTCGGGTTTATTGAGGGCGGTCAAAATCTCGTTCTTTGTGACCGTGACGGTTGTTGCCCCCTTGACGCGACCTTTCACTTCAATAAAACGAAGTTGGCCCGTCTCAGCAACGCGCGATTCAATATCGTAGCCACATTTTTCGGCGCTTACGTCGCGTGGGTGGTGGCCCTGCTCCATCTCGATCCGCATCACTGCTGCCATTGCCTGGCGCTCAATGCGCTGTGTTTCGCGTCCACCCAGATCAACAGGCGCGGCTTCTCCCTGGCTGTCCTGTGCTTTGAGCAAGCCTACAGGTACAATCAGCACACCACCGATGACTACCGGTGGCAAGGCGGAAAGTTTGCGCTCCTGCTCAAGCTCGCTTAGACGGCGATCCAGTCGGCCCATCAACTCCTCTGCTCGCTGTCGGGCGATCTGCGAGTTGAGGCGGGCATTCGTCTTGCCTGCCGCCTCCTGTTCCTTAAGCTGCGCCGCTCGATTGTCCCAATAACTGATCTCTTTTGTCAGCCGCTCGTTGACGGCTTTGATCGTTTTTTGAATCTGTTCCTCCCGACGCTTCCTCACCTCTGTAAGATGGCGTGGCACGAGCTGGGTAATGGCATAGTTACGGACGTGCCGCTCCAGGTCGAGCGAGAGCCAGGAGGCATGGTGGATGTGTGCAATCTCCTCCAGCTCTTCTGGCCTGGCGGGACGATAATCAAGAAATGGGGCGTAGCCTGCCGGACGAATATCTCCTTGTGCGTTGATCTCAATAAATTGTAACTGGCGGGAAATCACATGCCGTTTTCCCGTCGCCTCGGTACTAGCATCCTGGATAGTGTGTTCCAGGTAAAAGAGGACGCGCGCCTCGTCTCCCTCGTTTGTTTCATCGATCAGCACCGTGCCCTGCGTTAGGAGATCCCGGTGTTGTTGGAGCAAGAGATCGATCACACTGTCCAGCAGGGGATGGCCTGGACAGACCAGCGTCGCCAGCGGTTTGCCGGGAACGATGATGCGCTCCTTCTCAAACACAATACGTTCGTAGCGAGGCAAAACCGGTGTTCTATTGGCGTGGAAAATGGGCCGATTGCGAATCTGCAATGGCACATGGGTAATCTCGTAGCGTTGCGGCTCGCGCTCATACCACTTGCCGCCCAGACGCTTCAGTGCTTCCAGAAAAAACGAGGCAATAAAGTGAGGCTGCAAGCGTCGGGCGGCTGCGCGCTCCATCTCCTCTCGGATCTGGTATACACGCGCCCGGTCCATGACTTCGTGGGTCAGCGCCCGCTCCGCAAGCAATTGCTGGAGATGCTGGCGATCAAGGGCATCATCTACGGCGTGTGTAAGCCGGGCGCGCACCTCTGGGCGATCACCATAGCGAATGGCCTGGATAATCAAATCGCGCAACGGCTGATTATCGAACAGTACGCTACCCAGCACATCGAAGACCCGACCCCCCAACGCCTCCCGCTCTTCTTCTAACTTCTGAAAGAGCGTATGGAAGACTTCGCCTTCGCGCGTCTCCGCAGCCACCAGATTCCAGAGATGGCAGACCTCTGTTTGCCCAATGCGATGAATGCGGCCAAAACGCTGCTCCAGGCGATTGGGATTCCACGGAAGATCATAATTGACCATCAGGTGAGCGCGTTGCAAATTGATCCCCTCACCAGCAGCATCAGTGGCGACCAGAATCAGCGTTTGCCGGTCTTGGGTGAAGGCTTCTTGCGCCCTGGCTCGCTCCTCACGTCCCATGCCGCCATGAATGGTCACCACTGCATCGTTACGGCCCAGCAATGTGCGGATGCGTTCGGTCAAATAATTCAGGGTATCGCGATGCTCGGTAAAAACAACCAGTTTTCTACGCTGTCCTTGCGCGTCAAACATGGAGGCGTTCTCTTGTAGCAGCCCGGCCAGTTCCTCCCATTTACGATCCCGTCCGCTGCGGCGAACCTGAAAAGCCAGCCTTTCCAGGCGTTGCAGCAGCGCAATTTCTGCTTCCAACTCGGCAATCGTGCGGGCTGCCGATGCCTGATCCACGATACGCTCCTCCGCCATCTCCAGTTCGGCGCTAGGTGCATCCTCCATCTCCTCAATATCCTCAGCGGAGAGGGAAAGCTGATCGGAGAAAAAAGCCGCTTGAATATCATCTGGCTGCCGAGCCTGGAGAACCTGTTGTACACGTTGTTCGAGGCGTTCACGTCGTCGTTTCAGCGACTGATAAATTGCTTCAGGCGAAGAAGCTAAGCGACGCTGCAAAATCGTCAGCGCAAAGCCGACGGTTCCCTTACGTCCATTATTGTGAAGTGCATCGGCGCGGTTAAATTCCTGGCGTACATACTCAGTCACTTCTTTATAGAGCGTATGCTCAAGCGAAGACAGGTGATAATTGATCGTGTAGGCCAGCCGCTCAGGGAAAAGTGGCGTACCATCGAAGCGATAGAGCTGTTCTTTGAGGAGGTGGCGCATCAGATCCGATACGTCAACTTTGTGAACGCCATCGCGGAAGCGCCCTTCAAAGCGGTCAACGTCGAGCAGGCGTAAGAAAAGCTGGAAATCTTCCTCCTTCCCGTTATGAGGCGTTGCGGTCAACAAGAGGAGGTGACGCGTAATCTTGCCCAGGAGTTCGCCAAGCTGATAGCGCTTGGTATATTTGATCTCGTTGCCGAAGAACGAGGCCGACATCTTATGGGCCTCATCCACCACGATCATGTCCCATTCCGTGTGGCTTAACCGTTCCCGTACTGCATCGTCGCGCGAAAGTTTATCCAGACGCGCAATACAAAGGGGGATTTCGGCTAAGGCATTTCCCGTTGCCGATGCCTCTAGCCGGTCGTTGGTGAGAATTTCAAAGGTGAGGTGGAAACGCTGCAACAACTCATCCTGCCACTGCTCTACCAGATTGCCAGGGGCAACGATCAAGCAGCGGCGCAGGTCGCCACGAATAAATAACTCCTTAATCAGCAGCCCCGTCATAATGGTTTTGCCCGCGCCGGGATCATCAGCTAGCAAATAGCGTAAAGGTTGTTTGCCCAGCATTGTTTCATAGACCGCAGTAATTTGATGCGGCAGTGGCTCGACCAGGGAGGTATGAACAGCCACGAGAGGATCGAAGAGGTAGGCCAGGTGGATGCGGTATGCCTCCGATAGAAGGCGGAACAGGCGACCGTCAGCCTGAAAGCTCCAGGGGAGATCAGCGGGAACAATCTCCAGACGTTCCATGTCATCCTGGTAAAGCAGTTCGCTCCCAACCTGCCCACCAGCATCCTTATAGACCAGTTCCACACCAACATCGCCATGATGGGTCACGCTAATAACAGAGACGGTTCCATGTGGCAAAATCCCTTTCACCAGGACGCCAGGGGTCAATGCTTCCAACTGGATCATACACTTCAACCTTAAAATTACCTGTGACAGACGACAAGAAACATGTTGCTCGACTCTCCCACACTTGGTCTCTTCAGTGGAGGAGTGAATACGGAAATACACGATGGACGAGAACCCAACCACTGTAGTGTAACGCGTTCCGGCTTTTCCTGCAAGACCGGATAATGCGTATGAAAGAATTGGCTATGGTGAAGTTTCCAGGGTAAGTTTTTCTTGTTTGACCGCGTAATGATCGCTCTGAGCATAGCGGCTCATTGCTGACCAGGATGTCACCATGCCATTATAGGTCAGTGCCTCCTGCGCCCACCCTTTACGTTCACATACTGTATAGAGACGATAGGCCAGATCACGCACAACCTCGCCCTGTTCTCCGACATCACGCAAAATAGCTGCCGCATATTGCTCCCCTTCTTTATTCAAGAAGTAGTAGATCATCGAAAGTGGGCATGAACCGCTCACTTGGGTACGCTCTATAGCTCATGCATAGGGGAGTTAGAGAGAGGAAAAAGGAATGTTAACGATTTCCTCTCGCTCTGTTTCTGTTATGATGCCTTCGCTGCGTAGACTCTTGCCTGGAATCTGAGCCTTGATAATGGTCTGATTTCTTTTCGTTCTGTTCTCGACTAGTAACTGTACTAATATCTCTTATATACTGATACAGTTCTAATTGCTTTAATTCAACGAGATTATTATCGATAAAAGCAAGAGTGAGCTGCTGATCCTGCACTGCCAGACGTTTAAAAACTTTTTTCAACTCTACAGTGATCTCTGACATTAAATCGCTTTGCTTGTCTACGGCTGTACAACAAAGAGTAACCGCTATATGTAATGCAGCAATAATCTGTACTGCTCGATCAACGGAGATCCCTTGCGCTGCAAGCTTGAGCCAGCAAGGAATGAAATCGTAATAACCATCGCGCTCAATCCACTCGATGGCTTGCTGTTCGTATCCAAGAGTCGTAAGGATACAGAGAGCCAGTCTACGCTCTTCATCGGATGTGTTCCACAGCTTTTCTGCGTGCTCAATAAAACGCTGAGCAAGGTAATGATAGGCTTTTTCGACTTCTGTAGGGAGGGTAACCTGATAGACTGTCTCGCCACGGGGAAAGCGATCACCGCGGTATGAGAGCCAGTTGTGGGAACCACTAAAATGCACTTTACGATCAACAATAACTTCTTTTGCATGAGAGTTGCCCAACCACTCCGCGATAATGCCAGGAGTACCTTCGGGCGTCTGGACCTCTTGTAAGCGCTGGAGTAGTTCGGGTGAAACAGGCCGATCTTCCCTGCTTTCGATCCGTCCAATGCCGTATCCAATGAGAATACGCACCCCCTTTTGCACCTGTCTCTTTAGGAGCGCGATAAACTCGTCATCGACTACTTGTTCATTCATCCAGGGAGAATAGATAATGATCAGTTCTTGTGATTCTTGTAATGCTTTGAGGAAGGCAGGACGTATCTCGCTGTCTCGTAATTGCAGAGAAGTGCCAACAACCGCCTCAGTGATCTGACCTTCCCTCTGCAAACGAAGGTGGGTTGTTGCCTGCTGACGAATTTCTACCAGTCGTTCTTCAACTTCAGGCTCTATCGGTAGCTCTTCAATATGTTCGTCGTCTGATAATTCTTCCTCTTCAAGAGGGCCCTCATCAAGCAGGCCGCAAAGTGTTTTGAGCGAGAGGTTTCTCTGCTGGAGTTGGGCTTCTAACCATGCTCCGACTTGAGGCACAATTTTGTTTTCGAAAGAGCGCACCTCAAAGGTAACAGCTTCATCAGGATTCTCTTGAAGCGTATCATAAAGAATAAAGACTGAAAGGGGGCGCCAACCAATTTCTGGAGGAGAGGTTGGCGTGATGGCAGTGACAAAACGGTTTTTGGCTGGATCATGCAGATCCAGATTCCATTCCTGTAAGTACGCTTGCAGCTCGTTATCATCGAAATTCAAAGCAGGAAAACGATGTAAATCCAGGTCCACATACGGGCTCAAATCCTCGAAGTCATCCTTAACGGCTCTCAAACGAAAAGGAGAAGGTGCTCTCGTACCGAGCACAGGATCTTGAATAAGATACCGGATCTCATCGAGTGGAGGTTCGGTAATGGTTTCTGAGCGCAAAGATTGTCTTCCCTCGTCTGTTACGCGTGGGCCGTCGATACCATGGGCCAGACTCTGCATTGAGATCAAGTCCTGAAATGTATTTTTGATGAAGATAGGATCAAGACCCAGGGCTTCAGCCAGTTCTTCAAGTGGGGGACGCGGAACTATTTCGGTATAAGCCTGCAACATAAATTTTTCGAGGAGATTCATCCTTCTATATTGCTCAGCGTGTATGCTGAGCTCCTGTTGTTGTACCGGATAGCGAAACTCACGCGCAGCCAGAACGTATAAACCAGGTTGACCTTCTTCTATCTCTTGAACTCGTGAACGTAATGCTGGCGCGATAGGACGTGTGTTTTCACTAGATGTCGGAAATATCAATGAAGTCTCCCCGATTTCTAACGACCGTTGCTACCTTTCTATAACGTTCAGCCGCCTCTCCCTGGCGGGCTCTGACGCAAAAAAGGTCGTGGCAGCCAACAATAATTAACAATTCCTGTGCGCGTGAGAAAGCTACATTAATGCGCTCATCTTTCCGCGCAAAGCCAATGTCTCCATGGCGATTATTGCGGACCATGCTGACAATCACGATTGCTCGCTCCATGCCCTGGAAACGGTCTACCGTTCCGGGGCGAATATCGAGGGCATCAAATTTTCTTTTGCCATTTTTGTTGCTTCTTAGTAGGTTTTCTTGTAATAATCCCATCTGAGCGCCGTAGAATGTGATCACCCCAATCTCTTTCGGTTTGGCGCCTGCCTCTACTTTTGGAGCCCAAAGGCGTTGCAGTTCCTCACAAATTTTTGTGATGATCTCCACTTCACGGTAATTGATATAGGACGTCCCTCTGGCTTCTTCTTGATAAGAAAAGGCTAACTGCCCACTCATCCCGTTTCTCGCACTGATGACCCGACTGGAAGGATTTTGGCGCTGAGTATAAACCAGCGGTGTTGAGACCCAGATAAGGTGTTTATTGCTGCGAATGAGCGCCGAGTCAAGCTGATGATCGCGCTGGATATCTGGCTGATTGAGTCCGCACTCGAGAGGACGGTGATAAAACTGGTTAATGGCAGCCATAATGTCGGGATGCATACGATACTGAATATAGAGCATGCGTTTGATCTCGTCAGGAGCTTCGTTGTACCGTTGTTCAAAATATGGCCGATTGAGGTAACGGAAGGCTGAGCTTTCCTGACCGCTCTCTTCGGCTAATTGCTCTAAAGTTTTTTCTTCGATCATTGGTGGCAACTGTCGCTGATCGCCAATGAGAATCAGCTTTTTCCCTTTCAGGGCGGCCAAAAGGATCTCTGGTGGGGTTGCTTTACTGACTTCATCAATAATAACGACGTCAAAGCGAGAAATATACCTGTTTTCTGCATAATTGAGCTTATTGACTTGGCCACAGGTAATACCTATCACATTCGCGTTCTTGAGGTAAACGTCTCTTAGCTCCTGTCTATCATCCTCAGAAAGGTCACGCAGTCTTTTCACCCAATCTGTGATCAGGTTGTCATAGCGCTCGGCAAACGTTTTCTCTTTGGCAAGCTCTTGCTGCCAGGACTGAAATTGCTGTTGCATTGTGGCTAAAAACTGAGGCGAATAGATGCTCTCCTCCTCAGGCACGGAGGGGCGTAAATGCTCTGGGATTTTCTGCCAGAGGCGCTCCCACCACGCACGCCAGGCATGTAGATCAGCGAGGCCCTGTTGCAACGTCTTTGTGAGGGAATCCCGCTCGGCACTTAGCCGGTTCAGGTCTTGTTTTTGTTGCTCAAGGGCTTTTTGCGTCTGGGCAAGCTGCGTCTTTACTCTTGCTGCGGCGGAAGTAATCGCTTGCCATAACCTCGCGACATCTGCTTCTAGCTCTTGCGTATCTTCAACCCAACGCTGATACAGAATATGGTGCTCTTGCTCGAAGGTCAGAAAGGATGCCTGAGACTGCCCGTATCTCTGAGCGATCTGGCGCAGTGCTATAGGTAGGTCTGCGCGCCGATGCAGATGTTGAAAAAGTGTCGCCGGCTCCTCTGACTGCTCCTTTATCCTATTGAGCGTCACAGACAATTGATCTTTCTCATCTGTCAGGGCATGCTGAGTCTGTTGGTACTCAGCTGCAAGCTGATCTTTCTTCTCCAGTGTAGAGGTGTGCAACGCTTCTATCCGTTGGAGTTGCTCTTTGATCCAGGTTTGGAAGCCATGAGACAATGATCGCGCTTGTTCCTGCGCAAATTGTGCGCTGGCCTGTTGCCTTTGTACAGGCAAATTCTGCTCATAGTGAATCGCTCTTGTTAACCAATTGCTTGTCGCCTGAAAGTGTAGCAGAAGCCGCTGCTTGTTCTGGTTTGCCAAAAGTCGGTCAAAGAAAGAGGGTGCTTTTGCGAGGATTGCATCGATTGTCTGCAAGGTGCTCTGAATCTGATCGACCAACCGTATAAAACTTGCGCTGTCGTACGTAGTGGAAAAGTAGCTGTCTTCTGGCCTTATATATTGCAGTTGCTGATTGATTTCAGGGCGCATTAAGAGCAATTGCCTAAAATGCTGCTGGCAGTAAGCAAGCCTGTCGGAAACTTGCTTACATATATTGATGTTCGATGCAGTCTCGCGAATATACTGCTGGAGAGCTTTTTCAATTGAACTCCATTTTTTAGAAAATGTGGCAGAAGGGTCTCGCTTGATAAGCGTAACAATCTTCTCTGAAAAGAACTGCTCTAAAGTCGGAGAGAGTGGCGGCCCACCGATCCTACCCGGCTGTGGTTCTACCTGCACATCGATAAACTGCTGGAAGGCGGAAGCGATTCTCCCAGCTACGTTTTTATAGAAGACCTCTGCCTGCTGTAACGTCTCTCTCTCGGCCTCCAGACTCCGCAGCGTCTGCCAGTGAGGCTTGATGCGAGAGGCAAGATAAGGCAATTGGGCCTCTTTGTCTTGTATCGAAAGCTCCAGGCGTCTTCTGTTCTCATTGGCGGTGCTCAAAGCTGTAATGGTGGAATTTATTTGCTTGAGAAGTTGCTTGCTTTCTGTCCAGACCGGAGTGGAAGCCGATACTGTCTTGTTTAGCCACGCTATGCCCTGGAGCAGATGGCCGCTCGCTGGAAACGTCAAACCTACGCGCTCCATAACCTGTAAACAACGCTGAAGGCATGTTGTGAACTCTTTTCTGTCTCCCGTTTCTGCAAGATATTGGAACGCGTCCTTCAGTAATGCGTTCAAAGCAGGTTCGCGTAAATGGCTGTCTCCGGTAACGATAGCAGAGAAGATCGTCTGTAGTGGCAGATATTTTTTCTCCTCGATGCTGCTCTGAGCCTGTTGATCTGTCGTTTCAAGAATCCGCTGATGGGCTTTCTCTAGCTTGCGTCGGAGAGAGAACTGCTTATTTTCCCACTGTTTTTCTGCTTCAGCATAGAGAGGGAATTGTTCCGTATCTTGTAAAAGATTTGCCAGGAGCTTAATGTTCTCTCGGCGCTTCTTCTGTCTGCTTTGACAATCATCGGCGGTATGAGTCAGCCACCTGTGAACAACTCGTTCCTCCATAAAATCGAGACCTTCGACTTCAACCGATCCAGCATTACCCTTGCGTAAGGCACGGACACTGGGCCTGTGAATGAGACGGCTCAGCGCATTATCGACAGCCAGATTCGATTGAGACGCGATAAGCGTGCGACCACCTCTCTGGGCTACTTGATAACAGATTTCGGCAATCACCGTCGTTTTGCCAGTTCCAGGAGGACCTTGCAGCAACAACAGGTCAGGTGCGTCAAGCGCCGCCTCGATGGCTGCAATCTGACCGGCATTACAGGTGCCTGATAAGAGATCAGCGGCTTGAAGCCGTGTTGTTCCTGATGGAGTGCGAGCCTTATACGCGTGGAAAAAGAAATCAGGTAAAGCAGGATTTAACGATTTTCCTTGCTGCAGATTGCTGATCGCTTTTTGCTGTTGTTCAATTTGTTGTAAATCTCCATAAGCGTCGTAGTGAAGATAGCCACTTATTGGCAACTTATAACTGCCATCCTCTAATGTTTTAATAACCGTCTGCTCAAGACTGATGGTCATTGCTGCTTTGTCTGCGGGAACTTGCTCTAATATGCCAATTTTTGAACCCCTTTGACCTCGTTCCCCCTTCTTTACTGATGCCGGGTCGGGGAGCGACGGGAGCAGCATATGCAGTTCTTTTTTTCTACGCGTCCGCTCACGTAATTCTTGATAGGAGAGTGGCTCTAATGCGCTATCCTTCAAGTCATCTTTATCTAGAAAAAAGGTAACTTTAGAATCCCCACTGCGATAGTTATGGCTGGTATATCGCACCCAATACTGCTGCTTTTTATACAGATCATATTGCAGTTGCAAAAGGGCCTCCCAACCTTGCACCTGATCGCCATCTAACTCGTGGTCGCTCTCGATGGGCAAATTCTGTATTTGTTGCAGAAGGTCTTGAGGAATACCGCTCTTCACCGAGGCCGCCAACCGCAATAAAATGGGGAGAGATGCCAGATCCCCTTCCCTAACACCCACCTCCGCTTTCGGAAAATGGATATTTTCCAGTTTTGGCTTACCTCGTCCCTCGCGGTGAACGCTGAGAAACAGACGCAAAGTCTTTTTTCGCGTGGTCACTATATCCAGTACCGTTGATCTATCGGTTGCGAGCGTCAGTTCCCAAACTTCTTCCTCTTCGTTCGATCTATTAACCCGAAGACGTTTCACATACCAGACTAGTGCTGTTTTGCCGACGAGTTCGAAGAGCAGATCATGAGCCCGACCCATCATCTGCTTATGCAGGCGCTGACCTCTCTCCCTTTGCCACTGTTTGAGGAGATCTTTGTCCTCATCGTCACCCAGCTCCAGCAGTACCGCTTGAGCTGCTTTATCCTGCAGGTGATAAGATGATGCGTACGACGCTAAAGAAGGCTCTTCTACGGGCTGAATAACAGCCTGTGGTTGTTCTATCTGACCGGTAACATCTATCGTTTTAATGTCGGTCGCACTACGCAATGTAATATGACCTTTGAGGAGCATTCCCGGCAATTTTTCCTGAGCGTTATCCTGAGCGTTATACTCGACTGATAATAAATGAGGACCGATAGATAAACGTGTGGGAAATACAGCTAGTCCGGGCAGGTCAGTCTTAACATCACACTCTTCTTTGACTTCAACAGCTATCTGTCGCTCCTGTTTGCTCCCAACGGGAATGCGTCCAAAATCGATCCCGTCAATAGGCAGTTGCCACTCGACGTCTCGCCAAATCGCTTCCCCAGCCAACTTTCCCTGGACGGAGACGTGTCTTAATTCGTAAGAAATATCCTTGTCCGCTTGAATCGCTGGCTCATCGGTGGGTGTGCGTTGAATCAACATATTTTCCAGGTTGACGCCGGAAGTCTGTATGTAAAAAACTGGCTCATCAATAGCGAACACTCTGGTAAGCGGACCACCAGGAAGTGAACCAGCTCCTATCAAACGGATACTTTTTTGTAGAGTGAGAGGCCCCTTATATTCGCCGGGTTCTAGACTGATGACCTGATTATCTGGAAAAAAGGGCAGCAGGTTACTGATATTTTCAGGATTAACACTCGGAATATCAGGCTTTGCTCTGGTAATAGCACTATGTAAAGCGCGTGCAAACTCGATGGAATTCGGATAGCGCTCTTCCTGCTTCTTTGCCAGCATTTTGAGTACGACTTGCTCGATTTCGGGAGAGAGCCTGGGGTTGAAGTCACGCAATGGTGGGGGGTCCTTATGAAGGTGTCCCTCTCGGGCTTGATGTTCCCCCTTTCCAAAGGGTGTTTGCCTGGTAAGAAGCTGATAGGCTATTACCCCCAGGCTGTAGAGATCACTACTATATGTGGCCTGCCCAGCGAAATGTTCTGGAGCCATATACGCTGGTGTGCCAGCATAGCTTAAACGCGAGTGAGCTGCTTGAGAGCCAGCTGTATCAATGACTTTTGCCAATCCAAAATCAGCAATCACTACCTGACCATCGGTATAGCGTAAAATATTGTGGGGTTTAAGATCACGGTGAATAATACGCTGCTCATGATGTAAGTAATATAGCCCGTTAGCGATTTGCTCGATGATGGTATCAATCTCATCAAGTGGCAATGGATCGGCGGTATTTTGTAAAACCGTAGCGAGATTGCCTCCATCAACATAGTCCATCACCATATAGATTTTGTTATCTTTAACCGTCAAATCGTGCAAACGCACAATATTCTCATGTTCAAGCTGAGCCAGGATCTGCCCTTCCCGCAATAGAGAGATTTCCTGGTCCTCACTCAACTGATCATAGGCAATTTCTTTGATACAGCGTGGCCTGGGCCAACTCAGGAATTTATGTTGAGTTTGATAGACGCTACCAAATCCCCCTTTTCCCACATATTCGCCTTTGATATAATTCCCAATAACATTGCCTGTCGTATTTTCATCGCTTGCTGCTGGCATTGCTACCTCTTCCTAGCTAAAATGTATAGAGAGATGTGACAGAAAAGATAGGGCAGGTTTGTTATAGCTTATGGAAAGTGACTCCTTAATGCTGCTAGCGGTGGACGTCTGGAAGGCAGACGATCCAGGCACGCCTCAATGAGTTGGATTGCTTCCGGTGAAAGCCGATCAGCTTCAGTTTGTACTTGAGGGATAAGCTGTTCGGGCCAGGGTTTACGCCGATTCGCCAATTTGGCTTCGATGTCTGCAAAGGGCAAATCTCCCGTTAGCATCTCCCAGGCGATAGTGGCCCAGGAGAAAAGGTCACTCCTGACATCGCCGGTAAAATTGGCGCGTGATGTATCACTGGTGGTATCAATATACTCCAGTAATTCAGGAGAGGCGTAATCATCCCATTGAGGAAAGCGACGATGTCCCGACTTTATGCTGCTGAGTTTTGTGTAGCTGCCGGGAATTTTCGTACAATCAAAATTGAATAGTTGAGCCATAGGAGATGAATTGGTGAGGTGGACAAAAATATTATCTGGGCGCAGATCACGATAAGCACTGTGCTCAAAGCCTTGTTGTTGTGTAAGGTAGTCTAAGGCGCTTAAAAGATCTCCCAGGATCTGCAGCCGAGCTTGCAAGTTAAACGGAAATTTTTGTAGCTCCGCCTGGCTTGTGTTACCAAGCGGCTTGCCATAAAGCAATTCGCTCAGGAAAACGCCAGGTTTACGAGACAAAATGACATAAAGATGAAAATCTGTCGATGTATGAGCACGATAATTGACAATATGCTCATGCTGAGGAAAGCGCAGCAGCACATCAGCGTGACGTAGGACGAGCCGATCTCGTTGATCGCGTTCTTCAGGAGTGGTAAAAATCCGTTCGTATTCTTTAATCCAGACTTGCTCATTAAGCAGATAATCCTCACCTAAATAGACTTTACAGTTGAGAAATGTGTCCACATGATGTTCGGCTATAATTCGATAACTTTCGATGCGCCGCTGAGCCAGATCTGGCTTTGGCTTCATCTCTGTGAGGAAAAAATCAGCTAACGCAGATAGCTGGACAGGAGTGAGATGCACCTGCGTATTGTTGGCTGCGCGGAATGCAGCGATAAGGAGTGGAAGTTGCTCAATGTTACAGGCTCCGACGCCATCTTTTGGGGTTGGTTTATTGGCATCTCCACCCGCGAATGAAACCTGAGCCGGGATGGTGTTTGGACGACGCGTAAAGACGAGCACCGAGTGGATGCGCGGGGGCGTGGGTAACCACTGCCGCGTTTGTTTCCTCAACTTATCCGCCATAATTCGTGCGGCATATTCGTAATCTGGAAGGGTGTTTTCTCCTACTTCCCAGGACCCACGAACAAAACGTTTTACTTTTCCATTGAGTCCCTCGACCTCAATACGCTGAGCTGGCCAGTTTTTGAAATCAAGAAAGAAGATAATATCTGGCAGAAGCAGAACGGCATCAATTTCCCGATTAGTGAGCTGTTCACCGACAAACATCACAGGGATAAGATAACCATCTTCTCTTGATAAGATATGTTGGAGGTTTTTGATTGCGCGTGCTTCCTGGGACTGACCATATTGTGAACCGGCGGAGAGCTTTATCTTAATCATATCTAGATCTCTTGGAGTGCTTTTTATAACTTTGCCTCTAATATAACGTAATTTCTTACCGTTTTCAATGATTCACACTAAATACACTAAAATGGCTAGCGAATGCTTATCCTGTATTGCTTTATGAGCAATCGGTTCACCGTCGATTTTGGTGGAGGTTGAGCTTTGACGGAGCTTCTAGAGGTACGCATTTGCTCTAGAAGCTCCCTAAAATTCTTATAGTCAAGAAAGAGAAAATTGAAACCTTCGAAAAAATCAGTTCATCTACGTTCTTACCCTGATACAAAAAGAATCTCACAACAACAAGCCGCTTGTAGCAATAGAGCTTATTGTAAGTCGTTGATAGGCGATGCTAGGCGAGCAAATCCTTAATATTATCCCGTGACATTTAAAGAAAAGAAGAGCTTGGTCGTACTCCGTCTTCTAGGGGCGAGAGGCAGGCAGGGCTATTTAATTCTTCTTTTTTGCCCCCTTCGGGGGCGAGGGGGAGAAGAATGAGCGGGGACACCCCGCGCCCCGCAAGGGGCTATGCCCCTTGACCCCTTTTCTTCAGAGAATTAAATGAGGGCTGGTCATAAATAGGAAACCAGGCGGAAAGCTTGCTCCCACCTGGTCGTGCCTCTCTCCTTGTAAACATCAATCAATTCCATCACAAGGAGAGGAGGCAGGAATATGGGAGCGCAAGATTCCTTGCTTGTCACTCTCATCAAACTCGTTGATCGTCTGCCACAACCCAAGCTTGCCGGAAAACATGGTCGTGGGCGTCCTCAGGGGTCCTCCAATCAACTGTTCCTCAAAGCCCTGGTGATCATGATCATCCGCCATCTGCGTACCGTTCATGAACTGCTCAGTGTGTTGGCTGAACCAACGCCAGAAATGCATTTGTTGCGCGAACTGCTCTGTGAGCATGGACGCTTTCCGACGCGCCGGACGTGGGAACGACGGTTGAAAAGCCTTCCAGAAACCCTCCCGGCTCAAATTGGTTGCCTGGGTCGTCATCTGGTTGGGCTGATTCAGCCTTGGGCGACGGCTGGGCGAGCGGTGGCCATTGAGAGTACGGTTCTGCGCTCACGAGGTGCTGTCTGGCACCAGAAGCATCGGAAAGTCGGAGAGGTTCCCCACACATTGATTGATACCGAAGCTCATTGGACCAAATCCGGTTGGCATGGATGGGTCTATGGGTGGAAATTGCACGTTGTCTCGGGTGTTGCTGGCGTCTGGTTTCCCCTAGCAGCTTTGCTCACGCCTGCCAATGTGGCTGACAACACTCCTGCTCCCACCCTCTTGCAAGAGGTGCCTGCCGAGGTTCGTTTTGTCCTGGGGGATCGTCATTCCAACACCCCAGAGATCCGAGAAGACTGCTCTCTTTCGGACCGCTTGCTCGTGGCAACGCAACTTGGGAGTTCCCCTCATACCGATGACGGGGTCGAGGTTCGACGGGTCTTTCATCAATTGCGATCTGTTGCCATGGAAAACTTCAATGAACATTTCAAGAGTATTTTCGATGGACACGGGCAAGTTCCGACCAAAGGGTTGATGGCAACGCAACGGTTTGTGTTAGGGGCTGTTTTTGTCTCCCAACTTGCTCTCCTCCACCGCTGGGAGCACGGCCTTGATTTGTGTGTCGGGCTCAAAGCCTTTCTCAAGGGAGCTTGACCATTTATGACCAGCCCTCAATTAAATAGCCCTGAGAGGCAGGGTGTCTGGCTTGCGCTTTTTCACGCCGTCAGGTATAGTGGTCTTTGAGAAGTGGATGTTGATAGAAGAACACCCTGTTTCCTCTGCCGAGCGACGCTTTTTGCTTGCAGTGATGGAAACAACGAGATGTTTGTCGTCACAACGCGTGGGAGGATTATGGAAATTGCTTCTGACTGAAGACGGAAAAAGCTCAAGCATAAGAGGGAAAAGAAGAAAGAGGTTCTTGGACCTCTTTTATCAGAGCGTTATAACGGCTGAGTGATAAGAAGCAAAAAACAGGAGAAGAAACTCCAACATGTTTTGCCATCACAGTGGAAAAACGCTCGTAGCATCTTTTGTCAGTCCCGCTCAAGGATTTTTGAAGAGTGAGTCGATTGGCCTGGCAGGCTGATTGACACGATTTTAGCAAGGGTTTTGCAAGCCCCTGCCTTCCAAGCAGGCTGTCGCGGGTTCGAGTCCCGTCTCCCGCTTTTCGGATAAGGCCGTTGCTCTCGCAGTGTTTCACAAGCCGCTTCAGAGGAAGCGAGTAGTGATGTTCCATCGAGGTAACGGTTTTTTTGTTGATCAAACGACCTCCAACGAACACCTGCCTTGTTTTTTGGCAAGCACCTGCCTCGGTTTTTTCTGGCTGACAAAAGTGTTCCCTCATTGGTTGGTACATGACCACCTGCCTTCCCCAGACTGCGACCACCTGCCCCGTCATCACTTTCTCAACAAAAGTGTTCACATCCTGATATAGGCAGGTTGTCTATCACTGGAACTGCTTCTCAAGCAACCATAAAGCATCCTCTTTCAAAAAACAAGACAGGCAGGTGTTCGCTCAAAAATCCTGACAAAGGTTGACTCTTTTTCCTTTGCTATTTTACCCCCAAAATGGGATGGCGTTTCATGACAGTAAGAAAGGTTTGTTTTATCTCTGTACGCTACGTTTAATATACTCAGAAGTATTTTGTTAAAGAAGAGGATAAGGAATGAGAGTGAGGCTTCATTCATGGTGGCAGAAGGTTAAACAACGTTCGGTACCTATTGGAGTGACTGTAGCAGTTGTTGTATTAGGAACAGCTTTGATTAAAGCTTGCTCCAATTTTTGCAAGAGTCAGGTCTGATAGAGAAAGCTCATTGTGTTGTTGATTTATATGGAGCCGACCTACGGAAAGCTTTCCTGCCCATGACTAACTTGAGTGGAGCCCTTCTGAACGGAACAAGGTTAGGTAGAGTCAATTTGATTGGAGCCAACCTGATGAGAACGGATCTGAGATTCCCCCAGTTTTGCGGAGGAGTGAAAGCTTAGCGTATCCTTCTCCAGAAGGAGGGGAGGGATCATGCAAAAAGTCCAGAAGACCTATACACCAGAGTTTAAGCGCGAAGCGGTACGCTTGGCCCAGACCAGTGGCAAGCCGATTGCGCAAGTGGCCCGGGAGTTGGGCATTTCCGATAGCTCGATTCATCAGTGGCGCAAGGAGCTAGCCGAAAACGGTGCTGAAGCCTTCCCAGGGAGCGGCCATCAAACCGCACAAGAAGAGGAGATTCGCCGACTCAAACGCGAGCTGGATCGAGTACAGAAAGAGCGGGATATACTAAAAAAACGGATGGCGTATCTTCACGCGCGACCAGCTGTGAGGTACCAATTTATCGAAGAGCATCGAGGAGAATATCCTGTGAGCATGCTGTGTGAAACCCTGGAGGTGTCTGTGAGCGGCTAGTATGACTGGCGCAAGCGTCCGATGAGTCAGCACGCGGCGCGCGATATCGAGCTAGCTGAGCAGATTCAAGCCGCTTATCACGCCTATCGAAAGCTCTACGGCAGTCCTCGTCTGTACGTCGAGCTGCGCGAGCAGGGGATCAGCTGCTCGCGCAAGCGCGTAGCTCGCTTGATGCGAGAGTTGGGGCTCTGCGCTCGCCGTGCTCGCCATCGCACACGAACGACCTACTGCGATCCAGAAGCACGCGTCGCTCCCAATTTGCTCAAGCGCGATTTTGTGGCGGGGCGGCCCAACGAGAAGTGGACCGGCGATATCACCGCCATCTGGACGTATGAAGGATGGCTCTCCCTTGCCGTTGTGCTTGATCTCTTCTCGCGCCGCGTGGTAGGATGGGCGATGGCGGCTACCCAGGATGAGAGGCTCGTAGAGATGGCATTGCGCATGGCTCTGCTTAGTCGGCATCCAGGAGCTGGGTTACTCTTCCATTCTGATCGAGGATCGCAGTACACCAGTGATGCCTATCGAGCCTTGCTTGCGGAAGCACACATCACCGCGAGCATGAGTCGAACAGGCAACTGTTATGATCATGCAGTCACTGAGTCCTTTTTTGGTACTCTCAAGACAGTATGTGTTGATGGCTCTTCCTTCGAGAGCCGAGCACAGGCCAGGCAGGTCATCTTTGAATGCACGGAGTGCTTCTACAATCGGGTTCGACGGCACTCCTCCTTAGGTTACAAGAACCCGGTCAGTTATGAACAACTGATGTGTTAACCCCAAAGGTTTGGGGCCTCCGTAAAATTGGGTCAATCTCAAGTATATCGCTTCAGTGCCGGTTTGCCGAGAGGTCATCAACCCGCTTGTATCCCTGTGGCAGTGTCTCTGTGAGAAAAGGAGCCAAAAGGGAAGAAGTCAGACGGAGGAAGATTCTGGTGAGGCAATGCTCTACAGACAGGCCAGGAGGGAAGGTACTTTGTCCGGTTCCGCCAGGCGCAGCAATTGGTAACCAATACCGGCTAATCCTGTTAGCAAACCAGGAGTTTCTATCCCTAAAGGAGCGCCTGTTATCCAACTAGGTGTATCGAAGCTTTGCAAGAGCAGAGCTGTAATGCGGTCAAGGTGCTCACGATATCCCAAATCACCTGAGATCTGAGTTGCAAGCAGAAGTGTCTCCAGATTGCCAAAGTCGCCATGACAGAGCGAATGATTGCGACCAAAGCCCTCTTTAAGCGTTGTTTGAAGCGCGATTGCTATTTCCTCTCGTGTTTGCTCATCATCAAGGTAGTCGAGTGATGCAAGGCGGCCCAGACCAATACCAGGCGCCCCATGACACCACGCTACTTTGAAGACGTTTTTTTCGGATCGCTGTGCCTGTGCGCTCTCTTCAGGCGGCGTGGGAGATGGTAAAAGCACCAACCAGTTACCGCGTTCGGGGACAAATAGACTGCGTTCGTAAGCCAGTGCCTCCAAAGCTGCACGACGGAAACGCTCCTGGCCGCTGACAGCCGCTAACCTGAGCAGGCTCCAGGCGATGCCAGCGGCTCCATGAGCAAATCCGCCCAGAGGCGGTTGTCCGGGAACCGTACACCACCCTACGCCCGCTTGTTGCGGTTGCGCGCGGCGCAGCAGGTGTTCTCCACAGCGAATGGCTGCTGCCAGTGTGGAAGGAGCAGGAGCGACAGCATAGAGATTCAGCAGATAAGCAATCGCACCAGCCGAGCCAGAGATGATATCTAGCCACGTATCCTGCTCTATATACTCGCTGAGCAGGTCAACAAGCCCCTGTGCTTCGCTCCATAGCGCTGGTTCCTTCCAGATTGTTCCCAGGTGGGTGAAAAGATAGATTGCCCCGCCAGGGGTATCAGAAAACATTCCCAGCCTGGTTAATTTGTGTCGTCTGCGTTGCCATTGTTGTATCTCGATACGTACAGTCTCTATCGCTGATCTGGCCAGCTCCGTATAGCGAACATTGCCTGTTATCAGCCCAAGATATCCTAGAAATAGTGCTATTCCAGAAGTTCCATTGTACAGATCGGGCTGTGTTGGTCTGACAGCCCATTCGTTCTCTGTCAGCGCCATGAGACCCAGCCAGGCCGCCGCTCCTTGTTGATATACGGCCCATCTATGGAGTTGTTCACCTACTGCACAAGCCGCTTCCACCAGTCGCTGCTGGCTTACTTCCTTTTGTACAGGTTGAGCTAACAAATCTTTCATCATTACAGGTGTTATCACGGGCTGTTTGATAGCCTGTGCAGCGAAAGAGATGCGGATGTGCCAACTCTGCTGTTCCAGATCCTCTTTACAAAGAGATTGAAAACGTTGCACTACGGCTTGTAAGCTTGCTTTGGTAAATAGGCGTGGCAACCAGTCGCATAGTATTTCTTCGTGATATACTATCAGTTGGCAATACATATCTTGGAAACCCAGTAGAAACGCCTCGCTGTATTCCCACGGCATAACTTCCATGCCTTGCAGCCGTGGAAGGCGATATCCTGGCTTGCCAGGGGCCGATCTGCCGGGTAGTAACCCGATAGGCAGTACCGAATCAATGAACGCCTGCATAGCTGGATGCTGGTATGACGTCTGTTTCCCAACCTTCGGCTCACTGAGATGAAACACTTCGGTGAGATCAACTAGCAATGGCTGCTCGCCCATTGCAATTACATTTTCAGACTGCACATGGCGCGCGCTCAGCGCATATAATACCGCCAGATATGCTCCCAACCGCTTGCAGAAACGCTCCATTGCCGCCTCAGAGGCACATTCTTGAGCCTCTCTATACTCCGACCAACCATACGTTCCACAATCCAGTAGCCGCAGTCGTGGCAGTTGCTGGTCTTGCTGATTGAGCCAGCCCAGTAGCTCCTGAAAGTGTAGATCGAAGGCGAGTGAACGCGGCTTGTAGATGATCCTCCAGCCTGAAGCAAAAGTGAATAGCACGTTACGTCTTTCCTTGCACGGATCGCTGCTATCCATCCCTGCTGCTATTAGCATTCCCAGATCGTCTGGCGGTTCCAACCCGACCTGAATTTGGTCCCAGTCCTGCTTCAGGCAGCTCAACTCCAATTGATAGCTTCCAGCAAACTCAGTTGGAAGCTCAACCAGCTTCTTGTCAACCCGCCCATCAGTGATCAGTGAGTTTTCCATCTTACCCTCCTTGCTCACTCATCAGGCTTTGACCGCATGGCTATACTCTTTTTCATGGTGAAGAGTATGATGCAAATGCTGTTGATCGAGCGCGAGATGGCTATAACGTCCCCGATAATATAGTAGAGGAGTTGGTAAAGTACCAATCATGGGGGTGCCATCAAGTTGAATGCTATTGGGACGTTCTTCAGTTCCGTTCACAGGGAGGATATCATCACTCACGCCTAGAGCCTGCACTTCACCCAGCACGATTATATGATCACCTCCCGGATACTCTGCAACGATGCGCGCATCGATAAAGGCGAGTACGCCATCGATAACGGGCGCACCTGTGGCTACCTCTCGATAGCTGGCATAGCAGAAGTGTTCGTAACGTGCCTCTGAGGGATGGGCAAAGCAACGTGAGAGATGTTCTTGTTGCTCGGTCAGGATGTTAACCACAAAGGCACCACTTTCATGAAGGCCAGGAAGGGTGTGACTGTTGAGATCAATACATACGAGTACTAGAGGCGGATCAAGTGAGACTGAACAGAACGAGTTGATGGTCAGCCCTACCAGGCCAGTAGAGCCTCGCGTTGTGAGTACCACCACGCCAGTAGCAAAGTAGCCCAGCACCTGGCGATACAGGCTCTTGTCCATTGCCATATCTCAATGCCTCCTTCTAAAAGTAGCTTCATGTCCGTGATAACAGGTCAATACCGGGACCTGATCTAATGATACAAGCGAAGGGATAGAGCGGCCATAAAATGGTCGCTCCAATCCTGCTCTGTAGAGAAGATCAACCTATCAACGTGCGCTAGCAAAGAGGGGCTTCGGTGGGACATAACACATTAGGTGCTCGACCAGCTCCTCCCTCGATCTGCTCCAGAACATCATCACTAAGTTCTTGCTGACCGACAGGGTTTTCGGGAAAAGCAGCTTTTCTAGCATCTCGTTTCCGCTTTTTGTCCTTCTGCTTTTGTTCGTCCTTGCGTTTCCACGCATTAATGGTCTCGTCGTTATTCATGAGCTACTCCTCTCATATACTGTAGGGACAATGTCTTAAAATGCCAGTCAGGAGTCGTCACGAAAAATAGGCATCTTCCCTTCGACAATCTCCAGATGGCTATAGTTGGTATCAGGTTCGTCATCTTCCTGCCGATCCACTGGAGGTAGAATATGCTGTCTCTCCTGTAGATCGTTTTTGTTTTGTTGTGTGCTTTTACGCTGGTCGCTGTTCATAACCCTTTCTCTTTCCGTAACTTCAAATAAGGATGGAGACGCACTACACAAAAATGTACTCCTTGTTTTCCCACTGCTCCCTGGAGACGTTTTTATCTGGTGGTGGAGCTAGCAGGAGCACCGAGGGTACAAGATGAGGTTCCGCGAGGCGAAGCAACTCATAACCTATGCCTGCCAGTCCAATCATCAGTCCAGCCGTTTCAACTCGTAAAGGAATACCTGTGACCCAACCATGCACCTTGATACTCTGGAGAAGCTGCGCCGTAATGCGTTCAAGATTCGAACGAATCCATAAGAGCTTTGGATGTCCCTTGTCCAGAGTGCTCGCAGCTATAAGGAGCGTTTCTAAATTGCCGAAATCTCCATGACTGAGAGAATGGTTTGGACCAAAACCCTCGTGATTCCATCCGAATCCATCTTTAACGGTCGTCTCAAGGGCAACCTCTATCTCACTTTGTATGAGCGGATCAGCGATAGAGCTAAGTGAGGCGAGACGGGCCAAACCTATTCCCGGAGCGCCATGCACCCAGGAAGTGCGTATAATCGGCGTGGGCCGACCGTCGTGGACCTGGAACACCGGCCAGTTATGATGTTCTGTTGAAAACAAACTGCGCTCGTAGTTGAGGGATGCCAGGGCAGCATCCTTGAAACGCTCCTGCCCACTAGCTGTCGCTAACTTGAGTAGGCTCCAGGAAAAACCAGCCGCGCCATGTGCAAGGCCGGCGGGTGGAAGGTATCCGGGAATGGTAGACCAGCCAATTCCTCTATCTAATCGTTGCGCATGATGCAGGAGATGATCTCCGCATTGAATGGCCGCTGCGAGAGTTGTGGGAGTGGGAGCGACGACATATAGATTAAGCAGGCTGATGATCGCACTGGCAGCGCCTGCCACGACATCTAGCCGCTCATCCTGCTCGATCCAGCCAGCAAGTAGTGCTACCAACCCATCCGCTTCTTCCACTAGACCTGGTTCGCTCCAGAGCAATCCAAGATGCGGCAATAAATAAATTACTGAGCCAAGCCCGATGAAGGCGCCGATCTCAGCAGGTCGGTTGCGTTTTTTGAGCAGCGCTATATCGCGGCGTATGGTTTCGAGGGCAGCTCTGGCCAGGGCTGCATAATGCTTTTGTCCTGTAACATGCCCAAGATAGGCCAGGAAAAGGGCGATCCCGGCATTGCCGTGGTACAGGCTACTATCGGCAGGCTGCAAATCCCACCTGTATCCCCTTGTTTGAACTACACCCAGCCAACTCGCTGCTTCGTGATGATACACAGCTTGCTGACAGAGCCGCTCACCGACGGCACAGGCTGCTGCGATCAGTTGCTCGCGGGTCATCGTGTCCTGGGGTGACAACGTGTTCTGCGCTCTCTCCCTCGCGGGAGCCAGTTCACTCGCTGCCAGGCTGGTAAATGAGGCACGAATCAACCAGCTTTGATGTGCCAGGTCCTCCTCGCTAAGCATCTGTACTCGTTGCAATACTCGTTGCAAGCTTGTTTCAGCGAATATTTCTGGTAGGCGCTCACCCCGGCTGCTGAAGAGATCACGGCTATCTGGATGGGTGGTAAAGAGAGGGATATCTCCCCGTAGCATATCTGCCTGCTCAAATGGAATGAGCCGTTTTAGAAATGGTCGCTCCGGTACGGCGCGCCAGAGCCGATCTAAAATCCGCTCTCGCCGGAGAGCGTTGCGCAACTGGTTGGGATGGAAGCTTTCGAACAGGAGCAGCGCGTAAAGGCGTGTGGGGCGGGCCAGAAAGCGAATTTTATCTTTAGCAAAGCGCGGCAGCCAGTACGCTACCAGTTGTTGTCGTTGTGACATCAACAAACGATATGTATGGCAGAACCCATCCAATAGCGGCGCGCTGTACTGGAGCGGCTCTACTTCCTTGCCATGTAGGTGCGGACGATTTTTCCTGTCGAGCATACATACCTGTTGAAGCACAAGACGCATCTCATCGGTACAGGTCGCTTCCCAGCGAGCGGCAGGGCGAGGTTGTACCTGTCCCCCCTGACCGCCGAGTCCACTGATGTCAACGCCTTCACTCTGATCGTTGCTCCACAATCGTACTGGTAGCAAGCCGGTACGCAGGACCGAGTTAATGAAGGCACGTCCTGCCGGGTGTTGCTCTAACTCCTGTTGTGCTTCCAGTGGCTCGTACGGGTGAAACAATCCTTCCAGGTCTACCAATAGCGGGTGTTCGCCCGCCGCAATCACATTTTCGTAATGGAAGTCGGTGGCGTCTAATGTGTATAATAGCGCAAGATAAGCCCCTTGCCGCTCGTAGAATCTTGCTACCTCTGCCTCAGACTGGCATGCAGTAGCCTCTACGTACTCTGACCAGCCATAGGTGCCTCGATCCAATAGTCGCAATTGCTGTAATTGTGGCTGCTGTCCCTGTTGATTGAGCCAGCCTAGCAGCTCTTGAAAATGCCTGTCGATAGCTAACGAGCGCGGCTTATAGACCAGCCGCCAGCCAGAAGCAAAAGTGAGCACAAGCACGCTACGCCCGCCCCGGTGTATATCACCGGCTCCCATCTGCAAGTCAGTGAGTAATCCCGGTGCTGCCAAAGGCCCCAGACGCGCTCGAATCAGGTTCCAATCCTGCCCTAGATGGCCTAGCCATTCTAACTGGTAGTCCACCCACTGTCGTAATAGTTGTACCAGTTGTCTGGCCAGCACCACATATTCTTGCAGCAAAGCGCGTAAATGTTCCGGCTGACCGAGCCGCTCCAGATACTCTTCAAATCGTGCTGAAGGAGTCTCTGCCTGTAGATGGCCGTGCAATTTGGCTATGTGTAGTTCCATTACCAGGGTGCGGCTCACTTTGGGCAAGAGTAGGTCAGGCAGCGAGGCCAGCAACAGCTGTTCCAGTTGTTGCACGTCGATGGGCAACTCAGGCCACTGACTTTGCAGGAGCGCGATTCCCTCGCGCAACCAGGTGATAGCGGGCAGCAGCAGAGGCCAGAGAGGACGTAGCAATTGTGGTGGATCAGCCTGGGCGTCCGCTGCCTGCTCAGGCAAAACTAGCGTCGGAGGAGCGACCAGCGTCATGGCATGGGAGAGCGCGCGATCTAGCTCCATAAGCCAATCAGGTGCTTCTATCGTTTGTGTACGCAGCGCCTCATCCGGCTCACCTAAAAGCCTAAGCAGATCCTCTTCGCACAACCCATCAGCAGCTAATCGTTCACTGAAGAAAGCCTTTTGCTCAAACGGAGTCTGAGACTGCCAGCGCCGGAGCTGTAGGCGGGCTGTCGTCTCCTGTTCAGGAGTGAGCGAGGTGGCAATTGGCGGGCTTAACTGCGAACGTTGTGCGCGTTCCCTTAAAGTTAGCGCCCGGTACCAGCCAGGCTCCTGCCCCAGAGACAAGGATAACGGATTCTGGGACAAAGCGGGCGTTTTCATCGTGCTATTCCCCTTTTGAACGTGTGTTGTGCATGGGACCTCCTAAGGAGGTCCCATGTCATCTCTAGCAGGAATTCTGATTGCAGGAGCCTGGTTGTGCCAATCCCCCTTCAACCTGCTCCAGATCCTCGTCGCTGAGTTCTTGCGCGCCAGCCGGATTCTCTGGGGTATTCTCAGGCTGGTCCTCGTCCTCGTTCTTCCAGGAATTGATGATCTGATCAGTAGTCATGGGTTCCACCTTTCCTTTAGCTAACTGACTATGAATTAACTGGGCGTAGTAACCACACAGCCTACAGGTCACATCTCTAGCAGGAATTCTGATTGCAGGAGCCTGGCCGTATCAATCCTGCTCCCCCCTCGACCTGTTCGAGATCCTCGTCGCTGAGTTCTTGCGCGCCTGCGGGATTCTCTGGGGTATCCTTAGGCTGGTCCTCGTCCTCGTTCTTCCAGGAATTGATGATCTGATCAGTAGTCATGGGTTCCACCTTTCCTTTCTGGGTAAATAGTTTCGTTACCGCACCTTTACACAACACATGCAAAGGTGTTATCTATGGCAACCGGCTGAACATTCTGGACCTCCGCTGTCCTTGTGCGCAGACGGGTAGCCGCATGTCATACCGCCTTGATTTCGCCACTGGCTAACTGACTATGAATTAACTGGGCGTAGTAACCACGGCGGTCTATCAGCTCCTGGTGCGTTCCTTGTTCGCAGATTTTTCCCTG
>Ga0070741_10001525_pt1 | contig 69770 bp, 62 predicted proteins | sample Coa_R1_4_FD_66440 | JGI IMG/M metagenome (GOLD analysis project Ga0070741, IMG submission 66440) | Surface soil microbial communities from Centralia Pennsylvania, which are recovering from an underground coalmine fire - Coalmine... | ecosystem: Environmental > Terrestrial > Soil > Unclassified ... | reverse complement strand
AACATCCGCTGGAAGCTATCAATTAAAGCTGACGGAGACACTCAGGAGTGGCAAAGTAGTCCACCTGCAGCAGACCATCAAGATCAGCAAGGCCTCATATCCAAGGATCACCGTGAAGGTCGCTAAGCAATTTACCGAGCCGAATGCCGCTCAACTTGCTACGATTGCCGCTGACAAGGGCGTCAAAGAGAAAATCTTCGCTTCAGTGACCGCGAAAAAACTGTGGTTAGGACCCTTTGCCGCACCGGTTTTCGCTCCGGTTTCGGATCTGTTTGGAACGGAAAGAGTGTTCAATCACGAGGTGCAGAGCAGGCATCAGGGATTGGATTATGCCGTTCCGGCCGGAACGCCAGTACGGGCCGTGAACCATGGAATCGTGCTTCTTGCCCGACCGATGTACTTCGAAGGCAACTGCGCCGTGATCGATCATGGTCAAGGTTTACTGAGCTTGTACCTGCACCTCTCAGAATTCAAGGTCAAAGAGGGCGATGAGGTTCGCGAAGGAGAAGTGATCGCTCTAAGCGGAGGAACAGGGCGGGCAACAGGGGCACACCTGCACCTTGCCGTGCGGTGGCAGGGCGTTTATCTGAATCCAGCACTTCTCATGAAGCTTCCAATTCCGCCTGAGTAGTTCGCCTCAATGCTTGTTCCGAATTCGTAACAAAAACGTTTGGCTACTCCAAAACCCCGAAAATTGTGAGAACCTGCTGGCTGCTGCTCGTCTGGTACGGCGTGGGGAAGCGCTCGATTTTCGCTGCCCGACGGGAGGCTATCGGGAACCTGGAGGACCCCTCGACAGGTTCCCGATAATTTTTATGCGGGACTCTTAGACAGCCGCGACTTTGATTTCTGAAATTTCCGCTTCCATCGCGACCCCGTCCCGGTACGTAACAGTCTTTCCCGAAATCGCTGGCACGCGTTCACCAGGTACGATGATACCGATCAAGTTCAGTGGGTCAGCCGCGGAGAGAGTAACCACTTCCCCTGCAGCTGGAAGCTTGCGCGTTGCCCGCAACGATTCAACCGCGACAGGCAAGGCGAACTGTTCGCCAAGAAATCCGTCCACGAAACGTCCGCCACGGATCTCGCCACGCGCCTCAAGCCGCCTAAAAGCCAGTTGAAGCTCGCGCCACTTAGGCAGGTTTGTTTCGCGCACGAGAAGGTCCCGAAAAACTACGCCATAGCGTTTGAGCAACATCCAGCAAACGGCCTCCGACCTGCGCTCGTGCTCCACGGCAGATTCTGCGTGCAGAATCGCCCAACGTCCGGCGCTGTGGCGAGGGCGAGCGGATCGGCCTGCGCCTTGTCCGGCGCGTCGCTTCGGATCGATCAGCGCGCGCAAGTTGTCAAATCCGTCGGCGGTGACGATACCCGCGGCAACGAGTTCCCACAATCCGGTTTCGATTTCCGCCTTCAATTTTCCGGTCGCCCGCACGATGTCCGCGAAAAAAGATGCGCCGCGCTGTCGCAGATAATCGAGTACCTGCCCTGCAACCGGGCTGAGTCCTTGCGCCTCCGGTAACGACGCATGCGGAACCATCCAGTCAGCCTCTTCGCGCACGAAGAACGTGATCGGAGCGACGCTGGTGGGAATCACCCGGCGTTTGCCAGTTCCTGAGCCATTGTTGCTTTCCAAGGTCGCAGGGTGAGGCGAGAGGCGGCCCCAACCGACGGCTCCGGTGAGACAAAGCTGGTCCAGCCATTTGGGATCATAGTCAGCAATGCGCCTGGCGAGTAGTTGCCTTTCCCAAGCATTAGCCGGAACTTCGAATCCCTGAAGCTGCCGCAGAACTTCAAGCGTTGCGCGCTCGCCTTGCACTTGCGATCCGGGCGCCACATGCTGCCACCGCAACAACCAGCGCATGAATTGCGCCGCATTGACCGGCTCAACCTGCTTGCGAAGCGTTGCCACGGTAAGGCGATGAATTCTTGCAAGCAGCCGGCGTTCGCACCACTCGGTTTCGACTGGTCCTAAATCGTGTGGTGCGGACATTACTGTCCGCGATGGAGTTCCGCTGAACTGTCCACGCAAAATGGCCCCGTTCGCTTCCATTCGAAGCAGGGCTTTTTCAACGTCACCGGTAGAAATCCCTAGCACTGCGCCGAGTTGTCGCGCCGTAACAGGGCCAATGTGCGCCATCCATCCGGTGACGAGTGAGAGGACGGCGTCGTCGCGAGTGGGAACAGGCTGGGGGATCTCTGCAGGCTTGATTTCGAAGTTCGCCTCAGGAAATATCGCGGTAAAGGTTTTGGCGCGCTCGGTCGCAAGCCAATACTGCTTGTTGTTAGTCGAGGCTTGAAGGACGCGGCCGGAGCGCTGAAGACCTTCGAAGAAGAGTTGCCAATGTGGATCAGTTGCGGAGTTGAGTTCCGCCTGCTGGGCGAGGGGGGCCGCCCCTCCCCGCTCCGAGCTCGCTCCGGAAACTGGAAATGCGATCAGTGTGTGCAATACATCGTGGAGTTCATCGGCATCACGCACATCAGGCCAAGCCTCAGCTCGCACTTGCTCGATCGCTGCCGGATCGAGTTTACCGACTTCTTCCAGGACAGATTCGGGAAGAATCCTGCGCATTTCGACTGCGCGTGCGCGCCGTTCTTCGAGTGGCGCGTCATCGAGATATGCATACGGATTCGCATTGAGGATCTCATGTGAAAACTGCGAGGGTACCGGCGTGTCTACCGCGACGCAATGAATGCGCCCAACATCCATCCCCCGAAGAATTTCTTTCACGCCTTCCACGTCCATTGCTTCAGTGAGGACGTCCTTCATGACCTCCTTAACGAGTGGATGGTCTGGAATCTGAATGTCGCCCTCGATGTTTTCCTGGCAAGCGGCAACGTCCGGGAAGACAGAGGCAAGCAAGTCGTCGGAGCGAATGCGCTGAATTTGCGGCGGAATTTTCTTGCCGCCCTGAAATCGCAGAAGCGCAAGCGAGCGATTTGCGTCCCAGCGCCAGCGAGTTCCAAAAATTGGAGACGCTAGCGCGGCCTGTTCCAGGACGGGCTGCACGGTCTCGGGACTGAGGAAATGAAAGACATCGGCGAGAGGAAAACTGTGTTGCTCCGCGAGCGCGATGTTCAGGCCATTGTCCGTCGCCGCCGCTTGCAGTTCGAAGTTGAAGCTGCGACAAAAACGCTTACGCAAGGCGAGTCCCCAAGCCTTGTTAATTCGCGCTCCAAAGGGAGCGTGAATGACGAGCTGCATGCCTCCGCCTTCATCGAAGAAGCGCTCGGCGATGATCGTGCTTTGTGTTGGAACAGTGCCAAGGACCGCGCGGCCTTCGAGAATGTACTGAATCGCCTGGCTGGCGGCCGATTCATCGAGACCACATTCGTCCCTAAGCCAGGCTATCGTTTCCTCAGTGCTTCCCCTGTGCAACTCGGTGTTCTCTGTGGTCGTGTTTTCAGAACTCACCACAGAAGACACAGCGGTACGCGGAGAAACGCCACGCAGGCGATCGCTGATCTCGCGCCGCAGTTCGGCGACATGGAATGAGAGTTCTTGTGTCCGTGCAGGCGCTTCACCGAGCCAAAAGGGAACTGTCGGTGGAGCACCATGGGCGTCCTCTACCAACACGCGGCCGGACTTGCCTTCCACGCGGCGAATACGCCAAGAGCTATTGCCAAGAAGCACGATATCGCCAGCATTGCTTTCGACCGCGAAATCCTCGTCCAATGTGCCGATCGCCACACCCTCAGGTTCGGCAACCACACTGAACAACGCGGTTTCAGGAATCGCGCCGCCGCTGGTGATTGCCGCCAGTCGAGCACCGCGTCGAGCCCGGAGTTTGTGGTTAACGCGATCGTGATGGAGGTAGGCACCATATCTTCCGCGGCGCGCGGCAATCCCTTCGGAAAGCATTTCGATGATCGAGTCGAACACTTCCCGCGAGAGATTGCGGTAGGGATAGGCGCGCTGGACCAGAGAGAAGAGTTCGTCTGAGTCCCAGCCCGAGTCACCCGAATCCGGGCTGTGTGGTTCGGACATTCCTGCCCGAGTTCCCGGCCCGCTTCCGTTGCCGGACAGAGCCTGCCCTGAGTATCTCGAAGGGCCTATCCGGTCCACACGGACATTGCTCGTAGCGCTGGTTGCTACGATCTGCTGAGCGAGGACGTCGAGTGGCGAGTCGGGAATGATTAGGCGATCAAGATCACCCTGGCGGATGGCACGTACGAGAGCTGCACATTCGAGAAGGTCGTCTCTCGTAGTGACGAAAAAACGTCCTTTCGGAACCGCACCTCGCCAGTGTCCCGAGCGACCGACCCGTTGAAGCGCAACAGCAATCGATCGAGGTGAGCTGATCTGAATGACGAGATCGACGGTGCCAATATCAATTCCAAGTTCGAGCGACGCAGTTGCGACCAGAACTTTGATCTGGCCTTCTTTTAGTTTTCTTTCTGCCGCCAGGCGTAACTTGCGCGAGAGACTGCCATGATGCGCAGCGACGTTTTCTTCGCCCATTCTATCTGCAAGATGGTGCGCTACACGCTCGACCAACCGTCGAGTGTTTACGAAGACGAGAGTCGAGCGGTGCTGGTTCGAGAGCTCGGCGATGCGGTCGTAAATCTCATCCCACATCTCATTGGTTGCGATCGGGCCGAGAAGCGTGTTGGGAATTTCAACTCCCAGGTCGAGTTCGCGTTTGTGGCCAACGTTGACGACGACCGGATCAGGCCTTCCATTTCCGGCGAGAAATTGCGCCACCTCCTCGATTGGCTTCTGTGTGGCCGAGAGCCCAATGCGGACCGGAGGACGATTGGTCAAAGCTTCCAGACGCTCAAGCGAAAGCGTCAAGTGCGCGCCGCGTTTGTCGTCCGCGACAGCGTGGACCTCGTCGACAATTACTGTCTCAACCTCGCGCAAAATGGCGCGACTGCTTTCGGCAGTCAACAGAATGTAGAGCGATTCGGGCGTGGTGACGAGGATGTGCGGCGGAGATTTGAGCATGGCCCGCCGCTCGGGCATGAGCGTATCGCCAGTGCGGACTGCAGTACGAATTTGCGGCATCAGCAGGCCGCGCTCTCCCGCCAGTTGCAGAATTTCGCCGAGTGGAATTTCGAGATTTTTCTGAATGTCATTACCGAGGGCTTTGAGCGGAGAAACATAGAGCACCTCGGTACGGTCTTGTAGTTCGCCCGCGACCGCCTTGCGGACCAAACGATCAATACAGGCGAGAAACGCAGCCAAGGTCTTGCCGGAGCCTGTGGGCGCGGAGATCAGGGTCGTGCGTCCGGCGAGAATATGCGGCCAACCCTGCTCCTGAGGCTCAGTGGGCGTGCCGAATTTGTTCGTGAACCATTCGGCGACTAAAGGATGGGCCCACGACAGGGAAGACATCTTACCATCTTAATTTGCTTTCGAGCTACTTCGCAAATTATTCGCCCCGCGGCCCCGCCTATTGCCCCCGGGCTGTTTGTGGTATTATTCTTGCCTCACACATGCAAGTGCTAGAAAAGACAGGTTATTACCTTCGTCTGGCCGATTGGTCTCTCGAATTGACTAGGCGAAGCGCAGGATGTATATTTTTTCGTAGGAGCTTATGCACATGACCTGCCAAGGCGGATTCGGAGAAGTTGGTTAAGCAGCATTGGTGTTGCTTCCCGCGGACTCTACCAGTCCCAGATGATTTTGTAGATGTTTCCTTGACGTAAGTTTTTTCCTTCCCAAGCAAAAGCCAACCTTCCTTGTGTAGTTCTTCGCACTTCGTACTTCTCGCCTGTCGCCGGATACCATTGCCCTGGGTCGTCGCGTGGACCGCGATAGAGCATTTCCAGGTGCTCGGGCTTACGGTTGGATGGGAAGACAATGGCCATCGTAATCGAATCGGTCCAGTAACCTGCATTCACGGTAAAGCTTTCGCGTTTGCTTGCGAAACCGTTTTCGGAATGCGCCAGCAAGACCGCTCGGGCCTCGTCCCCTTTCTTGAACAGCAAATCCGTCTTAGAGCGGATTGTCCCTTCATCCTGGTCGTATAGGAAATCGTGCGGGGTCCCATTCACCAGCAGCTGATCAATCGTGTCCTTCTTCGGATCGGTGCCGTATACGAAAGGCGGTAGCCGCTGATCGTCGCGATTGAACCGCAGCAGCCGATCTTGAACGTAGTCGGCAATTTGTACGTCTCCGTTCTGAAAGAATTCGAGAGTGGTAAGCGAAGAAACAAGCCGGTACGGTGACCTGCTCCATTGGGACCCTACCGCGTTTCGTACCGCCTTCCCAATCTCCCAGCTCAGATTTGCAATCTTGTATGCCAGGCTAACCGATTCAACCGTCGGGAGCGGCATCGTGTCCTCCGCGGGCGTTCCGTTCAGAAATGGAAACTATGTATACATTGCGCCATCCGATTCTGTAAAGGCTCGCATGATTTTTGCCTTCGTCGCCTCCTTCTGCGAAACTGGCTTTACTCCTTCAACGACAATGGCGCGCATACACGTTCTCTCCGAGCAGGTTGCCAACAAGATTGCCGCCGGCGAGGTGGTCGAGCGGCCTGCCTCTGTGGTCAAGGAGCTGCTCGAAAATTCACTCGACGCGGGCGCAAAGCGCCTGAAGATTCAGATCGAAGCCGGCGGAAAAAAATTCATCCAGATCACCGACGACGGCTGTGGCATGGTGCGCGACGACGCCCTGCTTGCCTTCGAGCGCCACGCGACTTCCAAAATTAAAGATGCCGAAGACCTGCTGAATATTTCGACCCTGGGATTTCGCGGCGAGGCGCTGCCATCGATTGCTTCGGTTTCGCGGCTGCGGCTGGAGACTCGCGCGGCAGACCAGGACTCAGGCACCATCGTCGAGATTGCGGGAGGCAGGATTTTTCGCGTGGAAGATGCCGGCTTGCCTGCGGGAACTTCGATCGCAGTCCGTGATCTCTTCTTCAATACTCCAGCAAGGAAGAAGTTTCTGAAGTCAGAATCGACGGAACTGTCGCATATCGCGTCGCTAGTGACGCATTATGCGCTTGCGCATCCTGACAAACACTTTGAGCTTCATTCGGCGACCAATGCCGTGCTGGTTGCGCCACCGGTCGGGACTTACAGCGATCGCGTTTACCAGGTCTTCGGCAAAGAAACTCTTGACCAACTCATCTCCGTCGCGGCCGAGCTGCCGCTGGAGCGTATCGGACTGCCGCAACCTCCACCGTGGCGGCGCGAGAAAGATGATGAGCAAGCCGGGCGAGATCCGGGATTCCTGCGGTTGCATGGTTTCGTTTCGAAGCCCGAGATCCAGAAGCTGAACCGTAACTCGATCTACACGTTTGTGAATGGCCGCCTGATTCGCGACCGGCTGATTCAGCATGCATTGACGGAGGCTTACCGCAACATTATCCCGCCAACCGTTTTCCCGGTTGTGTTGTTGTTTCTGGAGATGCCGAATGCCGAAGTTGACATAAATGTACATCCGTCAAAGACCGAGGTCCGCTTTCGCCAGCAGACGGTGATGCATGATTTTGTCCGCGACTCTGTCCGAGCGGCTCTGATGAAGGCGCGTCCGGTTCCACAATTCGTGACCGAGATTCGCGCCCACCCGACCGCAAGTCCATCGCTCACGCCGGGAGCGCGGGCGGCCTTCGCTGAGAGCGCCGCTCCCGCCAGAATTCTCTACGGTCAAACGGCGCCCGCGGATTTCATGTTGCAGGCTCCGCCACAACCGGTAATTGATGGGCGGCTGCAGTTTGATGAATCGATCACGATTGAAGCAAATGCTGCCATTCCGGTTGCGCGCTTTCCCCGGCAGACATTTGGCGGCGCTGTGCCGGAACCCAGCGTTGACGGTTGCGCGGGGCCCATTGCTGACGAGATCGAAACCGAAGCGATACCGACACTCTCCTCGTTGAAGCCGCTCGGGCAGTTACGCGAATCATTCATTTTGGCGGTCAACCATGACGGCCTTTGGATCATCGATCAGCACGTCGCACACGAACGCGTGTTGTTTGAGAAGGTATTGCGGCAGCGCGCCGAGCAGCAGGTTGAGAGCCAGCGCCTTCTGATGCCGATCGTCATCGAGCTGACTCCGGCACAGCAGGCGGTATTCGCGGAAATTTCGGATGAGCTTGGCAAGAATGGTTTTGAAGCCGAACCGTTCGGCACGCGCAGCATCGCCATCAAAATCGCACCCGCCGGGGTCGAGGCCGGCCAAGTTGAAAAAATGTTACACGAACTGCTCGATCAGTTCGCACGCGAGGACCAGGCGCTCAACCTGGATCAGATTCGCACCCGCATTGCTGCCTCGATCGCCTGCCATGCTGCCATCAAGGTCAACATGCCGCTCGAGCAAAATAAAATGGAGTGGCTGCTGCGCGAGCTTGCGAAGACCGATTGCCCAATGTCCTGCCCCCACGGCCGCCCCGTGGTTCTGCGATACTCGATGAAGGACATACAGCGGGCGTTTAAGAGAATTTAGCTCTCGGCATCAGCCCTCGGCTATCAGCCCGTGGCTTTTCTCGAGGGGCTGCGCCGTACTCGCTGACAGCTAATGGCCGATAGCTACGTTATGACGGACTCCGAACTGACAGACCTTCGCCGAGAAAAGTGGCGTGTGAACGGCGATCCCGTTCGCACGCTTGAAGACGCGCGCAGCTTCATCGAGTCCGTCGGATTCTGCCTGACGTTTCCACTACCGACGACAGTGCTGCTGCCTACGTTCATTGGCGCATGGTCAGGATCAGACGAAGAACTTCCAACCCAGAAACAAGCTTTCACCGATCCGCGCGCGAAGGACGCAACCGAACTCATGGTCCGTGTGCTGCGCGACAAGTCCGCATTCGAAGCCAACCTTTTCGATGAGAACAATGCATTCCTGATCTCGGGATCCGTCTTCCCTTATTTTTACGCCCTGGTCGGCGAGCGCAATCCGCGGCAGGCGCCGAAGCCGGGGCCCAGGTCTCCTTATTCGCAGCTCGCATGCGATGCCTATTCGATCATTCATCGTAAAGGGCCGATTTCGAAGTTGAAGCTGCTCGAAGAATTGGGGAAGGGAATTTCGGTGGCGGCGCTTGACCGGGCGCTTGCCGACCTGTGGTCGAAGCTGCGCATTACGCGCGTCGATTACGATGAACGCGAAGGCGCTTCCTGGGATGTGCTGCAACGGTGGGCGCCGGATGTTGTATCGGAAGGCGTGAATTGCTCAGTAAACGCGGCACTCTCGGCTTTGCTCTCGAAATATCTCGATTGTGTTGTCGCGGCTGACCAACAAGAGCTGGAATCCTTCTTCGGAAACTTCGTCGCCCGCTCGCGAGTGCGCGAGTCGGTGAATGCGCTGCTCGCCGCGCGTGAACTGAGCTTTATGCTCGTCGGACATCGATCATTGATTCAGGTGACGCAGGCGCAGCCCGCGCGGAGATCGGGAACCAGGTAAATGCGTCGGCTCCAACAAGATGGATTCGCGATCGCTCCGGACGTCCTCGCCGATTGATCCGCGGCCTAGCGGATGTGCATTGCCAGCGGTCGTCTCTCAGCCTTCTTGCGCCAAAGGATGTAGGGAATGGACAGCAAAAGCGCTGTGAAAGACTCCAGGAGAGTTCTTTCCTCCGGTACTCTCACGGACTTGACTGCAACCGCAGTTGGGGCATTGGCGTTGCCGAAATCGCCGAAAAGCAGCTGATATGTTCCCGCGCCAGGGGTGTACGTGCTGGTGAACTCACTTTGGCATGGTCCTGCCGAGTCACCGAAGCACCCATAACTTGAGCTCCCGAGCTGGAAGCCGGCCGGGTATGCCTGGGTCTGGAAGTCGACGTTCAACTGCACTCCCGGACTCGGAGAAGTGAAGATGGTTCCCAGGAACGGCTCATCCGATGTGCTGTGCAAGTTCATCGGAGACACCACTCCCAGAACAGCCGCTACTTGCGAGTCATTGAGCAGCAGGGCAAACGCGAAATTGCCGAAAGCAAACGGCGCTCCCGACAAGGCGCCGTAAGTGAGACTTATGGCTTGCGAGCCATTTACCGTAAACGAATTGGACAGCAGGAGCGAACCCGAGTAGAGGCCATTCTCAGCGAAGGGTGGCGGAGTAACTCCCCTGAAACTGCCTGAGAGAGGGTCAAAATCGTAGGACCTAAGGATGGAGCCATTCACCTCAGTAGACGCGCCTGTGCCAGCCCACCAGAACGAATTGCTGCTTACGCCGGCAACTGCAGACGAGAGCCCGCCATTGCCTATGACGGTAAAGCCGTCGATGGAATCACCCACGGCGACGCTCGCGGTTGCGAGCACAAGAACCACAACCAGAAAGATTGCTTTACGCATGCTGACCGGCCTCCTCAAGGACGGCGTGTGCGCGGTCCAGAGGTTTATGATTTATCGTCAATGTATCAAGAGCAAGTTCGCTGTCAAGGCTGATAATTTTTGCGACGGTTGCAATTCCTTGCCGCTGGGCTCACAACTTCTGTGAACCTTGTACTACATACTACTGAGTAGTTCGCGCCTAAGGGCAAGTTCGCACGCGGTTCGCCGCTGGAGATAAAGTTCATCCGGGCGTCTGTATTTCGCAGTACAACCTCTCACTTCGAAGTAGCTACTAAGTTCGCTCTAGGGAAAATCTATTAGGGAGGATTCTGTGCGCCTGGTAAGAATGTTTGTGACGTTTACTCTTTTGTGCAGTTCTTATGGCGCTTTGGCCGACCAGGTCTCGCTCAAAAACGGCGACCGAGTCAGCGGAACCGTCACAAAGTCCGATGGAAAAACGCTTGTGCTTCACACCGCAGATGCCGGCGACATCACAATCAACTGGCCGGCGATCCAGAGCATTAAGAGTGATAAGCCACTGCATGTCGAGTTGCCAGACGGCAAGACTGCTGTCGGTGTGGTTACCACTTCTGACGATCAGCTGAGAGTGTCGACCAGTTCGGGCCAGGTTGCGGCGCCATTATCAGGCGTAAAGGGCCTCATGCAGGAGGCCGATTACGAGAAGACCATACATGCTTCACTGTTGCAGGACTGGAAAGGTGGAGCGAACGCAGGATTTTCACTGACTCGCGGAAACAGCGAGACGAGCAATCTGGCACTCAGCTTTCTGGCTACCCGTCAGACAGTTCGTGACAAGCTGGGTCTATACGCAAACTCCGTTTTTGCCCGAAGCACGGCCGCCATCCCTGGAGCAGTACCACCCGCTCCGCTGACCGCCACAACCACCACGGCAAACACGGCGGGTGGCGGCTTCCGTTACGATCGCAATCTCGATTCCAGGCTCTTCGCCTTTGTCGCCGCGGACTTTTTCGCCGACGCCCTGCAAAGCCTGAACCTGCGTTCAGTATTCAGCGGCGGACTTGGTTACCACGCCATCCAGAAGGACAACACAACACTCGATCTGCTGGGCGGCCTTAACTATACGCATGAATCCTATGACACTCTCAGCCGCAATCTTGCCGCTCTCACGCTCGGTGAGGAACTCATGCACAAACTTGGTAAGAGCACGATCTTGAATCAGAGACTCTACTTGTTTCCCGACCTTAACAGCGCCGGCGATTTTCGCGGGACTTTCGACCTTGCCACCGTTACTAAGATTAACAAGCGCTTTGGATGGCAGAACTCTTTCTCAGATATTTACGTGAGCAATCCGCCGACGGGAAAAAGGCAGAATGACGTGATCCTGACGACTGGGCTGAACGTCTCATTCGGTCAATAAAAGCTGTTCGTTGAGTTCGGATGTCACTTTGTTCCGAACCGTCGTATCCGCCGTTGCGTCGGTGTTCCGTCTGAACCCGCCGAGCGCAAGACTTCTGCGCGAAGATAGACGAGGTCAGGGATCGCGCCAACAGAGAGCACGACCTTGCGCGACTGCGGCCAGTCAGCCATGACGAGGTAGCATGGGGAGGACAGCTACAAGGGAAGGATAGCACTGAGCGCAAGCGAACGAAAAAATAACCCGCCCCTGTTCCGATAATTTTTTCGGCTGCTCGTTATTATCAGTCTTCTTGATGTGAGCCGTGTAATGGTAGAACGTCACCTGCCCTACCCACTTGCGAATAGCGACGCCAACGACGATCAGCACTACGAGTATCCAGATTGCAGTTCGTAATCTCATGCCTATCGTGATAAGTGCCTGTATTCCAAGAAAGCGGCGATGCATGCCAGAACCATGATCATCCCCAGAGTGGATGGAGACCAAGTAATGAAATGCAGACCAATGGCGCCGTGCGTACCACTCTTTCGGTACACGACACTCAGTACGAGAATGGTAAGCAGCCCAGAGACGACGAAGGCCAAGACACCTACCCCAGTACTCTTGATGACCATAATGATCTGTCTCACTTTGTTATCCGTTATTTCGGTTTTGGGAGGAGTTTTTCTAAGGACGATTTGCATCGTTCTTCGAGCGGAATCTCGGTGAAATGTTTGAACAGAGCATGGTTCGGCCGGCCTTCTTCGAGAAAAGCATCCTTGGAGCCATTTGCAACATGAGCTGCACGAGAGTGGCACGCTGCGATGCCGCCATAACGTCAACCCCTGGTGTAGGCTTGCTGGAAAATTACGGCATCAATCATATCGTGCGGAAGTTCCTGCCTGATCTTCCAAACCGTTCGCAGCGTCTCGGCGTCGACGCCGGTACTTCCATGATTTACCTCAGTGCGATCGTGTGGCAGCTTGCCGTTACGAACCAGAAAAATACTCGCCTATTTTCCGAAAGGCGGGTCATGATGATCTGCTTCATATTTTAAATTCACGTTGACTGCGCGAACAGCTAGTGTCCTGATGCTCGCCGATATTCCCAATATCCCGCGGCAAGAGCGACAACCAGCAACGCCCAAACAACGGGTGAACGCAAGCTGATCGCGACTGCGCGCGAACTGCTCGCTCTGTACACGACGTTCAAAGCGACAATCGCAACAAATCCAGAGACGATCAGGGCCAATAGAGCCACTCCGGTGCTCTTGAGAAAAACAACCATCTGTCTCATAAGAATTCATTCCTCCTAAGGTCCTGGTGTACAGTACCCAGGTGCGGTGTTGCTACTACCTATACAAATGTTAGGCCAACATGGGCTCGAAAACCCACCTAGGCGGACTGCAAGAGCCTCGCAAGTGTACGCGGGATGGCACACTCTATCGGTATCGTAAACAAATGTGAAAGGACAGGCTGGGTTCGAAGTGTTACTGCAGATCGGAGTGGTGTTGCAGTTTCCATTTGTGCCAGATAACGTCTTAACTTTTGTCCACGCGATTTTCACATAGATGTTTCCGGAGCCGTTGTTGGAAGAAAATATCAAGCCCATCACAGAGCATTGAACTGCTCCAGCGACATTGACCTGACATTCAGGAGAGTTCGGATCGCCGAAGATTGGATCGAGTTCTTCGGTGTATGGATAGGCGATCGCATTCAGAGTGGTGGCGGGAGAACCTGACGATGAACCATTCGCTGGCACACCCTTTGATTTCCACGTCACGTTTACCGTTGCCGTGTGGAACGAGCCAGCAGGACATCCATTGGGAAACACATTGCAATCATAGTAGCCGGTCGTCTGAGCAGTCAGAGACAGCCTTATTGAATTTAGGTGGTAGACCGACGACGTTCCCGTCCGGACGCCCACTGTCTGCCAGTACCCTGCACTCGCGATCTTATCGAGAACTCCGTTCAATAGCGTCCAACTACCGTTTGTCGCACCTGTCGCCGAACTATATTTGTAAACATTTGCGCCACTCTGTGTAGCGCCGATCACGTAAACTGCTTCATTGCCGCCGTTAGTCGGATCGCCACTGGTTGTGATGTCACTCGCCCAGCCTGGCACCACGACAAAATTTCCGGTGTTCGCGTAATCGAGAGTTTTAATGACGCCGGTGGATGTAACCAACCACACGTTGTTTGCGTCACCAACTGCGATCTTTACTGGTGTCCCATTTCCTCCAGCACTTGGATCACTGATCCAAGCGCCGTTGACTAAATGCGAGACTGCGCCGCTGCCGCGTATACGGTAAAGAGTGCCGTCCGCTCCCACACCGATGTGGACGGCGCAATAATAAAACCTCGCGAAGTCCGTGCCTCCGGTGTATTGATATATCTGCATCTCCGGAGCTCCGCAAAAGTTCGTGGCTACCTGAAGTCCGTAAATGTTAGATGCCGAAGAGACGGCTATCTCCTGCATCGGAGACAAGGCCGTGCTCTGCCAAGTGTGACTGTTCAGCGGCAGCGTCCAAATGTTTCCGTTAGCATCGAGACCAGAATCCAGCAATTCTTTTTTCCTACCGCGCAGTCGGAGGTTGCGTCCGACGGGCTAACAGAACTGACCGAAGTTGTGTAATGCCCTCCGTTCTGTGCCAAAGACATCGTGGGGAACAGCAGACAACAAAGGGATAACAGACGTGCTAATTTATTTCGAGCCATAGAATCATCTCCTGCAGATGGTCTGCGGTTAGGGGCCACGCCAAGGTCGAGTCTTGCCGTGGTCCCGTTTTGTGTTCGCGGGAAGTGGCGCGGGAGTCACTTCACGTTCGTGGAGGTACTTACGATGTCGGGCAAACCGTACTCGGATCTACTCTCGATGTACATACCGCGAATGCTGTATTCTTTGTTCCGTTTCCGTAACCCTTTGCTTGTTACGATTTCGGAACAAGAGCCGTCACTATCTCTCCTCCAACTCCCGAATCAACTCGTCCAAATCTCGCACGGTCGGCTCTCCAAAAGCTCATGTCGTGGAATGCAGCCAGCGGTACCCCGGCTTTAGCGTGCAACGATAGACGCGCGTCTGGTCGGGATTGGCGCGCACTTCGCAATCGGCCCAGCTGAGCAGCAAGGCTGGCCCCAGCGGAAACACGACATTTTCACCGTTGAGTTCGGCTTGAAGGCTTACGCCTTCGGCCGCAGGCGGGAGCGTAAAGTTCAGAGCGTCGCCGAAAACAACGGGGAAAGAATTGCGTACAAGGTCGCTCACCATAGGGTGAGCGATTTCCGCCTCAACCAGGAAGGTAGCCGTATCAGACCAGACGGTAGCGGTGACAGTGATCGAGTTTCCGGCTTGTTCTAAATCCGACGGCTCGATCCTCGTGAACGGGCAGGGTCCAGCGATACAAGACGCGCGAAAGTTGTGCAACTGATTTCCCGCGCCGGCGTCGAGAGTGAGCGAACCTATGGCCGCTTTCCATTTTCCGTCCGGCGAGCACGGCGGGCGTTCGCTGCACGGCTCGCCACCGTTGTTCTTTACTTCGAGCGTCCGCACCACGCTTCCGACATTCACTACGGTCGCGCTCTTGACCGAGTACCGCACCATAATGTTCTTGGAATTAATCGTCTGCGTGGCCAGACTGCGCTCGAGCAGCCTCTCGGGATGGACTGGCATCATCTGCGCCACATAGAGCTCATTCGGAGTCGTGATGTCGAGCTCGAGCGGTTCGTAGTCCATGTGGCGAAACCGAAGGCTCACAATGCGACCGCGAAACAGACGCTTGCGCAGACGAACGACGAACAGCCCGGAGGAGTCAGAAGTCGAGCGGACCATCGAGAAGCCGTCAGTTGCCGTGATTTCGACTCCCGCGATCGGCAGCCGCTTTCGCGGATCCGTGCTGGCGGTGATCACTGCGCCGCGCACCATGGTTGTACGGTTTTTTGCGTAGCGCGCCCACCACGCAGCCGAGATGCCTCCAGCCACAATCATAACGATGAGAATGACGGTTCGTTTTTTTCGACGCATTCGTTCGTCAGCTCCATTGAGCTCTCTATATCATCCCGCGATTCGTGGCGAAAATGTAGTTCCATCTGAGTCAATGCTTCGTGAGCTTCACTTCTCGGAAAGATCATGTAACATCTTCGGGTGGAAAGGCGCGCTCGTTTTTCACGCCGGCAGCTTCTTCGGACGGCAGGAGCTGCCCTGCTGGCGCCCGCAAGTGAAGTATTGTTCGGTGCTCCGCCAGCGAGCGCGCAGGGGGCGCCAGCAACCTCTCCGTTTTCGCCCCGTTCATCTCCTTTTACCCCGGAAGACGACCGCCTGCTCGATGAAGTTGAACGCCTCGCGTGTTGTTACTTCTGGGAGCAGGCCAGCCCGGAAACCGGCTTAGTCAAAGATCGCTGTAACGCGCGCAGAGCTAGTACCGACAACTCTGTTGTTGCCAGCATCGCAGCAACCGGATTCGGCTTGACTGCTCTTTGCATTGGCGATCATCGCGGATATATTTCGCGATCCGACGCGAAGGCTCGGGTTCTGACTACTCTAAGATTCCTGCACGACAAACTACCAAACCATCGAGGTTTTTTTTATCACTACGGGAATATCAACACCGGGGAACGAGTCTGGGACTCTGAGGTCTCCTCGATCGATACGGCGATCTTGCTCTGCGGCATTCTTACATGTCGCACACACTTTCGGGATACGGATATAACATTGCTCGCTCACGCCGTCAGTAACCGCATTGAATGGACGTGGCTATCGGAAGATACGTCCCTGCTATCCCATGGCTGGTTGCCCGAGGTTGGCTTTCTGCCTTACCGCTGGGACTACTACAACGAAATGATGATGATGTACCTGCTCGGGATGGGTTCGCCGACTTATCCGCTGAAGCCCGAAGTCTGGGATGCATGGAAGCGCATCCCGTTCGATTACGAGGGGCTGAGATACATTGGGTCTTTCGCGCCCTTATTTGTCCATCAATATTCGCAGGCCTGGTTTGATTTTCGCGGGAAGCGCGACCGCTTTACGGATTACTTTCAGAATTCAATCACTGCAACCGAGGTGCATCGGCGGTTCTGCATCGAGTTGCGTCACCAATTTCCAACCTACGGTCCGGATTTCTGGGGCATCACGGCGTCGGATTCACTCAACGGTTATGTGGTATGGGGCGGACCGCCCTCGGTCGGGCCGATCGATGGGACGGTTGCTCCTCATGCTGCTGGCGGGTCGTTGCCATTTCTGCCCAGCGAGACAATTCGCGTATTACGAAATATTCGCCAGCGCTATCCGGATGCCTGGTGCTGTTACGGCTTTGTCGATGCGTTGAACCCCCTGAAGGGCTGGTACGACACAGATATTGTGGGAATTGATATCGGGATCACGATGGTGATGGCCGAAAACGCGCGCACTGGATATATCTGGAAAATCTTCATGGAGAATCCTGAGGCACAGCGCGGAATGGAGAAGGCAGGATTCAAACCGTACAAGACTTAGTTTGCCTTCCTGTGTGCGACGCAGGCTGAACCGACACGAACAAAATGCTAATCGGCGGCGTGCGATTGTGTATATCTTGCGCCAATTTCTGCGGAGGCGCGGAGTAGAGTATCGAGCGATTTCAAGTTTGGCAAGCCGACGTTGCGCTGTTTTAACGCTTCGAGTAAACGTTCAGTGGGAATATTCCCCACCAGTGCGTCCTGGGCAAACGGGCACCCGCCGAGTCCGCCGATAGCTGAATCGAAGCGACGGCAGCCCGCATCGTAGGCGGCGAGAACCTTCTCTTCCGCAAGTTCGGGCCGGCTGTGCAGGTGCACGCCAATCTCAAGATAGTCATACTTTTCGATCACGGCGGAGACCAGATCGCGGACCTGCTCGGCTGAGGCGAGCCCTACTGTATCTGCGAGGGAAATCATCTTGATTCCGCTCGACTCCAGCATGTCGACTGCTGCGACGACCTCTTCCGAATCCCAGGGATCGCCGTATGGGTTGCCGAACGCCATCGAGATATACACAACAACATCGAGCCCGGCATCGTCGGCTTTGTTCTGAATCTTTTCGAGTTCGTCGAGCGATTCTTCGGGAGTTTGTCGCTGATTATTCCGTAAGAAGGTTGGGGACACTGAATAAGGAAATCCCAGTGTGCTCACAGCCTGCGTTTTGACTGCCCGTTGTGCGCCTTTTTCATTGACGACGATGCCGATAATCTCAACATCATCGGGTGGATCGAGTTCCTTGAGAACATCTTCCGAGTCTGCCATTTGTGGAACGGCGCTCGGCGAGACGAACGAGACTGCATCGATGTGCTTAAATCCAGCGCTGATCAGGGCGTTCAGGTAATTGACTTTCAGGTCGGCGGGGATTTGGCCCTGTAGCCCTTGCCAGGCATCGCGGGGGCACTCGATGAGTTTGACAGATTCGGGCATAGCTCATCGGTATTTTACGCCGGAGAGAATTGAATCATTGAGCGATTGAATCATTGGAAACTCCGGCAGATTTTTAATAATGATCCGATGACTCAATGATTCGATTTTCTTAAGCTCGTTGCGTGCCGCCTAGATCGGTCAATACTTTCACGATCTGCGCCGACCAGTCGTTCACTTCTTCTTCGCGCAGTGTACGGTCGAAAGACTGGAATTTAGCACGCAGCAGGATCGAGTACTTTCCGGAAGGGACAGAGCCGCCTCGGAAAATCTCAACCGGTTCGAAGCTACGTAGGTCCGCCATCCGCAGTGCATGAACCGCAGTTTCGATGTTTCCGAAGGTAATTTCGTCGGCGAAAAGGAACGACCAGTCGCGTTCGACGGCCGGGAACTTCGGCAGTGGCTGATACCGAATTTCACGTAACGGACGCGTGTACAAGCGATCGGCCAGAATCTCGGCGATGAACACTTCCTGGCGAAGCTTGCGGCCCGGAGCGGTGTCCGGCTCAAGCGCGCCAAATTGTGCTACCACTTCTCCATCCATCAAAATACTCGCCGAACGACCCACGCAATAATATTCAGGCGCCCGCGGCTCGAGGACCAGTGACTTGTGCTCGAATTGCGTGAGCAAAGTTTGAAGATCGCCGTTGAACAATCGAAAAACATCGATGCCCGAATCAGCTTTGCTTTTGTCCAGGAGATCTCCACTGGGCAGGTCGCGCTGCAAGGCCGAGACAGTCGCGGCCAGGCTGATGCGCCGGCGCTCGACCGTGCCTGCCCCTGAAGCTTCGTAGATATCCCCGATCTCAAACAGACGAACGTCATCTGTTCCGCGGTTTAGGTTGTAGGCAAGCATGTCAAGCATTCCGGGAACCAGGGAACTGCGCATCAGAGACGCTTCCTCGCTCAACGGATTTGCGAGTTCCACTACTGGGGTCGAGGAGAATGCTTCTGCGTCTTCATGCGATATGAAAGTTAGCGAGACAGCCTCATTGTAGCCAAGTGAAAGGAGGGAAGAGCGGAGCTTCGCTTCTCTGGCTCGTTGCGGATCTTCGACGACGGCACCCGAGAATGCGGGTAGCGTGTTCGGAAACTTGTTGTAACCGTGTAACCGCGCAACCTCTTCGATAACGTCGATCTCGCGTTCGACATCAAGACGCCAAGTCGGGATAAGAACAGAAAACTGTGCCTCGGAGCCAGGCTCAGGAACCAGTTCGAAACCAAGCCGCTTGAGGACCGCAACGACTTCATAAGTGTCGAGACTGCTGCCGAGAATGCGCTGCACCTGAGAGATGCGCAGAACGATTGGTGCCTGCACGAGTTCGCGAGCGACGGCATCGATCTGGCTGCCGTCGAGTTCGCCGCCGCCAGATTCGAGGATTCGTTGTGCGACGAGCGCACAGGCGATTGTGGTGGCCCCATAATCTGCACCGCGCTCAAAACGGTGCGAAGCGTCGGTGTGCAGGCCGTGTCGCTTGGCGGTCTTGCGAACTGCTATAGGATCGAACCAGGCCGATTCGATGAGAATGTTTTTCGTTCTGTCGGTGATCATCGTCTCGAAGCCGCCCATGACTCCCGCGAGAGCGACGGGCTTCTTCGCATCGGCGATGATCAGGTCTTCGGGCGAGAGCTTGCGGTCAAGACCGTCCAGGGTCTTCAGCGTTTCGCCTGCCCGCGCTTTGCGAACGACGATCTTTCCGCCTTCGAGGAGATCTAGATCGAAGGCGTGCGTGGGATGTCCCATCTCCCAGAGGGTGTAGTTGGAAGCGTCTGCAGCGTTATTAATCGCACGCTGGTCAACGACCGCGAGACGTCTGGCAATCTTCTCGGGCGAAGCCGTGATCTTTACGCCGCGAATGATTTGTGCGGTGTAACGGGCGCAGCCTGAGGCGTCGTCGATGTCAATTTCGAAATCCGACGCGCTATGTTGTTGGGTGGAGCTGCGCTTTAGCGCAGCGTTTTCAGTGCCGCTTTTGTGGGCGGCTTTAGCCGCTGAGGGCACGATCGGCTTGAGTTCACGTGCATAAAACACCGCCGCCTCGCGCGCAACGCCGTAATGATTCATCGCGTCGGGACGATTCGTCCCGATTTCCATCTCGAAGACGGTATTCGGGCCATCGCGGGAAATACCTTCGACCGCAATGCCGATCGAAGTCAGATCTTCGGCAAGGTGACGGTCGTCCACAGGAACGTCAACGAAGTCTCGAATCCATTGGGTAGACAGTTTCATTGTGGATCAATCAAACTGCAGATTCCTCACGGTGAAGCCACCCGGAATGACAGCGCGTATGGGATCTGCTTTTGGCCAACGACCAACGACAAATGACCAACGATGCTGTTACGCAAACTGCTCCAAAAATCTCACGTCCCCTTGGAAGAACAACTGCAAATCGTCAAGTCCATACTTCAGCATCGCAATTCGGTCTACGCCCATGCCGAATGCGAAGCCGAAAATTTTCTCGGGATCGTAGCCGTTATCTTTCACAAACTGAAAGACGTTCGGATCAACCATGCCGCAGCCGAGAATCTCGATCCATCCCGTTTGCTTGCACGGCCTACAAGGACCGCCTTCACGCTTTCCGCTTCCGCCACAGATGAAGCACGAGACAAACATCTCCGCGCTCGGCTCAGTGAAAGGGAAAAACGACGGACGAAAGCTGGTCTTCACATCGGAGCCGAATAGGGCTTTCATCGCGTGATCGAGCGTGCCTTTCAGATCGCCGAACGCAATGTTCGTATCCACCGCGAGCCCCTCGATCTGGTGGAACATCGGCGAGTGGCTTGCGTCTGGCGGATCATTGCGATGAACTTTGCCCGGAATGACAATGCGCAATGGTGGCTTCAGCTTCTCCATCGTGCGAATCTGCACAGGAGAAGTATGCGTACGCAGAAGTAGTTGTTCGCGCCGCGGCTTCGATTCCTGATTCGCTAGAAATAGCGTGTCTTGTGTGTCGCGCGCCGGATGATTCGGCGGAAAATTCAGCGCCTCAAAATTGTAATAATCGGTCTCGATTACAGGCCCTTCGGCGACGGAATAGCCAAGATTCTTGAACACGGCAAGGATTTCGTTTTGCGTGCGGATGATTGGGTGCTCAGCGCCGATTGGGCGGCGGATGCCGGGAAGGGAGATGTCGATGCTCCCGGCCCCAGCTAACAGTTCGACTGACCTGAGTTGCTGCAGAGACATTTTTGCGAAGAAATCGACTCGCTCTTTGGTCTTTTCGACATTCTTCTCGATTTCTGACTTGGCGCTGTTTAAACGTTGTCCGACATTGCGTTTTGCCTCTTTGGGAGCGGCTTTCAGCCAGAGCTCATTAATTTGCGTCACAATCCCGTCTTTGCGTGCAAGCCATCGATCGCGGTACTCCTTAAACTGGGTGTTCTTTTCTGCCGCGCTGATTGAGGGTTGTGATGCGCGCGTCACCAAGTGTGCGGACTCACTTTCGAGCGCAGAGAGCAGCGATTCGACGGCTCTATCGAGCGCGTCTGGCGAGAAATCTTTCAGTTTGGGAACGGTATAAGCCATGAGACGAACTAACCATCATGTCATTCCGAATGGCTTCAGCCATGAGGAATCTGCAGTTCACTTTCAAAGCAAATGCAGATTCCTCGACTTCGCAGAACGATTCGCCTGCGAATCATTCTGCTTCGCTCGGAATGACAGAGTATAAGGGAGATCGTATCGGCACGGCTGAAGCCGTGCCCTGCTACGACCCTCGCAAATCACATTTGCGACTGATCGCTGAAAAGCTGAAAGCTGAAGGCTGGTGTTACGCGGCCCCGCCCCTTCGACTCCCTCGCCACGCTCGGTCGCTTAGGACAGGCTTAGGGCGCCCTTTGCCTGCTCGGCGAGGCTCTTAAACGCCGCGGCGTCGTTCACCGCCAGGTCGGCCAGGATTTTGCGGTCGAGCTCCACGCCCGCCGTCTTCAATCCATGGATGAACTGGTTGTAGCTCAGGCCGTTCAGCTTGGCGGCGGCGCCAATGCGCACAATCCACAGCGAGCGGAAATGGCGCTTCTTCTGGCGGCGTCCGGCATAGGCGAACTTCAGGCCGCGGTCGACGGCCTCTTTCGCTGCCCGGTACAATTTGGATTTTGTCAGGTAATAACCGCTGGCGCGCTCTAATATCTTTTTGCGCTTGGCGCGGCGTTTGGTCCCGCGTTTTACACGAGGCATGTTGTGCTCCTTTTATTTTCTATTTAGCGGCTGGAGGCAGGATGTGCCTCTTCACTCGCTGTGCAGCTTCTAGCTGCTAGCTTCTAGCCACTAGCAACCACACCATCGCTTCGGATTGCTAGAAGCTAGAGGCTAGGAGCTAGCAGCCGGTTTAATACGGAATCATCCTCTTCACTTTTGGCGTATCGGCGTCGCTGACCAGGGTTGCGGTCCCGAGCTGGCTCTTGCGCTTCTTGTCCTTCGACGTCAGGATGTGGCGCAAAAACGCCTTCGAGCGCTTTACTTTACCTGTCCCGGTTTTCTTGAAGCGCTTGGCTGCGCCTTTGTGTGTTTTTAGCTTTGGCATATCGATATCCAGTTTAGCATCGGGCGGTTATCTGCCCAGAACTGCAGATTCCTCGACTCCGCATCACCTTTCGCAAGCGAATGATGATGCTTCGCTCGGAATGACAATTTGGAGGGGGAACTATTGGCACGACTGAAGTCGTGCCCTTCCCGGAGTAATTACGCTTGTGCCCTCTGCTGCGGAGGAGCTTTCTCGCCCGGTTTCTTCACATTCGGCGCGAGGATCGCGTGCAGCGTATTTCCTTCCTGCCGCGGACGGAACTCGACAATCCCCTGATCGCCGATGTCTTTAATCAGACGCTCCAGAATCTCGCGTCCCAGGCCTGTGCGCGTCATCTCGCGTCCGCGGAAGAAGATCGTGGCCTTGACCTTGTCGCCTTCGCCCAGAAAACGCAGCACGTGGTTCTTTTTGGTCTCGTAGTCGTGATCGTCCACGTTAATGCGGAACTTCACTTCCTTGACCGTAATCGTCTTTTGGTGCTTTTTGGCCTCGCGCTCTTTTTTCTCCTGCTGGTACAGGAATTTCCCGTAATCCATGATGCGGCAAACCGGAGGCTGCGCTGTGGGGGAAATCTCTACCAGGTCGAGGTTACGTTCGCGGGCCATCTTGAGCGCTTCAAACGGCGGCAAGATGCCAATCTGCTTGCCTTCATCGTCGATCACGCGAATTTCGCGTGCGCGAATACGCTCATTTGTGCGGATAAATCTCTTATCGATACAAAACCTCCGTGCGCTTGCAACCGCGTGGGGATAGGAAAGTATAGCATGAGCATCTAGTCATCAGCCCTGCAACATTCAGCTCAATTCTGTGGGATCTATGGCACGGATCTTCCCATTTACATCCTTAGTAATCGACGCGCATCGTAGGATTCCTCTCTCGCCCGCAACCCACGTGCGACTTTGGAATGACAAGTGCTGAGTGATCCCGAGTGCTATCTCGCGATCTTGCTCTGAACCAACGCTTCCACTCGTTGTAAGACTTCATCCTCACTCATCGAAGTTGAATCGATGACTGTTGCGTCAGAGGCGGCTACTAACGGCGAATTTGCGCGCGTACGATCGCGACGGTCGCGTTCGCGTAACTCGGCAGCCATCGCTTCCGCCGAAGCTCCGCGCGAATGTTGCTGGTGAATTCTCCGCTGCTCGCGAATCACGGGATCGGCATCAAGAAAAATTTTGACATCCGCGTGCGGAAAGACTTTCGTCCCGATGTCACGCCCTTCCATGACGACTCCACCATTCGCGCCGAGTTCCTGCTGCCGCGCCACCATCCATTCGCGAACTTTCGGATGAACTGAGACTCGCGAAGCAGCTTGCGACACGTCTTCTTCACGCACGCGTTGCGTCACATCGCGCCCATCGAGCAGGACATGGTTTCCACCTAAGGCCGGTTCAATCTTTATTCTTGAATTGTGGGCCAGTTGGTCCAGGGCTTCTTCATCATCGAACGAAATGTCCCGTTCAATTGCCTTCAAGGCAAGGGCTCGATACATTGCGCCGCTTTCGAGGTTTGCATAGCCCAGCTTGCGGGCTAGCCGGGAGGCGATGGTGCTCTTTCCGGCACCAGCGGGGCCGTCAATTGCAATGATAAGTTTGCGGGGGGAAGCCTCGCTCATTTCCGATTGCGATTGTACACAAGGCACTCGCGTACATGCCGCCCTCGATGGCGAATCAAGAGCTCTTAACCGCAAAGTTCGCCGAGGTTACGCGAAGATCGCAAGGAAAACAAATACCGTTTTGATCCTTCGCTCACACATAATAGAACCGCTCGAAAATCCATCCGGCCGCGCAAGTGTTACCCATGTCTCCGGGCGCGGCCCCTCTTAGATGGTGGGCAGTGCAGGACTCGAACTTGAGGCGTTTACGCGGCGTCTGAGCCGCGTGCCGAAATCCCGAGCAGAGCGAGGGACCTCTGAGCCACCCAGGGCGAGATATCGCCTTGGTGGTGGGCAGTGCAGGACTCGAACCTGCGACCTCCTGCTTGTAAGGCAGGCGCTCTAACCAGCTGAGCTAACCGCCCACGGAGCTCTCAGCTCTTAGCTGTCAGCTTCTTACTAGCCAAAGCCCCGCCCTAAGGACGCTGTCGATAGGGAAGAGTTCTGTGGACTTATGCAAGTATAGGTTCCTCAGAAATACTGGGTCAAACGTTGTACGATGCACGCCTGCTAAACTCGCCACATGCGGCGGCTGATCGTCAACGCAGACGATTTCGGGCTTACTGCAGGGGTGAACCGTGCGATTGTTCGGGCGCATACAGCCGGCATTGTGACCTCCTCCACGCTCATGGCGTGCGGGCCAGAATTTGAGGATGCGGTTGCATTGGCCTTCCAATCGCCTGCACTGAGCGTTGGTTGCCACGTCCTCCTGGTGGACGCGTCGCCAGTACTCGAATGCGCCCAGGTTTCAACTCTTGTATCCGCGAATTCGAACTCGCCGGTATTTCGCGAAAGTATTGTAAGCTTCGCTTGTCGAGCGGCCACCCGCAGGCTGGACGAGGACCAGATCGAAGCCGAAATCACGGCGCAGATACGAAAACTGCAATCGGCGGGAATTCAAGTCTCGCATGTTGACTCTCATAAGCACACCCATATGTTTCCCGTGGTGTTCAAGCCAATGTTGCGCGCGGCCAAACAATGCGGGATCCGAGCGGTCAGAAATCCCTTCGAACCACTGCTTTTCGCAAATGCAGGAAATTGGAAACGGCGTTTTCAGCTGGGAATTCTGCGGTCGTTCCGTTTCAGTTTTCGCCAGGCACTCGAGGAAGCCGGACTTATAACCCCGGATGGCTGTATTGGTATCATCGCTACCGGCGGCTTAACCCATGCGAGGTTGCGTTCTTTGATGGAGAACCTGCCCGAAGGCACATGGGAGTTCGTCAGCCACCCCGGCTACAACGACGCGGATCTGGCAAAAGTCAAAACGCGACTGCGCGCTTCGCGCGAGAAGGAACTCGAAATTCTCACATCCGAAGAGACGAAAGAATTGTTGCGCCGTGAACAAATTCAGCTGATCTCCTACCGCGACTTCGTCTCACCAGCAACGAGCCCACAGGTACTAGCACCTTCGAATATCGCCTAGTGACTAACGGTTACTTACTGCGCTATTCGGCGGCACGTTATCATCACCCTCAATCATATGGAGAAAAGACCGGAATCTAGGGTCACCGCCGACATTCCTGTACGCATTTGGGGCATGGATGCTGACGGTAAACCTTTCTTTCAAAGCGCCTTGGCAGGCAATTTAAGTCCTGAAGGGGCACAACTAGCAGAGCTGCATCATTGCCTAAAGATCGGTGACATCATCGGCATTCAGTATGGTGAAAAGAAGGCCCGTTTTAAGGTGATCTGGTCAAATCCCTCGGTTGCTCCTCACAAGAACACAGCCGGCGTGCAGATTCTCACCGGCCAGTCGACCCCGTGGACTGACATCACCCGCGAAAATCGCCGTGCGCCGGCAAAGGGTGAGGGTGGCGGTGAGAAGCGGCGTTTCATCCGTCACAAGGTGAACTTCCCGATGGTGATCAGCTTTGACGATGAGCGGCGTCCGCACATGCAATGCAGCGCCACGGATATCGGCGGACGCGGCTGCTATGTGGAGACTTTCTCACCCCTGGCGTTGAGCACCCCCATTATCATCACGTTCTGGCTGGATTCGGACAAAATTCGCAGCAAGGCTATCGTGCGCACTAGCGATCCGGGCGTGGGAATGGGAATCGAATTCAGCGAGCTTGAGGCAGAAATTCAGCAGCGACTCCAGCAATATCTCGAAAAGATCGACAAAGGTTTCTCCAAAGCTGCCACCGAAGGCCGCTAACCCCCACTACATAATCCGAATCCTTGTCCGGCTTTCCCCATCGAATGGGACATGCGGGAGCGGCTCAAAATTGCCATTACCGGCTATCCGACTTACGGCGGCAGCGGCGTTGTCGCCACCGAGCTTGGATTGGAGCTCGCACAGCGCGGCCACGAAGTCCACTTTATTTCCTATGCACCTCCCATTCGCCTGAACCAGCCGGCCGATGGGAACATTCACTATCACGAAGTGGAAGTCTCCCGTTATCCATTGTTCGACTATCCCCCGTACGACTTGGCGCTCGCGACTCGCATGGCGGAAGTTTCCGAGTTGTACGATCTGGATCTGCTGCACGTTCACTACGCAATCCCGCATTCCGTGAGTGCCATGCTGGCAAGGCAAATGCTTGCTGCCGCGCCCAAGAGCCGCAAGTTGCCATTCGTGACCACACTGCACGGCACCGACATTACCTTGGTCGGGCAGGACCGCTCCTATCTGCCGATTACGCGCTTCTCCATTGACCAGAGCGATGGTGTCACCGCGATTTCGCAGTATCTGCGCGAGCGCACGTTACGCGAATTCGAGGTCAAGAACAGTATCGAGGTCATTTACAACTTCGTGAATTGTGACGTGTATTGCCGCGCAAAGGGTTCGACGGAACGGCGCGTAGAATATGCCCCAAATGGCGAACGCATTTTGATACACGTCTCGAATTTCCGTCCGGTGAAACGCATTACCGACGTGATCGAGATTTTTGATCGGGTAAGAAAAAAGATTCCTGCGAAACTCCTGCTCCTGGGCGACGGCCCGGACCGCTCCTCTGCGGAGTGGCTAACGGTGCAGAAGGGAATTCACGATGATGTCATCTTTCTGGGCAAGCGCGAGCAGGTTTACGAAACGTTGGCGATTTCTGATGTCCTGCTGATGCCGAGCGAGCTGGAATCTTTTGGTTTGGCAGCGCTCGAGGCCATGGCCTCAGAAGTGGTGCCGATCGCAACTAGAGTCGGTGGTGTACCGGAAGTGATTGAGCACGAGAAGAGCGGCTATCTGGCCGAAGTCGGCGATATCGAGACGATGGCCGGATGTGCCGTTGAAATTCTCAAAGACGAATCCCGGCTTCGCGCGATGGGAAAGCAGTGCCGGGCGGCGGCCAGCGCCCGCTTCTGCACTACCAAGATTATCCCGGCGTATGAAGAGTTCTACCAGCGGATCGTAGCGCGTTCGTCGAAATGAGAAGCTGACAGCTTTGAATCACCTGGCAGGATTGGCAAGCGCAATCGCACCAACGTGCCGGTCCCGTTGCGGCTGTCGATCGTCATTCTTGCCGTCTCGCCATATAGGACTTTCAATCTTTCCGCAACATTGGCCATCCCGATTCCGCCTTCTCCAAGGCCAGTTGGAGGTTCCAGCAACTGCGCCGAGCCCATTCCAACCCCATCGTCTTCGACTTCAATGGTTACGTGCGCGTCGGAGAGCTTGCTGCGCAGGTAAATGCTGCCGCCATCGATTTTCGAGGAGAGCCCGTGTTTGATGGAGTTTTCGACCAGCGGCTGCAGCAACATGCTGGGAACCAGTACGTCGAGCGACTCGGGATCGAGTTCTTTGACTACCCGCAACTTGTCGGCGCCGAATCGCACTACCTCAATATCGAGGTAGTTATCAATAAAGTCTATTTCCTCTTGCAGCGCAACAAACGCATCGCTGCTATGCAGCAAACGACGCAGGATTGTAGCGAGCTTGATAATAAGCTCGCGCGCGGTATCCGGACTGACGCGCACCAGGGAAGAAATTGAGTTCAGGGTGTTGAACAGAAAGTGAGGATTGATCTGGTTCTGAAGGGCGGCGATTCGCGCGGTCAGAAGCAGCTGTTCCTGCTCCTCCAGTTTGATCTGAAGTCGGACACCATTCCAGATTTTCAGTTGGATCACGATCACGGTCAGGGATGTGCCATAAATCAAGACATCCATCCAGAGTGGGAGGTGTTCGGCATAGGTGAATCCAGGAAACCATCGCAACACCTGACTCTGTAGAAACCGCAGACCGATAATTGTGAATAGAAACATGACTTGCCAGTCGGAGAAGCTCGGGCGAGTTTCAGTGCGCCTGATCCAGCGAAAGATGCTCAGATAATTGAAGGGAGAAAAACGCCAGACCTCTTCATGGTTCGGAGCAAAGATCCGAAGCTGGCCCGCTACTAAGCCAACTGCGACATTGACCGGCAACATTACCCATGCTCCGCTAAACATCGCCAGTAGCGCACCACCGGTGACTCCGGCGAAGCGGCCTGCCAGTACGCCGAGTAGCATTGTGGTTTCGAAAGAAAGGTCGCCGGCGAATGTGCTCTCTGCGCCAAACCTGATCCATATACCAAGCGCAAGATGGAAGCCGATCCACTCTGAAATCGCGAGCCACAAAGCCAAATAAACACGGTCTTTGATGCTGCGTTCCTCGCGAAACAATAGAGACTTGAATTCAACGGAACGCACCAGGCCGGCCGCAATGGCCGCAGCCACGCCCAGCTTTACCAGCAGATTGATCAGAATTAACCGGTGTTCCATCGCCGCGAGTGTCTAGGGAAACTGTAGCACTGCCCCGGGTAGAAGCGTGCGTCCCCGCCTGCCGAATCAAACTTTGCGCTAATACGGACCAATGATCCCGCCGATGTGGCGGGAAACTGGGCGGCTCGGTTCGTGCCAGACATCCAGGTACTTCAATCCGGTTCCAGTATTGAACAGTACAACCTTGTCTTTCTCAGAAAGAAATGCAGGTTGATTACCGGAAGCAGTTCGCAGCTTGCGGTAAGCTGCCAGACTCGCCGCTCCCTCGGGTGCGGCAAAAATACCTTCGTTTTTTCCCCAATCCCGTACCGCATCTTTGATTTCTTCATCTGTTACCGCGATCGCTGTGCCGCCGCTGCGTTTCACAATGTCGAGCACAAGGTAATCTCCGTAGGGCTTGGGAACACGCAGACCGGCTGCAATGGTGGAGCCGTCGTTCCACATGTCTACATTCGTCCTGCCTTCGTTCCACGCCTTTACAATCGGGGCACAGCCAGCGGCTTGCGCAACGATCATTCGTGGGCGCTTATTATTCGAGTGGAGCCATTCAAGCTCCTCCATTTCGTCAAAAGCTTTCCACATGGCGATTACGCCCACTCCGCCGCCGCTGGGGAAAATGATGACATCGGGCAGGACGCCGCCGAGTTGTTCGAACAACTCATAAGCCATGGTTTTCTTCCCTTCGACTCGATAAGGTTCTTTCAGGGTCGAGAGATCAAACCATTCTTCTTTGTCCTTGCGCTCGGCGACCATGCGGCCGCAGTCGCTGATGAGTCCGTCTACTAACGTGACCTTCGCACCGTAAACTTCACATTCGACACGGTTGGCGAAAGGGACATCGCTTGGCATGAAGATGTGCGCTTCAACTCCTCCAGCAGCGGCATATGCTGCAAGGGCGCTGCCGGCATTGCCCGCGGAAGGCATGGCGACCTTGTTGATACCCAGTGACTTCGCGACACTCACAGCTACGGAAACTCCCCGCGCCTTGAACGAGCCAGTTGGGTTCAGGCCTTCGTCTTTGACCCACACGTTAGAGAATTCGCTGCTGCGCAGAAGTGGAGTGAAGCCTTCGCCGAGGGAAATCGGCCCAACATCAGGCAGGACCGCCTGATATCGCCAGAGTGTAGCTTTGTTGCCGGCCAGCGACCCCGGCCTAAATTGATCCTTGGCCGCCTTCAGATCGTAGCGCGCGAAAAGAATACCCCCTTCTTTCGGGCAAACGTTTTGTGGCTTGTCGGGCGCGTGTTGCGAACCGCACTTTGTACACTCAAGGTAGATGACTTTTGACACGCGCAGAGTGTATCAGTTCAGAGCGATCCAGTTGCGGTGGAAGCTTTGAAGACGGTCGCAGAATTTTAACTGGGATCGGCGAATAAACTAGGACGCGGGCAACTGCTTGAGCAAACCCTTTGCCCGCCTGAACCATGGCCTTTCGCGGCGGCGCAAGTAACCTGGAAGCGTGGGCTTCTTGGCGAGAATACGCTGCGTCCACTCCCGCGCTTCGGCATTCCTCCCCTGCGATTTCAGGAAATTCGCATAATTCAGATAGGTCTCAGAGAGCGTGGAAATCTGGGTAGTTTGGCGAAACAGCGCATCTGCCTTTTCGGTTTGGCCCGTTTGCGCATAAGCATGCGCCAGCAGTCCTGCGGCTCGATGAAAATCATACTTGGCGTCCTTCGCGACAACGCGCTCCAAATCGGGCACCGCGGCCGCAAAATCACCCAACTCAATTTCCGCGATGCCACGGCGATAGAAAGGGTCAGGCGAGTCGGTGCGCGACGAGATCGCCTTGTCGTAACATTCACGTGCCTGAGCGAACTTCTTCTCATCCAAATAAAGGTCTGCAAGTTCCTCGTAGTTGCCTGCCGCGGGATTGTCGAGAATGAGCGACTGCAACTCGCGGATTCGGCGGCGGCGAGGGAATGTTTTGAACGATTGTCGTAATAGCCCAACATCGGGCAGAACTTCAGCAAAGATGTACACCAGAGCGCCGATCCAGCCACCCACCAATATGATCCAAAGCCAGTAATTGTCCGGCCTGCGACGAATGAAATGGACAATCGCAATCGCCTGGAGGACCAGGTTCCAAGGAAACAGAAGTGCGTAGAGAAACCCCACGATGCTGCGAAATATAGCAGAATCAGTGGCTGGTGATTAGTGGCGAGTGTTCAATGGCGCAGGTACCCCAAAGTGTTCCGCCAAAGTGGGCCAAGCACTGTCTCGAACGATTTGTAGTAAATACGAACCACCAGCCACTGACCACTGGTTTCCAGATGTTAGAATCTCCCCAGTGACTTCTCTCCGGCTGCTCGCCGTCGACATCGATGGCACCCTGCTGAACTCTCAATTTCGCATCTCCGATCGAGATCTCGAAGCCCTGCGCAACGTCCAAGCCAATGGGATAGAGATTGTCCTGGTCACCGGGCGACGACACATGTTTGCGTTGCCCATCGCAGAGCAACTCGGGTTTGACCTGTGGCTGATCAGTTCGAATGGCGCAATAACACGGTCGCTGTCTGGCGAAACATTCCATCGCGATCTCCTTCCGGTGGAAGTGTGTCGCGCGGTTTGCGCTGTCATGCGCGAGTTTCGCGGAAACACAGTTGTGACCTTTGATCAGGAATCAAAGGGCGCGCTGGTTCTGGAACGCATGGACGAACTAACCACGAGCATTCAGAAATGGCTGGAAAAGAACATGCGGTACATCGAGTTTGTAGTGCCAATAGAAAAGGCGCTGCTTTCTGATCCCGTGCAGACCATGTTCTGTGGGCCAATATCGCGCATGCGCATGGCATTGAGCTTACTTCAGTCTAGCGAGATTGCGGAGCGAGTTACGCTGGTCCGCACCGAGTATCCACTCCGCGATTTGACGATTTTGGATGTGTTAAACCGGGACTGTTCGAAAGGTCATGCCCTCGAAAGGTGGGCCAATTACCGCGGTATTGCGCGCGAACAGGTCATGGCCGTTGGCGACAATTTTAATGACCTGGAGATGCTTGCCTTTGCCGGCATGCCGTTTATCATGGGAAATGCCTGTGCCGAGTTAAAGGCGCGCGGCTGGCCGGTGACACTCTCAAATGACGAGAGCGGTGTTGCTACCGCCATTGAGCAGGTGCTGGAAGGCAGGCCAGTGTCCGCAACTGCGCTTTGATAAGTAAGCCATTCTGAGAACCTTTTCGGTTCGAGGAATCTGTATTTCTTGTGTGTTCCATTCCCAAATTCGTTTTCGTATTACTTCTGGTTTCGGCGTCTTCGTCTGCCGCCGATCTTGCCGTTCTCCGCAACGGCAACTCAATCCGCCACGAAAAGCGTGAAATCATCGGGTCGGTTGCACGCCTGTATTTGAGTGGTTCTTCCAGTGGATACATTGAGATTCCCATAGATCAAATCGAGCGCTTCGAGAAGGATACAAATCCCGCTCCTTTGGTGTCCTCAGAAACAGAACCTGTTCCGCCTGCAATGACCCAACAGACTCCGAATGAAGCGGCTGTGGTCCTCGATCGTCAGAGCCTGAACTTGGTCGTGAATGCCGCGGGCCAGCGGCATCAGATTGATCCCGACTTCATCAACAGCGTGATTCGCGCTGAGAGCGGATTCAACAGCCGTGCGGTATCGAAAAAAGGTGCGCAAGGGTTAATGCAATTGATGCCTGGAACAGCCTCCAAGCTGGGAGTGAGCAACTCGTTCGATCCGAACGCCAATGTTGAAGGCGGAACGAAGTACTTGCGCGAACTCTTGGAAAAGTACAACTACGATGTGCCAAAGGCGCTCGCGGCATATAACGCGGGGCCAGGACGGGTAGATCGATACCGCGGCGTGCCGCCATATTTCGAGACGCGCAGCTACGTAGCCAATATTATTCGCGACTACAACCGCAAGAAGCTGGCGGAGAACCCATCGCTGGCGAAAAAGAGGAGAGCCTCGGCTCGGAGGTCGGCGTCATCACAAACCGCTCCCCGCAAGGCGAATGCGCCAACCACGACCGCGGACAAATCCATGCCGCATGGGCAGGAATCTGCCGCGCGCTAGCGAATCTCTATCTCAATTGACCGAACCCCGTCACACATATAACTTGGCACAGGAGCTGCCGGTGAGCAAAAACGCGCGCCAATGAACAGACGACGCATCCTGACTACCGCAATTGTTGTCGCAATTCTCGGTGTGCTGATCTACTTTCAGGTTCAACACTGGCGCAGCTTCGATTGGTCCCGGTTTCGGAGCGCCAGCCGAGTTAATCTTCTGCAAATCGGGGCCGCAATCGGCCTTATCTACTTGACCTACATCTTGCGCGCCCTGCGCTGGAGTGTTTTTCTCGAACCAGTACGCAAGACCTCGACGAGCGCGCTGGTACCGCCGACATTTATCGGATTCACAGGCCTTGCGCTGCTCGGTCGGCCTGGGGAATTTATTCGCCCTTACCTCATCGCCCGTAAAGAGGAATTGCCATTCGCCTCTCAGATTGGTGTCTGGACCGTCGAGCGAATTTTTGACATTGGCGCATTCACTGTGCTGATGACCATCGATGTATTCTTCTCCGCGGCGATTCGCGTCAATCCTTACATTCACAAATTTCGGATCGCTTCCATGCTGCTATGTGCGGCGGTTGCTGTCGCAAGCCTGATCGCATTTCTGATTCGAACGCAAGGGAATCAAGTCGCGCGCATTCTTCATATCCTGACCGCGAAATTGTCTGCCAGGCTTGCTCAGGCGGTGGACGAAAAAGTACGCGCATTTGGCGAGGGATTGAACACGATCTCAGGCGCGGCTTCCTTGCTCAAGCTAGTGGCGATTTCGCTGGCGATGTGGTTCATCATCGCGATGGCTTATAGGGAAGTTGCGCATTCATATCCGGTAGAAGCGCTTGACCAAGGCCCCCCCTCAGTCGACGTGGAAACAGCCAACCTCGCGAATCTCCCCGCAATCGCAGGAGAGCCCTTAACCGATGACAACATTGCGTCCCTCAATGCCGGCCTGCAGAGCAAAGGCTATGCTCTGCGAGTGCTGAACGGCGACGTTTGGCTTTTCCATCAGAATAAGCGCATCAAAAAAGTTGGTGACCGTCCGCACCTTGCCAACATGGATGTTCCGCACGTTCTGTTGCTGATGGGCTTCAGCATGATTGGATCTGTCGTGCAGTTGCCCGCAGTCGGTGGCGGCAGCCAATTGGCGGTTATAAGCGCATTACAAGTTATCTATGGCATCCCTCCAGAGCTGGCGTTAAGTTGTGGCATTCTGCTGTGGTTGGTGACGTTTATGTCCTGCGCCCCAGTCGGGCTATTTTTTGCGCATCGAGGACACCTGTCGCTACGCAAGTTGTCGAAGGCTAGCCACAATGGCAGCGCTCAGCATTCAGCAATCAGCAATCAGGGTTCAACCCGCTCCGGAGATTTCGCTTCCCCCAGGAAGTCCTAGCCGGCTGAATGCTGAGTGCTGGCTGCTGAGTGCTTTTCTTGCCCTGCTACAATTCCTTCAGTTCCCCAAAAGACCATGAAGTGCCCTTTTTGCGGCTTTGCCAATGACAAGGTCGTGGACTCGCGCGAGAGCAAGGAGGCCGATTCCATCCGCCGCCGCCGCGAGTGCCTCAAATGTCAGAAGCGATTTACCACTTACGAACGTATCGATGAAATTCCGTACATGGTGGTGAAGAAAGACGGGCGCCGGGAAAAGTTCGATCGGCAAAAAGTTCTGAATGGGTTGCTTCGTGCCTGCGAAAAGCGTCCGGTGCCGATCAGCAAACTCGAGCAGATCGTGAACGAAGCCGAGGCTTTCGTTATCGAATCCCCGGAACGCGAGCGGAAGACGAGTGAAGTGGGTGAGTTAATCATGAGCCGCCTTCGTCGATATGACAAAGTAGCGTATGTGCGGTTTGCCTCAGTTTATCTGGATTTCAAAGATGTACAGGAGTTCATGGCGGAGCTGAAAGACCTGCTCAAAACCAAGGAAGGGGAACCGCAAGCTAAGAGTTCAGCAAAGCCCATGTAGGGACGGGATCCCTCACCCGCCTGGCCGAGCATAGCTTCGGCAATGTTCTGCGGCGAGCAAGGCTCGCCTGCTGGGACGAGGGCGCCCAAGTCGCACACGACTTTCAAATGACCCATAAGATCACTCTTATCCCTGGCGACGGCATCGGTACTGAAGTTACCCAAGCTGCGGTTCGCATTCTCGAAGCAACAGGACTCAAGTTCGAATGGGAAACCGTGCAGGCCGGCGCTGAAGCTTACGAGAAATACAAAGAGTACATTCCGAAGGCGTTGACCGAATCGATTGAGCGCACTCACGTCGCGCTGAAAGGCCCAATAACTACGCCAGTCGGAGGCGGGTTTGCCAGTATCAACGTCCAGCTGCGAAAACAATTTGATCTCTACGCCAATTTCCGCCCGGTGCGCAACCTGCCGCACATTCCCACTCGATACCCGGATGTCGATCTGGTAATTGTGCGCGAGAACACGGAGAGCCTCTACTCGGGCCTTGAGCATGAGGTTGTGCCCGGCGTGGTGGAAAGCTTGAAGATCATCACCGAAAAAGCTTCGACTCGTATCGCCCGTTTTGCATTTGAGTACGCCCGCAAGAACCAGCGCAAGAAAGTCCATGCCATTCACAAAGCTAATATCATGAAGCTCTCGGACGGCCTCTTCCTGCGCTGCTCGCGCAATGTTTCCAAAGAATTTCCCGAGATCACCTACGGCGAGCACATCGTCGACAACGCCTGCATGCAGCTGGTGATGAATCCGTATCAGTACGACGTGATGGTGATGGAAAACCTTTACGGTGACATCATTTCCGATCTCTGCGCTGGGCTAGTGGGTGGACTGGGCTTGGTGCCCAGCGCCAATCTGGGCGACAAGTACGCCATCTTTGAAGCCGTTCATGGCTCGGCTCCCGACATAGCCGGTAAAAATCTCGCCAACCCTACTGCGCTTCTGCGCTCCGCCCTGCTCATGCTGCGTCACATCGGCGAACACGACGCCGCGCTAAAAATCCGCAATGCCCTCGAGAAGGTCTATCGCGACCGCGACAAGTTGACGAAGGATGTAGGCGGCAAGGCGGGGACAGCAGAGTTCGCCGAGTCGATCATTGCGGTGCTCTAAACCTTCACGGATTTACCACTCAAGCCGGGTTGGCCTGAGTGGGTTCGCCCGCTTTGCTTAGAACTTGTATCCGAAACCGACGGAAATAATCGGATACACCTTGAACGCCGACATGCTCTTGTTGATCTTTGTTTGCTCGGCCAGGATGTTGCTCTGAACTGTAGAATTCGCGGTACTCGTGCAGTTCGTGCCCGACGATGTGCAAACGTTGCCCGTCAGGTTCAACGTAGATTTCGGAGATCCCTGGAAAGCCACGCCAAACTCCACCGGAATACTGAAACGCTTGCTTTCGCGAACTAAATTGCCCCACCCGAAAGTCGCCACCGGTGAAACTTGATTGAAGTTCACGCGTCCGCTCGCCGTCACCGGAGCGTTGGGATCGCTGTAATAAGTCTGGTCGCCGAGGCTGAAGCTTTGATTGCCGGGCACAAGAGCATTCGCGGTGACCGGATTGCCGATGTATGCGAGTACGCCAGGTCCAACGTGAAAGCTCCTCGCCCAGGGAAAAATGTCGAAGTGCGCCTCGACCGTCCTGAAACTGAGATGACCGTTGTAGTCGACTCCATCTTTGTTGAAGCCGCGACTGTAGCCGAGAATATTGAATCCTACCCGAGCGTTTGTATGGTGCGACACGCGCGTAGCAACTTCAGCCCCGATGCCGAGAAGAGATGCTTTTACGCTGACCCCCATCATTCCGGCAATGCTTCCAGAAGCGGCGGTCTTCGCACCAGAGTTCAGCGCTAATTGGCTGTTTGGCCCCGAGTCTCCGAAGGCGCTGCTTATCAACAAAGCAATTGAACAAGCAAAGATCGATCCAACGCGAGTTAGAGTCTTCATTTTTTGTGTCCTAAAGGTGAACACAAAACCGGAGAGGTGGGTACGGAGAAGATTGCACCAAGAATGAAATAGCAAGTGATACAGAGTCAATGAAGAACTGAAAAAATCGCCCACAGACGGATTACTTTGGGAAGTTGCCCAAAACAGTACAATCACTGTTCGGTATGCACGCAGTATCTCCGTAGCCGGTCCGCCTGCCAAACCAGCATGCGCGAGTTTTGCTAAACAATTGGTTCGGAGCAAGCTTGGGTTCGGATCCCGCGTCCCAGCCTTCGGGGCACGTCCTTTGATATCCTCGACTTGCGATGTCTACTGGCAGTATTGCGTCATCCAGCCCTAAAAGCGAGATAACAGCACAAAGCGGCATACGCGAGGGAACGCCCTACATTGCTCGCTTCGCCTGGGCAACGCTGTCGTGCAATGTGGCCGTAGTGCTTTGGGGCGCGTATGTGAGGGCTACGGGATCGGGCGCAGGTTGTGGAAACAAATGGCCGGTGTGCGGGGGTGAGGTCCTCGGCGCGAGCGCTAAGGCGCAAACCATTATCGAATTCACACATCGGGCGACCAGCGGAATCGCGCTCGTGATGGTGGGCGCTCTCGTAATCTGGTGCTGGCGTGTGACAACCAAGCGTGACTGGGCGCGCTATTCGGCAGTACTTGCGGCCGCGTTTCTCGCAAACGAGGCGCTGTTGGGAGCAGCGCTCGTCTTGTTGGGGCATGTAGCCCAGGACAAGTCTTTGGGCCGAATTCTGTTTCTCTGCCTCCACTTCGGAAATACGCTGCTCCTCTTGGCAATGCTGGCGCTTACCGCGTGGTGGCTGCGAAGCGTCAATAGCAGTTTGAGACTGGTCCGAAAACCTCACGAGGTAATTGCGGTTGGCGCCGGCCTATTTGCCACCATGGTCATTGGGATCAGCGGCGCAGTAGCAGCGCTCGGGGATACGCTTTTCCCTGCGGTATCGCTGCGATCTTCTCTAGCACAAGACTTTAGTTCCGCTGCGCCCGTTCTCTTGCGTCTTCGGATAGTTCACCCCGTTGTCGCCCTCATCGCAACAGGTTATGTGTTGTGGGTTATCTTCGCGATTGCACGCAGGCAACCGCGTTCCGGCTCCGGAATTTCAATCGCTCTTGTGTTTCTTTTTCTGGCTCAGATCGGGATTGGCATCATCAATGTGCTGCTGCTCGCGCCGGTCTGGCTGCAAATCCTGCATCTGTGCGTCGGCGATCTGCTCTGGATAATGCTTGTGGTCGTATCGGCTGACCTGTTATTGGAACCTGCGGATGCAATGGTTACGGCGACGTGAGTATTAGCGTCGAGAATTTTTCTGCGAAGGAATCAATGACTCAGCGGCCCGCAGCCTATCATCGTAAAATGGTCTTTGATCTCCTCAATGCAAGTCTCCGCCGTAGTTGAGTCGGTTCCCAAGGGGAGCACTGCCGGTTCTCCAGTTATCTCTGTTCGTGATCTCGTGCATCGCTACGATAATCGGCCCGCGCTGAACGGGGTTTCGTTTGATGTGCGTCCGGCGGAGATTTTTGGCTTGTTGGGGCCGAATGGTAGCGGCAAAACGACAATGTTTCGCATTCTTTCCACGCTGATGGTTCCGCTCGGCGGCCGCGCCATCATCCTGGGACACGACGCCGCCAGGGATCCAACCAAGCTCCGCCGTGAGATCGGGGTCGTATTCCAATCCCAGAGTATCGATCTCAAGCTCACGGCGGCAGAGAACCTGCGTCACCAGGGGCATCTCTATGGGATCCAGGGTGCGGCGCTGCGAAAGCGGTTTGGGGAGATTCTGGGGCGCGTGGGCCTGGCGGACCGGGCGAACGACAAGGCAGAAACCTTCTCCGGAGGAATGCAACGTCGGCTCGAACTGGCGAAGGGCCTTCTTCATGGCCCGCGCGTGCTTCTGCTTGACGAGCCGACCACAGGTCTTGATCCCGGTGCGCGTCGTGATGTTTGGCAATATTTGAGCATTCTGCGGGATGAAGAACAAGTGACTGTCCTCGTGACCACTCACCTGATGGAGGAGGCCGAACGCTGTGATCGCCTGGCGATCCTGAATGAAGGAATGCTGGTTGCCCTGGGTACCCCCGCCGAGCTCAAACAGGAGATCGGCGGCGATGTGATCGTGCTTGAGACGAAGTCGCCGGAAATATTGGTCAGGAGGATCCAGGACCGCTTCAATATTGAGGTTCGCGATATCGCAGGTCAGATTCGAATCGAGAAAGATCAAGGACATCGCTTTGCAACCGATGTGGTAGAAGCCTTTCCAGGAGAAATCGACGCCGTGTCGATTTCCAAGCCAAGTCTCGAGGACGTGTTCATCAAGAGAACAGGGCATCGATTCTGGAGTGAAAATAGCACCTCTACGACACAGGAAAGCGGCTAAGCTGGAATTTATTATGGCAACGCGAACTGCGACCCGGCCGATACAAGTCTTGCGATCTGGCGATGAATTGCTTCTGCCGGCGTTCACATTGTGGTTGCGGGAAGTGGTGCGTTTTTACAGGCAGCGTGCGCGAGTTGTCGGTGTAATTGCTTCGCCAATTGTGTTTTGGCTTGTGATTGGTTCAGGCTTTGGTCACTCATTCCGCTCTGGCACGAGCGGTGATCAGCATTATCTGGAGTATTTCTATCCCGGCGCGCTCGTCATGATCGTGCTGTTTACATCGATCTTCACCATGATGTCCGTAATCGAGGACCGCAAAGAAGGATTTTTGTTGTCGGTGCTGGTCGCGCCGGTTTCGCGTTCGGCGATTGTCCTGGGAAAGGTGCTTGGGGGAACGACTCTCTCCACAGTTCAAGGGCTGATTTTCTTATTGTTTGCACCGTTGGTTGGCGTGCACGTCGGATTGGCCACTTTTTCCCTGATTGTCGTCACGATTTTTCTGATTTCCTTCGCGCTGACCGCACTTGGGTTCGCAATCGCATGGCCGATGGATTCGACACAAGCATTCCATGCGATCATCAATTTGTTTCTGATCCCGCTATGGCTACTGTCGGGCGCGCTGTTTCCGCTGGCAGGAGCCTCCGAATGGCTTCGATTCCTGATGCGAATCAACCCACTGACGTACGGGGTCGAGGCGCTTCGCCAGCTACTCTATCCGGGAAGCGAAAATTCACTTCCGGCCTCGATGGCAACACTGGTTCTGTTTTCACTTTTCATGTTCGCGTTGGCTTTTCTCATCGTGAATCGACGCACAACGAAACCGGCTGCATGACACAAGTTCCCGCCCAATATGCGATTTATCCTGTGCTCGATGCTTCCCTCAACGGAGCGAGCGCGGTATTGCTCGTCGTAGCGCGAAGAATGATCAAGCAGGGCCGCATGGCTGTGCATCGGGCCCTGATGCTCGCGGCGCTGTCCACGTCATCGCTTTTTCTGATTTCGTATCTCTACTATCACGCGCATGTAGGGTCGGTGCAATTCCAAGGGCAGGGCTGGTCGCGACCCGTATACTTCACAATTCTGATCTCACATACGGTGCTGGCAATGGCAGTGGTGCCGCTCGTCCTGATTACTTTGAGTCGTGCTCTAAGAGAACGTTTCGACCGCCATCGCGTAATCGCCCGCTGGACTTATCCCGTATGGCTGTATGTTTCAGTGACCGGCGTTGTGGTTTACGTGATGCTCTATCATCTTTTCGCAGCTTGAGAAGTTTTTCGTGCCTAGCGCCTGATTCAGCACCGCCGCCAATCTCAGTCCTGCTAGTGCGAGACGCTCGTCAAGGACGGCAATGTTGCTCGTGAAATACTGCTCATCAACCGTGCCTCCATCGTTCAGCCATGCTTTTCTTGCCAGGCGAAGAGATTCGTTAGCCCATCCAGCAGCATTTCCCCGCCAATCACCGATCAATTTTTGTCGGTCGATGTCTTGTTCGAGCCTGGAAACATACTGTGCTTCGCTCAACCCAGTGTGCTCGATCAGGCCGATATCCCAGGCATAATGCAAATTGCAGGCGTACTTTCCACATTGGGCTGAGCCGAAGTCAGCAATGTGAATATCATTCCCTCCACGCGCCTCGGCGATCGCGTGCATCGGTTGATGGATGTCTCCCACGAAATGGACCAGAAATTTCAGTGCCTCGACTCGCTGTTGCCGGGGTGTTTTCGTATTTTCCAGCACCTCCTCGTACATCGTGATCCGGTCAACAACACAGTTGTGATGGTCCCGCAATGTGTAAGGGCGGCTCGGCTCTGGACGATAGCAGTCTCGTGGTTCGGAGAATGCGGGCGCCTTCATAGGAATATCGACGAAGTGCCAGCCTGCAGTCTCCGGACGTTCTGCTTTGATGTCATCGGCCCACAGGGAAATTGCGGCCAGGTCATCATTTCCAAGCAACTGAATGATCTGCAACCGCGCAGCTGGAGTTAGGCGTGTTGCGGCGATATCTGCGACGATGCGATGGCCTTCAGGGCCCCAGGCAAGAGCAGGCGACACGCACAGCAAAATCAGAACTGGCGCGATGAGATTTCCCATTCTTTGGATGTTAGCAGCACAAGTTGCTGCACCAAACTAACCAACAATCCTTAGTACAGCAATGATTTCGCTGCGTGGTACTCTCAAGTTGCTCTGGAACTTTAGTAACCACGCAAGAGTGCCAGCGCCACAAGAAAATTTCCGACGACTGTTACGCACGGTCACAATGCTCTCCGATCTCGGCCCCGAAATGACGGCCGAGCGGGACTTTGGGCAAACCGCGCAGGTCATGCTTTCCGCGCTGATGGAATCCACTGGCGCAGGCGAAGGCGTGTTGTTTGTCTTTACCGAAAAACCCGCGATGCTGAACTCCATCGCCGCGCAGGGATTTGCCCTCATTCCTGAACCCTCTGTCATTCCTCTCCTTCCCCGGCACGTTCACGCGCTGAGCTGTGTTCGTGGTCCGGTACTGCTGGCGGGTTCCGCGTACGATACCTTTCTCAGCGCCAATGGAAATGTTGCTCCAGAGTTATTCCGATGTCTGGCTGCCTTAAAAGTCGGGGGAAAACTAGTTGGGGCAGTCGCGCTGGGAAGACGTCAGGGCGATTCGCCGTACGATGAAGAAGGCCTGCAATACCTCGAACTGCTCGGGCACTACGTTGCGCTCGCGGTACAAAATCACGCGCTCACTCAAACTCTGGCGCAGCGGGTCGGAGAAAACCTGCGGCTTATGGCATCCGTTCATGGTTTTTACGACAACGCCCTGGAGGCGTTTGCGACTGCCATCGATGTGAAGCACGTAAACATTCACGGGCACTCGCTGCGCGTCGGCCGCTACGCCGCAGCAATCGGTGATGCGATGGGTATGAATGCCAATGAAGTCGCAGCGCTTCGTTCAGCAGGATATCTCCACGACATAGGCAAAGTTGCGGTGGACAAGCGGCTCTTCGGCAAACCCACAGTACTCGACGCTGAAGAGTTCCGCGAGATGGCGGACCATACAACCGTCGGTCATCAGATTGTGACCGGCGTTCAGTTCCCGTGGCCATGCATCCCTGAAGTCGTGCGATGGCACCACGAACGTACCGATGGCTCTGGATATCCCGACGGTCTCCAGAACGAAGAAATTCCAGTGGAGGCTCGAATCGTTGGTCTTGCAGACACGTTCGATGCCATGACCAGCCCACGGCCCTATCGTGAGCCGATTTCTCTGGGGACGACCCTGAACGACATCCTCAGGAACACTCCACGCAAGTTCGATCCTACAGCAGTGCAGGCGCTGCTCGTGCAACTACGGCGTGACGCCGTGGGCAGCAACCGTACGCTATTCCTGGAGCACGCGCCTGGGCATTTAGGGCCCAGCGACATCGATCAGATGGCTGCAAATCTACAGCACAAGTTGTCGAATGGGCGTGCGTATTTGACCTGAGAAGCGAGGCTACTACTTCCGCCTCAGTTCTGCCCGAGACAGGGCTCCGTCAAGCAAGGTTGCAAATCGTCGCTCATCCCAGCGACAATTTCTTCGTGTCCTCCACCGCAAGCCAGGCAGAGCCTCCAATCAGACAACCACGAATCAGGCTTTCACAGATCCTCACTGCGCCCAACCAACTTACGCTGGCGCGCATGGCATTCCTGCCATTTGTCGTCATCAAGATTATTGACGGGCACTATCGCGGCGCGTTGATTCTCTTCTTGTTTGCGGGATTGAGCGACGGCCTTGATGGCCTGCTGGCCCGGCGCCTCCATCAGCAGACACTGCTTGGTCAGTATCTCGATCCCATTGCCGATAAGATGCTGCTCAGTACTGTGTTCCTGGTCCTCTCCATCGTGCACGAGATTCCGTGGAAGTACACCATCGTGGTTTTCAGCCGCGATATTTGTATCCTTCTTGTCAGCGGAGTTCTCTTTACGATCGCCGGACTACGCGACTTCCGTCCCAGCATTTTCGGCAAGGCAAATACTTTGGCGCAGGTTGCGGCGGTAGTATTTGTGATGTTCTGGCAGGTGCACCATGTGGCTTGGGTAGGGATAACGAGAAAATTCTTCCTGCGCGCTACATTTTTTCTGACAATTATTTCTGCGCTGCATTACTTGTATCTGGTTGCACAGCGGTTGCATGCGCTCGATGACGCTGATTCACTGAATAGACCCACTCGTTGACCTTGCTGCGCTGACCCACGTACCATCTTCCGACATGCTTGGTATGACCATATCGCATTACCGCATTGTCGAGAGGCTCGGCGGTGGCGGTATGGGCGTGGTCTACAAGGCCGAAGACATCGAACTGGGGCGCTTCGTGGCCCTCAAATTTCTGCCCGAGAGTGTGGCCGCAGATGCGCAGGCGCTGGAGCGGTTCCGGCGGGAGGCGCGCGCGGCATCGGCGCTGAATCATCCGAACATTTGCACCATTCACGAGATCGGCAAACATCAAGGCCAGCGTTTTATTGTGATGGAGTTTCTGGAGGGAGTGACCCTCAAGCATCTCATTGGCGGCAAACCTCTAGAGATGGAGAAATTGGTCTCGCTCGGCATCGAGGTAGCCGATGCATTGGACGCGGCGCATTCCGAGGGGATTGTGCATCGCGATATTAAGCCGGCGAACATTTTCATTACTAAGCGCGGACACGCCAAAATTCTCGATTTCGGCCTGGCCAAGATTTCCGCAGCTTCCTCTACCGCAGCCGGAGCAGAAGCGACGGTAACTATTGAACACGAATATCTCACTAGCCCAGGCACTGCTCTTGGCACTGTGGCATATATGTCACCTGAGCAAGTGCGTGGTAAGGAGCTAGATGCGCGGACAGACCTCTTTTCGTTCGGAGTCGTGTTGTACGAAATGGCGACGGGTACATTGCCTTTCGCCGGTGACACTTCGGGTGTGATCTTTGACGGCATTCTGAACCGTGCGCCAGTTGCGCCAGTACGGCTGAATCCACTGGTCTTTCCGAAGCTCGAGGAATTGATCAATAAAGCCCTAGAAAAAGACCCCAGGCTGAGGTGCCAGAGCGCGGCAGAGATGCGGGCAGATTTGGAACGGCTGAAGCGGGATTCGAGTACAACCCGGCTGGCCGCACAGGTTTCAGACTCGGCGATTGCAACCTCGAGTCATTCGGAAACTGCCCGAGGTATTTCTTCGCGTTTGGTGCCCGTCGCCTCGCTTCCACCTTCGCTAGTCCGAAGAATAGCTCCAGCGGCAGCAATCTTATTTGTCCTCCTGGTTGCCGCTGGAATTTTCGTGTATCGGTCAGGCTTTTTTGCCACTGGTATGGCCGCCACCGCGTTCCAGAACGCAAGCATCTCCAGTTTGAGTTCCACCGGCGAAGTCATGCTCTCCCGCATCTCACCGGACGGTCATTATCTGGCGTATGTGTCAAATAAGAGTGGTCGTTCAAGCCTGTGGGTGAGACAAGTAGCAACTCCAAGCGCAGTGCAGATTGTTGCTCCCGGAGACCAAAATATTTCTTCGCTGTCCTTTACTCCAGATGGAGGGTTTCTGGACTACACCGTGACATCGGTAGAACTCGCGCACGGCAAGCTCTACCAGATTCCGGTGCTCGGGGGTGCGCCGCGCGCTTTGCTTGATCAGGTTGACAGCAACGTCTCTTTCTCTCCGGACGCAAACCAGATGACGTATGCGCTGCAGGACCTTCCGACCGGCAAAATGCAGATCATGGTTGCGAAATCGGATGGCAGTGCGGCCCACAAGGTAAGCGAATACGCTGGATCACTTGCGACTGGCAACTATGCAGTTGCGTGGTCGCCGGACGGGCGCAGAATCGCCGCCATGAACAAGGTTCCCAACGACCCTAGCGGAGCCGGGGTGGGGTTGATCGAAATCGACGCAGTTACTGGGACAGCGAAGCCGATCGCCGGCAGGCATTGGCGCGAAGCGCTAGATCTCGTTTGGTTTCCGGACGGTAGCGGAATTTTGCTGGCCGCGATGCAAAAAAGTGGCGCGAATATTCAGCTTTGGGCGCTCACCTACCCGGGCGGTAAACTCCGGCGAATTTCAAACGATCTCAGCGACTATTTGTCGGTGGCCATTTCGGCGGATGGCCAGACACTGGCTTCTGTACAGCGAAACATGTCCGCCGATTTGTGGGTCGGCCCTGCGAGTGCGCCGGATAAGGCCCAGCAGGTCACGTCTGGCAGGCTCGATGGTCAGTTTGGAATGACTTTCACCGCCGATGATCAGTTGGTATACGTCGGGAACCACTCGCAGAACTGGGATTTTTTTATTTCCGGGACTGACGGACAAAATACCCGTCAGATCACGTATGACCAGAAGTTCCACGGGAGTCCCGCTTTGTGCGATCACCAGCGAACGATCGTCTACTACGACGACACGAACGGTAGGGCGCACCTGGGCAAGCTAGACCCAAAAACCGGCAGTACATTCCCCTTTCCTAATACTGAAGGTGGAATGGTCGCGTCGTGTGAGGGAGAGGGAGAATCGGTTTTCTATTGGGGACAACCGGAGGGGGGAACGTCGTATATATTCAAAATTCCGTTCGCCGGCGGCACACCAGTTCGGTTTTCCGACCGCGTGGCGATCAGCCCTCCTTTCCTATCGCTTGACGGGAGGCATGTGCTGTTTGCGACTCCGCTGACCAACGGTTCGGTCGGCGGCGCTCTTTTTGCTGCGGATACGGGAAAGCTCGAGGCCGAAGCCGTGCCGGCCCCGACGTTTGACCTCAGCGTAAGCACATTGTGCTGGATGCCCGACAATCGGTCGATCGCTTATCCGGATTTGCGTAGCGGGGCTGCAAACCTGTGGTCACAGCCGGTGCTTGGGACTGGCCCACAGAAACAATTGACACATTTCACTTCCGGGAAAGTCTGGGCTTGTGCTTTTTCGCCCGACGGAAAGTACGTTGCGGTTTCTCATGGCTCCCGGCAGAGTGACGCCGTGCTGTTTACGAGCCCAAAGTCTTAGAGCGACCGGCATTCCAGTCCAGACGAGCGACGCGGCTTCGTAAGCGTTTGACCCATTTTCTCTCATCCCCCTATCATTGAAGTTCTTTTCGCAATATGGCACTGCGCCTGTTCAACACACTTTCCGGCAAAGTTGAGGAATTTAAGCCGCTCGCGGACAACGAAGTCCGCATGTATGCGTGCGGGCCAACGGTGTACGACTATGGCCACATCGGCAATTTCCGCACGTTTATAGCGGTCGACATCCTTCATCGCTTTCTGCGCCAGAGCGGATACAAGATCCGCCACGTGATGAACATTACTGATGTGGACGACAAGATCATTCGCAATTCGGTACAGGCTGGTGTTCCTCTCGAGCAGTTCACGGCGAAATATGAGAAAGCATTTCTGGAAGACGCCGCCGCTTTGAATATCGAGCAGCCGCATCTGGTGCGCGCTACTGAGCACATTGCCGAGATGGCCGAGTTCATCGCGAAACTTGTCGAGAAAGGATTCGCCTACAGAACGGAAGATGGTTCGTACTACTTTCGAATTGCGAAGTTTCCAGGTTACGGCAAACTTTCGAAAAAAGACTTTGAGGGAATCGAGGACGGCGCCCGCGTGGATGTGGACGAATACGAAAAAGACAATGCGAGGGATTTCGCACTCTGGAAGGCGCCAAAGCCGGGCGAAACTTCATGGGACAGCAAGATTGGGCGGGGGCGTCCAGGATGGCACATCGAATGCTCGGTCATGTCGATGCAGGAGCTCGGCGAAACTTTCGACCTGCACGCGGGCGGCGAGGATCTTGTATTCCCGCATCACGAAAACGAAATTGCCCAGTCGGAATCGGCCACTGGCAAGCCTTTCGCGCACTTCTGGTTCCATGCGCGATTCTTGCTGGTCGAAGGCGAGAAGATGTCGAAGAGTCTGGGAAATTTCTTTACAGTGCGTGATCTGATTCTTAAAGGTCACAAGCCTTCGTCAATTCGATTTCTACTCGCGTCGGTACCGTATCGGCATCAGCTGAACTTCACCTTCGGTGGATTGCAGCAGGCATCTGCCGAGGTCGAGCGCTTGCGTAATTTCCGCCAGCGACTCGTCAGCGGCAAATTCCCGGAAGGATCGAACTTAAGCTTGACCACTCTGGCAGATGAAACCTGCCGCCGCATACGCGAGTCGCTGAGCGATGATTTGAACACGGCTCAGGCGCGGGCAGCGATCTTTGACATGGTGCGCGTCGCGAATGCAGCGATCGATTCAGGAAACATAAAACAACAGGATGCAGCGCCGCTCCTGTCGGCTCTCGATCAGTTTGACGGCATCTTCGCGGTGCTGACAGATGACGACACCGACAAGATGCAGCGAGTTGCGGATTGGGCTAAAGCTGAGGGTCGGGAGAAAGATATCAGCCCGGGACTGGTTGAGGCGCTTCGATCGGCAGGGCTTTCGAACGAGCAAGTCAACCAGAAAATCAAGCAAATGACTGCGGCCAGGATGGCGCGAGACTTCGCGACTTCCGACGCAATTCGCGGCGAACTTACCGCGCAAGGCATTCTGATCGAGCAGACAAAGGAAGGGGTTCGCTGGCGGAGAAAGTGATTTTCTCCGTGAACTCGGCTTGAACTCTCGCTCTCTGCGGTAAAGATTTTTTGGATTTCATCTGTGGAAAGTTCTTGTCGAGTTGAGGCGATTAGCGGGCGTCTGAGCCCGCTGCCGAAATCCTGAGCAAAGCGAAGGAACCTCAGGCGCACGTGATCTGTGGAAAATTCTTGTCAAGCCCCCTCGCACGACGATTTTCCCGCAAGCTGCACGAAAGAATGGAAAAATAAATTTCGAAATCGTGGCACAATTTCCCGTCGAAATTGCTATTCTGAAAGTAGAAGGTTCCTCTCGGTGATTTTCCTCGCGACGTAAGCCCTCATTCCTAGGTGCTAAAATCGAGCTTCTCGTGGAAGAGATTGGCCCAGCCCTTGAGAAAGTTGTCGCCGGTACGGTGAGACGTTCGCTTGGCGGCCCGGTTCTCGCCTGGCCATTGGCATGTGGATCGGCGGTTGCGGAGCGCACTCAAGCCGTCGGCTTTCAGGCCGGGGTGTTGCGAGTCGAAGTGCCCGACGCGGGCTGGCGGAATGAACTCATACATCTGGCGCCCAGATACGTTTCTGCGCTGAACCGATATTCGGCGAGTCGGGTTGAACGAATTGAGTTTGTGATTGCGAAAAGGTCCGCTCAAAAATGAAAGTTGCCGACAAGGACGTCAGTTACGTAGCCGATCTCGCCAACCTGGAGTTGAGTGAAGACGAGCGCACGCGCATGGTCCGCGACCTGAACTCGATTCTCAGCCACGTGGATTCGTTGAACGAGCTGGATACGAAGGACGTTCCGCCCATGGCGCAGGTGTCCGATCGCTATGGTCTCGATGACTCGAAGCAGGGCAGCGAGCGCTTCGCATACGCCAGCCGCGACGATGTGAAAGAAGGTTTGCGCAAATCGTTCACAACTGATGTCGCGCTGGAGAATGCTCCGGATTCGGATGGGATATTTTTCAAAGTACCAAAAGTGATTGAAAGATAGGTATTCGTGATTAGTGGTTGGTGGCCGGAAAAGAGTCCTTGGTTGTCAGACTTGTTCTCGCACGTATCACAGACGCTGGCCCCTGATCACTAGCAACTGACCACTACATGGAACTCACCGGCCTCACCATCGACTCCGCGCGCTCCGCTATTGCTGAGCGGAAGACGAGCGCCACCGGGCTGGCGGAGACTTTCTACGCAAAAATTGAGTCAGATGACCCCAAGATCGGCGCCTATTTGATCCTCTCGAAGGAGCGCGCACTGGCAAAAGCCGCGGAGGTGGATCGCCTCGCCGAGAAAGGCGAAAAGTTGCCTCCGCTAGGTGGTGTTCCAGTCGGCATCAAAGACGTTCTGGTGACGAAGGGAGTTCGCAGCACCGCGGGTTCTAAGATTCTCGGCAACTACGTTCCTCCTTACGACTGTACTGCGGTCGCGCGCCTCGAAAGAGCGGGCGCGGTTGTGCTCGGCAAGCTCAACTGCGATGAGTTTGCGATGGGCTCGTCGAACGAGAATTCAGCGTGGAAGCCGGTGCACAACCCGCGCGACTTGAGTCGTGTGCCAGGCGGTTCCTCAGGCGGATCGGCTGCAGCTGTGGCGGCGGACATAGCGGTTGCGACTCTCGGTTCCGATACCGGCGGCTCTATCCGGCAGCCAGCATCGTTTTGCGGAGTCGTCGGGCTGAAGCCAACGTACGGCCGCGTATCGCGCTACGGGCTGATTGCCTTTGCATCCTCACTCGACCACATCGGGCCGTTCGGGAAAACGGTAAGAGATGCCGCTATCATGTTGCGCACGATTGCTGGCCGCGATCCTATGGACTCGACTTCAGCCGAGGTTCCGGTTCCTGATTACGTTTCTGAACTCGACAAGCCGGTGAAGGGCACGAGGATCGGGGTTGCGAAGGAATATTTCGGCGAAGGGCTCGATGGGGAAGTGCGCAAGGCGGTCGAAGCTGCAATTCAGAAGCTGGCGAGCCTGGGATGCGAGATCGTCCAAGTTTCGCTTCCGCATACGAAATATGCGATTCCGGCTTACTACCTGGTCGCGACCGCGGAAGCCTCATCGAACCTGGCGCGCTTTGACGGCGTGCGCTACGGATTTCGAGCGAAAGGCGTACGGTCGCTTTCAGACATGTATCGTCGAAGCCGCGATCAGGGATTCGGCGCAGAAGTAAAACGCCGCATAATGCTGGGAACGTATGCGTTGAGCGCGGGATATTATGATGCTTATTATTTGAAGGCACAGCGGGTGCGTACGCTGCTGACGCGTGATTTCGAGGAAGCATTCAAGAAAGTGGACGCGATCGTTGCTCCGACCAGCCCTACGGCAGCGTTTAAGCTGGGCGAAAAAGTCGATGATCCGCTGGCGATGTATCTCGCGGACATATACACAGTGACCGCGAACCTGGCGGGCATTCCGGGGATATCGATTCCTGTTGGAACCACGAAAGAGAAGCTGCCCATCGGTATGCAGATTTTCGGTAAGCACTTTGACGAGAGCACGATCCTGCGCGTGGCCAACGCGTACGAAAAGGCGGCGTAAACCCAGGACCCAAAACCACGCAGGTCACAGGTATCGCGAAGGAATAAACCTTCGTGTACCTTAGTGTCCTTCGTGGTGTATGTTTTGAAACGCACTACAACGGCTTGTAGTACCGTTCTCCCGCACAGCTTCGGCATAGCACTTTGCCATCGCGGCGTATTTCGCGGCGAAAATTGATCCCTTCGCCGCAAACATCACAAACAATTCGTTCGCCTTTGTATCCAGGAAATTCTTCCGGACACAGTTCAACCTTTACCCATTGCGTGGTGAATAGGTCGTCGTCTGTGATCTCACGGTAGGCCAGCATCTGCTGCTGGTTCTTGCTTTCGAGTTCGGGATGCAGTTTTCGCGCGAGTTCTTTTGAAGACTCTTTAGCAGCGACGCGAATTGCGCGGTCGCCGGTGACGTCGACAAATGTCGCTGCCATTTTGCCAAAGTCCCGAAATTTCAGGGCGCGTTTGCCCAGTCGACAGCCGGTTACCACAGCGACGGCGTCGGTTGCGCAGCGGTCAATCTCAACAAATGTAACCAGGCGTTTCCGGTCCTCGCCGTGAGGATCGTCAATTCCCAGCTTGCGGAGACCCAACATAGCCATTCGAACGCCGAGCACTTGTCCGGCGCAAAGGTGTCCGTGTGCGTGCTCGGCGTCGCGAAGGTAGTCGTCGAGAGATTTCATGAAAGCAGTCGTTGGTCATTGGTCGTTGGTCGTCGGCTTGCGCAGACCGCATGGCTGTGAGGTTCTGCCAACGACCAAGGATGAACGACCAAGGATTTGTGTGAAACCACCCAATGGAGACAACATGAAAATCAATTCTAAATCGAAGTCAATCGTTGCCCTGGTGCTCGTCCTTGCAATCGCTACTACTGGATGCAGCTCACAATGGATCGACACAGCTCTACAGGACCTGCCTGTGCTTACACAGATGGCACTCACACTTGCGACACTAGTAAGCACGCTTTCTTCAGGTCAGCAGGCCAGCAGCGCAGATGTTGCCGTCATTCAGAACATCTCCGCACAGGCGAGCCGTGACCTGAACCTGCTGCAAACTCTGTATAACGAATACAAAGCCAACCCGAGCACGTCGACACTCCGAAAAATCCAGAATGCGATCGCCGACCTCAATCAGAACCTGCCAGCGTCGCTCCAGGCGGCACACATTTCCAATGCAACGCTTTCGGCACGGATATCTGCCGCAGTGAATCTGATACTCACCACGGTCAATAGCTTTGCTTCGTTGATGCCCCAAGTCGCTGCGCCCGCATCGCGGAAGGCGAAGACATGGAACCTGCTTCGGCCCAAAGATCTGAAGAAGCAATGGAATCAGCAGGTGTGCGCACCAAGTGGAAATCCAGCCCTAGATGGGGCATTTGCAGCCAGCCTCCTGAGATAGCTCGACATCGCAATCATCGGTCGTCAGTCAGCTGCGATACCTCTGTGTTCCGGCGGCTGATGACCGGTCGCATAGCTTCTGCTTTAGGTTCCGAACAACAAGTGAGCACTTATATTGCTGGTCATGCCATCAGCGATGCCTCTTTCTTTGTCCGGTGTCTCGCCTAAGCTCTGACTCGAAGGGGGAATTCCTCACGAACGAATTGGACGGCATCACTCTTTGAGTGCAGGCGCCCGTCCAGTTGAGCATCCTCAACCGCGGAGAGGATTTCTTTGAACCGCGGACCTGGGACGTGGCCCAAGTCGATGAGATCGTCTCCCGTAATGAGCGGAGCAGGATGTACCGCCTCAGCGGGTAATTCTCTCATCGCGTCACGGGTAAAGTTATAGAGTCGCAAATCCCGGTGGCTCGACTCGCAGTCCAGCTTGTGCAACTCAAGGTGCTGATTGAAGTGCGGCAAACGAATGAACTTCTTGAATGTCGAGGGTTTCATCCGCTCGACATCGCCGAAGCGCATGTGATTTTCAACCAAAGCCGCGATTTGTTTCGTCTCATCACCAGAAAAACGCAAGCGGCGGCATATAGCCTCAGCCATTCTTGTCCCCACACGCGCATGCTCGTCGAAACGAATGCGGTCAGGCGCACGACGAAACGTCGGTGGCTTGCCAACATCGTGCAACAGAACTCCCCAAGCCAATGTTGCAGGGCAGGGATGCGGCAATTTCTCGAGCATCAGTAACGTGTGTACAAATACGTCTCCTTCAGGATGGAACTCTGGTGGCTGCTCGACGCCTTTCATCGCTGCAATCTCCGGCAACACCTGATGGAGCAGATCGGACTCATCTAGCAATTCGAATGCGTGACGCGCGTGACCCTCGGTCAACATGCGGGTAAGTTCGTCGCGAACCCGCTCGCGAGAGACCTGGTGAATTTCAGAGGCGAGCCGCTGAATTGCCGCGAATGTTGCCGGTTCGATTCTGTATCCGAATCGCGCCGCAAACCGTACGGCGCGCAGCATGCGGAGCTTGTCTTCTTTGAATCTGAACGCGGGATCCCCAATTGCCCGGATGATTCCCGTCTTGAGGTCCTCCTGTCCACCAACGAAATCCAGAACTCTATCCTCTATGGGATCGAGCAGAAGGCCGTTGATTGTAAAGTCGCGGCGCTGTACGTCTTCGCGAGGATCGCGGCTGAAGCGAACTTCGTCCGGATGCCTGCCATCGGAATAGCCGATATCACAGCGGAAGGTTGCAACTTCAACGCAGGACTTGTGGTAATGGCCGACAGCAGGTTGTTCGATTTCGCCTTTGATTGGTAAGCGAACCGAAGAGCTATACTCGGCGCCGAATTCTGATGAGTTTGATTGAGATTCCTGCTTTCGGCCCTCGATGGGAGCTCTTTCCTGTTCCGGAATTGGCACCAGCACTACCCCGAATTGCACCCCGACAGCATAGGTTTCGGGAAAGATGCGCATTACCTCATCTGGTGTCGCGCTCGTAGCAACGTCATAGTCGGCAGGCTCACGGCCAAGAAGCAAGTCACGCACACATCCGCCAACCAGGTAAGCCTCGTGACCTCGCTTGCGCAGAGCAGCTACGACGTTGATCGCAAAGGCCGTCACATTTCCATGATACAGATGGGCAGGGTCAGCGAGACAGGAGTCTCGTCCGTACATGTCCGGATGCAATCTAGGGTACGAACCTACGCGCTCCTAAACTGAATTAAACCCCGATTTGCGGGTTTCTCCCTTCCAGCGGTAAGCATCTTTCTGTGGCAGGCCAATATGCGCGAGAACACGGCAAGAGAACTCGTGCGCCATTTGATCCAGTGTGGCGGGCCGGAAATAGTAAGCAGGAATCAAAGGAAAGATGGTCGCCCCGGCATCAGCTGCGCGGTACATGTTGCGAATATGAATTTTGTTGAGCGGAGTTTCGCGCACGCACAGAACGAGCGGGCGCTTTTCCTTGAGGCAAACGTCCGCCGCTCGCTCAATCAGGTGCGAAGCGATTCCGTTCGCGATTCTCGCCAGAGTGCCGACGCTGCAGGGGAGCACGATCATTGCGTCAGAGGGATAAGAACCGCTAGCGATGTTGGCACCGATGTCGGCGTTCGATTGCTGATGAACCTTGCGCGAGGCACGGCCGAGCAACTGGCCGACGAGGTTCGTTCGGCCGCGAAGATTGAGTTCCTCGGCAATCACTCGCAACGCACTGTCTGAGCTTACTAAGTTTACGATGCGAACGCGGCTATCACGGTCGACTAGTGAAAGAAGATGGCGAAGGAAGATCGCGCCGCTGGCGCCGGTTGTGGCGATGGTCAAATTTTGAGGTGAGTTTAGCAATTGTGTTTTGCGGGAACTATTGTGCATCCCCGGTTCCTAACTGAGTTTTGAGGATAGCAGCTGAGCAGATCGAGTCAAGAATGACGACCAGAGCAAACCAGCGATGGCGGAGAACAGCAGCGCAAATGCACGCCTTGGCGGCGGTGCGGCGAGATGTTCGTTCACAAGACTCGATTTCCCGCTGCAAGTACCTCCGCGAATTCGCTGAAGCATTCCCAAAATACGACTCGCTCCTCACGGAAGAAGAGATCGAGGGCAGAGTCTTCTCCTCGAACATTGTTCTTGTCGCCGATTATCACGCACTCGCAGCATCACAACAATTTGCGGCAGAACTACTCGAGAAATGCGCGAGGAAACGCCCCGTTATTCTGGCGGTCGAAGCAGTGCTCGCCCGCGACCAGCACATTCTCGACGCCTGGTGGCGTCGCGAAATTTCGGAGAACGAACTAAGGCGAAGACTGCGCTTTGATCGCGACTGGGGATATCCCTGGGAGCCCTGGTACTCGCTTTTATGTTCCGCCCGCGATCATGCTGACGGCATGTACGGTCTTGACTGCATGCCTCGCGATGACTTGCGTCAAATCCGATCGCGTGACCGCCATGCTGCCGCGAAAATCCGGGAAATCCGCGAAAAACACCCGAGAGCACTGATCTTCACCGTGTTCGGCGAGTCCCACCTTGCGCCCCAACACTTGCCGCGTGCCTTACGCACTTTAATTTCTGAGGAAAAGATTTTGTCGGTCCTACAGAATGTGGACGCACTCTACTGGCAGGCAATAGCGGAACAGCCTGTTGGAGAATTGAAGCCCGTGAGCATCGGCGAGGACACGATTTGCGTTTTCAATTCCAGCCCTCTTGAGAAGTATGAGAGTTATCGGTTATGTCTTGAGCGATGGAAGGCCGCCGACAACGAATACGAAGACTTCACGCCAGCTGTCCACAACCTGACCTCTTCTCTTGCGCGGTCTCTGGGGTTTCGCCTGGATGCCCATCATAACGGAACGCAGCCCAAGTTTCTCGCCGACTTACTGCCGGAAGTCATCACCTTGAGTGAAGACTCGGATACGGATGATGATGAAAAGACGTGCTGTTACCAGCCTGAATCGAACGCATTCTTGATCCGCGAATTCCACATCGCCCATGCGGCAGAGGAGTGTGCACGATTTCTCCATTTGGCATGTCGCGGAATGACTACCACCTGTGTACAGGCTATGCCTGTGGTGGAAGCGCTGGGGCGATTCGGCGCGCGGCTGTTATCCCACCAGCTCGGAAGCGAAAACACGAATTCGCCTTTAGGCGATTCTTTGTATGAAGAATACTTAAGCGGGAAGGTTTCGCGGGCAGACCTGCGAGCGCTTTTTCTCGCGCACTTAGAAACACCTTTTCAAGCCGAAGCCGTCCTCCATCAGATCAATCGCCTGATCCAGAGCTGAAGCTACTCTGATATGACTACCGGTTTGGATTTCATCAGTTGTTCGAAGCGGGCGTCCTTCCTCAGCTCCGCAAATTCCGGATCGGTGTAAACGTTTTTTACGTCCTTGTAGCCCTCTTCCATCGATTTGCGTAAGAACTCAAGTGAGCGGTCGCGGTCCCCAACTTTTGCGTAGAGCTTTGCGACCACATAGTCATAGTGCGCCCGGTCTTCAGGCGATGCCATCTGTGCGGCGATGCCAGTATGGGAAGTGTGCTCGAAAATCTCAGGGTCGAGCTGCACGGCCTTGGCATAGGCCTCTGTGGCATGTTCGAAGTCCTTGCGAGCGAAATAGGCTGCACCGAGGTTCGAATAAAACGATGCCGAATTGGGCTGCAATACCAGGGCCTTCTTGTACTGTTTTATGGCAGGACCATACTTTTTCCGCTCGTATTGGATCACGCCCAGATTGTTGTACGCTTCGGCAAATTTAGGGTCATCTTTGACGGCCTTCTCGAAATGCTTTCCGGCTTCCTTAAAGCGCTGAAGCATCAGTTCAGAGATGCCCAACTTATTGCTGATCGACGAGCTCTTCGGCGCCTTTGCCAGCGCAGCCTCGTAATAGTCGATTGCGTCTATGTACTGTTTACCGGCGCGCAGATTATCGCCCTGTTTTTCAAGCTCGGTAGCCGAAGCATCTCGGGGAGGAGGTGGCACCTGCCGCATGGGTGGCGCGATCTGAATTTGTTCCAACTGATCTAGAGTTTGCGCGAAAATAGACGAGACTAGAGAAGCAAATATGATCGGCAGTAATGTTCGGCGGAAGGACGCGCGAGACATAACACCCCTCCTGTGCAGGAACCCTCAATCTAAGGACACCGGTCACCCCTGCAATGTTCCCGCTAAGCTGCTCTCAGTGGGGGTTGGCCGTCGCATCTGGTGATTTAGACGGAGTATCGGCCTGCTTGTCATCCTTAAAAATACCAGCAATTTTGCCGAATATTCCCTTTTTCTTCTGCTGCGCCGCCTGGTCGTTTGCTGCGTTGACTCCAGCATTGCCAGATGGGGGCTCAGGTTGAGGGTTTCCTAACCCGAGAATCTTCGAGAGAATCCCGTGGACACCCTGATCGCAGGTACTCGTCGGCTCAGTTCCGATAATGAAAGCCGACGTGTAAGTCTGGGGACAGGAAGGTGTTGCAAGTAGATTCGTCAGTTTGTCGAGCTGCACGTCAACCACGCCGGGCGGTTGTGAGAAAGGCTTCATCTCAGAATAGCGAGGATATTCCGCTGCTTTCTTCATGAACTCAGTCCAGATCGGGGCTGCCGTCTGCGACCCGGTAAGGTGAATTTCGCTGTAGTCGTCGAAACCAACCCAAACGACGCAAAGCAGGTTGCTCGTATAGCCGGCGAACCAGCCGTCGTGTGAGGTGCCGGTTTTGCCTGCTGCCGGTTGCTGAAAACCGCGACCGCGCACAGCCGAAAATGCCAGCCCATTGTTGATGACGCCTTCCATCATGTCGGTCATCACGTATGCGACACGAGGGTCAAGCACCTGGCGGGTTTCCGGGTTGAAATTCATCACCGGATCGCCATCCGCATTGCGCACCGATTTCACCAAGACCGGCGAAAGGCGTAAACCATTGTTCGCGAATACTGTATAGGCAGCAGCCATGTCGAGCGGGGTGGCTTCGTAGGCCCCGAGTGCCATAGCCGGCGTTGGTTTCACCGACGTGATTCCTGCCGTCTTGGCCAGATCGGCAACCTTCTCATACCCGACCTCTTCTGCCATCTTTACCGTCGCGTTGTTCAGCGACATCGCCAGAGCGTAGCGTGCGGTAACGTCGCCGTGGTATTCCTCTTTGTAGTTGCGCGGTTCATAAATCTGGTCGCCGTAAGCGAATGTGCTTGGCTCATCAGGAAGAATCGACGCAGGGGTGTAGACCGGATTACTGCCATCGAGAGCAGTATTCATCGCCGTCGCGTATACAAATGGCTTGAAAATCGAGCCGGTTGGACGTTTAGCGACGGCATGATTCAGCTGGCTGAATCCGTAATTGCGCCCGCCGACTAACGCCAGAACTTCCCCCGTATGAGGATCCATTGCAACCAACGCCACCTGGGCCTGCGGACCGGACTCCACCTGCGTTTCGTATTTGCCTTTGCCAATCTTGACCCGTTTCGTACGCCGTTTGGTGAGCTGGTCATCCACCAGCTTGATTCCACTCTCAACGGCTTGTGCCGCGGCGCGTTGCAAATCGGGATCGAGGGTTGAGTAGATTCGGTAGGCCTGCTCGTTCATTTCACGTTCAGGCACTTTGCTGATCAGAGCTTCGCGGACGAGATCCACAAAGTAAGGCGCATCGCTGGCTTCCACATTCGGCGGGGCAAGTTTGAGCGGCGTGGCTTTGGCCTTAGCCGCCTGGTCCGGCGTGATCGCATGGGTTTCCACCATGCTGTCGAGTACCAAATTGCGGCGATCCAGCGCCCGCTCGGGATGCCGATATGGCGAAAGATAGCTGGGCCGCTGAATCAGGCCTGCAAGCAACGCGGCTTCAGGCAGAGTGATGTCTTTCAGGTCTTTGTTGAAGTAGGCACGGGCGGCTTCGGCGAATCCGCTGACCTCGAATGAGCCGCGTTGCCCAAGATCAACCCAGTTACCATAGAACTCAAAGATCTGTTCCTTCCTGAAGCGTTGCTCGAGTTCCATCGCTATCAGCATTTCTGTGAGCTTGCGTTTGATCGTTTTTTCCGGAGTAAGGAAGAACCCCCGCGCTAGCTGCATGGTTAAAGTCGAGCCACCCTGTTCGTGTCGCTGGCGCGTGAAGTCAATCCATGCCGCTTCGGCAAATCGCCAGAAATTAACGCCGTTGTGTTGAAAAAAGCGGCGGTCCTCGATCGCGAGTACGGCGTCTACCAGCACCTTGGGCATCTCGTTGTAGTGGACCACCTGTCGTTTCGAACGCTGATCACCCTCGAACAGCGAAGTGATCATCTCCGGCTCAAGCTCGTACGCTTCGAGCTGGCTGCCGCCATTGCCGGTAATGCTCTCAACTTCGCCATCACGAACGCGGATGGTTGCTGGCTCAGGGCTGTGATAAGAACCCGGGCCCGGCTGCACCTGGATACTGCTGGCAGTGAGCCGATAGCTGCCCATCGTGGACTGCCCGCCGCCTTCTGTGTAGCCGGCATGGCGCAGGTCGGTCGCAATCTCCTTCAGGTCGGCCTTCTCACCGACCGCAATCGAGACAGGCCGGGCGTAGATTCTGGCAGCATTGGCGAAGACCGGACCCTCGAAGCGGCGGGCAATAATGCGTTCATATTTCACGTAGTAATACGAAAACGCGATCGTGAAAGCGACTGCCAACGTTAGGAAGGCGACGAGCGCGATGCGTATTACGGGATCGTGTTTCGCCTTTACACGGTTATTTCGCTGCGGGATTCTAATTTTTATTGCCACGTTTGGACGGAACTACCCCTTTGAGCGGACAAACCTATGCTACTGCTGGTGAGATGAGGCGGCGCTGCAAATCGTTACCAGAGCAAGCTCCGGTCATGACCGAAGCAATTCCATTTTAATGGATTCGAGGACTAAATCGAACACTCCGGCATCGGGCGAACCTCTAGAGTACGCCTCGATTTGCGGTGGACGCATCGAAGTGGATGTCGAGCGGATATCCGGGGATATCCACATGTACGACGTACGGGGCCCGGATTATGATCGTGCCGTTCCCCATTCCTCCCGTCCGCTGCACGTGAATTTGTTCCTCTGAGATGGGGATTTCAAGGTCCTGCGCCTTCTTGAAGACTGCAGCTCGAATATCATTTTCCGTTTTCGTGGTGTAGGTGTCGAGCGTGGCTTCGTTCTTTACCGCGTCTTGGAATTCATAGTTCTCAAAATAGGGAGGGATCAACATCGCGCCGAGATAGACGGCAGCGACGATCACGAACAGCCCGAATGTCATTTTGATCGCACCCATAGCGCTCCGTAGGACGCGAGCGCTATGTCTTATCGATGCGCCCGGCCAAGAACTTCCTCGAATTTCTCGACTATCGCGCCGATGCTAACATCCTGAATTTGTCGAGTCGAGCGTTCCACGAGCTCAACCCTATCTTCGGTAACTTTCTTGCCCACATTGATGCGGAAGGGTATGCCCACAAGGTCAGCGTCTTTGAACTTTACCCCTGGCCGTTCGTCCCTGTCGTCTAGTAACACGTCGTAACCAGCGGACTCGAGGTTCTGGGCAATTGCTTCCGCCGTCGCTCGCAACTTTTCATCGCCCACATTAGTAGGTGTTACCACGACCTCAAACGGAGCGATCCGAGGTGGCAGCCAAAAGCCGTTTTCGTCATTGCTCTGTTCAACGGCGGCTGTGAGGATGCGCTCGATACCAATGCCATAACAGCCCATGATCGGCATGACCTCTTTGCCGTTTTTGTCGAGCACGCGAGCGCCCATCGACTCGGAATACTTGGTGCCGAGTTTGAAAATATGCCCGATCTCGACGGCGGTGTCCATGCGCAGTGGCGAACCGCAGTTCGGGCAAGGATCGCCGGTCACCACACTGCGGAGGTCAGCGTAAGCTGTTGGCTGAAAGTCCTTCCCGGGCGTGATGTTCTTGGTGTGGTAGTCCTCTTTGTTGGCGCCCGCGATCAGGTTCGCGCGGCCTTCCAGGGCCTCGTCGACGAGAAGAATTGGCCTGCCTGCGTCATCCAAGCCCTTTGCCCATTCGATTCCCAAAGGCCCGAGGAAACCTGCAGGCGATCCGAAAAGCTGGCGAATTTCGCCCTCCTCCATCGGTCGAGTTTCTTTGCCGGCAAGCGCGGCGGAGAGCTTGGCTTCATTCAGTTGATGATCGCCGCGCATGAGAACCACGACTCCGCGAGACTGGAGCTTTCCCGATTTCTCGTCGCGCGAGTCGATCATTAGGGCGAGTGTCTTGATCTTGTTCTTGGGAGATACTCCAAGATACCTGGCTACCTCTTCAATCGTCTTTTGTCCTGGTGTGTAAACCTCGAGAGGCTTGCCGTCGCCTTCCGGCCAAAGGTCTGTCACCGGCTCAAGCTTAGAAGTCGCCTTTTCCAGATTCGCCGCGTACTTGCAGGTTGCGCAGCTCACAACCTGATCTTCGCCGGCGGGCGTATAGACCATGAACTCCTCCGACTGCGATCCGCCCATCGCCCCCGAATGAGCTTCAATCACCAGGTATTTCAACCCGCAGCGGTCAAAAATTCGGCAGTACGTATCGCGGTGCTTTCGGTAGGAAACATCAAGTCCGGCCGCATCGATGTCGAATGAGTATGAATCCTTCATGATGAACTGGCGCACGCGCAGGAGGCCAGATCTGGGCCGCGGTTCGTCGCGGAATTTCGTCTGAATCTGATACCAGATTTGGGGCAGTTGCTTGTAGCTGCGCAGTTCCTTGCGAGCGATCTCGGTCATGTTTTCTTCGTGCGTCATGGCCAGACAGAGTTCTGTACCTTTGCGGTCTTTCAGCCGGAAAAGGTTGTCGCCCATCACCGTCCAGCGGCCACTCACCTCCCACAATTCGCGCGGATGTAATGCCGGTAGATAGAACTCCTGTCCGATGCGGTCCATCTCTGTGCGCACGATTCCGATGATTTTGTTGAATGACCGTTGCCCCAGAAACAGATACGAATAAATTCCAGCAGCCAGTTGTCGAATGTAGCCGGCGCGCACCAGAAATTTATGACTGGCGACCTCGGCGTCTGCCGGGGCTTCGCGCAGCGTAGGGATGAAAAGCTGTGACCAGCGGTGCATAGAAAGAGTCCCAGATGAGAGGGGAATTGGGTATTGTAGCAGGCGATGTGTTGCGGGAATCGAGTGTACAGCGTCCGGCATCGAGGGCTGTTATGCTAACCAGCAGTGAAGCAGAAAATCGAGATCGTTCTCCTTCTAGGAATCCTGGCTGCGGGAGTTCGACTGGGACTGATCTTTTACGAAAGACACGAGGCTGCCATCACGCCCGTCAAAAAAGAAGCGCGGCCGCTGAACCCTGATTACTATGTCAGCCCGAAAAAGCTTTATCCCTTCGACCTGAGATCTGCGAAGCAGCTGACAAAGCAGCCGGTATGGGTCAAGATCGGCTACTTCTATCCGTATTACAGTTTCAATACCGTTACCCACCGCGCCGATCTAACCCGCGAAATCGGGAAGCTTACGCCGCTCCAGAGACTCGTGATCAAGGACGTAATCGCTGTTCCGTCGCCGAAAAACGCCGGCCAGCGGCAGGTGATGGCGATTTTCGAGGACGCCGGAAAGTCCTATGCGACCGCAATCGGAACCGAGCGAAACGACGAGTTCAAGTTTTACTCCGACGACATGTTTTTTGTTGAGGATCCACACCAACTCTACAAGCACTGGCCGGCCGATACTTGGCAAGCGATCGATCAGCACCAGGTTAAGCCGGGGATGAGCGAGATGCAGGCCGATTTCGCAATCGGAATAGGTCTGCTGCAGTCGGGCGGCGATTCAGTCGACCGCACGCTCGAATACCCAAACGGCGGCAAGCCGCTGACAATCACATTTCATGACGGGAAAGCTAGTGAGATTCGGCCAGGTACGTCCAGCTAAGCCTCGGAGATTACCCGCCGTCCAGTGACTTCAGGTTATTCAATCAGCTTTCAGTATCGGCGAACTTGCGTCGGCTTCCTTCTCCTCATCGGCGCGGATCTTTCCCTCCTGATCAGAGAAGAATGATCGGTGCGTCGAATCCTGTTGCTTCGGCATCATCACAATTTCGAAGGTGTCTTTCTCTTTGTGCGGCGTGAATTTCACGGTGTAGTCGCCCCGATCAGTTGTCGCCATGCGGCGTGTGAAAGTCCCTGTGTGCACCAACTGAAGTAGGGAAGTTGCGTAACGATCGTTTTTCCGTTTATAGAGCCGTTGCGCCCGCAGAAACGTGCGCATGTAACCGAGTGCATTGGCTTCGGAGTCTGAGCGAGCGGGGTCGCCTTTGAACTTTGGTTGGTAGGTAGTCTGCGCTGTTGCGATAAGAACGGCCAGGAACACGGTAACCGCGGCAGAAACGACTCGATTGATTTTCATCAGGGTGAAGTCTCAGCCTCTTCTAAGTTGGATGCTTCCTATGTTACTCCCGTAATTCGCCTACCGTTACGGAACCTTGCATCGCACCGAGATACAGATATGCTAACCACAGCCCTACGTCCAAGGACACGCATAGCTATGAAAGCTGGAACCGCGATGAAGGCAACACCTAATAAGAACGCGATTCGTATCGCTGTGGTGGAAAGCGATCCGCTGCGTTTCGTTGGATTTCGAGCGCTCTTCGATTCCGAGCCGGATTTCGAACTGGTTTCTGCCAGCCTGGCGGAACTCACCAACATGCCCGAGATCGACCTGGTGTTGCTGGGCAACCGCAACGGGCAAAATCTCTTTGACGTGATGGCCAGCCTGAAGGCCTCGCGCCCTGACGTGAAAATCATCGTCACCGGCGCCGGCATGGATGAAGAAAGCATTCTCAAAGCCATCGCTTCCGGTTCCAAGGGCTACGTGGATGAAGCTGCGTCGGCGAGCGAATTTGTTCAGGCTTTGCGCGTGGTGCATCAGGGTTCAGTTTGGGCGCCGCGTCGTGTGCTCTCGATGTTCATCGAGCGCGTGAGCAGCGCGCCTGGCCGCATCTTCCCAGCCGGCCGCGTTACCTTCACTGACCGTGAGAAAGAAGTCCTGGAAATGCTTGTCGCCGGCCGCTCTAACAAAGAAATTGGATCAGCGCTAGGGATCGAGGAGCGCACCGTGAAAGCCCACGTTGCCAAACTGATGCGCAAGGTCGGCGTCCAGAACCGCATCGCGCTTTCCGTTCATGCGATCACGCATTCGCTGGTAACAGCGAAGTAGTTCTTTGCCTCGGCGTTTTCACCACAAACAAATTCCTTCAGAGTGTCATCCCGAGATCGTTCGCCGAAGGCGGCCGGTGGAGGGACCTTACGTCCCTCCCTCTACCGTGAGGTAGTAGAGACTGACCCATCCTTAGGCGCTACGAGCTATCCGACAATCCTGCCGAGGCCGCAGGTAGTCCAATCGTCTCGTCCGGTCCCTCTCAAACGCGCGAGCGCGTTCCTTCGGGATGAAAGTGCTGTGGAGGTTCAGTTTCGTGGAAACGACTTAAACTCCACCGCTCTCGGTTGCTGAGTGGTCCTTTTGTCGCTGTCAGTGTTGAATCGAATCAGCGTGCCGCGGACAACGTAGTAGCCTTCTTCGTCCGTCGATTTACCTGCACCGCGATCGAGCGTCCCATCAAACGTGAACCAACTGCCGTGGATCGGCTTGGTCTTAAACATCAGGCGATTTCCATTGAGCTTGCCTGAGTCGAAAAACTGATCCAGAAAAGTGTCTTTGTCGGCGTCGGTGTCCCCGTACCGCGAGATAAACCCGCTGACGTTCCCAGAATCTTCGACGGTTATCTGGATAAACTCTCCTTCACGAAGGAAGGAATACATTCCCGAATAGTCATCGGTCGCCTGAGATGTGGTTTGTGTATTTGTGGTTTGCGCGCTCCAAGAAGAGGCGCAAAACAACGTTATGAGCAACAGCGAAAGGGGCACATATCGCATGAGGAATCAGAGTACACCATGCACCTCTAACATCGTGCGGCAAACGGTCCGAAATTTGGGGCAATGCCCCTTTCGTGCCATTTTTCCGCTTATTTCTTGACAAATTGTTTGTAGCTGCTTACAGTTCGATCAGGTTTCTTAGTAGTTGCTCTCACAGGTGCATATATGAAGAACGTTTATGAGGTCCTTCGGCAGAAGGAACTGGAATTGGCCCGGCTGGAAAAGGAAGTTGAAGCGTTGCGCGTAGCCGCTCCGCTGCTTTCCGACGACAAAGATGTCGTTTCCGATACTGGAAACAAGCCGACCCTAACGGCTTCCGCACCCGCCCCCCAGCAACCGATCCGCATTCCGCAGCCCGCTGTTCAGGCAGCGCCGCCGGTCGCCCGCGCCGCCGGCTGGGAAGACAGCGCCAAGCGCTGGCCGTAATCGAAAATCGGTAGCGCCGACCTTCGTTGCCCTGGATCAGTCCGGGGCAATTTTGTTAGCAGCTGCGAGGGCGAGAGCGTCGCGACGACGTAGAAAAAAGAAGTGACCACCGATGATAGTTACCCTCCCAACGATCGTTTGCGTTATCGGCGCGATCGGATCCTTTAGTTTTGCGGCGAAACTGAGAAATCTAAAAGTACGAGAGAACCCACCCGCGTCCCGCTCGCACCTTTCATTCGAGGAGCGGCAGAGAAGGGTAGGAATCGGGGGATGGATCGTCTTTGCAAATGGTTGTTTATTTTCGGTTGCAGCTGTTCTGCTTGCCTGGTTCCCGGCGCACCAAAAATAATCGCCAAAGGCCTACTTTCTAATCCGCGCGGCAATTCATACCAAAGTCACTCCCGAATCACACACGCCGACTCCCGCATCCTTTATTCTAGTAACAGTTTTTATGCCTACCCGACAACCGAAGGCCGGCAATGGAGCCGGTACTGCATTAATCGAAGCGCCGAACGGTGAGCGCGAGCGAGTTTTTGACCTGTTTCGCCAGTGGGGATATCTCGAAGCCGACCTCGATCCTCTCGGATTCCTTCAGCCACAGCCACACCCAGACTTGCCGAAAGACGGCGATCTAGCCGAAGAAGCGCGCCGAGTTTATTGCAGCACCGTGGGCGTGGAATTCATGCACATTCCGGATCCTGAGCGCCGCCGCTGGATTCAAGAGCGGGTTGAAGGTAAGCCGGCGGCCGTTGATCAGGATCGCGCACTCGACCTGTTAATTCGCGCCGATCTTTTCGAGCTTGTTCTACAGCAGCGTTATCTCGGCACCAAACGCTTTTCCCTCGAAGGCGTCACCGCGCTCATTCCTCTTGTGGACGAAATTCTCGACGGCGCCGGCCAGTACGGAGCCGTCGAGCTAGTGATGGGAATGAGCCATCGCGGACGGCTGAATGTGATCGTGCACGTTGCAAAACGCGCACCGGAAGAAGTTTTTGCCGGATTTGAAGATGTCGATCCTCGAAGCGTTCTCGGTAGCGGCGATGTGAAATACCACATGGGCGCGACTGGCGAGTACGTGACTCGCAGTGGTGCGAAGCTTCACATTCATCTGGTTTCAAACCCGAGTCATCTCGAAGCCGTCGATCCTGTGACCGTGGGCCGTACGCGCGCTAAGCAGGATCGTGCCGGTGAAGGCGGAAAGAAGCAGTTTCTACCGCTCCTCGTTCATGGTGACGGCGCATTCGCCGGACAAGGTGTTTTCGCGGAGACGCTGAATTTGGCCGATCTCCCCAGCTACAGCGTCGGCGGGACGGTGCACGTGATTGTGAATAACCTGATCGGGTTCACAACCGTTCCAAGCGAACTGCATTCATCAAGATTTGCTGCGCAACTTGCTCGGCGGCAGAATGTGCCAGTTTTTCACGTCAACGCCGAAGACGTGGATGCCGTGGTTCGGGTGGGACGCATGGCTCTTGACTATCGCTACAAGTTCGGTAGTGATGTGGTGATCGATTTGATCGGTTACCGCCGCCACGGTCACAGCGAGGTCGATGATCCAACCATCACGCAACCTTTGCTCTACAAGGCCATCAAGGACCATCCGCCGTTATGGGAGATATACGCGGAAGACGCAGGCATCGAAGATGCGCAATCGCGCGCGGATGCGATCAAGGCAGAGTTAGAAGCAGCACAACAACGCGCAGGTCGAATCCGCAAGAAACCAACTCTGCGCCAGTTGCCGAATTATTGGAACAATTACGTCGGGCGTCGCTATAAGCCCCAATATGAAGTCGAAACGTCAGTTCCAGCTGAAGAGTTGCGAAAGCTGGCCGAGCGCCTGACTACATTTCCTACGGATTTCCACATCCATCCTAAGGTCGCAAAGCTTCTCGAGCAACGCGCAGAGATGGGCAAAGGCAAGCGAGCTGTTGATTACGGCATGGCCGAAGCGCTTGCGTTTGCGAGCCTGGTCGCCGGAGGAACGCCGGTTCGTTTGAGCGGCCAAGACAGCCGCCGCGGAACCTTCAATCAGCGGCATTCGGTGCTGGTCGATATCGAAAACGAACAGGAATATGTGCCGCTGCAGCACATCTCTGAGAGTCAGGCGCGCTGCGACATCTACAATTCCACGCTTTCCGAGGCAGGTGTTCTCGGTTTCGAGTACGGTTACAGCCGCGATTATCCGGAAGCGCTGGTTCTGTGGGAGGCCCAGTTCGGCGATTTTGCCAATGTTGCGCAGGCGATCATCGACCAATTCATCGTTGCTGGCGAATTCAAGTGGGATCTGCTCTCAGGTCTCGTGCTTCTGCTTCCACACGGATATGAAGGACAAGGGCCAGAGCACTCCAGCGCGCGCATCGAACGGTTCTTGCAGCTCGCAGCTTGTGACAACTTTCAGATCTGCCAGCCCTCTACCGCCGCCCAGTATTTTCACTTGCTTAGGCGGCAAGCGCTTCGGCAATGGCGCAAGCCTCTCGTAGTTTTCACGCCCAAAAGCATGCTGCGTCATCCCGATGCATCGTCTTCGACCGAGGAATTCTCGAATGGCAGCTTCATGAAAGTGAGGCCTGATACCGATGCCGTAGAGGCGCGGCGAATCCTGCTTTGCACCGGGAAAATCGGTCACGAGCTTCGCAACGAACGTAAGAAGAAAAAGGATTTCGGCGTCGCGATCACCTTCGTCGAGCAGCTCTATCCGTTTCCAGAGGCAGAGATATCAGCTGAGTTACAACGTCATCCGAACGGCGAGATTGTGTGGGTGCAAGAAGAGCCTGCAAACATGGGCGCATTGAACTATATGCTGCCGCGCTTGCGCCATCTGGCAGGAGAACGTCCGGTTCTTTCTGTAAAACGCTCCGCCAGCCCCAGTCCGGCAACCGGATCAGCTAAAGCCCATGATGTGGAGCAGAAGGCGCTGTTGTCGTTGGCCCTGACCACAAACGGACACTGAGAAAACCCGCGGCAGGAAGGTTACTTACAGTCGCTCTTCCCAATATCCAGGTTGCCGTTGTCCGTGAGCAAAAGCGATAACCTCAATCCATTCGTTCTTGATTCGGTATATCACTGCGAAGGGAAAGCGGCGGAGAGTGATTTTACGAGTTGAATGTTTGCCTGCTGGCCACTGCAGCGGGGGCAATTAAGTTAATCGCATGATCTACTTCGTCCACAAATTTCTCCGCTGCACTCGGGCTTCGATGCATGTACCAAGCCACAGCTAACTTAAATTCTTCGAGAGCGGCGGGAAGAATGTGAAGGAACTTAGCGATCATTCAGGATCGCAGCAACTTGCCGGCGTGCTTCTTCCCACGGGATAGGTTTTACTTTGCCGGAGTCGACTTCTGCGATGCGTCGCGCGATTTCCTGGTTCCACGCTTTCTCGACGCCAGGATCGATCGTTGTATCGAGACTATCGAGAAGGGAAGTGGCAAGAGACGCACGAGCCTCAGGAGGTAAAGCTAACGCCTTTTCTAATAGGTCAGATATATCCGGCGTCATAGCACCGTTTTACGCTACCGTCCGCAGCTTTCCCGGGACAAAGTGATACGGCGGCCACGGGCCACTCACCGAGATTTCACAATCCTTCAGCTGCTTGAGAGCGCTGCTGTAACGGTTCTGGTATTTCTCTACGGATTTCGAATCAATCAGGTGGGCTATGTCGATGAGCATTCCATCGGTGTTGACCCGCTTGCAACTCACTTCTTCCTCAAGCGGATTGAACAATCTGTGTACCTGGACCGAAAGCGCCTTCGCCTTGGTTTGGCGCTCACGATCGGCAACGGCTTTCTCTCTCAGCTTTGCCAGGTATTCGCCGCCAACCGTGTCCGGAATCTGAACATCCTGAAGGGCCTTAAGCGCGCCATCGCGGATCAGCACCTTCACATGCATCTCCGCCTTGCCCTTGAGTCGCGCTACGCTTTCGCCGAACGCTCGCCGATTAGCGCGGACCGCCTGCCGCAAGGAATCATCGGTGTCGAAAATCGTGCCGAACCGGAATGGCAGGACAGTACCTTGGCGGAAGCAAACGCTCACTACACGCGCATGGTCTATTACATGTTTCTCGTCCAAATTGCTGCTGCTGCGGTCAAATTCACTGACCACAACGGCAAACTCGCCGCTGGGATAGCTGAGAACGGTGGATCCGTTCACCCCCTGAACGCCGTCGAGAAGGTAGGGCCGGCGTGTGCGTGTTCCGTTGGTGTAATTGCGATGTTCGGTGATGCAGTACGCGTACCAAGACATAGAGTCTCTCTCCGGAGCTGGTCAGAGGCGAATTCGCTTGCCTCTCCTGTTTTGAGACAACTCGTTAGTTCGAACCCAGGAAGTTACGGGCAGCTTATACTACAGAACCGAATGCGGACCTCGCATCCGGCTTCATCTTACGCCGGGGGAATCAAAAAATGCAACTATTTCGTGGCAGTGGGCATCAATGCACGAGAATTATTAGTTCTTCCTACAATTTTGACGACGTGTGCAGTTGCCTCGACGCCTCACTACTTTCGCCACATCCAATTCTTCGATTCCAGACTCGCTCTAAGTAGTCCCTTTATTTACAATGTGTTTCTTCGCTTATGGATCTGGCCGCCATTCAATCTGCTCTTCGTGAACGGAACGTCGATGCCTGGCTGTTCTACGACCACCATCACCGAGACCCGATTGCGTACCGGGTGCTCGGATTGCCCGAGCATTTAATGGTCACGCGGCGATGGTTTTACCTCATTCCTGCCGAGGGCGAGCCGCGAAAACTGGTCCACAAGATCGAATCCGGGCACCTCGACTCCCTGCCGGGCGAAAAACGGTCCTATGCGGCCTGGCAGGAATTGTTCGACGGGCTGAAGTACATGCTGGCAAAGCATCGTGACATAGCCATGCAGTACTCGCCGAACAACGGCATCTTCACGATTTCCCTGGTCGACGGCGGAACGCTGGACCTATTGCGCGGGTTGGGGAAGAACATCGTTAGCTCGGGCGATCTGGTTGCGCTTTTCGAAGCCACTCTGACAGAAGAACAAATCAAGACCCACTTTGCCGCGCGAGATGCCCTGGACAAGATTACCTCTCACGCTTTTCAGGAAATCGGCCGGCGCGCCCGCAACGGCGGCACACATGAATTTGAGATCCAACAGTGGATTCTCGAAGCTTTTCGGCGCGAAAATCTCGTTGCTGCCGATCCGCCGGTAGTCGCGGCCAACAAAAACAGCGGCGATCCGCATTATGGACCTTCGAGCGCGAATTCCGCGCCCATTCGGGAAGGCGACTTCATTCTGCTCGATATCTGGGCGAAAAAGAACACGCCGAATGCTGTCTATTACGACATAACGTGGACCGGATTCGTCGGCAAGTCTCCCTCCGATCGGATCCA
>Ga0070741_10001524_pt1 | contig 69861 bp, 86 predicted proteins | sample Coa_R1_4_FD_66440 | JGI IMG/M metagenome (GOLD analysis project Ga0070741, IMG submission 66440) | Surface soil microbial communities from Centralia Pennsylvania, which are recovering from an underground coalmine fire - Coalmine... | ecosystem: Environmental > Terrestrial > Soil > Unclassified ... | reverse complement strand
CCCGGCATCCCGCGCGCCCTTGGTTCTCTTCAAGCGGCGCTGAATTTCAAAAACAGCGTCGTGCTGAAAGTGCGAAGCTTTGCGCAAGCAAAACCTCGCGGGTTGTTTGAAAAGTGAATCAGGTCACACACTCTCCGGTCATTCCGGGGCACGCCGAAGGCGTGAGCCCGGAATGACGATGGAGAGTCAGCAAGAGACGCTGCACTCAGGCCGTCGGCAGCACGTCGAAGCCACTGTTCCTGCGCAAAGCCAGATCGTCGGCCGTGCCCTCGCGCGCATCGATGGCGTCGACGCGCGCCGCCGGCGGACCCATGCGGCACGCCGCGATCATATCGTCGACGGCCTGCGGCGAGCCGGCGAATACCGCCTCGACCGAGCTGTCACGGCGATTGCGCACCCAGCCCTGCAGCCGGCGGTGATGCGCCTCGTCCTCGACGAAAGCGCGGAAGCCGACGCCCTGCACGCGCCCGCGGATGACGACATGGCGAATGGCGGTGTCGGTCATGCGGCCACTCCCGCCGGTACAAAGCGTTGCAAGGACCGCAGCGCCGCGGCAGACAAGCCCCAGTCGCGCGCCGCGGCAATGACGTCGCGCATGTAACCCGGGCGCGGCGTCCCCTCGCCGCGCGCGCGCCCGAGATAAACGAGCGCAAGCCGCGGCGCCCCGGCGGCGGGCTGCACCGCGATCCGCGCGCGCCGGTACAGGCCGCCGGCGACATCCTCATAGGCATCGAGCGCAGCGAGGTCGCGCGGCGTCAGGCGCCAGAGCACGCCCTCGACCGCCTGCCCGCCGGCCCGGGCGATCGACGCATAGCCATCACCACTGATGAAGAAACGCCACCCGCGCAGCGTCGCGGTGCCGAGCGCGCGTGCGCCCGGGCAGCGTGCGCGCATCGCAGCGCGGCTCATGTTTGAGCCATAGGCAAAATAAAGAGTCATACGGGCATCTTGCGACAGCGTGCCCGTCCCCTCAAGCACGCGTTATTTTTTTCTGCCGCGGTCGAAGGGGCCCGGCTCGCGACCGCGATTATCGAGCGGATCGCCGGTGCCTTTGCTGGACACCGCTTCATGCTCCGGATCGAAGATCTCTTCCTCGTCGATACCGTCGAGCTTGGCACGTCGCGCATCGTCGGCCAGCGCCTCATAGTCTTCCGGCATCAGATCCTCGATCGGCTCGTCATGGGTCGGGTGCTGCGGATTACCGCCATCCGGGGACAGATCGTCGACCGCGAGCGGAGCGCTGTCATCCTCCGCCAGAAACTCCGGACGTGTCGGGCGCTGATCGGTACGGCGCAGATCGTCGGGACCTTCGTTCTCGGCGGCAGGACGGATCGCGGCTTTCCTTTTGCGCGCCATGGCGTTTCTCCTCGAAAGGCAATACCGAAGGCCAACGCTGGCGCGAAAGCCGAAGTTCCGCGGTCAGGAAACGGGTGTCGGGAAGCGGCCGGGGGTCTTACGTAGAGGCCTCACAACGGAGAACGGCAATGGCAAAGGCATATTACAGCACAATATTCGATCAATCCGCCGACGCGGTGTGGTCGGTGCTGCGCGACTTCAACGCGTACCGCGTGTTCCTCGACAACACAGAGAGCCACATCGAGGACGGCAAGACTGGAGAGACAGTCGGCGCGGTGCGCAATGTCACCGTCGGAGAGCGCAATGTGCGCCAGCAGCTCATGGCGCATTCCGACATCGAGCGCACCTATAGCTATCGATTCTGCCCGCCCTCCCCGCTGCCGGTGAGCGACTTCCTCGCGCAGATCAAGGTGACGCCGGTTGTCGACGGCAACCGCGCCTTCATCGAATGGTCGGCGACCTTCGACTGCATCCCGGAAGAGGCCGAGCGCTGGCGCACTCACTATGCGCAAGCCTTCGCCGGCTGGCTTGCCTCCCTGCGGCGAAACGTGGAGGGGCCGATTGCAGTCGCGGCCTGAGACAACGCCATCGCTGTTGGCGTGAGCTAAGCAAACTCCAAAATGACCGCATCAACAGCGAGGCTGTCGCCGGGCTTGGCGTGAATCGTCTTCACCGTGCCGTCGAGCTCGGCGCGCAGCACGTTCTCCATCTTCATCGCCTCCACCACGGCGAGCGTCTCGCCGGCCTTGACCTCCTGGCCCTCCTTCACCGCGATCGAGACCACGAGGCCAGGCATCGGGCAACGCACGTGCTTGCCGCTGTCGGCAAGCTTCTTCACCGGCATCAGCCGCGCATAGTCGGCCTCGCGCTCGGTGTAGACATAGGCGCGGGTCTGCACGCCACGGTAGGCGAGATCGAAGCCATTGGGTGCGGCGCGCACCTGCACCGCGACCGCTGCGCCATCGACGCTGCCGGTGAACACGAGATCGCCCGGCTTCCAATCGGATTTAACGGGCACTGCCGCTCCGCCGGCAGCGAACGCAACAATGATGGCATCGCCCTGACGGGAGACATCGAGCCGATGCTCGGCCTCGCCGAGCCATACCGCGCGCGAGCGCTCGCGCGTCACGGTGTGCCCGTTCATCTGCCCGGAGATGCGCCGCTTGCGCTCGCCGAGCACGTGATCGATGGCTGCGGCGACCGACGCCAGCACCTTGGCGCGTTCGCCCTCCGCCGGGATTGGGTGAAACCCGTCCGGAAATTCCTCGGCGATGAATCCGGTCGACAGTTTCCCCGCGCGCCAGCGCGGATGCGCCATCAGCGCCGCCAGGAACGGAATGTTGTGGCGAATGCCGTCGACGACGAAGGCATCGAGCGCATCCGCCTGCGCCTCGATCGCCTGGAGCCGCGTCGGCGCATGCGTCACCAGCTTGGCGATCATCGGATCGTAGAACAGCGAAATCTCGCCGCCTTCGTAGACGCCGGTGTCGTTGCGCACGGTGATGCTGTCGCGGCTGCTCTCCTGCGGCGGGCGATAGCGAGTCAATCGCCCGGTCGACGGCAGGAAATTGCGGAATGGATCCTCCGCATAGATACGCGTCTCCACCGCGAAGCCATTAAGCTTCACGTCGCTCTGCTTGAGCGCGAGCTTCTCGCCGGCGGCGACGCGGATCATCTGCTCGACGAGATCGATGCCAGTGACGAGCTCGGTCACCGGATGCTCGACCTGCAGCCGCGTGTTCATCTCCAGGAAATAGAAGCTCTTGTCCTGTCCGGCGACGAACTCAACGGTGCCAGCAGAATCGTATCCCACCGCCTTGGCCAGCGCGACCGCCTGTTCGCCCATCTTCTTGCGCGTGGCGGCATCAAGGAGCGGCGACGGCGCCTCCTCGACCACTTTCTGGTTGCGCCGCTGGATCGAGCATTCGCGCTCCCCGAGATAGATGACATTGCCGTGCTTGTCGCCGAGCACCTGGATCTCGACGTGGCGCGGATCGGTGATGAACTTCTCGATGAACACGCGATCGTCGCCGAATGACGACTTCGCCTCCGAGCGCGCGCGGGTGAAGCCCTCCGCAACCTCGGCGCGCGCATGTGCGATGCGCATGCCCTTGCCGCCACCGCCGGCTGACGCCTTAATCATCACCGGATAGCCGATCTCGTCGGCGATCTTCACCGCCTCTTTCTCGTCGGCGATGATGCCGAGATAGCCGGGAACGGTGGAGACCTTGGCACTTGCCGCGGCCTTCTTGCTCTCGATCTTGTCGCCCATGGCGGCGATCGCCCTGGGGTTCGGGCCGATGAAGACGATGCCGGCCGCCGCGAGCGCCTTGGGAAACGCCTCGCGCTCGGACAGGAAGCCGTAGCCCGGATGCACGGCCTCGGCTTTCGTCGCCTTGCAGGCCTCGACGATCTTGTCGATGAGCAGATAGCTTTGCGCCGCGGGCGGCGGACCGATCAGCACCGCGTCGTCGGCCATTTCGACGTGCAGCGCGTCCTTGTCCGCCTCGGAATAGACGGCGACGCTCTGGATGCCGAGACGGCGGGCGGTCTTGATGATCCGGCAGGCGATCTCGCCGCGATTGGCGATCAAAATGCGCTTGAACATGCGTCTCGCGGACTTCTCGTGGACATGCTGGAGTGGAAAAAGGACGGCCTTCGTCGCCCCTGTAACAATACTGTCTTGTGTCCTTCGTATCTAGCGCGGGCAAAAAAAGACATAAGGAGAACAACCGTGATGTCGCACTTGAGGACCATTCTCGGCCTCGCCGGCCTGCTCATTGGACTACAGATCTCGGCCGCTGGCGCGCAACCGCCGCGCAACGTCATCATGTTCATCCCCGATGGCCTGCGGGCGCTGTCGGTGACCCCGCAAAGCGCGCCCACCATGGCGGCCGTTCGCGACCAGGGCGTGAACTTCGCCAATTCGCATTCGCTGTTCCCGACCTTCACCATGGCGAACGCCTCGGGCATGTCGACGGGACACTATCTCGGCGACAGCGGCATCTTCTCCAACACGCTCTACTCGGGCTATCCGCTGGCGACCGCCGGCGGCAGCGTCACCCCGTTCATCGAGAACGACGCAGTGCTCGGGGATATCGACGAGCATTTCTCCGGCAATTTCGTCAACGAGGACACCGTGCTCAAGGCCGCCCGCATGAAAGGCCTGAGCACCGCTGCCATCGGCAAGCTCGGTCCGGTGCTGATGTGGGATCACACCGAACGCAGCGGCGAAAAGACGATCATCGTCGACGATGCCACCGGCAGCGCGCACGGCATTCCGCTGTCGCAAGCGATGAAGGACGCCATGACCGCCGCTGGATTGCCGCTCACGACGCCCGGCCGCGGCGACAACGGCAAGGCCGGCAATTTCGAAAAGCCCGGCACGCTGACCGCCAATGTCGCGCAGCAGGCCTATTTCGCCGACGTCGCGGCCAAGGTCGTGCTGCCGATGTTCAAGGCGCGCAACAAGCCGTTCGTGCTGGTGTTCTGGTCGCGCGATCCCGACGGTTCGCAGCACAATCAGGGCGACAGCTTCCTCAAGGTGAGCCCTGGCATCAACGGTCCGACCTCGGGGGCGGCGATCAAGAACGCCGACGACAATCTCAAGACCATTCGCGATGCCCTCAACGCGCTCGGCCTCGCCGACACGACCGACATCGTGATCTCGGCGGACCATGGCTTCGCCACCATCTCCAAGGAGAGCGACACCAGCGCGGCCGCGAAGCTGGACTACAAAGACGTGCCGAAGGGCCTCTTGCCGCCCGGCTTTCTCGCCCTCGATCTCGCCAAAGCGCTCGAGCTGCCGCTCGCCGACCCTGATGCCAAGAACGCTCCGGTCGGGGACAACGCGCATCCCTCACGTGGCAACGGGCTGATCGGCAAGGATCCGGCGAGGCCCGATGTGGTCGTGGCCTCGAATGGCGGCTCGGATCTGGTCTATCTACCGAACAAGGACCGCGCACTCGCCAGGAAGGTCGTGGATGCCCTGCTCAAGCAGGACTATGTCAGTGGGCTTTTCGTTAGTCCCGAGCTTGGCTCGATCCCCGGTACCTTGTCGCTCAACGCGATCAACCTGCAGGGCTCGGCGTTGACGCCAAAGCCGGCGATCGTCGTCAATTTTCGCAGCTACGCAACCGGATGCGATGAGCCGACGCTCTGCACCGTCGAGGTCGCCGACACCGGGCTGCAGCAGGGCCAGGGCATGCACGGCAGCTTCAGCCGCGCCGAGACCCGCAACTTCATGGCCGCCGCCGGCCCGAGCTTCCGCAAGGGCTTCGTCGACCGCGCGCCGGTGAGCAACGCCGATGTCGGCAAGACACTCGCGTATGTGCTTGGCCTGGTGATCAAGGACAAGGGCAAGCTCATTGGCCGCGTGATGACGGAAACATTGCCGGGCGGCCGCATGCCGCAGGTGCGCGCCAAGACGGTATGGTCCGATCCCGCGCCCGGCGGGCTCGTCACCATCCTGAAGACCCAGCACGTGGGCAATCAGGCCTATTTCGACGCCGCCGGCTTTGCCGGCCGCACCGTCGGGCTGGAGGACGGCGCCGAAGAGCACAAGAAAGCGGCCAGCCGCTAAGACCAAAGCGGTGCGCGGGAAATAGTTTTCTCTTCCCGCGTACCGTCGCGCGCTTTCGTTCTGTATGACGGCCGACCCGCCGCACGAATAGCGCTATTTCGCCGCGTCGCGTAGATAGCTATTCCCCGGCCCGCACGAGGCTTATATTAGGGGCGAAGGCATTCCCAGGATTGCAAGCAGTGGAGGTTTCTCATGGCATTGAGCATTGGCGACACCGCACCGGATTTCGAAGCCGAGACGACGCAGGGCAAAATCCGCTTTCACGACTGGATCGGCGACAGCTGGGCGGTGCTGTTCTCGCATCCGAAGGATTTCACCCCGGTGTGCACCACCGAGCTCGGCTATATGGCGCGCATCAAGCCGGAGTTCGACAAACGCAACGTGAAGATCATCGGGCTCTCCGTCGACCCGGTCGACAACCATGCCAAGTGGGCCGACGACATCAAGGAGACCCAGGGCTTCGCCCCGAACTATCCGATGATCGGCGACACCGACCTCAAGGTCGCCAAGGCTTATGGCATGCTGCCGGCCTCGACCGCCGGCACCTCGCAGGGCCGCACCGCCAACGATAACCAGACGGTGCGCAACGTTTTCGTCATCGGCCCGGACAAGAAGGTCAAGCTGATCCTGGTCTACCCGATGTCGACCGGGCGCAATTTCGACGAGGTGCTCCGCGTCATCGACTCGCTGCAGCTCACCGCCAAGCACAAGGTTTCGACGCCCGCCCAGTGGAAGCAGGGCGAGGACGTCATCATCTCGGGCTCGGTCACCGAGGAAGAGGCCAAGAAGACCTACCCGCAAGGCTGGAAATCGCCGAAGCCCTATATCCGCATCGTGCCGCAGCCGCGCTAAAGCCGCAGGCACACGATCTTCGAAGGGCGCGGCCGCAACGCCGCGCCCTTTTGCATTGGTGTCCCCTCGCCCGTCGGATTGATTGCCGGCGCAATCCCGGGCATTCATGGCCCCACCGCCGAGGGGGAGATCCGCGATGCTCGAGACCGCGCAAAAGCAACCGCCGTTCGCCGAGTTTCTCGGCATCAAGGTCACCTCGATCACGCCGGAGAAGGTCACCGGCGAGCTTATGGTGCGGGACGAGTTCAACAACCGCTTCGGCATCATGCATGGCGGCGCGCTAATGGCGCTTGCCGACAATCTCGGCGGCACCGCGACCACGGCCAATTTGCCGGAAGGCGCGACCACGACGACCATCGAGAGCAAGACCAATTTCTTTTCAGCCATTCCGATCGGCGATGTTGCCAAAGGCGAATGCACGCCGCTGCATCGCGGCCGCACCACCATGGTCTGGCAGACGCGGATCACCCGCGGCGACGGCAAGCTCTGCGCCATCGTCACGCAGACCCAGATGGTGCTGTGGCCGAAGAAGACGTGAAATCAAGATTCCGCGGTGACTGACTCTGCGGCATCGGGAGCCGCGGGCCGCAGCTTGCCGGCGCGATTGACCACGACGACGCCGACGGCGCAGATCACCATGCCGATGACGGAGAGCGTATCGAGCCGCTCGCCGAACAACGCAAACGCCATCAGCGCCGTCACTGTCGGCACCAGATAGAACAGGCTGGCAAAACCGGTCGCTGCCGAGCGGCGAATGAGCCAGTACATTAGCGCCACCGCGCCGATCGAGAGCATCAGCGCCAGCCAGGCGACGGCAAAGACGAACTCGCCGGTCCAATGCACGACCATCGTTTCAGAGAAAAAAGCTCCGAGCGCGAACCAGACAAGCGCCGCTATATATTGAATGAGATTACCCGGCCGCCAGTCGATCCGGCCGCCGAAGCGCTTCTGGTAGAGCGTGCCGAGCGCGATGCCGATCAGCGAGAGAAAGCTCGCGATCCAGCCGAGAATGCTGCCGGCACCGAGGATGGTGCGATCGTGCAGCACCAGGACGACGCCGACAAGCCCGAGTGCCAGCCCGAACCATTGCAACGGCACCACGCGCTCGCCCAGCCAGCGATTGGCGATGGTCGAGGCCAAAATTGGCTGCAGCCCGGGGATGAGCGCGGAGATGCCGGCCGGCACCCCCTGGCTGATGGCAATAAAGACGCCGCCGAGATAAAGCCCGTGCACCAGCGATCCGGTGACTACGCTGTGCAACACTTCCGCCCGCGTCGGCCATTGCACATGGCTGACGGCGACGATCAGCGCCATCAGCACCACCACGAAGGCCATGCGCACGGTGAGGAAAGTCAGCGGCTCGGCGTATGGCAGGCCGTATTTGGCGCCGATGAATCCCGTGCTCCACAAAAACACGAACAGCGGCGGCGCGGCCGTCGCCACGATCTTCCTCGAGGTCATATCGAATGTCAGTCCCGGCTTTCGTCGACGTTGGACGGAACGGGCGCTATAGCAAGGATTGTTGGGCAGCACGATCTTTTTCATTTTTCTGCGAGTGGCGACCGCAGGGCGTTCACCAACGTCATGTGACCCGCTAGGGTCGCGATTATTCACGCGGAGGCGGTCCATGGATGTGCGTGCGGCAGTGGCGTTCGAAGCGGGCAAGCCGCTCGAGGTGACGACGGTTCAGCTCGAAGGGCCGAAAGCCGGCGAGGTGCTGATCGAAGTGAAAGCGACCGGGATCTGCCACACCGACGAGTTCACGTTATCGGGCGCCGATCCCGAGGGCCTGTTTCCGGCGATCCTCGGACACGAAGGCGCCGGCATCGTCGTCGACGTCGGCGCCGGCGTCACCTCCGTGAAGAAAGGCGACCACGTCATTCCGCTGTACACGCCGGAATGCCGGCAGTGCCCGTCCTGCCTGTCGCGCAAGACCAATCTGTGCACCGCCATTCGCGCGACGCAGGGCCAAGGGGTCATGCCGGACGGCACGTCGCGTTTCTCTATCGGCGGCAAGAAGCTGCACCATTATATGGGATGCTCGACCTTCGCCAATTTCACCGTGCTGCCGGAGATCGCGGTGGCCAAGATCCGCGAGGACGCGCCGTTCGACAAGGTCTGCTACATCGGCTGCGGCGTCACCACCGGTATCGGCGCGGTGATCAACACCGCAAAGGTCGAGGCCGGCGCCAAATGCGTAGTGTTCGGGCTCGGCGGCATCGGGCTCAATGTCATCCAAGGGCTGCGCCTCGCCGGCGCCGACATGATCATCGGCGTCGACATCAACAACACCAAGCGCGTCTGGGGCGAGCGCTTCGGCATGACGCATTTCGTCAATCCGCAGGAGATCGGCACCGAGCTCGTCCCCTATCTGGTCAACCTCACCAAGACCGCGAGCGATCAGATCGGCGGCGCCGACTACACTTTCGACTGCACCGGCAATGTGCGGGTGATGCGCCAGGCGCTGGAGGCCTGTCATCGCGGCTGGGGCCAATCGATCATCATCGGCGTCGCGCCGTCCGGCGCCGAGATCGCGACGCGGCCGTTTCAGCTGGTCACCGGCCGCGTGTGGAAAGGCACAGCATTCGGCGGCGCGCGCGGCCGCACCGACGTGCCGAAGATCGTCGACTGGTACATGGACGGCAAGATCGAGATCGATCCCATGATCACGCACACCATGCCACTCGCTGACATCAACAAAGGTTTCGAGCTGATGCACGCGGGCCAATCGATTCGCAGCGTGGTCGTTTATTAAAATACGCGCACAAATGATGTGAAAACGTAGCCGGCTGATTCCGCACCGCACACGCACAGTTGCATAACAGATATTCGCACCTGGTTCCCATCCAGAGCCGGAACTGCGACGCCGCCGCCTCAGTTGGTTTGCGAAGTTTGTCCTAGGACAGACCGCAACTCATGGAGGGCGCGATGTCAGACTTTCAGAATCGACCGGAATTCGATCCGAACCGGCCGATGACCACGCGTGAGGACATGGCATGGGGCTGGATCGGCGCCGCGGCAGTTGTCATCGTGCTGGTGCTGATCTTCGCGTTCGGCGGACGCAGCACCAACAACACGGCGAGCAACGGCCCCACGACGACGATGAGCCAGACCACCGGCCAAGGCAGCAGCTCCGCACCGCCGGCGCGTCAGCCGTCTCCGATCGGCCCCTCGACGACCGGCTCGGGCGCACCGAACCGCTAAACTTTAAATGACAGCGGCCCCAGCCAGTTGGTTGGGGCCGATGTTTCACAATCGGAACCATTGCCCGCCGGCGGTTGTTGATCCGACGAACAGGCGGGTATTTTGATGGCTGGTCCAGACAGGTCACCGGAGCCGGGTCCGCAGGTCGATCCGGTACTCGACACCACCGGGCGGGCGAGCCAGCTGCGCACGTGGTCCGTCGTCGTGGGCGCCACGGTTGTCGTGGTGTTGGTGCTTTACGGGCTTAGTCATCAGGGCGGCAACTACACGACCAGCACGGCGTCGATCCCCTCCGCCGCACCAACGACGGGCGCCGGACCTTCGGCGCAAGGCAACCAGCCCCCGCAAGCCAACAACAATCAGCAAGCGCAAGGCAGCTCAACGCAGGCAAAGAGCCCGGCGCCGCAGACCACCGGTCAGGGCCAGGGCAACCCGCCGCCGGCCAATCCGCCGAAAGCGCAGGAACGCGTCAATCAATCGCCGCAGAACAACAACCAGCAGCAGAACCCGCCGGCGAACAACGCGCAGCAGCAGAACAACAATCAGCCAAGCAAATAGCCACGCTCATTTGAACGCGTCGTCGATCGGCACGCGATAGCCGTTGGCCAGCCGATTGGTCTCGTTAGCCATCCCGGTGATCGCCATGACCTCGCCGAACATCTCTTCGGTCATGCCGGCCTTGCGCGCACCCGCGGTGTGGCTGGCGATGCAATAGGCGCAGCCATTGGTGACGCTCACGGCGAGATAGATCATCTCCTTGACCACCGGATCGAGCGCGCCCGGCGCCATCACCTCTTTCACGCTTTCCCAGGTGCGCTTGAGCGTCGCCGGATCGCGCGCGAGATATTTCCAGAAGTTGTTCACATCGGCGACCTGGCGCGTGCGCATGATGTCATCGAACACGGCGCGCACCGCCGGCGAGGCATCCTTGTATTCGATCGGGCCGGGCATCTTTCCTCTCCGCTTCAAAATCGTATTCGCGACTATTGGCTTTCTTTGTCGCCGCCGCCAGTTGTCGTCGCAAGCCAGATACCGGCCGCAACGGCGATAAGGCCGACCACGAGATTGAGCCCGATCCCCTCGCCCAAGGTCAGCGCCCCGACGGTTGCGGCGAACACCGGATTGATGGTGATCGACACCGCGGTCCGCGTCGGCGTGGTGCGGCTGAGCGCAAACACCCAGAGCACGAAGGCAATCGCGCTGCCGATCGTCGCCAGATAGGCGATGGCGATCCATTGCGGCGTCTGGAAATGCTTGACCGCCTCGAAGCCGCCGGTCGCCAGCGAAACGACGAGCAAGCACGGCACCGCGGCTCCCATACCGGCAACGAGAAAGCCAAGCGGATCGGAGCGGGCGATGAACGGGCGCGCCCAGACATTATAAAGCGACATGCAGAAGGTGGCGCCGAACATGATCAGCTCGCCGCGCCAGGCGCCCGGCGGCGCGGTGCCGAGGCCGGTGATCAGCGCGGCACAGACCCCGGCGATGGCAATGAGCACGCCGGCCGTGCGCCGCAGGGTCAACGGCTCGACGCCGAGCGCCGCGGCAGTGAGCATGGTGGTGAGCGGCATGGTCGAGAGCGTCAGCGCGGCACGCGCAGCGCTGGTGTAGCGATGCGCGAGATTGAACAGCACCGAGAACACGAAGAAGAACAGGATGCCGAGCAGCATCACCGGAATCCAGTCCCTGCCCCGAGGCCAGCGGGTTTTGACCGATAGCGCGATCGGCAAAAGAATGAGCAAGCCGACGCCATAGCGAAACACCGCGAGCGTCACCGGATCGGTGGCGGCGATCACGAAACGGGTCGAGCCGCCGGCGATGCCGCCGAGCGCGGCGGAAGCGACGGCCGCCAGCACGCCAATCTGCTCACGTTTCAAGGGGAATTCCCGGGCGACATGTTTGCCGTATCAAAATACCGGAACGATGTGACAGCAAGTCTCACATTCTTAACAGCATCTAAATTGCGATCTCAGGCGTTGTTCAGCCGCTTCGAGGTAGAGACCCAATGGGCGACTCCCGAGGACGAAAGGAAGGAGGAGTACATGCTCAAGCTCCTTGTGACGACCGCAGCGGCGGCCGCGCTGTTCGCGACCTGCGCGCTGTTCTCTCCCCGTGCGGAAGCGATGCCGATCGCGGCACCAGGCGGCCTTTCCGCCGCCATCCACAATGACAATCTGGCGCAGAACGTGGCTTACATCTGCCGCCGGGTCTGGCGTTGCGGACCCTGGGGCTGCGGCTGGCGCCGCGCCTGCTACTTCACGGGCGGCTATTACGGCTATGGCTATTATGGCCGGCCGTATTGGGGTTGGCGCCACCGTCACTGGTGGTGAGACACGCAAGAGGCCGCCCTCACCGGCGGCCTCTTGTCCACTGGACACCCGGCTCCCCACGCGGTCTCGCGTTAGGCTAGGCTTGCGCCCTCATTGAGCGGATCAGCCAAGCGGGGGAGCTCGTGCCGAAGACGCCGGACTATTTCTCGGGAAAGACCATCGTCATCACCGGTGCCGCGAGCGGCATCGGCCGCGCCACCGCGCTGATCTTCGCCCGCGAAGGCGCCAATGTCGTGTGCACTGACATCAATGGCGACGGCGCCAAAGAGACCGCGGCGCAGATTAACGCCAAGGGCGCGCAGGCGCTGGCGATCACCACTGACGTCACTTCGCGCGCGCAAGTCAACGACACCGTCAGGCGTGCCATCGACGGCTTCGGCAGCGTGCAATTCCTGTTCAATTCCGCAGGCTCGGCGCTGCGCCGCTCGAAATTCCTCGACATCGACGACGACCTCTTCGAGCGCACCTTCGACCTCAATGTGAAGGGCACGTTCTACGCCATGCAGGCGGTGCTGCCGCACATGCTCGCCAACAAGTTCGGCGTCATCGTCAATGTCGCCAGCATGGCGGTGAAGCGCGGCGGGCCGGGCACCTCCGTGCACTATGCCGCCGCCAAGGGCGCGGTGAACACCATGACGCTCGGCGTGGCGCGCGAATTTGCGACGCAAGGCATCCGTTGCCTGTCGATCTCCCCGGGACCGGTCGATACTGCCTTCGCGGCGGCGGCGGCAACCTCGCCCGAGCTCAAGCAGCGCATGCTCGACGACGTGCCGATGAAGCGCTTCGGCAAGCCGGAGGAGATTGGCGAGCTCGTGCTGTTCATGTGCTCGGACGCCTCACCCTACATGACCGCGGACACGGTTTATGTGAATGGCGGCGGCGGGTGGCGATGAGCGGCTATTTCCCCACCTTCGGGCAGGCGCGATCCCGCAAACGAGAATCGCAGACGCGCACGTTCTTCAGGTAGCCGCCGACCCACTTGGTGATCTGCTCTTCGGTCGGCTCGGACTTGGAGGCCTTTTGCACGAGATAGAAGCTGTCCTTGCCGGCAATCGCCTTGAACCAGGTATATTCCGGCTTGCCGGTCTCCGGATTGTGCGGACAGGTGAATATCCACACCAGCGTCGGGTAGCCATTCTCCGTCGTATCCGCGATTGTGTGGGATAGTGCCCCCGGACAAGCCTTGGTCCACCGATCCGCCATTCCGGTCATGAACTCCTTCGGCGGCGTCCTGTTCAAGCCGAGGAAGACCTGCACCGTGACCATTTCGGTCCAGTCGTGGACGGTCTCTGCCGTCGGGACCATCTCCGTCATGATCACGTCGTCTTTCTCGACGTGGTAGTCGACCTTGTAGCCATCGGGCATGCTCACCAGGAGGTTTTCGTTGACGAGCTGGGCCGATGCGGGCGCCGCGACGGCGAATGCGACGACAACCGCGAGTCCAAATTTGCGCATCGACATGATGACGTCCCCCGAAAGTCCTCACACCGGTAGATTGTCGTGCTTCCTTGCCGGCATCTCCACGGATTTATGCCGCAGCATGGCCAGCGCCCGCGCGATCCGGCGCCGCGTCGAATGCGGCATGATTACATCATCGATATAGCCGCGCTCGGCGGCGACGAAAGGCGAAAGAAAGCGCTCCTCATATTCGCGGGTGCGCGCGGCGATCTTCTCCGGATCGGCCATGTCGGCGCGGAAGATGATCTCGACCGCGCCCTTGGCGCCCATCACAGCGATCTGCGCCGTCGGCCAGGCATAGTTGAGGTCGCCGCCGACATGCTTCGACGCCATGACGTCATAGGCGCCGCCGAAGGCCTTGCGGGTGATCACCGTCACCAGCGGCACCGTTGCTTGCGAATAGGCGAACAGGAGCTTGGCGCCGTGCTTGATCAGGCCGCCATATTCCTGCGCCGTGCCGGGCAGGAATCCGGGCACGTCGACGAAGGTGACGATCGGGATGTTGAACGCGTCGCAGAAACGCACGAAGCGCGCCGCCTTGCGCGAGGCATCGGCATCGAGCACGCCGGCGAGCACCATCGGCTGGTTTGCAACGAAGCCGACCGTGCGCCCGGCGATGCGGCCAAAACCGGTGACGATGTTCTTGGCGTAAGCGGCGCTGATCTCGAAGAAATCGCCCTCGTCGGCGACTTTGATGATCAGCTCCTTGATGTCGTAGGGCTTATTGGGATTCTCCGGGATCAACGTGTCGAGCGATTCATCGATGCGGTCGGCACTGTCATCCGTTGGCCACTCCGGCACGCCGCTCGCATTGTTGGCGGGCAGGAAATCGATCAGCCGGCGCATCTGCAGCAAGCACTCGACGTCGTTCTCGAAGGCGCCGTCGGCGACGGAGGATTTCGTCGTGTGCACGGACGCGCCGCCGAGCTCTTCGGCCGTCACCACTTCGTTGGTCACCGTCTTGACCACATCGGGGCCGGTGACGAACATGTAGCTCGTGTCGCGCACCATGAAGATGAAGTCGGTCATCGCCGGCGAGTAGACGTCACCGCCGGCGCACGGGCCCATGATCACCGAGATCTGCGGGATGACGCCGGAGGCGATGACGTTCCTCTTGAACACCTCGCCATAGCCGCCGAGTGCGGCGACGCCCTCCTGAATGCGCGCACCGCCGGCGTCGAACAGGCCGATGATCGGCGCGCGCGCCTTCATCGCCATGTCCTGCACCTTGATGATCTTCTGCGCGTGCGTCTCCGACAATGAGCCGCCGAACACCGTGAAGTCCTTGGAGAACAGGTAGACGGTGCGGCCGTTGATGGTGCCCCAGCCGGTGACCACACCATCGCCGGGGATCTTGGTCTTCTCCATGCCGAATTCGTTGGAGCGGTGCTCGACGAACATGTCGAACTCCTCGAAGGAGCCCTTGTCGAGCAGGAGTTCGATGCGCTCGCGCGCGGTCAGCTTGCCGCGCTTGTGCTGAGCCTCGATGCGCTTCTCGCCGCCCCCGAGCCGCGCCTCGGCGCGCCGCGCTTCCAGTCTGTCGAGGATGTCCTTCATGCCGCTCCTGCCTCAGGTCTGTGTCAGAGGCATACCACGGGCCGGCGTTGGGCGTCATTTCCAAGGTGTTTGCGCCCGGAAATGGCCTCTGCCTAAAAGTCGTCGGGGCCGAACGGCGGCTGTCTCCCCGGCGGGACGCCCTGCTCCGCCATGGCCAGAAGCATGGCGATGGTGACGTAGGTCCCGGCGACTGCCGTGAGGTCGACGACCTGCTGTTCGCTCAGGATCTGCTTCGCCCGGGCGAAGGTCGCGTCGGAGACCGCGTGCGTGGTGGTGAGCTCGGTGACGAAGTCATAGACGACGGCCTCATCCGGCTGCATGTTCGACGGCCGCTGCTTCTGTTTGAGCTCGGCAATGATCCGCGGCGAGAGCCCTGCCTTCTGCGCCAACGGCGCATGCGCCAACCACTCCACCTGCGAGCGCCATTGCCGGCCGACGATCAGGATGGCGAACTCATTGAGCCGCGAATCGATCGAGGTCTCCCAACGCAGATATTTGAGCAGGTCGAACATGCGTTGGCCGAACGCCGGACTGCGCAGCATCGGATTGTAGGGGCCGCCAATTCCGACGCTCGACACGTGCATGATCCGATCGGCGAGCACCTTCTGCTCGCCGCTGAGCTCCTCCATGGTGAGCTGCGGAAATCGCGGCTCCTTGTCCATCATCATCACCTACCCCCAAACCTGTTGCCGAATGCTGCTGCTGCGAGCTTACTAGCCCGCAAGCCTTGGCGGGAGGCGATCAACACGGAGGCTGCGAATGCCAGCTGACACGAATGCAGTGAGCGGCATGCCACGGCTGATCCTGCGCATCGAAGGCGCGGCCGTAGCGCTATTGGCGATCGCGCTTTATTGGAAATCCGGCGCCTCGTGGTGGCTGTTTCTGGTGCTGATCCTCACGCCCGATCTGAGCTTTCTCGGTTACCTCGGCGGCTCGCGGATCGGCGCCCTCGCCTACAATGCCGTGCACAGTTATGTGCCGCCGGCCGCGCTCGCGCTCGTTGCCCTGTTGCGCCCGGAGATCGGCGCATTGCCAATCGCGCTCATCTGGTTCGCGCATATCGGCCTCGACCGCGCGCTCGGCTACGGGCTGAAATACGAAGCCGGCTTCGGCTTCACGCATCTCGGTCGCATCGGCCGCCAGGCTGTCGTGCCGGGCGAACGCTGAGCCGCGTGAACCTATCCACCGATCGTTTGCGCCAGCGCGTCGCCGCCACGCACCGACCAGGCGGTCATGCGGCGCTCGAAGAAATCGAAGATCACATACATGCCGACGCCCATGACCCCGACCACAACCAGCGCGGCGAACACCAACGGCACGTTGAAGTTGGAGCTCGCGACCAGCATCACGTTGCCGATGCCGCTGTTGCCGGCGACAATCTCCGCGATCACCGAGCCGACAAAAGCGAGCGTCACCGCGATCTTCAGCGAAGCGAAGAAAAACGGCAGCGAGCGCGGAATGCCGATCTTGCGCGTCATGTCCCATCGCGTCGCGCCGAGTGAGCCCATCACTTCCAGAAGCTCCGGCTCGATGGTGGCAAAGGCGGTGGCGACATTGGCGACCACCGGAAAGAACGAGAGCATGAAGGCGGTGAACACCGCCGGCACCGTACCGGCGCCGAACCAGATCACGAACACCGGCACCAGCGCCGCCTTCGGCACGCTGTTGAAGCCGACCAACAACGGATAGACACCGCTGTAAAGCAGCCGCGACGATCCGATCAGGATGCCGACTGTCATGCCGAACAAGACGGCGGCGATAAAACCAAGCAGGGTCGTGCCGAGCGTCGCCATTCCATGCACGAACAGCGGATAACGGAACTGGTAGATCGCCTGCAGCGTCTCCCAAGGGGTCGGCAGAATGAAGCTCTTGATGTCGAACAGGCGAATGACGAGCCACCACGCCGCGACCAGCGCGAGCGTCGCAATCCAGGGCGCGAGTTTTTGCTGCGACTTGGGGGTCAATGCTGTTTTCCCCGGCTGATGTGGTGACGCAGATCGTGCACCTTCTCGACGAAGTCGGGCTCGAAGGTGCATTCCAGCGTGCGTGGCCGTGGGATGTCGATCGTGGTTGTCTTGAGGATGCGGCCCGGCCGCGCGCTCATGACGTGGACCGTCTGCGCGAGGTAGACCGCCTCGCGCAGCTCATGCGTCACCAGAATGATGGTGCATTTGCGGAAGGACCAGAGGTCCTGAAGCACCGCCCAGAGATCCTCGCGCGTGAAGGTATCGAGCGCCGCGAACGGCTCGTCGAGCAGCAGGATCGACGGTTCGTGGATCAGCGCACGGCAGAGCTGGGCGCGCTGCTGCATGCCGCCGGAAAGCTGCCATGGCATGCTGTCCCCGAAGCCGGAGAGCCCGACTTTCTCCAACAGCACCTCGGCCGCCTCGCGGTTCCTTTCGCGATCGGCCTTCTGGCGACTGCGATATGGCTCCACGATCTCGAGCGGCAGCATGATGTTGTCGCGAATGTTGCGCCAGGGAAGCAGCGTGGCGTTCTGGAACGCCATGCCGACTGTCTTCAGCGGACGGGTCACCTCTTTGCCGTCGACGATGACCTTGCCGCGGCTCGGCCGCATGATGCCCGAGATCAGCTTGAGCAGGGTCGACTTGCCGCAGCCGCTGGGGCCGACAATCGCGAGGAACTCGCCATGCTCGATCGAGAGCGTTGCAGACGCGACCGCAAGCGTCTGCGCCGACTTGTCCTGCGCGGCCGCGCCATAGACGAGGTCAACGTCCGTGAGCTCAATGAACGACATCGATGGAGCCTTCGCGGGCAGGCCCGCGTCAGTTGATCATGCGATCCTTCTGCGGCGGCAGGTAAGCCGGATCGAAGACCTCCTCCAGCTTGGGCCGGCGCGGCAATTTGAAGGCTTCCGTGATGTCGGTGATGTTGCCCTCAAGTCGCTCGCGGTCGACATCGCCAAAACCCTTCTTGCGGACAGTGTCGGTGAGGATGCAGCAGTCCAGCGCGACGCGCAGCCGCTCACGCTCGATGTCCGGATTGAGCAGCGGCTCGAAGGCGATCGCGGCCTTCACCGCAAGCTCGGGATCGCGCGCCATGTCCTTCAAGCCCTTCACCGTCGCGCGCAGGAAACCGCGCACTGCATCCGGATGCTCCTTCAGGAAGCTGCGGGAGGCTGCGACTGAATTCGCATAAAGCGGCAGACCGTAATCCTTGTACATGAAATAGCTGACGTCGGCGGGCGGCACCCCCTTGGCCTTCAATTCCAACAGCGAGTTGAAGATCTGCCCAGGGATGGCGTCGACTTTTTTCTGCACCAGCAGCACCTCGCGCAGGCTGGGCTCGATGTTCTGGATCTCCACGGTCGAAACGTCGATGCCGGTCTTGCGTGCGAAGATCGGGAACAGCTTGAACGTGGAATCATTCGGCGCAGAGCCGAGCTTCTTGCCGTTCAGCTGTTTTGGTTCGGTGATGCCGCTCGATTTCAGCATGACGATCGCGGCCGGCGCCTCCTCGTACCCGCTCATCAGCACCGGGAATGCCTGCTCCGGGTTCTTGGAATTGAAATCCATCACCACGTTGATGTCGGGAAAGCCCATGTCATAAACGCCGGCGGCGAGCTGGCGCACGACTTCGGCGGATCCCTTGCCGCGCTCAATCGTGACGTCGAGGCCTTCGGCCTTGTAGTAACCCTTCTGCTGCGCGATCAGAAAGGCTCCGTGTGTGGCGCCGGGAATCCAGTCGAGGGTAAAGCGGACCTTGGTCTGGGCGCTGGCTACGCCCGGCGTGACGATCAGGCCAAGGAGAAGCAGTGCGACGGCGGCAAAACGGGGCGGTTTCATGGGTGCCTCTCAGGTTGATGTTTTCAAGTTTTTGCTTCGACACGCCTCTCAGATCGCATTGGCGCCGGCCAAAATGTCGCGGGCGCGCGAACGCTGCGCCGGCGGGATGACGAGACGCTGAGCGAACTCCTCGTTGATCGGCGCTGTTGCGTCGATGCCCATCTTGGTCACGGTGAAGGTCGTGGGATCGGAGCTCGGATCGATGATCGCTGACTTTACGCCCGGCACCATCAAGACATCCTTCTCGGCCCTGACGCGGGTCGCCACCGCCCACATCACGTCCTCCATGTCGTAGATGTCTACATCCTCGTCCACGACGATCACCTGCTTGGTGTAAAGTTCGGTGCCGAGCGCCGTCAGCATCGCCATCCTCGGCTCGCCCTCCGCAACCTTCTTCATCGAAACGATCGCAAGAAACGCGCCACAGGTCTTGTGCGGCACGTGCACCGCGCGGACATTCGGCATATTGCGCTTCAGCGCGTTGAGGATCTCGCCCTCGCGGGTGATGCAGGACACCAGAATGTGGTCGCGCGACATGCCGGAGACGACGCTGTGGTACCAGGCATCACGCCGCATCCGAATTCGCTTGGCGACAAAGACATTCTGCGTGCTGCGGAACGAGGCATAGCCCGTGAATTCGCCGAACGGTCCTTCTGGTTCGTGGACGCCGGCGAGAATCTCTCCCTCGATGACGATCTCGGCGGCGGCCGGCACTTCGAGATTTTCAACCCCGCAGCGCGCAAGACGGTAGGGCTCGCCGAACAGACCGCCAATGATGTCGAATTTCCGCACGTTTGGCGGATAGGCGTAGACCATCGAGCCCATGTAATGCAGCGGATGGGTACCGATCACGATCGCGGCTGGCAGCGAATGGCCCCTGGCCTCGGCGCGGCGGTGATATTCGTACATGCGCCGCCGCGAATGCAGGGAGACGCCGAGCCGGTTCTTGCTCTTCAGCATCAGCCGGTGAAACCCGGTGGTATCGACGCCGGTTTCCGGATCACGCGCGGTGAGCTGGCCCGCGGTGATATAGGGCGCGGCATCGATGGTGAACTGGAACGGGATCGGCAGCCGCGTCAGGTCAACCTGCTCGCCCTCGAGCACGACTTCGTCCCACGCCGGCTTGGAAATGATTTCGGGTGGAATGTATTTCTGACAGCGCTCGCGAAAGGCGTTCGGCAGGTTCGCGACCGTACTGCCAAGGCAGCGCGCCAAGAGCTCGCGATTGCCGGCGACATTGGTCACCACCGGCATGTCGAAGCCGGTGACTTTTTCGAAGATCACGATCGGGCTTTTGTTGAGACGATCGAGCTCAAACACCGTCGCCGTCATTTCGAGCTTCGGGCTGACCGGCTCCCTGATCCGCAGCACGTTGGCCGGATCGACGCTTTCGGTCTCTTCGATAAAGCCGCGCAGGCTCTGATCGTCCGCGGCCATGTCGGCCCTCCCGTTGCCCGTTTCTTCTTATCATCTTATATGATAAGTGCGTACGCAAGCTGGTTGTGTCGTTCGGGCGCGGGCCGCTGCGGAGATCGTCCCCGCGGTGCCGATCGGGGGCTCGCTGTCACGAACGCAGGCAGACGGTGTCGATCAGTCGTCTCACAAAGATCCGCTCATGACCTACCGCCAAGTGCGCCGTGCGATTGTCTCTAACAACCTGACCGACCGCATCACCTCGATGCTGCGGGACGACATCGTCAGCGGGAAATACGAGCCAGGGCGGCAACTCCCGGCCGGCAAGGATCTGAGCGCTGCGTTCGGCGTCAGCATCACGGTCGTCCGCGAGGCGCTGTCGCGCCTGAAATCGGACGGCCTCGTCGCCTCGCACCAGGGCAAGGGCGTGTTCGTCGAGGACGACGCCAAGGCGCGTCCGTTCCGGCTCGGCACGGCGGAAGGTGCGAAAAGCTCGCTGCGCCACATCTTCGAATTGCGCATGGGCGTCGAGATGCTGGCTGCGACGCTGGCCACGGAGCGACGCACCGCCGCCGATCTGAAGGCAATGCTGGCCTGCCTGAAGCAGATGGAGCCGAACAAGAACAGCTTCGAGCAGGCCCTCGCGTCCGACATCGCCTTTCATCTGAGGATTGCGCAGGCCACGCAGAATCCGCTGATCGTCAGCTTCATGAAGTTCCTGCAGCCGCATCTGTACGAATCGATCTCAAAGGCACGCGCCAGCTCGGCTCGGAAAGCGCGCACCACGTTGATCGCGTACAAGGATCATTACGCCATCTATGAAGCGATCGCCGCCTCCGATCCGCGTCGCGCCCGGCTCGCCATCCGTCGTGTGCTGGAACGAAGTCTGCGGCGGCTGGAGAACGAGTGACCGACGATTCAATAGCCATCCTTTAGAACGGCATCTTTTCAAGCTCGCCGGAGGCGAGCGCTGAGTTTTCGCCTTCCCAAGGGCGAACCGGAAGGCGCATAATCGATTTATTCGGGGGATTGCCATCGGCCGGCCGCGACGCGTCCGGCGACCATAGAGGACGTCTCCATGAGCACCGCCGCCAAACCCGCCTCGACCACGCAGCCGCGCATGCGCACACCGACCGATCTCGGCGCGCAGGCCGCAAAGGACATCGCCGCCGCGCTGAACAAGCTGCTTGCCGACACGTTCGCGCTCTATCTCAAGACCAAGAATTTCCACTGGCACATCAGCGGTCCGCATTTCCGCGACTATCATCTGCTGCTCGACGAGCAGGGCGAGCAGATTTTCGCCATGACGGACGTGCTCGCCGAGCGCGTGCGCAAGGTCGGCGAGGCAACGCTGCGCTCGATCGGTGACATCTCGCGCCAGCAGCGTATCGCCGATAATGACGCGGCGTATGTCGATCCGCTCGACATGTTGGCCGAGCTGCGCGACGACAACCAGCGCTTCGTCACCGCCATGCGCGAAGCCCACGACGTCTGCGACGAGCACGGCGACGTGGCGAGCACCAGCCTGCTCGAGACCTATATCGACGAGACCGAGAAGCGCATCTGGTTCTTGTTCGAGGCCGGAAGACGCGGCGACCCGACGGGGCACTAACCCCGCGAACCGGCGAGCCGCAGCACGGTCGCTGCGGCTTGCATCTCCGCAAAGCGGAAGGCGCGACGCTCGAGCGCCAGCGTGTCGCGTCCCCATTGCGCCATCTGCCAATCTTCATCGACATGGGCGGCCGCCCAGGCGGCGTCGACCGACAGCTGATCTGCGGCCAGCGCCAGCGCGAGGAGCGCCGAACCGGTAAGCGACGTCACCGTGGACAATGCGCCCAGGCGCCAGGGATCGCGCGGGATCGCGGCGATGGCGGCTGCGAGCGCGGCCTGCGGCTGCGCAACATGCACGACGCCCTGCGCCAGCACAAAATGCGCGCCCAGCGCCTCGTGCGCCCAGGTCAACACCGGATCCCAATGCTGCGCCTGCGCGGCAAGAAGCCCCTCGGGCCCCTCGGCGCGATAGAACAAAAGGTCGGAGGCGAGATATTTGCCAATCTCGGCGTTGACCGCGTCCGATTTGTCGGCGACCGCATCGATGATGGCATTGGCGAGCCGCGTCAGCGGCATCCGTGCCGGATCGACTACCTCCTGCTGCGCATTCCATTCGTCGGCGATCGCCTGTGCGAGCGCCCGGCTCGGCGCCGCGAGCGCACGGCGCGCTGGGGTACGTACCGGCCTGCCGTCGAGCAGCACCGGAAAGCTGTCATCCGCCTCGCCTGCGCTCGCCTCCTTGTAGAAGCGCTTGCGCAGGTTCGGCCGCATATTGCGCCGTGCCGCTTCCACCGGATCGAGCGGCTCGTTCTCGAAAATATTGTCGAAGATGTCGCGCATGCTCATGGCTCAAGACGCGCCGCCGCAGTAGACCGCGGCGCGAGAATCCAGGTTTGCGCCTCCCCACATCTCATCCAAGGTCGGCAGCAACGTGTCGAAGCTCTCGATGACCGCGTGCGCGCCCGCTGCGTGCAAATCAGCAGCTCTGTGATAGCCCCAGGCGACGCCGATCGCTGCGACATTGGCCGCACGCGCCATCTCGATGTCGTAGATCGTATCTCCCATCATGACCGCATCGGCGACATCGACCCCAACGTCGCGCATCGCCGCCAGCACCATTTCCGGATGCGGCTTCGACGGCGCCTTGTCGGCGGTCTGCAGCGTCGCAAAATGCTCGATCAGCCCGTGCTGACCTAAGACGGCATGCACGCCGCGCAGGGATTTTCCGGTGGCGACGCCGAGCACCACATCGTCGCGACGCGCCAGAGCTTCGATCGCGACGCGCGCCCCCGGGTAAAGCGGCTCGAGATGCTCACCCGAAGCCCGCAGTGCGTGAAACGCCTCCTTGTATCGCGCCGCGAGACTCTGCACCGGTTGCTTCTCTTCCCCAGCGAGACGCGTGAACGCTTCATCGAGCGATAAACCGACGATCGAGAGCAAGCGGTCGCGCGGCGGACACGGCAAATCATGCGCGAGATAGGCTTTGTGCATCGCAGCACAAATCATGTGCTGGCTGTCCACCAGCGTCCCATCGCAGTCGAAAATGACCAGTTTCAAGGGGCTTAGGTCCTCACCTTTTGCGCCCCTTCTGCCACCGCAACGCGTAATCGTCACGCCCCTTTTCAGCGCGGGAAACCTCTAGTGCGGACAACAGGTTGACGCCATAGGACTGCCACGAAAGTAAGGTGGTTTTCGGTTCGTTGGTCCACTAATATCCGCCGCGGATTCGGCGCCCTCACAGCCGGACCAGGTTGGGGACGACGCCCAAAGGCGACGCGACACTCCGTGCCGCGGAGTGCGCTTCGAGGAGTAAATGAAAGACACTGACATTTCGGCGCCTGACTACTTCCACAAGGTCGTGGATTGCCAATGGGCTTGCCCGGCGCACACGCCGGTCCCCGAATACATCCGGTTGATTGCCGCGGGCCGCTACGGCGACGCCTACATGATCAATTGGAAGTCCAACGTGTTTCCCGGAATTCTCGGGCGTACCTGCGACCGCCCCTGCGAACCGGCCTGCCGCCGCGTGCGCGTAGAGAAAGAGCCGGTCGCCATCTGCCGTCTCAAGCGCGTCGCGGCCGACTACAAGGACGACATCCGCGCACGACTGCCGCAGCCCGCGGCGAAGAAAAACGGCAAGCGCGTCGCACTCATCGGCGGCGGCCCTGCCTCGCTCACGGTGGCGCGCGACCTTGCCCCGCTTGGTTATCACTGCGTCGTGTTCGACCAGGACCCGAAAGCTGGCGGCATGATGCGCACGCAGATCCCGAAATTCCGCCTGCCGGATTCGGTGATCGACGAGGAATGCGACTACGTTCTCAATCTCGGCATCGAATTCCACGGCGGCAAGCGTATCGACAGCATGAAGACGCTGCTCGCCGAAGGCTATGACGCCGTCTTCGTCGGCTCCGGCGCGCCGCGCGGCCGCGACCTCGACATTCCGGGCCGCAAGGAAGCGGCGAAGAACATCCATATCGGCATCGACTGGCTCTCGTCGGTGTCGTTCGGCCACATCACGTCGATCGGCCGACGCGTTATCGTTCTCGGCGGCGGCAACACCGCCATGGACTGCTGCCGCTCGTCGCGGCGCCTCGGCGGCGAAGAGGTCACCGTCGTGGTGCGCTCCGGCTTCGAGGAGATGAAAGCCTCGCCGTGGGAGAAAGAGGACGCGATGCATGAAGGCATCCCGATCCTCAACTTCCTCGTGCCCAAGGAATTCACCCACGACAAGGGCAAGCTCACCGGCATCACCTTCGAGAAGGTGAAGGCGGTGCGCGATGACAAGGGCCGCCGCCAGCTCATTCCGACGGGCGAGCCCGACCAGCACATTCCCTGCGACGACGTGCTCGTCGCCGTCGGCCAGGAGAACGCCTTCCCCTGGATCGAGCGCGACGTCGGCATCGAGTTCGACAAATGGGACATGCCGGTCGTCGATACCAAGACCATGCGCTCGACCAACCCGAAGGTGTTCTTCGGCGGCGACGCCGCTTTCGGCCCGAAGAACATCATCTGGGCCGTCGCCCATGGCCATGAGGCCGCGGTGTCGATCGACAAGATGCTCTCCGGAGAGGACATTACCCATCGCCCGCTCCCCGCGGTGGAGGTGATTAGCCAGAAGATGGGCATCCACGAGTGGAGCTACGATAACGAGATCGCGCTGGATAATCGCTACAAGGTGCCGCTGCGCGACAAGGAAATCGCGCTCAAGGACATCAAGGCCGAGGTCGAGCTGGGCTTCGATGCGAAGCTCGCCCTCTCCGAAGCGCATCGCTGCCTCAATTGCGATGTGCAGACGGTGTTCTCGTCGTCGCTGTGCATCGAGTGCGACGCCTGCGTCGACATTTGCCCGATGGACTGCATCACCTTCACCGATAACGGTGAGGAGAAGGACCTGCGCGCACGGCTCAAGGCCCCCGCCAAGAACACGACGCAGGACCTTTATGTCGCCAACGGGCTGAAGACGGGCCGCGTCATGGTCAAGGACGAGGACGTGTGCCTGCACTGCGGGCTGTGCGCGGAGCGCTGCCCCACCGGCGCGTGGGACATGCAGAAATTCTTCCTGGAAATGACTCAAGCGGGTCCGCAATGCCGATCGAAAGCGTAAACGATTTCGTCGTCCGGTTTGCCAACGTCAACGGCTCGGGATCGGCGAGTGCCAACGAGATGTTCGCCCGCGCGGTAATGCGCATGGGCATCCCGGTGTCGCCGCGCAACATCTTCCCCTCCAACATCCAGGGCCTGCCAACCTGGTACGAGGTGCGCGTCTCCGAATCCGGCCATCTCGGCGCCCGCGGCGGCGTCGACCTGATGGTGGCGATGAACCCGCAGACCTGGGACAAGGACGTCGCCTCGATCGAGCCCGGCGGCTATCTGTTCTATGATTCGACGAAGCCGATGCCGCCGTCGAAATTCCGCCCCGACATCACCGTCATCGGCGTGCCGCTAACGGCGATCTGCAATCGTGAATACACTGATCCGCGCCAACGCCAGCTGTTCAAGAACATCATCTATATCGGCGCCCTCACTGCCTTGATCGACATGGACGTCAAGGTCGTCGAGAAGCTGATCGGCGAGCAGTACAAGGGCAAGGAAAAGCTGATCGAGCCGAACCTCAAGGCCCTGCATATTGGCCGCGACTATGCAGTGATGAACCTGCAGTGCCCGATCGGGCTCAAGCTCAAGCGGACCGATAAGGTTGGCGACCGCATCTTCATCGAGGGCAATTCCGCCGCCGCGCTCGGCGCGGTTTATGGCGGCGCCACGGTGTGCGCATGGTACCCGATCACGCCTTCCTCCTCGCTCGCCGACGCCTTCACGCGGCATTGCGCCAAGCTGCGCATCGACCCGGAAACCAAGCAGGCCAAATACGCGATCATCCAGGCCGAAGACGAGCTCGCCTCGATCGGCATGGTGATCGGCGCCGCCTGGAACGGCGCGCGCGCCTTCACCGCGACCTCAGGCCCCGGCATCTCGCTGATGCAGGAGTTCATCGGCCTTGCCTATTTCGCGGAGATCCCGGCGGTGATCTTCAACGTGCAGCGCGCCGGGCCGTCGACCGGCATGCCGACGCGCACGCAGCAGTGCGACCTCATTTCCTGCGCCTATGCTTCCCATGGCGACACCAAGCACGTGCTGGTGTTCCCTGAGGATCCGGCCGAGGCCTTCGAGTTCGGCGCTCAGGCCTTCGATCTCGCCGACCGGCTGCAGACACCGATCTTCGTCATGCTCGACCTCGACATCGGCATGAACCATCGCCTGTGCCGGCCGCTGGCCTGGGACGACGCGCATGTCTATGACCGCGGCAAGGTGATGACTGCGGAAGAGCTCGAGGCCGGCAAAGATTTCGGCCGCTATCTCGACGTCGACGGCGACGGCATCGCCTATCGCACCTATCCGGGCACGCATCCGGCCCGCGGCTCATTCTTCACCCGCGGCACCTCGCGCGACCGCTACGCGCGCTACACGGAAGAAGGCGGCCCCTATGTCGACAACATGCAGCGGCTCCTGCGCAAGTTCGAGACTGCAAAGGATCTCGTGCCGCGGCCACTGCAGGCCAACGCCAAGAAACCGACCAAGTGGGGCGTGATCTACTACGGATCGACCGCGCCGGCGATGGACGAGGCGATCGAGATCCTGGAGGCGCGCGGCAACGAGCTCGACCGGCTGCGCGTCCGCGGCTTTCCGTTCCATTCAAGCGTCGCCAGCTTCATCGCCGACCACGACTTCGTCTTCGTCGTCGAGCAGAACCGCGACGCGCAGCTGCGCTCGCTGATCGTCAACGAGATCAATATCGATCCGGTCCGCCTGGTGCCGATCCTGCACTATGACGGCACGCCGATCACCGCCCGCTTCATCGCCAAGTCGATTGGCGACCACCTCGACAAGCTCAAGATCACGCCGCTCCGCAAGATCGGGGCGTAACGGTGCACCCATGACCTATCTGGCAAAACCCAAATTCCACCATCCTTCGTTGCCGAAGAACGAGCTCGGCTACACCCACCGCGATTACGAAGGCTCGGTATCGACATTGTGCGCCGGCTGCGGACACGATTCGATCACCGGCGCCATCGTGCAGGCCTGTTTCGAGCTGTCGATCGAGCCGCACCGCGTGGCAAAGATCTCCGGCATCGGCTGCTCGTCGAAGACGCCGACCTACTTCCTCGGCAATTCGCACGGATTCAACTCGGTGCACGGGCGCATGCCGTCGGTGCTGACCGGCGCCAATTTGGCCAACCGCGACCTCATCTATCTCGGCGTCTCCGGCGACGGCGATAGCGCCTCGATCGGGCTCGGCCAGTTCGCCCATTGCCTGCGCCGCGGCGTCAACATGGTCTACATCGTCGAAAATAACGGCGTGTACGGCCTGACCAAGGGCCAGTTCTCCGCCACGGCCGACCGCGGCTCGAAGTCGAAGCGCGGCTTCATCAACACCGACAACTCCATCGACCTCGTCGCCATGGCGCTGCAGCTCGGCGCGAGCTTCGTCGCCCGCTCGTTCTCCGGCGACAAGGAGCAGCTGGTTCCGATCATCAAGGCGGCGATTGCCCACAAGGGCGCGGCGTTCATCGACGTGATCTCGCCGTGTGTCGCCTTCAACAATCACGCCGGCTCGACCAAGAGCTTCGACTTCGTGCGCGAGCACAACGAGGCGGTGAACCGGCTCGACTTCATCTCCGGCCGCATGCCGATCGAGGTCAAATACGAGCCGGGCACGGTGGAAGTGGTCGAGCAGCACGACGGCTCGACGGTGGCATTGCGCAAGATTTCCGCGGACTATGAGATCCACGACCGCACCGCGGCGCTTTCCTTTCTGCAGCATCACGCCGCCAAGGGACAGATCGTCACCGGGCTCCTCTATGTGGAGGAAGACTCCGAAGACCTGCACAAGCACCTGCGCACGGTCGACGCGCCGCTCAATGCGTTGAGCGAGAAGGAGCTCTGTCCGGGCTCCAAGGCGCTCGACGCCATCAACGCAAGCTTGCGGTAAGGCCTTCACTCGCGGACTTTCAACCGGATCGCTGCTTCAGCCACGGCTTCGCCGCCAGCACCTCGGGCAGTGCCGCCATCATCTCCTTCGGCGGCTCCATCTTGATCGACAGCGCCTTGCCGGTCTCGAGCAGGCTCTTGAGGCTCGACATGAAGGCCGGCCAACCCATGCGGCCGCCGGAGAGCATCGCGTCGGGCATGTCCCAGGAATGCGCCTCGGTCATCGTGAGGCGCACCGCCTCACCCGCCGGCTCGATCTCGTAGGTGACCAGGCATTCGGGGAGCTCGCGCATCGCCGGGAACGCCTCGACGGTCCAGGTGCAGGAGAACCGCTTCGGCGGCTCCCACTCGACCACGCTGCCGCGGATATGCACGCCGCCCTCGGCGTTGCGCAGGATGAAGCTGCCGCCGGCCCTGCCCTCGATCTCGGCGGACAGGCCCGAGAACCATTGCCGGGTGAAGGCGGGAGAGGTCAGCGCCTCCCACACCTTCTCCGGCGTTGCGCCGATATAGGCGACGTAGACCGTCTTCGGCTTGAACGTCGGCGCAGCCATCGCGTTCAAGCCGCCGTGGCCCGCGCCAGATCGAGCGAGCGCTGCCGCGCGGCACAAAGCGCCGCTTCGCTGGTCGCCGCCAGCGGCTCGCCGGTCTCCAGCAGGCTTTTGAGGCTCGCCAGCACCATCGGCCAGCCATTGCTGATGCCCGGATAGACCTTGCTGCCGGCGCCGAACTGGTCGTGGATGACGGTGAGCTTCACCTCAGGGCCGACCGGCTCCAGGTCGAAGCTCACGCGCGAGGGCTCCTCATTGCGGAGCGCTTCGTCGAAATCGACACGCCACGAATAGGCGAGCCGCCGATACGGATCGCTGGCGAGCACCTCGCCCTGCACGTCACATTTGCCGGCGGCGAAGAACCGGATTGCCGAGCCCGGCTTCCAGTCGGATTCGACCGCATGGCCGAACCAGTATTGCCGCGTGAACGCGCTCTGCGTGAGCGCCTGCCAAAGCTTCTCCGGCGTGGTGCGGATGTAGCTGACATAAACGAAATTCGGTCCGGTCATGGCTCTGCTCCTCGTCCTCTCACTGATTACTTCGACTGCTGCGCTTCCTTGATCTTCGGGATCGGCAGCCCCTCGCCTGTTTCCAGGAAGCTCTTGAGGCTCGCGAGCACCAGCGGCCAGCCCCAGGTGATGCCGCGCTCCATCTGCGATCCAGGCTCGAGCTCGCTGTGGGTCACCGTCAGCCGCACGATGCCCGCTGACTGCGGCTCGATGTCGAAGCTCACGCGCGAGACCCTGCCCGGATCGTTCGCATCGCTCGGTGTTGCCCAGCTGATGACGAGATGGTGCGGCGGCCGTGTCTCCACCACCTGACCGACGATGTCGGTGATGTTCGAGCCGTCGACGCGCTGATGCTCCCAGGAGGAGCCGACCTTCCAGTCGGAGCGATTGCTGCGCCCCCAATACTGCTTGGAGATCTCGCGATCGGTGATCGCCTGCCACACTTTCTCCGGCGTCGAACGGATGTAGCTCACATAGACATATGACGGCTTACTCATCACTGCTCCTCCAAACCCTTCTTCAACTCCGCGAGCGCGTCCAAGCGTGAGCGCTCGTATTTTCCGATCCAGCGCGTCGCGATCTCGTGGATCGGCACCGGATTGAGGTAGTGCAACTTCTCGCGCCCACGCCGCACGGTGGACACGAGGTTCGCCGCTTCGAGCACCGCGAGGTGCTTGCTCACCGCCTGCCGCGTCATCGCGAGACGGACGCAGAGCTCGTTGAGCGTCTGCCCGTTCTCGGCATGCAGGCGATCCAGAAGCTCTCTCCGGCTCGGATCGGCGAGCGCCTTGAAGACCGCATCCATCGGGACTTAATATGCAACCATTTGGTTGCCTGTCAAGCGTCATGATCAGAGGCCGGTGGGACATGGGCGGCGGGGCTACTGGTTGATGCAGGTGCCGATATAGGCGCTCGGATTGCCCGTCGCGGCCGCGCCATAAGCCGCGGCCTGATGCGAGCAGCGTACGGCGCGGTCGCTGAAGCTCTCGGCCCGGCCGCCGACGGTCGCCGGCTGCGACGGCGCAATCGGCAGGTTCGGCAGGACCCGGCCGGTGCTGGGGACGACGATCGGCGGCGGCGGCTCGAAGCGGTGGCTTGGTGTGGTGCGCTCGACCGGCTTGGGTATGACCGCGTGCTGCACGGTGCCGCGCGGCGAGCGGTATTTGGGCGCGAGCCACGGCTCCGGCTTCATGATGCTGTAGCGGTCGTCCTCTGCTTGAGCGGACGCGGTCGTCCCCGCGCCGACGAGAAACGCAAGCAACAGCAGAACCGGCATCAGCGCTCGCATCCCCAAGACGTAAGCGCTCGACCCGCGCATCTCAACGCCCTTGCCGATCATTCCTCCGGCGCCTCTTCGATCGGATCGTAGCGCTTGGCGTCGAAGCCGAGCAGGTTCCACGATTGCTGCATGTGCGGCGGCAGCGGCGCGGTGATGTCGATGCGGCCGCCGCGCGGATGCGGCACGGCGATGCGGCGCGCGAGGAGATGCAGGCGGTTCTGGATGCCGCCGGGCAACTGCCAGTTCTCGATGGCGAAGTATTTCGGGTCGCCGATGATCGGGTGCTTGATATGCGCCATATGCGCGCGCAGCTGATGCGTGCGGCCGGTCACCGGCTTGAGCGACAGCCAGGCGAGCTGCTGCGCCGCGGTCTCCACCACCGCGTAATAAGTGACCGCGTGGCTTGCGCCCTCCTCGCCGTGCTCGGCGATGCGCATGAAGCTGTCCTCCTCGCGCTCCTCCTTGGCGAGGAAGGTGGAGATGCGGCCCTGCTTCGGCTTCGGCACGCCGACCACCAGCGCCCAATAGATCTTGCGCGCCGCGCGCGAGCGGAACGTCTTCGCCAGCGCCGCCGCGGCAAAGCGTGTCTTGGCGACAAGGAGACAGCCTGCCGTTTCCTTGTCGAGCCGATGCACCAGCCGCGGCCGCTGCGCATCGCGGCCGCCTCCGCGCAGCACCTCGAGCATGCCGTCGATGTGCCGCGTCGTGCCGGAGCCGCCCTGCACCGCGAGCCCCGCCGGCTTGTTCAGCACCAGCACGTCGTCGTCCTCGTGCAGCGTGATCGACTTGAGGAAAGCGCGCGTCTTGTCCGCCTCGGAGCCTTCGGCGCGCGGCTTCGGCGCCTCGAGCTTCAGCGGCGGGATGCGGATCGACTGCCCGGTCTCCAGCCGGTCCTTGGGCTGCGTGCGCTTGCCATTCACCCGCACCTCGCCCTTGCGGATGATGCGCTGGATGTGACTGAAGGACAGCCCGGGAAATTTCGCCTCGAAGAAGCGGTCGACACGCATGCCGTTCTCGTCGCCGCTGACAGTGACGGTCTGCACGGTGGTGGGCATGGGTGCTGGTGGCGGCACAGAGCTAGCTCCGTCATCCTGAGGTGCGCGCCTTTGGCGCGCCTCGAAGGATGTCGCCTTGGGCCGCTTCTCGAAGCGCCCCCCACCCCCGCCCCCTCCCCGCCGCTCCGCTTCGCGTCGCGGGTGGAGGGGAGAGCGAGCGCCGTGCCTTTGATCGCGATCGCGGTCGCGATGCCGCGGTCCTGCGGTCTGCTTGCCGCCGCCCGGCTGGCGCGGGCCTCGTCCTCGCCTCATGCGCCACCCCGCTCGCGGCGCAGCTTCGCCCAATAATCCAGCCGCTTCCTGATCTCACGCTCGAAGCCGCGCTCCGGCGGGTCGTAAAACTGCTGCCGGCCGAGCGCGTCGGGGAAATAGTCCTGCCCGGAGAACGCTTCTTCGGTGTCGTGGTCGTATTCGTAACCCGAGCCGTAGCCCTCCGACTGCATCAGCTTGGTCGGGGCATTGAGGATGTGCTTCGGCGGCAGGAGCGAGCCTCTCTCCTTCGCCGTGCGCATCGCCGCGCCATAGGCCGAGTAGGCGGCGTTCGATTTCGGCGCGGTGGCGATATAGATCACCGCCTCCGCGATGGCGAGCTCGCCTTCCGGCGAGCCGAGGAAGTCGAAGGCATCCTTGGCGGCATTGGCGACGACCAGCGCCTGCGGATCGGCAAGCCCGACATCCTCGATCGCCATGCGCACCACGCGGCGCGCAATGTAGAGCGGCGCCTCGCCGGCATCGAGCATGCGGCAGAGATAGTAGAGCGCGGCATCGGGATCGGAGCCGCGCACGGATTTATGCAGGGCGGAGATGAGATTGTAGTGGCCGTCCTGCGACTTGTCGTAAATGGGCGCGCGGCGCTGCACGATCTCGGTGAGCGCGGCGGTGTCGAACACCTCGCCGGCGCGGCTCGCCCGCCAGATTTCCTCGGTGAGCGTCAGCGCGGCGCGGCCGTCGCCATCGGCCATGCGCACCAGCGTCGCGCGGGCGTTGGGGTCGAGCGGCAACGCCTTGCCCTCGATCTCCTCCGCCCGCGCCAAAAGCTTCTCGACCGCCGCGGCATCGAGCGAGCGGAACACCAGCACGCGCGCGCGCGATAGCAGCGGCGCATTGAGCTCGAAGGACGGGTTCTCCGTGGTGGCGCCGACCAGCACGATGGTGCCGTCCTCCATCACCGGCAGGAAACTGTCCTGCTGCGCGCGGTTGAAGCGATGGATCTCGTCGACAAAGAGCAGCGTCCCCTGCCCCAGCTCGCGGCGCCGGCGCGCCTCCTCGAACACCTTCTTCAGGTCGGCGACGCCGGTGAAGATCGCGGATATCTGCTCGAAATGCAGATCGGTCGCCTGGGCAAGGAGCCTCGCCACCGTGGTCTTGCCGGTGCCCGGCGGGCCCCAGAACACCATGGAGCCGAGCGAGCGCGTCTCCAGCATGCGCGTGAGCGCGCCATCGGGCCCGAGCAGATGCTCCTGGCCAACGACGTCGGAAAGCTTTTGCGGTCGCAGGCGGTCGGCGAGCGGACGCGGCGCGTCCTTGTCGAGGCCCGCGGCCGCGAACAAGGTCGGCGCATCACGGCGTGCGCGGGGAGCCATGGTCAAAGCCCTTTCGTCATCCGCTGAACACGGCGCTGATCTGCTGCCCGCCGCGCTGAATGACCACGCGCCAGATGCGGGCATTGCTCTTGGCCGCCCGCTCGAGATCGGCCGTGCGCTCGATCCGCTCATTGTTGACTGCGAGAACCAGGTCGCCGGGCTGGAAGCCGTACTGCTCGGCAGCCGATCCCTGCGCCACACCGAGGACGATCACGGCTTTGGTCGTGGCGTCGAGGTGCAGCTCCTCCGCCATATCCGGCGAAATATTCGCCACCTTGGCGCCCTGGAACGGCGAACGTCCGCTGACGACGATCTCGTCACGCTGCACCGCCGGCGCCGTCTCCAGCGCGACCGCCACGGTGCTCTCGCGGCCGCCGCGGATCACCGTGAGCTGCGCGCTGCCGCCGAGCGGCTTGGTGGCGAAGCGATAGTCGAACGCATTGGGATCGTCGACCTGCTGGCCGTCGACCGCCACGATCACGTCGCCGGGCTTGAGGCCCGCGCGAGCCGCCGGGCTCTGCGGGTAGACCGTGGCGACGAGCGCTCCGGCGGGACGTCTGAGGCCGAGGCTCTCCGCAATCTCCGCCGTGACCTGCTGCAGCCGCGCCCCGAGCCATGGCCGCTGCACCGTCCTGCCGCCCGCTTTTGCCGAGGCGACCACCACGCGCACCATGTTGGCGGGGATCGCGAAACCGATGCCTTCCGAGCCCCCGGAGCGCGAGAAGATCGAGCTGTTGATGCCCTCGAGGCGGCCGGCGAGATCGACCAGCGCGCCACCGGAGTTGCCGGGGTTGATGGCGGCGTCGGTCTGAATGAAGAACTGATAGTCGGTGGTGCCGACGTGACTGCGCGCCACGGCGGAGACGATGCCGTGGGTCACCGTCTGGCCGACGCCGAAGGGATTGCCGATGGCGAGCACCACGTCGCCGACCTGCAGCTCATCGGAATTGCCGAACTCCAGCGCGGGGAAATGCTCGCGCGCTCCCTTGAGCCGCAGCACCGCGAGATCGGTGCGCGGATCCTTGAGCACGATTTCGGCCTCGAATTCGCGCTTGTCGGCGAGCGCCACCTTCACCTCGTCGGCGCCTTCGATGACGTGGTTGTTGGTGACCACGAGACCCGAAGGGTCCACGATGACGCCAGAGCCGAGCGAGCGTTGCTGCTGCTGGCCACCCCCGTCGGGAACGCCAAAGAAATGTCGGAACACCGGATCGTCGAAAAACGGGTTGCGCGTCTGGATGGTCTTGGCCGCATAGACGTTGACCACCGCGGGTGCCACGCGCTGCACCACCGGGGCGAAGGAGAGCTTGAGCTCGGCAGCGGATGCCGGCACCCGGCGGTCCTGCGCCGAGGCGGTCGATGCGGCGGAAAAAGCCGCCAGCAGGGCGGCCGCTGCGGCGATCAAGCGAAGGCGAGAAAGCATGGGCGATTCCCCGATCAGTGGCCCAGATATAGGCTGCAGACGGGGTGAAATGAAGGCGGCAAAAGGGGCGCAATTCGTGGCAGGCGCTCGTTGAAGCCGGAGCCGGCCTCATGGAATTCCTGCTGCTTGGGCACCGGCGTGTAGCTGGCGAAGGTCTGCGGCTTGATTGGTGCTCTCACCGGGTTGCCTGCCGCCGCGGCGGCCACGGCCTGTGCAGCGATGCGCGCAGCTTCGCGCTCCTTGGCGCGGCGCTGATGCAGGAAGCGGTGTGAGCCTTCCGGCGGACGTTGGTCGCCCGACAGTGCTAGTGAGGCGTTTGAATTCGAATTTGCGTTTGCATTCGTCATTTTGTCGTCCCTCTCTCGTGTGGTACGGCGCCTATATCGACGGCCGTGCGCCTGGCTTTCGCGTGTGCGCAGCCCTTCAGCGCGAACGCTGTTTTTTCGGAGATGCGCCTTTGATGAATCCAAGGGCGCGCGGGACGTCCGTGATCCGACGGGATCTACGGACCTTCGACCCTCGCGGACCGAAGGCGCCTTCGCTCCGTCAAAGCGAAGGCTGGGAGTGCAGTGCCGCAGGTCTCGTTGGACACGAACATCCCGCGCGCGATGGGCTTCGGCTTGCTTCGCTGACCCCCGGAGGCATGACCATTGCTGACCTCCGCTGAAGGGGCTCTGAGAGCTTGCGCTCCGGATCACCCCCATAACGCCGAAGCGCTCGGCGCCAGGACCTACGCGACTTGGGCCGCCGATGCTTCAGGCTTGCGTTAAGCCTGTCGCCTCGGCCATCGCCACCCGCCCCTCGCCGGCTACGCCTGCAGACGCCCCTTGGATGGGACGGGATGACCGCAATGTAGCGAGGTCCGTGAAAATAACAATACTTTTCGTCAGCATTCTCCACGTTCTAAACAGGCTGTGGATTTCTGCGCGCTTCTGCGGCTCAGCCATGCGGACTCGGTATGTTGAGCCGTCATCAGCGGCGCGTGGGGCCGGCCACTACCTCCCTCGGCCGCCTGCTACGACCCTCCGCGAGCCTGTCTCCTTGATTCGCGCGCGAGGGAACTGAGCTGCTCCGTCTTCAATCTTTCGCTGGCACGGTGTGCAGATAGGCGATGACGGCCGCGACATCCGCGTCGGTCATCTTGGCATAATACGCAAAGCCCATCGGCGGCTTGAGGCGGCTACCGTCCTTGCGCACGCCCGTGGTGATGGCGCGCTTGATCTCGTCGTCGCTCCACGCTCCGATGCCGGCGGTCTTGCTCGGCGTGATGTTGCGCGAGGTCGAGGTGCCCCAGGGGCCCGGGAAGTCGCGGCCGCCCTTGCCCAGCGACCCGGCGAAATCGACGCCCTGCTTGCCGAACGGCGTGTGGCACTCCATGCAATGGCCGATGGTGGCGAGATAGAAGCCCTTCTTCACCGGCGTGTTCAGCGCCGCTTCCGTCGTCGGCTTCTCAGCACCGGGAAACACCTGCCGTGGCAGGCTCATCTTGTAGACCGGGTCCGCCACCTTGTTCTTCACCGGCTTGACCGTGCGCAGATAGGCGACGATGGCGTCCATGTCGGACGCGGTGACGATCCCGTAGAAGCCGGTCGGCATCACCGCCGCGATCGGCACGCCGTTCGGGCGCACGCCGGTGCGCAGCAGCGTCTTGATCTCATCATTGGTCCAGGCGCCGATGCCGGTTTCCTTGTCCTGCGTGATGTTGGAGGCGGTCACCTTGAACGGCGGCTCGTCGAAGGTGAGCCCGCCGGAAAAGTCCTTGCCGGCGGTCGCCTCCGGCGGCCCTTTCGGCGAATGGCAGTTGCCGCAGGTCATGATGGTGTTGACCAGATAGCTGCCGCGCTCGACCGGCGTTTCCGCCCGCGCGCTCGCCGCCAGTGCGGCCAGTGCCAGCGCCGTAAGAGCTCCCATCCGCAGCATCAAATCCTCCCGTTCGTTTTATTGGGCAGACGTCAGCTCGCGCCTGCCGGTTTCACCGCGGCCATTCTACGGCCGCCCGCAACATGCTTGATTCCATAGCCTAGCACGAGACCGCCGAGGAGCACCGCGATGCCGATCACGGGCCGGTAGAAGAACCAGGCGATGCCGATGACCAGCGGCGCCGCGACGAGGGTCAGCACCAGCGCGGCGAGGCCGGTGCCGGCGCCGAGCACGTCGCCGATGAACGGCACCACGTCGGCGACCACGACGAGCGGCCGGAAAATGAGCGCAAAGCCGATGAACATCACCACGGCGCCGACGATGCGCAGCACCCAGGTGAGAATGCGGTTCTCGTCCTTCGCCGCCTGGAACATGTCAGGCGCAGAGACGATCCCCGCCTTCGCCATCAACAGGCGATCGCCGGCATGGGTCTGGAATTCGGCGAAATCGCTGCCGGACTGCCGCCCGATCACGCTCGCCGGACCGAGGCGCGCGATGCGATAGGAAATCCGCAGGTCGCCGATATGCGGCGAGCCCGGATCGGCGCCGGCGTAGAACCTGCCGTCGACCGCCTGCAGTTTGAGCCCGAGGCGCGCCGCGGCTTTCGCCGCGGCGTCGGGCTCGACGCGCAGCGCGTCATCGGCGGGCAAGAGGTGCAGCACGTGCTCGCTCGGACGAAAGGCGCCGAGCGCCGCATCACGCGCCGTCGCCTCGAAATAGGCGTAGCGCATTTGCGGATTGCTGTGGCCGTCCGGCCGCTTGAATTTCGCGGAATCGAAGCGCCGGTCCGACCACTCCTGCGTATATTTGTAGGTCGTGACCTTCTCTTCCGAGCCGCCGAGATTCTTGTGCGTCTCGGTGCTGCTCTCTTCCTTCCATTGATACATCTCGACGCTGCGCACCAACCGCAGCGCCGGGCTGCTGACGCCAAACTCGGTGTCGCTCAACGGCGCGGTGGTTTTGACCTCGCCGGAGACGTGGACGAGCTTGCCGTCGTTTGCCGGATCGACCCTGCCGGCGTCGATATCGACGACCGACCCGGCCCCTTCCGCGAGCGAGCGATAGGTCTGCACCGCCCGCCCCTCGTTCCAGAACAGGAACACGCCGGAGCCGATGATCAGCACGATGCCGATCAACACGCCGAGGATGGATTGGCCGATGCGCGAGAGCCACGACGTCGTCGTGGTCTCCGTGAAGCTATCGGTCACGGAACCGGAGCTGTCGTCCGACATGATGGGATCCCCGAAGCAGCCCCGATGGTTTCAGATCGCCCAGGGCCCCGCAACGGGGTGCCGGCGGTTGTCCGGAGGAATGCTTGGCCGCTGACGCCGCACAAATTCAGCGGCAGAACCTCAGCGGTAGAGCGACAGCTCCGGCCGGCTGTCGGGGATGAAGCCGTCCCGGTTCGGCATCACGACCTTGGGCAGGCTCTGCGCGTTCATCGTGTCGGTCGGCTTGATGATCTTGGCCTCCGACAGAATGTAGGCGACGACCGCATAGACCTCGTCGTCCTTGAGCGAACCCGGGGCATTGAACGGCATGGCCCGCTTCACATAGTCGAACAATGTCGTCGAATACGGCCAGTAGCTCTCGACCGTCTTGACCGGGGTCTTGGTGGCGAGAGAGCCGCGCCCGCCGAGGAGCTTATCGCCGCCGATGCCCTTTTCCGGGTTGCCCTGCAACTTGTCGCCGTGGCAGGCGGCGCACGTCTCCGCATAGACTTTGGCGCCAGCCGCAGCCGTGCCGCTGCCGGGCGGCAAGCCGCGACCGTCGGCGGGAATGGAGAAATATTTGGCGAGCTCGGCGGGCTCGACCTTGGTGCCGAAGCCATAGTGCAGCAGGTCCTGCGCCCCGGCCACGGTGGACAGAAGGACGGCGAGGACTGCGCCCGCGGCCATTCGCACGGTGTTACGCGTGAACATTGGCCACCTCTCCGGTTTCGCTGACGCCCCAGCTCTGGATGGCATTGAGGTGATAGATCGACCCGAACGGCCCGTTGGCGCCGCGGATCGCGATCAGCTGCTGCAAGGTCGGCTGCACATAGCCGGTCTCGTCGGTACAGCGGCTTTGCAGGATCGCCGGCTTGCCGTCCCAGACCCAGGGGAAGCTGAATCGCACCGTGCACACCGGCTCCGGCACCGACTGCAGTTGCGCGGGATACCAGGTCTTGCCGCCGTCGACCGAGACATCGACCTGCTGCACGCGGCCGCGGCCGGTCCAGGCGAGACCCGTGATGTTGTAGAAACCCGGCCCCGGCAGCTTCATGTCGCCGGAGGGAAACGTGATCACCGACTTCGCTTCCATGTCCAGGCTGAACTGGCGCGCCTTGCCGTCGGCGAGCAGGTCCGTGTATTTCGACGTCTCCTCGCGCGTCATGAATGGCTTGTCGCTGACCTCGAGGCGCCGCAGCCACTTGATGTGCGTGTTGCCCTCAAAGCCGGGCAACAGCAGGCGCAGCGGATAGCCTTGCTCGGGCCGCAACGCCTCACCGTTCTGCCCATAGGCAATGAGCGCGTCCTTCAGCATTTTTTCCATCGGGATGCTGCGCGTCATCACCGCCGCATCGGCGCCTTCCGCCAGCACCCAGGTCGAGCCTTCCTTGAGGCCGACCTCGCGCGCGAAGGTCGCAAACTGCACGCCGGTCCATTCCGAGGTGCTGAGCAGGCCGTGCGTGCCCTGCACGGTCTTCAGCGTCGGCTTGTTCCATTCGGTCAAGCCATTGCCCGAGCATTCGATGAAGTGCTTGCGCGTCACCGACGGGAACCGCTTGATGTCGGCCATGGTGAACTTCTTCGGCGTGTCCACCATGCCATGCACGATCAGACTGTGCCGGGCGGGATCGATGGTCGGAATGCCGCCGTGATGACGCTCGAAATGCAGGCCTGACGCCGTCAGGTTTCCGAGCATCTTGTCGAGCGGCGTCATGGTCCAGGAGGTGTTCTCGTTGGCGGTCGGGAAACGCCAACGCACCTCCGTCTCGAATTGCGAACGCGAGCCATAGCCGCCGTCGGCGGCGGTCGCGCGGCCCGGCTCCTTGGTGGGATCGTCCGGTACGTTGAAGTGCACGGCGCCGGGCGGCGTTTTCGCCGTTTGCGCCAAGGCAGGCGTGCCGACGGCGAGCGAGCCAGCCGCAAACAAGAACTTGCGGCGATCGGCGATGCCGCGCGGGAACATCCCGTCCCTGCACTCGCAGTCTTCGGCCTGCGCCTTGCGCTGCGCGATGTGCCGCGCCTCGGCGCGGATCATCGCATCGACGGTGTGCCGGGCCTTTTCATCATAGATGACGGCGTCGGACTTTCCGGACGTGTCCACAGCTGCCTCCCCTGGCAACCGCGCGCAGCAATTCGCCGAGAGCGCCCGCGCGGCATCTTTGTTTTGCCGGCAAGCTTAGCGGAGGCGCGAGATAAGTCTCGCACGTCATCTCTATGATGATATTGGCACCGCCTAGTGTCCCGATTGGTGCTGCAACGCACGCGTCACCGCCGCCGGCGCATTAAGCCGGCAGGCGACGCGGCAAGCGCGGCGCACACGCGTCAGGCGGACTTCTTCTGCGCCGAGCGCAGCTCGTCGATCTTGCGCTCCCACTTCATTTCCTGCGCGAAGGCCAGCGCTTCTTCAGGCGCCATGAAGACGGTTTCCTTTTCCGCCGGATAGGCGCGGGTCACGACGTCTTTCATGTAGCGCGAGATCACGTCTTCCATGATCGGGATCAGGTCGGTGTAAATGCGCGAATGACGCGGCACATGCTCTTCCCAGAGGTGGAAGAGATCCGACGAGATGATGTGCACGCCGTGTGCGCAGTTGCCCGCGCCGAGGCTGATCACCGGCACCGGCAGCGTCTGCGCCAGATATTCGGCGACTTCGGAGCTGGTCACCTCGCACAGGATGGAGAAGCAGCCGGCGTCGACCATCGCCTTGGCGTCCTCGACCATTTCCTTCGCGCGCTTGGCGGTCTTGCCTTGCGCGACAAAGCCGCCGAGCTGCGGCATGCGCATGGGCGTGATGCCGATGTGACCCTGCACGGGAATGCCGGCGCGCACGATCGCCTCGATGTTCGGCGCGTGGTGGCGGTTGCCTTCGCACTTCATCACTTCGGCATTGGCTTCGTGAACGAAACGGCCGGCGTTCTCGACCGCCTGTTCCTTGGACACGTGGAAGCTCCAATACGGCATGTCGACCATGCGCAGCCCGTATTTCGAGCCGCGGTCGATCGCCTTCGCCATCATCATCACTTCGTCGAAGCTGACGCTCACCGTGCTCTTATGACCGAACAGGATCATGCCGCCGGTGTCGGAGACGCAGAGGATATCCATGCCGAGGCGGTCGGAGACGACGGCGGTGCGATAGTCGTACGCGGCAAGCTGCGTAATCGGCTCGCCCTTGCGCATCTTCGCCATCAGCATGGGGATTGTGACTTTTCTCCTCGCCGGCGCGTCAGCCATGACGTGTTCCTCTTGTACGCAATCGATTGGGACGTGAGGGTGCCCGAATAGCCCCGCTCCACTCCAGGTGCTTGAGCGGCCATGGGGCGCTTTGCGGCAAACGCAGTCAAATATGTGCGGGCTATCGTATATTCGCTGTCGGCTATGAGAGGCGCACCACCACTAGAGCGGGATCGCTTTAGATCGAAATCGCCATCCCGCTCTAGATTCTTGCTGGCGCATGATCTTTTCCGAAAACCGGTGTCCACTTTTCGGGATCATGCGCTAGCGCCAAGGCTGCCGCGGCCGACGCTTCAACGTGTCGTAAAACGGCAGCGGTACGCGCTCGATTTCACCGAATTGCCCGGACGGATCGCGCAGGATCGCTGCGTCGGGTGTAGACGTGGTGACAAAGCCAAGTCCAAGCACCGCATTCGCCGCAACGCTGCGACAAGCGGAGGTGATCGTGATCAGCCCGGGCTCAGTCGGGCGCGCCAGCAGGCCTTGCGCGACCCACGGCAACGACAGCTGATCCAGTTGCGCGCGAAAGCACGCCAACCTGACCGGGTTCTCGCCGGTGCTTCGCTCGATATGAAATTGTGCAAGCCCCGCCTCGCCCGGGGTGACCGGCACGCGGAATTCGTTGGCGAACAGCACGAAGCCGGCCTCGATCCGCAGAGCGTCCGCGGCGATGAACCCCGCGGGCCGTGCGCGGCGAGAGAGCTCGTTCCACATCTGCACAGCGGCGCTGCGCGTCACGATGATTTCGAACCCCGCCTCCCCCGTATAACCCAACCGGCCTACGGTGCAGGGAACGCCGGCGAGATCCGCCTGGGCAAAATGGAAATACGCCAGCAGCGCGATCGCATCGACGTTCCCGAGCGAGCGCAGCGCGTCCAACGCCCCCGGCCCCTGCAGCGCAAACACAGCGCGATCTGCGCCCACATTTGCGGCTTCGACCTGCGTCGAGGCGCAGGCCATCAGCGTGGCGATGTCCTCCTGCCTTCCGCTCATCACCTCGAATGCGTCCACCCCGGTGCGCCAAATCGTCAGGTCGACAACCGCTGCTCCGGATGTATCGGAGCGCACCGCATAGGCGATCGCGCCCGGTTGCAGCCGGTCGAGCGGGCGCTCCGCATAGGCCTCGACGGCCGCGCGGGCGCCGGGGCCCTGCAGGCGCGCGCACTCCAGAAACGAGAAGTCGAACACGGCGCAGTCTTGCCGGCAGGCGCTCGCTTCGCCGACCGGATCACCAAAGTGGTTTGTGAACCTGGAGCGCTCAAACGCCATGACCGCCCATTATGACATCGCGCTCCACGCAACATTCGCCAGAATATAGATGCCAATGAAGACGAGTACGACGGACACGATGCGCCGGAGCGCTTGGCGCGGCAGCGCGTGCGCCAGTCTTGCGCCATACCAAGAGCCGGCCATAAGCGACGCCGCCAGCACTCCCGCAAGCGCGAGATCGACCTTGCTGTAGAGAACGTTGCCGACAGTCGCGGCAACCGCCACCGGCAACTGGATGGCCTGACTTAATCCCACGGCCATGAGCACGGGCAAGTTCAGCGCGGTGAGGACCGGCACCAGCACCAACGGACCGCCGGTGCCGCTCAGCGACGATAAAAACCCCGTTCCTGCCCCGATGCCCATCAAGGTGACATTCGACACTGCGTGGGCGTCGGGATCGACATGCGACGTGCGCAATGCGTTGAGACCAGACAGCAAGATCAGCAAGCCGAGCCCAAGCTCGAGCGCGCGCGAATTGAGCGCGCTGGCCGCCCAGGCTCCGGCGAACGCGGTCGGCGCGGCGCCGGCGCAGAGCCATCCGGCCATGCTCCAGTGGATCGACTTGTTGCGCGCAAACACGATGCTCGCGACCAGGCCGGACAGCATATAGGCGACCATCACCGCAGGGATTCCGATCTTGATCGGAATCCCACCCAGAAAGACTAGCGCTGGAACGAGGATCACGCCGCCGATGCCGATGCAGCCGATCATCAGGCCGGACGTCAGCCCCAGCGCGGCAATGCCGAGGATTTCCAGGGCGCTCATGCGCGTTTCCGTCGCGCAGCATTCTTGCCGCATTGCACCAATGACGCCGCCAATGTGTTGTTAAACATTCTTAGATGGTGCCTATCGAGATTTTCGGTATCATCATGCGAAGCGCGCTTCAGCATGGGCCGAGCTCGACAATGTTCATTCGGCAGTTTCGCTATCTGGTGGCTGTCGCCGAGGAACGTCACTTTGGCCGCGCCGCGCAGCGCTGCAATGTCACGCAGCCGTCGCTGTCGAGCGGAATCAAGCAGCTCGAACTCGAACTCGGCGTTCCGATTTTCTTGCGCGGCCGCGGCCAGCGCTTTCACGGCCTGACGGCGGAAGGCGAGCGTGTCGCCGCCTGGTCGCGCGGCGTTCTCGCCTACTGCGACGCGATGCGCGAAGAAGTCTCGACCATGAAGAAGAATTTGACCGGCAACCTGCGGCTTGGCGCGATGCCGTCGATGTCGCCGGTGCTGCCGACGATGCTGGAAGCCTTTCGCAAGAAAAATCCCGGCGTACGCGTCGACGTGCAGTTCAGCGGCAACGAGGCCATGAAGCTCGGGCTCAATAATTTCGCGCTCGACGTCGCGCTGACCTATCTCGACAAGGCCGACCTCGGCCGCAAGAACACCCTGCCGATCTACACCGAGCAATTGAGCCTGCTGGTTCCGGATCGTCCTGAATTCCAGAAGCGCGACACCATCACCTGGCGCGAGGCCGCGCAATTGCCGCTGGCGATGCTGGCGCCATCGATCCACGAACGGCGCTTCGTCGATCAGGTGTTCGCGAGCGTCGGCTGCTCGCCGCAAGGGCGCGTGGAGTCGGAGTCGATCCTGCACCTGATGTTCCAGGTGCAGTTCACCGAGCTCTGCACGATCATCCCGTCCCATTTCAGTTACGCTCCCGGTCTGCATCAAGGGACACGCGCGCTGGCATTGGTCGACCCCATCGTCACCCAGGAGGTCGGGCTCTTTTGGGCGGAAGGCGAAATCGTCTTGCCCATGGCCAACGCATTCGTCTCCATCGTCAAAGAGCTCAACAAATCGGGACATCTCCGCCGGCGCCTGGCCGGCGATCAATCCCCCGAGAAGCTTGCCGACGCCGCCGCCAAGAAGGTCAAGCTCGCCTGACCGCCGACGCCTCCACGATCAAGCGCGCCGCAACGGCAGCCACATCTTTTTCATTTGCCAGATCCGAGGCCGTCAGCAACCAGCGCTTCAGCCCGGTATCGACGAAGAAATAGGGCTCACCCTGCCCTGCATCGCCCGGCGAGAAGCCGACCGCGGCGCCGCGGCGCGGCTCCGGTGCAAGCAATGTCAGAGTTTCCGGCAGGCACACGACGCGGCCGTCGCTCGAGAGCACCGCAGCCGCGGTGCGAAGCCATGCCGTCAACTCGTCAAGACCGAGCGCGCAGGCTTGGGGGCTGTAGTCCTCGGCATCGCCGCTTAGCAGATTGGCGATCGTATAAGGCAGTGACTTGGAGAACTTGTCACGCTCGAGGCCACGATGCAGCAGCTCGACGAGAATCCAGGCTTCCGCTTCCGCCGGTGAACGCTCCTCGGGGTTGAAGAGATGCGGCACTGGCCTACCGCGCTCGCGAAATTGCATTTCAAGGCTGGGCAGGCGCAGCTCGACGGCGAGCTCGCGCTCGAACGTCCTGGTGACGAATCTGCCGTCGGAGGTGAAGTCGAGCAAGACGCGATCTTCCGGCCGGGCCCCCGCGGCATAGCTGTTGGCGATCCGCGCCAGCCATTGCACCAGATTGAGGGTTTGCTCACGCGCTTGCGAGAACGCCGCTTGGTCCTCGGGCGACAGCGTCGACCATGGCGCCGGCCACGTGGAGCGCACGGCGGGGTCAGCCGAACTTGTCATAGCGAATATCCGAAGGAGCCGCGCCGGAGACGATCATCGCGCGGATGGCGGCATCGACCATCACGGGCGGCCCGGCCACATAAGCCGTCACGTCGCCGCAGCGGCCTTCCATCGCGCGCGCCGCGACCTCGTGCACCATGCCGCTGGCGAGCTTCAGCAGCGGATAGTTCGGACAGGTGGACGTGGCAGCGGCCGCGTGCGAGAGCGCGACCGTGACCTCGAGGTTGCCGCGCGATACCGCGACGTAACGCGCAAGCTCCTCGAGATAGAATGCGTCGGCCAGCGTGCGCACACCGAAGAACACCGCGCCTTTGAAACGGCCGAAGTGATCGACGCGCACGGCGTGCTCGAGGATCGACATCATGCCGGCGATGCCCGAGCCGCCGGCGATGCACACGATGTCTTTGCCGTCGTCTGGGTGGAATACGGCCCGGCCGAGGGGACCGAACACCTCGACCTCCACTTCGCCGTTACGGTGCCCGAATAGCCATTCGCTGAATCCACCGGCAGGCTTGCGTTTCAACACCAGCGCAAGCTTGTCCACGCTGTCGTCGAAATTGACCATCGAATAGGCGCGGCCGCCCGCAAGATCTTCCGTCTCCAGCACGACAAATTGTCCGGCCTGGAAATCCATCGGCTCCGAGAGATGCAGGTCGAAATGCGCCACATCGCCGGTCAGCGCGCGGATGTCGCGGATGACGCCGCGCCGTGATCGCGGCGGCTTGGCGATGCCGGTCGCGATCTCCGAAGGAACACGCAGCACGCAGTCCGAGCGCGGCCGCGTCTGGCACATCAGCACGTCGCCTTTGTCCGGCTTGAGCTTCTTGGCGCCGGGCGCTTCCCTCCAGCCCACCTCGACGCTTCCGCTCATCAGCCGCGCGCGGCAGGTACCACAGGTGCCGGTGGCGCATTCGTAGGGAAGACCGAACCCCTGGCGCAGACCGGCGCGAAGCAGCGTTTCCTTGCCGCTACAATCGAAGGCGCACGTCCCCGACTTGCTTTCGACCGTTATCTTCATTTGCGCCGCCAAGGCCTCACTTGAAGAAATCGTCGTCCTCCGCCTCGGCATCCTCGAATTCGTAGGTCAACTCTTCCTCGATATCGGCGAGGATCGCGCCGTTCTCCTCCTTGACCTCATAGGTCTTGAGCGGCTTTTCGGTTTCGCCCTTCATCTCCAGCGTCTTCAGATCCCAGGCCCAGAGATGCTTGCTGCAGGTCAGCACGCAGCGGACAACGATGCCGGACTCTTCGAGCGGCTCTTCCATGTGGGGGCAGATCGGCGGCATGGCGCGATAGCCGGCGCCGTAATTCACAAGCAGGATCGCAATGCCGTCGACCTCAAATCTCTTGATGGAGTTCTCGGCAAGCTCGCCCGCTCCGCAGATGCGTTTCCACGCCATTTTTGCTTCTTTGGCTTTCGACCTTGCCCGAACGCGCTTCAAATCGGCCAGTGCGAGCCCTTGTCCAGCCTGCGGTTTTCGATGCGAACCTCGCGACTCAAGAACGAGGCCTTGTTGTTTTCAATCTTGAATGTGTCGTGATACTTGCCGACCAGAAACAGACGGCTTTCTCCGGCATCGATGTGCGAATTGATGCCGTCGAGCATGTTCTGATAGACGATGACCGAGCTCACGGCCTTCGCCGTCTGCCCGCCGTTGACGTCCACCGTGTAGACCGAGGTGTGCCGCGTCAGCGGTGAATGATCGGTGTTGTGCTTGGGCAGAAGCCTAAGCATGTTCTCGAGCCCTTTGCGGTCGAGCATGAGATAGGTCACGTCCTTGTTGATCTCAGGACTCCAGGAGCGGATCGCGTACTCAAAGCTTGGATCGCAATGCTCGAGCCAGCCCGTCCAGTTCTGCGTGTCGAGCAAAATTGTCGAGCGATAGATCGTTTCGCGAACAAGAGAGTGCGTGTCCACTGTCATTCCCCGCTACTGCAGCTTCCTATTCCGCAGCGACCGATACGGCTTCTTTGAACGTCCGCTCCGGGTTGCTCGGTAGCCGGTTCATCCAGCGCGCCCACTCTTCGTAGTAGTGCCGCATGCCGTTCTCGTCATGAATGGTCTGGTTTTCGTGCCGGCCCTGGAGAATGCGGCGCGGCTCCGAGCCGGTGAGCATGGTCGTGCCTTGGCCCTGCACGCCGATGAGATCCTCGTGCAGATTGCGGCCGAAAGGACCCCAGATCGAATTATGATGATTGACACGGGTCTGGCGCTCTTCCGCAGTATCACGCTTGAGGCCGAGACCACGGAATTCAATCATCACCTTGTCCGGACCGAGCGGCGTCACGACATCGCAGCGAAGCGCCGAGCCGCGCAGATTGAAGTTCATGCCCGGAAACAGGTCGATCATGTACCATTGGTTCGGCGGCAGATGCGGAAACGACAGCGCGGCGCGACTCTCGAAACCTTCGTACTTCTCGTAGTTCACCTTGAACGTACCGACGACCACGTGGCCGTGGTCGAATGCCTCATTCTTGCGCGCGAAATAGGCGTCGTTAAATCCGGTCACGCGGTTATGATAGTGCATGAAGTCATGGTAGAATTCACAATTGGTGTCGTGCCACAGCTTGTAGTTAGCGTTCACGATCGCCTTGTGATAATGGAACACCTCGAGCGGCTCCGCATCGAGCGTCTTGCGTAGGCAGTCGAACGCCGGCGCCGCCCATTCCTCGAGCGACACCTGCGGATTGTCGTCGAGATTGACCCAGACGAAACCGCCGAACTTGACCTCGCAGCGCAGACGCCGCAGGCCGACGTCTTCCTTGCATAGCCGATCCTGGAAGCCTTCCTTTTCGCGGCTGATATAGACGCAGTTTCCGCGCATGTCGTATTGCCAAGCATGGAACATGCAGGTCATGCGTTTCGGATTTCCCGACGGCTGGCCTTCGAGAAAACTGCCCGCCGGACGCCGCTCGATGATCATCGCGCGGTGTGGGCATACGTTGAGAAAGGCGCGCACTTCGTTATCCGGGCCGCGGCAAACAATGATGGGCTCGCGCGCGATCGAGGTCGTGCGAAAATCGTAGGGATTCGGCAGCTCGGATTCGTGGCACACCGGAATCCAGGTCTTTTTGAAGATCTTTTCGAGCTCTTCTTCGAAGATCTGCGGGTCGGAATAGATGCGGCTATCGACCCATTCATTCGGCTTCAACGTCGGTTCTGCAGTCCACTGACGATGATTTTTCGCTGCCACGAGATCGCTCCTGAGGAAGAACGGCGAACGTCTCAAATGATGGGAGTCGCCACTCCAGATAAACTAATATCAGCGCGCCGGACGATTGAAGATCGAAACTTCTTATCTTACGATAGATCGAGTGATGGCTCGCTATAAGCGGCCTCTTCGGAAGCAAAATCTGCAAATTTTGCGGCGCGCTTCGCATTGAAGCTGCACGAGCGGCGCACTATGGCCCGCGAGCGTCCCACTGTTATAGTGGGCCTCTATTGCCCGATTAAGAAGAACGATTTTCTCGCCAACAAATGATGCTGGATGCTGCTCCTTGGACCAGCGACCGGCAAAACAACGGCAATAGACGGTCAGCGACACGCACGCCGCGACCTACGCTCAGGCAGGAGATCAAAGAGCCGGAGGTCAATCGACTCGATGAATGGCGGTCAAGGAAACCGGAGAGTTTCCAATCGAACAATCGGTTTCAATGCAAATAACAAGCAACCGAAATAGGGAGGCTGCAATGCATTACCGACCCGCCGGGGGAGCGCACGTCAAATCTCAGACGTTCGGGGCTCTGGTCGCTTTTTCAGTTTTCGCGGCAAACCTTGCAACGCCAGCTCAGGCCGCCGCCGTGAAGGATTACGGCAAGCCCGGGCAACCGATCGAGCTCGTGATCGGCTATCAGCCCTACTACACCGAGTCATGGTCCGGCGTGATCATGCGCGACAAGAAATTCTACGAGAAATATCTCCCGAAAGGCTCGAACGTCAGCTTCCAGGTCGGCCTGCAAGGCGCGATCATCGTCAACGGCATGCTCGCGGGTAAGGTCGACATCGGTTACGTCGGCGACATGCCGGGCATCGTATCGACCAGCCATCCGGACGTGCGTGACGTGCGCATCGTCTCGGTGCTCGGCCTCGGCTATGATCAGTGCAATATCTTCCTGGTGCGCCCTGACGCGCCGACATTCGCCTCGTCGGACGAAGCACTCAAATGGCTCGATGGCAAGACCGTCGCCGTGCCGAAAGGCAGCTGCACCGACCGTTTTGCGCAGGCGGTGTTCAAGGCGCGGAGCATCAAGCCGTCGGAATATCTCAACCAGAGCATCGAGGTCATCACCAGCGGCTTCCGCGCCAAGAAGCTTGACGCCGCCGTGATATGGGAGCCGACCGCTTCCCGTCTCGTTCAGGAAGGGCTGGCGCGCAAGGTTGCTACCGGCGCCTCGGTCAACGAGATCGATGGCGGCTTCATGGTGATGCCGCAGGCCCTGATCGAGCAGCGTCCCGATATCGTGAAGGCTTGGCTCGAAGCCGAGCTCGACGCGGAGCTCTACTTCGCGGATCCGAAGAATACGACTGAGATCGCCAAGATGGCGCTCGGCCAGACCACCGGTTTCCAGGAGAAGTCGCTGTGGGCGTCCGCCTTCGGTACCACACCGAAAGCCCAGGGCGGCACCGACGTGCGCATCAATCTCAGCTATGGCTTCACGCCCGAGGCGCTCGATCTCATTCAGAAGGCGTCGGCCTTTCTGGTCGACATCAAGAGCATCCCGACAGGCATTCGGCCTGAAGCGGTCCAGCAGCAATTCACCGCCGAAATTCTCAAGGCGCGTGGGCTCAAGGCGCCGGTCGGCCAGGTGAAAGCGCAGCCAGACACGGCCTACGCCGGGAATTGACCAGGAATATGGCTTCGTGAGCGCGAGGTCACCGCAACAGCTTCCAGCGAACTGAAAGTAAAAGTCACATCGTGAGCGAAACAGAATTGACCCATCCTCGCGGTATCGCCTCGATCGGGAGAAATGCCGACGGCCACGTCACGACGCTCGCATTGACGACGCACCGCGTGCTGCGGTGGCTGCAAAGCCCCCGGCCCTATCTGATGTTCATCGGCTTCGCGCTGTTCCTCGGCTTCTGGTACCTGGCGGTCGAGGTCTGGAAGCTGCCGCGTTTCGCCGAGATGCCGGGACTGACGACGGTCATCTCTGAATGGGTCAGCAGGGCTCCGACCTACGGGCTCTCCCTCTTCACGGAGGAGTATTACCTGCACATCTGGGTGAGCACGCGCCGCATCGCCATCGCCTTCTTCCTCGCGACCGCGACCGGCGTTCCGCTCGGATTGTTTCTCGGCTGGTCGACACGCTTCCGGCAATACGTCTTCCCGGTATTCGAGCTGCTGCGACCGGTGCCGCCGCTCGCCTGGGTGCCGCTCGCCATCGTCATGTTTCAAGGCTCCGAGACACCGGTGATCTTCCTGACGTTCCTCGCCTCATTCTATGCGACGGCGCTCAACACCATGCTCGGCGTTGAGTCGATCGACGTCTCCTATATTCGCGCGGCCAGCTGCCTCGGCGCCAAACGCTGGCAGGTGTTCCGCCACATCGTCGTGCCGGGCGCCCTGCCCTTTATCTTTACCGGCCTGCAGATCTCGGTCGGCGTCGCGTGGTTCTCACTGGTCGCGGGCGAGATGGTGTCCGGCCAATACGGCCTCGGCTACGTCATCAACACCTCATATACGATGGTGCGCTACCCGACGATCGTCATCGGCATGATCACGCTCGGTATCGTCGGCTATCTCACCAGCGCCGCAATCCGTCTTCTCGGCGACTACATGATGCAGTGGCGCACGCGCGAGCTCGCTTTGGGGGGCGACCGGTGATGCTCCAGTCCGTTCATGCGAGTGCCTCGATGCCCATTGCCGGCGTCTCGCCGCAGACCGCTCGCACAGGCGGCGTACGCATCGTCGACGCGGTGAAAATGTACGGCAGCCGGGAAGCCGGCGTGCTCGCGGTCGATCACTGTACCTTCGACGTGCCGGCTGGCGCGATTACGGTTGTGGTCGGTCCGTCGGGCTGCGGCAAGACCACGCTGCTCAACGCGATCGCGGGCTTCCATAGCCTGTCGTCCGGCAGCATCCATCTCGACGACGAGATGCTGTGCGGACCCGGCAAGCCCAAGGCTGAGCCCGGACCGGACCGAATCGTCGTCTTCCAGAACGGCGCGCTGTTTCCGTGGAAAACGAATATTGAAAATGTCGCGTTCGGACCCATCATGCAGGGCCTCATGGGCCGCAGCGAGGCCTACGAAAAGGCCCGCGCCATGATGGCCGACGCCGGCCTGCGCGGTATTGAGAACAACTACCCGGGCGAGATTTCCTCTGGCGTGCGACGCCGCGTCGAGATCGTGCGCGCGCTCATGACCGACCCGAAAATCCTGCTGCTCGACGAACCTTACCGCGCCCTCGACTCGCTGACCAAATCGGTGATGCACGAAGCGCTGCTCGAGATCTTCTACAAGAATCGCGTCACGATCTTCTTCATCACGCACGATCTCGAGGAAGCGATCTTCCTCGGCCACCGGGTGGTCATCATGACCACGCGCCCGTGCAAGCCAAAAAAGATTCTCGACATCGACATCCCGCACCCGCGCGACTACAGCGTGCTCACCACCAAGCGCTTCCGTGAATACATGGATGAGACCGCCGCAGCCGTGCACGAAGAGGCCACCCTGGCCTTCGCCGCCGGCGAGAGGGAGCGCTGATCATGACCGGCTTGGGCAGAGGGCTTTTCCGGGCAGCAAGCTTCTTCACCGGCGAGGAGTTTTGGCGCGGCGCCGCCGCTATCGCGGTCTTCCTGCTGTTCTGGGAAGTCGGCTCGCGCTCGCAGATGTTGTTTGGCTTTGCCTTCCCCTGGGTCGGGCAGGTGCCGGCCCCCTCGGGCGTGCTCAAGGAGATGTACCGGCTTATTCTCGAGCCGAGCTTCTGGGGCAGCGCCTACCTCAGCACCATGCGCGTGCTCGAGGGCTTCCTGGCTGCCATGGCGATCGGCATCCCGCTCGGTCTCGCCATGGCCGTGAGCCGGACGTTCTATGGCATCAGCTTCCCGGTCTTTGAGGTGCTGCGGCCAATTCCGCCGCTGGCCTGGGTGCCCGCCGCCATCATCTTCTGGCCGACACAGGAGATGTCGATCGCTTTTGTCACCTTCCTCGGCGCCTTCTTTACCATCGTCATCAATGTGATCGGCGGCGCGCAATCGATCGACGTGCGCTACTTCCAGGCGGCGAGGTCAATGGGCTCGTCGACGTTCGATGTCTTCCGCCGCATCATCCTGCCCGGCGTGCTGCCGTCGATCGTCGTCGGCGCGACGGTCGGGATCGGCATCACCTGGGCGGTGGTTGTGGCGGCGGAGATGATTTCGGGCGGCGGCAGCGCCGGATCGATGGGCGGCGCCGCCGGCGGCGGCTTGGGCTTCTTCATCTGGAATTCCTATGTCGGCGGGTCCTACACGCAGATCGTGGTCGGCATGATCAGCATCGGGATCGCGGGTTACGCATCGAGCGCCATTCTCCGCAAGATCGGGGAATGGATGACCCCCTGGCTCGCCGAAGGCTGAGGTTCATCACATGGCCATGCAGCACGCGTTTCACGTCCAGCCGTCCGCCTCTTCCCGGTCGGCCGCGCCAGCCGCGCTCGGTGGCCAGATCGCCGTTCAAAACGTGAGCAAGACCTATGGCGCCGAAGGCTTCGCCAAGGAGGTCGTTCACAACTGCTCGTTCACCATCGAACGCGGCAAGTTGACCGTCATGATCGGCCCCTCCGGCTGCGGCAAGAGCACGCTGATCCGCCTGGTTGCCGGTTTCGAACGTCCGAGCAGCGGCGCCATTACCGTCGACGACAAGCCAGTCACCGGGCCGGGCGTCGATCGCCTCGTCGTCTTTCAGGAGACCGCGCTGTTTCCCTGGATGACGACCTACGACAACATCATGTATGGCCCCCGTGCGCGCCACGAAGACACGCCGGAGATGCGTGAATTCGCCGAGGCGCTGCTGGAAAAGGTCGGTCTCTCCGCCTTCCGCAAGAAATACCCGGCGCAGCTCTCGGGTGGCATGCAGCGACGCGCCGAGCTGGCGCGCTCGATGATCAACCGGCCGAAGGTCATGATCCTGGACGAGCCGTTCCGCGGCCTCGATGCCATGACCAAACGTCTGATGCAGGCCTACTACGCCAACCTGTATGACGAATTCCGCCGCACGACCTTTTTCGTCACCACCGACATCGACGAGGCTATCTACCTGGCCGACCGCATCCTGATCATGACCAATATTCCGACCCAGGTGCGCGCAGTGATCGACGTCAATCTGCCGCGACCTCGCCAAGTCGAGAACATTACCGAGAGCGACGAAGCCAACGCCATCAAAATGCAGGCACTCAGCCTGCTGCATGAGGAGGCGATGAAGTCCTTCGCCCGGGGCAGCAAGGCCGCGGCCGACTTCGTCGAGGCTTATTCAAAGCGGATGAACAAGGGCTAGGAACGTGGTCATGGCGCCACCACGGAAGCCCGCCTAATGTCCGCGAAGATCATCGACGGTAAGGGCGTCGCCGCCAGCATTCGCGCCGAATGCCGCGAGCGCGTCCGAGACATTCTGGCCAAAGACGGTACGTCGCCCGGTCTCGCAATGATCGTGGTTGGAACCAATCCCGCCTCGCAGGTGTACGTTCGCAACAAGATCAAAGCCTGTGCCGACGTCGGAATCCGTTCGTTTCGTTACGACTATCCCGCCGATGTCGATCCGCAGGTCGTGATCGACAAGATCGTGGAGCTCAATCAGAGTCCCCAAGTCCACGGCATTCTTGTGCAGCTTCCTCTGCCGCCGTCCTTTGATATCTCCCGCATCCTCCACACCATCTCGGTCGACAAGGATGTCGATGGCTTCCACCTCTACAATGTCGGCGGACTGGTGGCGGGCGGCACAGTATTTCCACCCTGCACTCCTTACGGCGTTGTGAAGCTGCTTCAGCACGAGAAGATCGAGCTGGAAGGCAAGAACGTCGTCGTCGTCGGCGCCAGCAACATCGTCGGGAAGCCGATGGCTCTGATGCTCATGCAGCACGAAGCGACCGTCTGCATTTGCCATGCCAAAACCAAGGATCTCGCGCAGTTCACGATGTTGGCCGACATCCTGGTCGTCGCCGCCGGTCAGCCCAACCTCATTCTGCCGCAGATGGTGCGCACCGGCGCGGTGGTCATCGACGTCGGGATCAATCGTCTTCCCGATGGCCGCCTGGTCGGCGACGTCGACTTCGACGGCGTCGCAGTGAAGGCGTCCCACATCACGCCGGTGCCGGGCGGTGTCGGACCGATGACCGTGTCGATGCTGCTGGTCAACACCATCGCCTCTTGCGAGCGCTGGCAGCAGCACGAAAGCGTCGTTCCAAGCTGGAAACGCATCGCGAAGCGGGCGCATCCTGACCAGGCCCCAGCTACGGCATAACGCGCGCCGCGCATGATCGGCGGCGCTACCCCGCCGATCCGACACATTGCCAAAATCCCGAGATAACGCCGGCCTATCGAGGAAGTGCCATTTTCTATTGCACAGGCGCCGTCCGATTGACCCAGGTCAACGGCTGCGCGCCGGTCCCACTCCATGCTTTCAGGCGATGGCGAGGAGACCGCGAATGCCAATGCTCCGTGAGGCAATCAGCAAGCTCGTGAAAGCGATCGCAACGCAACGCGAAGTGTCGCGTTACAATTGCGTCGGTTGCGATCTGCGTGACTGCTGCAATCTTGCGCCCCGCAGGCGGCAACTTTGCTCAGAACTTCGCGCGATGCGCCCGCGCGGCCGCTGAACACCAACGCACGAGAACAACAAAAAAGGACGGCCGGAGCCGTCCTTTTCGTCGCTTTGAAATTCGCCCGGGGGCTTATGCTGCCGCTGTCTCTTCGGCCTCAGGCTTCTTTTCCTGCACCGGTCCGGAGTCCTTGCCCTTCGCCTCGACGTCGCGGTCGACGAACTCGATCACCGCCTGCGGGGAAGAATCGCCGTAGCGGAAGCCGGCCTTGAGCACGCGGGTATAGCCGCCGTTGCGGTCCTTGTAGCGCGGACCGAGCACGTCGAAGAGCTTCTTCACCATGGCCGGATCGCGCATCTGCGCGATGGCCTGGCGCCGCGCATGCAGGTCGCCGCGCTTGCCGAGCGTGACCAGCTTCTCGACGATCGGACGCAGGTCCTTCGCCTTGGGCAGCGTGGTGACGATCTGCTCGTGCTTGATCAGCGCCGCGCACATGTTGGCGAACATGGCCTTGCGATGCTCGGCCGTGCGATTGAACTTGCGGTGAACCTTGCCGTGACGCATTTCAGTCCTCAGTGATCAGAGGACAGTGATCAGAAAACACTCTGATTGCTGTCTTCTGTTCGTCTGTCCCCTGCTCAGTAATGATCCTCGAAGCGCTTCGCGAGCTCTTCGATGTTCTCCGGCGGCCAGCCCGGCACTTCCATGCCGAGATGCAGGCCCATCTGTGCCAGCACTTCCTTGATCTCGTTGAGCGACTTGCGCCCGAAGTTCGGCGTGCGCAGCATTTCCGCCTCGGTCTTCTGCACCAGGTCGCCGATATAGACGATGTTGTCGTTCTTCAGGCAGTTGGCCGAACGCACCGAAAGCTCGAGCTCGTCCACTTTCTTGAGGAAAGCCGGGTTGAAAGCGAGGTCCGGGATGGTCTCCGCGGCGGCTTCCTTGCGCGGCTCCTCGAAGTTGACGAAGACGTTGAGCTGGTCCTGCAGGATGCGCGCGGCATAAGCGAGCGCGTCCTCCGGCGACACCGCGCCGTTGGTCTCGATGGTCATGGTCAGCTTGTCGTAGTCGAGGATCTGGCCCTCGCGGGTGTTCTCGACCTTGTAGGAGACCTTGCGCACCGGCGAGTACAGGCTGTCGACCGGGATCAAGCCGATCGGCGCGTCCTCGGGACGGTTGCGTTCCGCGGGAACGTAGCCCTTGCCGGTGTTGACGGTGAACTCCATGCGGATCTCGGCGCCCTCGTCGAGCGTGCACAGCACGAGATCGGGGTTGAGCACGACCACGTCGCCGACGGTCTGGATCTCGCCGGCGGAGACGGTGCCCGGGCCCTGCTTCTTCACCACCATGCGCTTGGGCCCTTCGCCCTGCATCTTGATGGCGATGTCCTTGATGTTGAGGACGATGTCGGTCACGTCCTCGCGCACGCCTGAGATCGAGGAGAACTCATGCAGCACGCCATCGATGTGCACCGACTGCACGGCGGCGCCCTGCAGCGACGACAAGAGGATGCGTCGCAGCGCGTTGCCGAGCGTCACGCCGAAGCCGCGCTCCAGCGGCTCCGCCACCACCGTGGCGACGCGGCTCGGCTCGGCGCCAGGGGAGACCTGAAGCTTGCTCGGTCGGATCAGTTCCTGCCAATTCTTTTGGATCGTCACATCTTCACCCATTATTGAGCGGCGGATATTCCGCGCACCCCACTCCGCGCCCGTGGGAAGTTCGGCGGCGGCGGACGCCAATCGTCCGCCGGGTGATAAACTTAAACGCGACGACGCTTACGCGGCCGGCAACCGTTGTGCGGGATCGTGGTCACGTCGCGGATCGACGTGATGGTGAAACCCGCGGCCTGCAGCGAACGCAGTGCCGACTCGCGCCCGGCGCCAGGGCCGGAGACCTCGACCTCGAGCGTGCGCATGCCGTGCTCCTGCGCCTTCTTCGCCGCGTCTTCGGCGGCGACCTGTGCGGCATAAGGCGTCGACTTGCGCGAGCCCTTGAACCCCATCGTGCCCGCCGTCGACCAGGCAATGGTGTTGCCCTGCGCGTCGGTGATGGTGATCATCGTGTTGTTGAACGACGCATTCACATGCGCGACGCCGGAGGCGATGTTCTTTTTCTCGCGCTTGCGGACGCGGGTGGCTTCCTTGCCCATTCTCTTTCCCTAAAGCTCTGAGGTCTCGTGCTACTTGGTCGGCTGCTTCTTGCCGGCGATGGCCTTCGCCGGCCCCTTGCGGGTACGCGCATTGGTGTGCGTGCGCTGGCCGCGCACGGGCAGACCACGGCGATGCCGCAGACCGCGATAGCAGCCGAGATCCATCAGCCGCTTGATGTTCATTGCCGTCTCGCGGCGCAGGTCGCCCTCGACCACATAGTCGCGGTCGATCATTTCGCGGATCTGCAGCACCTCGGCGTCGGTCAGCTGCGACACGCGACGCTCGGCCGGCAAGTTGATCTTGGCCATGATCTCGCCCGCGATCTTCGGGCCGATGCCATGGATGTACTGGAGCGCGATGACCACGCGCTTGTTGGTCGGCAGATTCACACCGGCGATACGAGCCACGGACCTCTCCTGTTTTCGACCGCCTCGGCGGTCGATCGTGTTCCCAGACGTTTACTCAATGTTCCTGAGAGGGAATCACGCAATGCGTAACACGACGCCCTCCCCACCCTACGGGGCCCGGCATCGTGTCTAACATCTTGAATGCCGGGCTTATTAAGGGATTCAACGCGCTCTCGTCAACCTCCGCGGGGCCTTTGTTCCAGTGGTTTTGCGCTTGGCAGCCTTGCGGCGCCCAAGAGCCTTAACGGGCTTGCCCCGGCCCTTCTTGGCGGCCGTTTTCCGCCCCGCCGCACGTCTCCGGGCGGCCTTGGCCGGCTTGCGCGCCGGGCGGCGCGCCGCCTTGCGGGCGGGCTTGCGGCCGGCGGGCCGGCGCGGGCGCCCGATCAGCCCGGCGATCGCTGCCTCGACCGAATCGATCGGCTCCATGCCGTCCACGGTCTTGAGCGCCCCCTTGCGGGCGTAATAGTCGACCAACGGCGCGGTCTGCGCCCGGTAGGCATCCAGCCGGTGCTTGAGCACTTCGGGCGTGTCGTCGACACGTACCTTATGCCCATTGGCCCGCATCTGTGCGACCCGGGTCTCGATGCGCTTAAGCAGAATGCCTTCATCGACCTTGAGCTCGATCACGGCGTCGAGCTTGAGGCCCTTCCCGGCCAGCAGCCGATCGAGCGCTTCGGCCTGGCCGACGGTGCGGGGGAAGCCGTCGAGAATGAACCCCTTGCGGGCGTCCGCCTGCTCGATTCGGTCGGCGATGATCGCCACCACCACATCGTCGGGGACGAGCTCGCCGCGCGCCATGACATCCTTGGCGCGAAGCCCCACCGGCGTACCGGCGGCGACCGCAGCGCGCAGCATCTCACCCGTGGACAGCTGCACGATCCCACGCTTCTTCACCAAGCGCTGGGCCTGCGTGCCTTTGCCGGCCCCAGGAGGGCCGAGCAGGATTAATCTCATCGACGCCGCCCCCGCAGCTTCGAACGTTTGATCAGGCCTTCATATTGATGCGCGAGCAGGTAGCCCTGGACCTGCGCCACCGTATCCATAGTCACGCTGACCACGATGAGCAGCGAGGTGCCGCCGAAATAGAACGGCACCGCCAGATAGGAGATGAGCGCTTCCGGGATCAGGCAGACGATCGCCAGATAGATCGCGCCGATCACGGTGATGCGCGAAAGGACGTGGTCGATGTATTCGGCCGTTCGTTCGCCCGGACGGATGCCAGGGATGAAGCCGCCATGCTTCTTCAGATTGTCGGCGGTTTCGGTCGGATTGAACACGATCGCGGTATAGAAGAAGGCGAAGAACACGATCAGCGCGACATAGAGGATGAGGAACAGCGGCCGTCCATGGCCGAGCTGCGAGGTCACGATATTGAGCCACTCGGGCCCTTTGCCGGCCTGGAAACTGGCGACCGTCGTCGGCAACAGCAGCAACGAGGAGGCGAAGATCGGCGGAATGACGCCCGAGGTGTTGAGCTTGAGCGGAAGATGCGAGGATTGCCCCTCGAACATGCGGTTGCCGACCTGCCGCTTGGGATACTGAATGAGCAGTCGGCGCTGCGCGCGCTCCATGAACACGATGAAGGCGATCACCGCCACCGCCATCACCAGCACGAACAGGATCGTGCCGGTAGCAAGCGCGCCCTGACGGCCGAGCTCAAGCGTTCCGGCGATGGCCGACGGCAGCTGGGCGACGATGCCGGAAAGAATGATCAGCGAGATACCGTTGCCGATACCACGCGAGGTCACCTGCTCGCCAAGCCACATCAGGAACAGCGTGCCGCCGGTGAGCGTGATCGCGGTGGAGATGCGGAAGAAGAAGCCGGGATCGGTCACCACACTGCCGGTGCCTTCGAGGCCGATGGCGATGCCGTAGGCCTGGAATGCCGCCAGCAGCACCGTGAGGTACCGCGTGTACTGGTTCATCACCTTGCGGCCCTGCTCGCCCTCTTTCTTGAGCGCCTCGAGGGTGGGCGACACAGTGGTAAGCAGCTGAATGATGATCGATGCCGAGATGTACGGCATGATGTTCAGGGCAAAGATCGCCATGCGGTGGATGCCGCCGCCGGCGAACATGTTGAACATGCCGAGGATGCCGCCGGCCTGGCGATTGAAGATCTGCTCCCAGGCGGTCGGATCGATGCCGGGCAGCGGGATATAGGTACCGAGGCGGTAGACGAGCAGCGCGCCGAGCGTGAACCAAATACGCTTCTTGAGCTCTTCGGCCTTGGCGAGCGCCGAGAAGTTGAGATTGGCCGCCAGTTGTTCCGCTGCAGATGCCATGCCTCGCTCCTGCCCTTAGGCCCCCGGCGTCATATAGGGACGATTAGGCGTCCTTGCCCTCTGCGGCTTCGGATTTCTTGGCTTTGGCCTTGCCTTCACCCTCGCCCTTCGGCTTGCCGCCGCCCTTGGCGGCATCGAGCGCCATGCGCTTGTTCTTGCCCTTGGGCTCGGCGTCGGCTTCTTCGGCGGGCGCGAGCAGCTTCACCGAGCCGCCGGCCTTCTCGACCGCGGCGATCGCAGACTTCGAGGCGCGATAGACAGAAAACTCGACCTTGGCCTTGAGCTCGCCGTGGCCGAGGAGCTTCACGCCGTCCTTGGCGCGGCGCATGAGGCCAGCCTTGACCAGCGCGGCCACGTCGATCGGCGCCTTGACATCGAGCGTGCCGGCATCGATCGCCGCCTGCACCTTGCCGAGATTGATCTCGTTGAGCTTCACCGCGAAGGGGCTGTTGCGGAAGCCACGCTTCGGCAGACGCCGATGCAACGGCATCTGGCCGCCTTCGAAGCCCTTGATGCGCACGCCGGAACGCGCGGTCTGGCCCTTGCCGCCGCGGCCGCCGGTCTTGCCCTTGCCCGAACCGATGCCGCGCCCGATGCGCGTGCGGCTGTGGCGCGAGCCCGGATTGTCGGCGATCTCGTGCAGTTTCATCTTGAAGTCCTCACTTGCCTTCGACGACCCGGACCAGGTGCGCCACCTTGCGGATCATGCCCTGCGTCATCGGCGTGTCGGGCAGCTCGCTGACCCGGCCGATCTTGTTGAGCCCGAGCCCGACCAGCGTCTCACGCTGCGTGTGTTCACGCCGCTGCGGGCTGCCGGTCTGCTCGACCTTGATGGTTTTTCCTGCCTTGGCCATGACGCCTCTGCCTTCGTTACTCTGCGACCTGCTCGGCGTCGCCCTCGCGGCGACGGGCCTGCAGCGCGGACACCTTGATGTTGCGGCGCGCGGCAACCGAGCGCGGCGAATCCTGGTGCTTGAGCGCGTCGAAGGTCGCGCGCACCACGTTGTACGGGTTCGACGAGCCGAGCGACTTGGCGACGACGTCCTGCATGCCGAGCGTCTCGAACACCGCGCGCATCGGGCCGCCGGCGATGATGCCGGTTCCGGGAGGCGCTGCGCGCAGGAACACCTTGCCGGCGCCGTGGCGGCCGTGCACGTCGTGGTGCAGCGTGCGGCCTTCGCGCAGCGGCACGCGGGTGAGCCCGCGCTTGGCGGCATCGGTTGCCTTGCGGATTGCTTCCGGCACCTCGCGGGCCTTGCCGTGGCCGAAGCCGACGCGGCCCTTCTGGTCGCCGACGACGACGAGCGCGGCGAAGCCGAAGCGCCGGCCGCCCTTTACCACCTTGGCCACACGGTTGATATGGACGAGCTTGTCGACGAATTCGCTGTCGCGCTCTTCCGATTTACCGCGTTCACGTTCACGTGCCATGACTTTATCCGTCCTGCGCGGGCTACTGCCCGCATGATCCCTAGAAGTTCAGCCCGCCTTCGCGCGCGGCGTCGGCGAGCGCCTTGATGCGCCCGTGGTAGAGATAGCCGCCGCGATCGAACACCACATCCTTGACGCCCTTCTGCAGCGCGCGTTCGGCAAGGAGCTTGCCGACCGCCTTGGCCGCCGCCACGTTGGCGCCGGTCTTGGCGCCTTCGCGCAGCGTCTTTTCCATCGACGACGCCGAAGCGAGCGTCTCGCCTTTGTTGTCGTCGATCAGCTGCGCATAGATGTGCTTCGACGAGCGGAACACGGAGAGCCGCGCGCGGCCGTGCGCCGCGCGCTTCACGTTCTTGCGGACCGACGCCGTGCGCCGCGCAGATCGACTGTTTGATTTCGACATTGCGCGCTCCGTTACTTCTTCTTGCCTTCCTTGCGGAAGATGAATTCGCCGACGTATTTCACGCCCTTACCCTTATACGGCTCCGGCGGCCGGAAGCCGCGCAGTTCGGCCGCCACCTGGCCGACCTTCTGCTTGTCCGAGCCGGTGATGGTGATTTCGGTCGGCTTCGGCGTCACGATGGTGATGCCCTCGGGAATCGGGAACACCACGTCGTGGCTGTAGCCGAGCTGCAGCTGCAGCTGCTTGCCCTGCACCGCGGCACGATAGCCGACGCCGTTGATCTCGAGCTTCTCCTCGAAGCCCTTGGTCACGCCGGCCACCAGATTGGCAACCAGCGTGCGCGATGTGCCCCACATCGAGCGCGCGCGCTTGGTCTCGTTGCGCGGGTCGACCTGGATCGCGCCCTTGTCCATCTTCACCGACACTTCGTCGGCGAGGACGAGCTGCAGCGCGCCTTTCGGTCCCTTCATCTTGACGGTCTGGCCTTCCACGCTGGCGGTGACGCCGGAGGGGATGCTGACCGCTTTTTTGCCGATACGAGACATCAGAACACCGTGCAGATGATTTCGCCGCCGACATTGGCGTCGCGGGCGGCGTGGTCCGCCATGACGCCCTTCGGCGTCGACAGGATCGAGATGCCCAGCCCGTTGTTGATGCGCGGCAGCGCCTTGACCGAGACGTAGACTCGGCGGCCCGGCTTCGACACGCGCTCGATCTCGCGGATCACCGGCGTGCCGTCGAAATATTTGAGCTCGACCTCGAGCTCGCTGCGTCCGCCGGCATGCGCCACGCTGGCGTAGCCGCGGATATAGCCTTCCGTCTTGAGCACCTCGAGCACGCGCTCGCGCTGCTTCGAGCCCGGCATCGAGACCTTCGACTTGTTTCGCATCTGCGCGTTGCGGATGCGGGCGATCATGTCGCTGATCGGATCGTTCACAGCCATTGTTCGACCCTCCTTACCAGCTCGACTTGACCAGGCCCGGGATCAGGCCCCTGTTGCCCAATTCCCGCAGCGCGATACGGCTGAGCTTCTGCTTACGATAGACCGAGCGCGGACGCCCGGTGAGCTCGCAGCGGTTACGATAACGGTTCGGCGACGAATTGCGCGGCAGCTCGGCGAGCTTCAGCGAAGCGGCGAACCGCTCCTCCACCGGCAGTGTCTTGTTCTGCACGATGGCCTTCAATCGCGAGCGCCGGCCGGAGAATTTCTTGGCCATCTTCTGCCGCCGCTTGTTCTTCTCGATCGAACTCTTCTTCGCCATTTAGTCGCTCCTGGGTTTCCGCGTTTGAGGTCGCTTGCTCAGCGCCTCACTGCCGGAACGGGAAGTTGAATGCAGTCAGCAGCGCGCGAGCCTCTTCGTCGGTGCGCGCAGTGGTGCAAACGGTGACGTCGAGACCCCAAACCTCGGCCACTTTGTCGAAGTCGATCTCGGGGAAAACGATATGCTCCTTGATGCCGAGCGAGTAGTTGCCGCCGCCATCGAAGCTCTTCGGGTTAAGGCCGCGGAAGTCGCGCACGCGCGGCAGCGCGATGTTCACCAGGCGATCGATGAATTCGTACATGTTCGCCTTGCGCAGCGTGACCTTGCAGCCGATCGCCTGGCCGTCGCGCAGCTTGTAGGTCGCGATCGACTTGCGCGATTTGGTGATCACCGCCTTCTGCCCGGCGATCATGCTCAGATCCGCCGCCGCCTGCTCCACCTTCTTGCGGTCCGCGACGCCCTCGCCGATGCCCATGTTGAGCACGACCTTGGTGATCGTCGGCACCTGCATGCGGTTCGAGTAGCCGAACTTCTCCGTGAGCTGGCCTCGGATGACCTGCTCGAACTGCGTCTTCAGCCGCGGCACGTAACCGGCCGGCATCGACGGCCTCCCCTCCGCCTTGGGCGCAGCCGGCGCCTTCGCGGCCTTGGGGGCCTTCGGGGGTTTCTTTTCGGTCTGCGTCTGCGTCTCAGCCATCGATCTCAACTCCCGAACGCTTGGCCACGCGCACCTTCTTGCCGTCCGGCAACAGCTTGAAGCCTACGCGGGTCGGCTTGCCATCCTTGGGATCGGCGACCGCCAGGTTCGACAGATGCACGGGACTTTCCTTGGAGATGATCCCGCCTTCTTGCTGTGCGCTCTGCTTCTGGTGGCGCTTGACCATGTTAATGCCGCGCACGAGTGCGCGATTTTCCTGCGGACGCACCTCGACGACTTCGCCGGTGCGGCCTTTGTCGCGCCCGGTGAGCACGACCACTTTGTCGCCCTTGCGGATCTTGGCGGCCATCACAGCACCTCCGGGGCGAGCGAGATGATCTTCATGTGGTTCTTGGCGCGCAGCTCGCGCGGCACCGGCCCGAAGATACGGGTACCGACCGGCTCCATCTGCGGCGTGATCAACACCGCGGCGTTGCGATCGAAGCGGATCACCGAGCCATCCTGGCGCTTGATGTCCTTGCGGATGCGGACCACGACGGCCTTCATCACATCGCCCTTCTTCACGCGCCCGCGCGGGATCGCCTCCTTCACCGAGACGACGATGACGTCGCCGATGGTGGCGTATTTCCGCTTCGAGCCGCCCAGCACCTTGATGCACATGACGCGACGCGCGCCGGAATTGTCGGCGACGTCGAGGTTGGTCTGCATCTGGATCATGACTCGATCCTCGTTTCTTCTGCGCGCATCGCGCTCACTGAACCTTCGTTTTCTTTTCGCCCTGAACCACGGTCCAGCGCTTCAGCTTGGAGATCGGCTTGTGCTCTTGAATCCACACGACGTCGCCAATCGAGTATTCGTTGGTCTCGTCATGCGCGTGGTACTTCTTCGACCGACGGATGGTCTTCTTCATCGTCGGATGCGTGAAGCGCCGCTCGACGCGCACGACAACCGTCTTGTTCTGCTTGTCGCTGACGACGACGCCCTGGAGCGTTCGCTTCGGCATAAAAGACCCCTTACTTCTTCTTCGACTTCGCCGCCGCCTTCGGCTTGGCGGTCGATTTGGATTTCGTCTTGGCGCGCGTCTTCGCCTTCGGCTTGGCCTCGGCCCCACCTGTCGCGGCTTCCTTCGCCTGCGGCACATCGACGCCAGAACGCTTCTGCCCGGCGATGGTCTTCAGCCGCGCGATGTCGCGGCGGATGACGCGCACCCGCGAAGTATTCTCGAGCTGGCCCGTGGCGCGCTGGAAGCGCAGATTGAACTGCTCTTTCTTCAGCTTGAGGACTTCGTCCTCGATCTGATCCAGCGTCATCGCACGCACGTCGAAAGCTTTCATCGTCATTACTCCGCGATGCGCTCGATGAAGCGCGTCTTCACCGGCAGCTTGGCCGCAGCGAGCGCCAACGCCTCGCGCGCCGCCTGCAGCGGGATGCCGTCGACTTCGAATAGGATGCGGCCGGGCTTCACGCGCACGACCCAGAGCTCCGGCGTGCCTTTGCCCTTGCCCATGCGCACTTCGATCGGCTTCTTCGACACCGGCACGTCGGGGAATACGCGGATCCAGACGCGGCCGGCGCGCTTCATGTGACGGGTGAGCGCGCGGCGCGCGGCCTCGATCTGGCGCGCGGTGACGCGATCCGGCTCGATCGCCTTGAGCCCGTATTGGCCGAAGGCGAGCTGGTTGCCGCTGGTGGCGATGCCGTGGATACGGCCCTTGAACGCCTTGCGGAATTTGGTGCGGATCGGTTGCAGCATGACTTAGCTCTTGTTCTTTCCTCAGGCGGCCGTCGTTTCGCGGCGCGGCGGACGCCCCGCTTCGGCTTCCGAAAGCTTCTTGTCCTGCGCCATCGGATCGTGCTCGAGGATCTCGCCCTTGAAGATCCACACTTTGACGCCGCAGGTGCCGTAGGTGGTGAAAGCCGTGGCGACGCCGTAGTCGACATCGGCGCGCAGCGTGTGGAGCGGCACGCGGCCTTCGCGATACCACTCCATGCGCGCGATTTCGGCGCCGCCGAGACGGCCGGAGCAGTTGATGCGGATGCCCTCGGCGCCGAGCCGCATTGCCGACTGAACGGCGCGCTTCATGGCGCGGCGGAAGGCGACGCGGCGCTCGAGCTGCTGCGCGATCGATTCGGCGACCAGCTGCGCGTCGAGCTCCGGCTTGCGGATTTCCAGGATGTTGATGACCACGTCGCTGTCCGTCATCTTAGCGACGACCTTACGCAGCTTCTCGATGTCGGCGCCCTTCTTGCCGATCACCACGCCAGGCCGCGCCGAATAGATCGTCACGCGGCACTTCTTGTGCGGGCGCTCGATCACGATCTTCGCCACCGCTGCCTGCTTGAGCTGCTTCATCAGCTCTTCGCGGATCTTGATGTCCTCGTGCAGCAGCGTGCCGTACTCGGACTTGCCGGAGTACCACCGCGAATCCCAGGTGCGGTTGATGCCGACGCGCAGCCCGATCGGATTGACCTTTTGACCCATCGAACCCTCTCCTGCCTCAGGCTTCGGCCTCGACCTGACGCACGATGATGGTCAGGTTCGAGAACGGCTTGAAAATCGGCGCGACACGGCCGCGGCCGCGCGCCACATGACGCTTCATCACGATCGCCTTGCCGACATGCGCCTGCGCGACGACGAGCTCGTCGACGTCGAGATCATGATTGTTCTCGGCATTGGCGATCGCCGACTCCAGGCACTTGCGCACCTCTTTGGCGATGCGCTTGCGCGAAAACTCGAGATCAGCGAGCGCGCTCGCGACCTTCTTGCCGCGAATGAGTTGCGCGACGAGATTGAGCTTCTGCGGCGATACCCGCAGCATGCGGGCGACCGCCTTGGCCTCGTTGTCTGGGAGATCCCTCCCGCGTGCGCTCTTGCCCATGACTTAGTTCCTCTTAGCCAGCCGCCGGCGTTGCCGCCGCCGGGGCCGCGCCACCCGAAGCGGCAGGCGCGCTGGTGCGCTTGGCTTTGCGATCCGACGAGTGGCCGTAGAAGGTGCGGGTCGGCGCGAACTCGCCGAACTTGTGACCGACCATTTCTTCGGTCACCTGCACCGGGACATGCTTCTGACCGTTGTAGACGCCGAAATTGAGCCCGACGAATTGCGGCAGGATCGTCGAACGACGGCTCCAGATCTTGATCATCTCGTGGCGGCCGGACGCGCGTACGGCATCCGCTTTCCTCAGCAGATAACCGTCGACGAACGGGCCTTTCCAAACCGAACGAGTCATATGCGTGCCTCGCCTTACTTTTTCTTCCGCGCGTGGCGGCTGGAGATGATGAATTTGTTGGTCGACTTGTTGTTGCGGGTCTTCTTGCCCTTGGTCGGGAAGCCCCACGGGGTGACCGGATGCCGGCCACCCGAAGTGCGGCCTTCGCCGCCGCCGTGCGGATGGTCGATCGGGTTCATGGCGACGCCGCGGTTGTGCGGACGCTTGCCCATCCAGCGCTTGCGACCGGCCTTGCCGATCGAGATGTTCATGTTGTCCGGGTTCGACACCGCGCCGATGGTCGCCATGCAGCGGCCATGCACCAGGCGCTGCTCGCCGGAATTGAGCCGCAGAATGACGTACTCGCCGTCGCGGCCGACGATCTGCGCGTAGCTGCCGGCCGAGCGCGCGATCTGCCCGCCCTTGCCGATCTTGATCTCGATATTGTGCACGATGGTGCCGACCGGGACGTTGGCGATCGGCATCGCATTGCCGGGCTTCACGTCGGCATGCTCGGAGGCAACGACACTGTCGCCGGCCGCGAGCCGCTGCGGCGCCAGAATGTAGGCGAGCTCGCCGTCCTGGTACTTGATCAGCGCGATAAAGCCGGTGCGGTTCGGATCGTATTCGATGCGCTCGACCGTCGCCGTCACGTCACGCTTGCTGCGCTTGAAGTCGATCACACGATAGGCCTGCTTGTGGCCGCCGCCGCGGAAGCGCGAGGTGATGCGGCCGTTGTTGTTGCGGCCGCCCGTCGCGTTCTGGCCTTCCGTCAGCGCCTTGACCGGCTTGCCCTTGTAGAGCGTGGAACGATCGACGAGCACCAGCTGGCGCTGGCTCGGCGTGGTCGGGTTGAAGGTCTTCAATGCCATGGTCGCAGATCCTTACAGGCCCGTGGTCACGTCGATGCGGTGACCCTCTTCGAGGGTCACGATCGCGCGCTTGGTGTCGGACAATTCGCCAGGACGGCCGCGGAAGGCCTTAACCTTGCCGCCGCGGATCAGCGTGTTGACCGCCTTCACCTTCACGTCGAACAGCTTCTCGATTGCTTCCTTGATCTGCGGCTTGGTCGCAGTCCGGGCGACCTTGAACACGACTTGGTTGCGCTCGGAGGCCATCGTCGCTTTTTCGGTGATCACCGGAGCGATGATGACGTCATAGTGGCGGGGATCGGTGGTGCTCATTTGAATCGCGCCTCCAATGCATCGAGCGCGGCCTTGGTGAGCACGAGCGTCTTGCGCCGCAGGATGTCATAGACGTTGATGCCCTGGACCGGCAGCACGTCGATGTTCGGGATGTTGCGCGCCGCGTTGCGGAAATTGGCCTCGACCTCGGCGCCGTCGATGATCAGCGCATTGCTCAATCCGAGCTTGTCGAAGCTCGCGGCGAGCGTCTTGGTCTTGGTGTCCTTCACGGTCGCCTTGTCGAGGACGACGATCCCGCCGTCCTTGGCCTTGGCCGAGAGCGCGTGGCGCAGAGCGAGCGCGCGTACCTTCTTCGGAAGGTCGATGGCGTGGCTGCGCACATGCGGGCCGAACATCTTGGCGCCGCCGCGGAACTGGCTGACTCGCGCCGAGCCGTGACGAGCACCGCCGGTGCCCTTCTGCCGGTACATCTTCTTACCGGTGCGCCAGATCTCGTCCTTTTCAGTGGCCTTGTGCGTGCCGCGCTGGCGCTTGGCGAGCTGCCAGATGACGCAGCGCTGGATCAGATCAGTGCGCGGCTCGAGACCGAAGATGGCATCGGACAGGTTCACCGAACCCGCCGCTTTGCCCTCGATCGTGGTGATCTTGAGTTCCATTATGCGCCCTCCTTCGCGGGAGCTTCGGGCGCGGCCGCCTCAGTCGTCTCGGCGACGCGGAACTTGCCGGGCTTCGGTGCCTCTTTCGGCAGCTTCTTCTTCACGGCATCGCGCACCATGATCCAACCGCCCTTGGCGCCGGGAACGGCGCCTTCGACGAGGATCAGGCCGCGCGGGACGTCCGTCTGCACCACCTTGAGATTGAGCGTGGTGACGCGGTCGACACCCATGTGGCCGGGCATCTTCTTGTTCTTGAAGGTCTTGCCGGGATCTTGACGGCCGCCGGTCGAACCGATCGAGCGATGCGAGATCGACACACCGTGCGTGGCGCGCAAGCCGCCGAAATTCCAGCGCTTCATGCCGCCGGCAAAGCCCTTGCCGATCGAGGTGCCGGTGACGTCGACGAACTGGCCGACGACGAAATGATCGGCGGTGATCTCGGCACCGACCGGGATGAGCGCATCCTCGGTGACACGGAATTCCGCGACCTTGCGTTTGGGCTCGACCTTGGCGACGGCGAAGCTGCCGCGATCCGCCTTGCTCATATTGTTGGCACGACGGGCGCCGGAGCCGAGCTGCAGCGCAACGTAGCCGTTCTTGTCCGTGGTCCGATGACCGATCACCTGGCACTGCGCGAGACGCAGCACCGTCACCGGCACATGCTCGCCGGCATCGGTGAAGATGCGGGTCATTCCGACCTTCTGTGCGATCACTCCGGAGCGCATGGTTCGTGTGTCCTTCGTAACTTTCGGCTCAGAGCTTGATCTCGACGTCGACACCGGCGGCGAGGTCGAGCTTCATCAGCGCGTCCACCGTCTGCGGCGTCGGATCGACGATGTCGAGCAGGCGCTTATGCGTGCGCATCTCGAACTGTTCGCGGCTCTTCTTGTCGACATGCGGCGAGCGGTTCACCGTGAACTTCTCGATGTGCGTCGGCAGCGGGATCGGACCACGCACCTGCGCGCCCGTGCGCTTGGCGGTGTTCACGATCTCACGCGTCGACGCATCGAGGATGCGGTGGTCGAACGCCTTGAGCCGGATCCGGATGTTCTGGCCGTTCATGGATTAATGCTCCAACGCCAAGGGGCGCAACGATGCGCGCCCCTTTGCTTGTCCCTTTACTCGATGATCGAAGCCACGACGCCGGCACCGACGGTGCGGCCGCCTTCACGGATGGCGAAGCGCAGCTTCTCCTCCATGGCGATCGGCACGATCAGGTGCACTTCCATGGCGATGTTGTCGCCAGGCATCACCATCTCCGTGCCCGCCGGCAGGTGCACC
>Ga0070741_10001523_pt1 | contig 69899 bp, 71 predicted proteins | sample Coa_R1_4_FD_66440 | JGI IMG/M metagenome (GOLD analysis project Ga0070741, IMG submission 66440) | Surface soil microbial communities from Centralia Pennsylvania, which are recovering from an underground coalmine fire - Coalmine... | ecosystem: Environmental > Terrestrial > Soil > Unclassified ... | reverse complement strand
GATCGTGCGCACGATCTGAAGGGCCCGTTTGACGCTCCCTTAGCCCTCGGGGGAGAGGGAGGCGTGCAGCGCGACGCCGGAGAGGTACTTCACCTGCCAGACGCCACCCTCCGGGTGGTCCACGGGGAGGAGGCAGGGCGCCAGGCAGGTCCCCCAGAGCGAGCCGTCAGGCTGGAGGAGCTGGGCGGCCGGCAGCGCCCCTGGGGGGAGGGCAGCCCCTTCGACGTCCGCGCGGAAGACCATCCCCGGGAGGTGGGGCGGGACGTAGACCTGGTCCGTGGCCCGCTCGCCCCAGCTTGTCGTCCGCCCGTAGAGGGGGTCCGCGAGGTCGTCCGCTCCTCCGACCCACGCGACGTGGAGCGGCGTCGTGCTTAGGCCGACGACGTGCCAGAGGCCCGGCTCCGGGGAGACGATGGTGGTCTCGCACGGGACCTTCTTGCAGACCATGACCGCGTTGCCCGTGGGGGGCATCACCTGGGCCTCCCAGACATCGGAGCCGTTGTCCGCGCCCTGGCCCGTCTGGGGGGTCGCGCCGATCTGGAGAAGGAGGTCGGAGCTTCCCGGCGCGACGCGCCACATCTGGACCCCCTCCTGGTCGAGGGCCCCTCCCGAATAGGAGGACCAGAATCCGAGGTCCGGCGCCCGCGCCGCGGCCGGCTCCGAAGGGGGGAGGTCGGGAGCGGCCACGTCCCCCGGCGGCGCCGAGGCTGGGGCGACGAGGATGGACCCCGCGACGGCGCCCAGGAGAAGGGCGACCGCGGCCCAGGTGGGCGCGCCTCCTTGCACGCGGGGGAGGACGCGCCGCGGCTCATCACGGTTTCGCCGATCAGGCGCTCTTCTCCAGCTCCCGCATCATCTCGTCGATGACCTGGAAGCCCTTGCGCCAGAAGTCCTTGGAGCGGATGTCGACGCCCAGCTTGGCGAGGAGCCGCTCGGGCGCGTCGCTGCCGCCGGCCGCGAGGAGCGCCTCGTACTTGGGGACGAAGGCGGCGCCCTGCTCGCGGTACATGCCGTAGAGCGCGAGGCTGAGCAGCATGCCGAAGCTGTAGCTGTAGCAGTAGAAGGGGCTCGCGTAGATGTGCGGGATGTACTGCCACTCGCGCTGGAAGTCGTCGGGCACCTGCACGGGGCCGAACTGCTCGCGCAATTGCTCCAGGTAGACCTTGTTGAGGTCGCTGGTGGAGGCGCCCTCCTGCACGAGGCGGTGCGCCTCGACCTCGAAGACGACGAAGTACGCCTGGCGCATGACGGTGGCGTAGATCTCGCCCATCTTCTCCGAGAGGATCGCGACGCGGTCCTCGGGCGAGGCCTCGCGCATGAGCGTGTCGTGGAGCAGCATCTCGGCGAACACGCTGGCCGTCTCCGCCATGGGGAGCGTCGAGTGCGCGACCAGCGGGAAGCGGTCCCGCGCGAGCACGCTGTGGACCGCGTGGCCCATCTCGTGCGCGAGCGTCTTGAGGCTCTGCGCGTCCCCCGTGTGGTTGAGGAACACGTAGGGCGTCATGGTGCTGGTGACCGTGGCGCAGTACGCGCCGCCGCGCTTGCCCTCCGCCGGGTAGACGTGGACGTGGTCCTCGTCGAAGACCTGCTTGGCCGCCTTCTGGATCTTGGGAGAGAACGAGCCGAAGACCTTGAGCACCTTCTCCTTGGCCGCCTCGTAGGGCACGTCCAGCTTGTCCTTGGTGAGGGGCGCGTAGATGTGATATCGCGAGGGCGCGAGGCCGAGGCGCTTGGCCTTCCAGAGGAAGTAGCGCTGGAAGATGGCCGTGTTCTCGCGGCAGACCGCCAGCAGCGCGTCCACGGCCTCGTCGGGCACGTCGTTCCCCTTGTTGCGCACGTTGATCGCGCTGGGGTAGCCGCGCAGCTTGAGGTTCTCGTTGTGCCAGTCGGTCGCGACGGTCTGGTAGAGGAAGCTGAGCACGTTCTCGTTCTGCGAGTAGACGCGCCAGAGCTCCTTGTACGCCGCCTCGCGCACCTTGGGGTCCGGGTCGTAGACGTTCTTCGTCAGCTCGGACTGCGTCACGTCCTTGCCGGTCTTCGGGTCCTTGAACTTGAAGGCGGAGGTGATGATCTCGCGGACGCGGTCGTTGGCGCTCTCGCCGGTCACGTCCTTGAGGGCGATGATCTTCTCCTCGCTCTCGGAGAGCGTGTGGGGCCGGAAGACGCGCACGCGGTCCAGGTAGTACCTCTTCTCGGGGTCCTTGGGCGTGAGCTTCGCCGCGCGCTCGTCGGAGAGCGACTTCCACCAGAGGTCGAAGAAGCGCGTGCGGTTCCCGATCTCGGTGGTGAGGTTCTCCATCTTGGACATGAAGGCCTGCACCTCCTCGTCGCGCGTGTCGGCGCTGAACATGAGGTGCCCGTAGTTGCCCACGCGGCTGGCCAGGTCGCCAAGCTCCACGTCCAGGGCGAGGACCTTCTCCAGGTCCGCGGGCGTCTGGATGGAGTCCAGCCTGCCGCGCCACGACTCCATCTCCTTCGTGAGCGCCTCCATGCGGTCCAGGACGCGCTGCACCTCGGGCCCCTTCATCGAGGGAAGCACGGGCGTCAGGTCCCAGACGATCGGTTTCGGCTTCGCCGGCGCGGTCGCGGTCACGGGCGGGGCATGGGGCGCCCTGGCGTATGAGGGATGCTGCTCGCGGCCGGCCGGGCAGGCGGGCTTCGAGGCGACGAAGGCGCGCCCGCGCCGGACCCGTGACGGGGCCTCGATCGATCCCGGACACCCTTCGAAGTCCGTGTCGCAAACGTTAAGGGCGCTTCCCGGCGTGATCGCGCGATGATCACTCGCCTGGTCTGCCCCCGGTGCGACGCGGGGCTGGTTCCCTCGTGGAGCGGCTTGCGATGCCCGAGGATGAGCGCGTGCGGACGCGGAGGCCTCGTCGAGGCGGGCGGGGCCGTCGTCGCCTTCGCCCCTCTTGAGGTCGTGCCCACCGGCGTCGAGGCGTGAGCCCCCCGGCGTCTGTCCGACCGTGCTAGCGTCCCGTCGGATGGGCGACACACCGTTTCGCTGCGCCCGCAAAAGGGTTAAAATGTCCCGATTCCTCGCTGGCCCCGTCATGGTGGAGGCTCGAAGGTCCGTCTGCCCCGACTGCGGCGCCCCCCTGGTGCCGACGATCCGCGGCCTGGCCTGCCCCCGGCTGGGCTCCTGCGGACGGGGCGGAACGGAGGAGAGGCGCGCGGGCGCCGGTCGCGCGTGAGCGTTCGATCGACAGGTTGACAAAGGCGCCCCCGTTGGGTGACCCCCATCCGGTGAGGCCTTGTCCACCCAGTTCGTCGTCTTCCTTGAGAACCGTCCCGGCGCCTTGGCCGAGCTTTGCGAGGTCCTCGCCGCTGCCGGCGTGAACGTGGAGGCCATCCTCCTCGAAGGCTCGGTGGATTTCGGCAACGTGCGCCTCCACCTCAGCAGCCCCCGCAAGGCCGAGAAGGCCCTCAAGGACGCGGGCTATCAATACCGCGCGGGCGAGGCCATCACGGTGCAGATCCCCAACGAGCCGGGCCAGCTGGCGGAGATCGCCCGCAAGCTCGCCAAGGCGAAGGTCAACATCGACTCCCTCTTCGGCACGACCGCCCCCGAGGCGGAGCAGGCCGAGTTCGTGCTCCTGGTCAACGACCCCGCCAAGGCGAAGAAGGCGCTGGGGCTCGACGGGAAGTAGCCTCAGAAGAGCGCGCGCTGCGTCGTCTCCAGCAGCCGCCGGTGCGCGGTCCCCAGCGCGACCTCCTCGGGCCGCCGCCACGAGCCGCCGCTGCCGGCGGCCTCCACGGCGTACCCTTCCATGCGCCAGCGGCGGTGCGTGAAGGCGTGCTCGCCGCGGCGCTCGGGGCGCTCCGCCACGCGGGTGCGTCCGCCCGTGAGCGCCTCGACGTGCGCCCGCAGCAGGGCCCGCGCGTCGCCGCCCGGGGGCACCTCCACCCAGGGCAGGCCCCACGTGCCCGCCAGCAGGCCCTCCTCGCGCTTCTCCAGGAGCAGGAGGCCGTCGCGCCTCGCCAGCGCCACCGCGACGCGCATCTCCCGGGGCGCCGCCTTGGCGGACTTCACGGGGTAACGCGACGGGTCGGCGCGCCCGCGGCACCCCGCCGCCAGCGGGCACGCGTCGCAGCGCGGCGAGCGGGGCGTGCACACCGTGGCGCCAAGCTCCATCAAGGCCTCGTTGAAGGCGCCCGCCTCGTGGGGAGGCTGGTGGCGCGCGACCCACGCCTCGGCCTTGCGCCGCGTCGCGGGGAGGGCGATATCATCGTCCCACGCCTCCAGGCGCGAGGCGACGCGCAGGACGTTGCCGTCCACGGCGGGCGCGGCGACGCCGAAGGCCAGGCTCGCGACCGCGCCCGCGGTGTAGGGCCCCATGCCGGGGAGCGCGAGGAGGTCGGCAAGCTCCCCCGGCACGCGCCCCCCGTGGCGCTCGACGACGGCGTGCGCGCCCGCCTGGAGGAGCCTCGCGCGCCGGTAGTAGCCCAGCCCCTCCCACACCTTCATGAGGCGGTCCTCCTCCGCCTCCGCGAGGGATCTGATATCAGGGAACGCTTCGAGGAAGGGCTCGTAGTAGCGCAGGACCGTCTCGACGCGCGTCTGCTGGAGCATGGCCTCGCTGACCCACACCCGGTAGGGATCGCGCGGCTCGCGGCGCCAGGGCAGGTCGCGCTTGTGCTCGCGGAACCACGAGAGGAGCGCCTCCGCGTTCACGCGGCCCTCCGCCTCCCCAGCCACGCGCCGAGGCCCCCCGCGAGGAGCGCGAAGAGGACGAGCCCCGCCAGGGCGGGCGCGATCTCGGCGAGGTCGTTCCCGCGCAGCATCGCGCCGCGCAGCGCGTCGGTGGCGGCCGTGACGGGGAGGAGGGAGGCGACGGCGCGCGCGGGCGCGGGCATGAACGCGACGGGGAAGAAGAGGCCGCCCAGCATCAGCATGGGCAGGAGGATCAGCACGGCGAGGAGCGCGGCGCCCGCGGTCGCGCGGGAGAGCCCCGCGGCGAGGAGGCCCAGCCCCGCGGCGGCCAGCGACGCGGCAAGGAGCACCACCAGCGTGAGCCCGGGGTCGGCGACGTTGGCGGAGAGGAGCGCGAGCCCCAGCGCGAGGGCGACGGCGGCGGGGACGAGGGCCGCGAGGAGCGCGACGAGCGCCTTCGAGGCCAGCGACCACGCGCGCGCGGCCGGAGCCGCGGCGAGGCGGCGCGCGGCGCCGGTCTCGCGCTCGCGGGCGGCCAGCAGCGCGGCGGCCAGGGCGCCCGTCCAGAAGACGCCCAGCACGATGGCGCCGGGGAGCGCGATGGAGGTGACGCGCGTGTCCTTGGAGGCGAGGCCCGACTGCTCGACCTTGAGCGGCAGCGCGGTGGTGGTGAGATATCGTTCCGAGTTGCCCAGCACGCCGCCGGCGAAGTCCAGGAACGCGATCACGTCCTGCACGCGCTGCACGTCGGGGCTGTTGGGCGGGAGGTCGGCTTTCACCTCGTTGAGGCGCTCGCGCGCGGCCTGGATGCCCAGGATGTCCACCTGCGCGCCCAGGACGACCGTGCTGCCGCCGTTCACGGTGAGGTTCAGCAGCCCTTCGACGCCGCGGATCTTCTCGCCCACGACTCCTTTGATGAAGTCGTCCAGGACGCCCTGCACGGCGTTCTTGGCGACGCCCGCGCGCAGCGGGTCGGACTCATCGACGACGAGCTTCAGCGTCGCGTTGCTGCCCAGCGTCCCCAGGTTGTTGAGGAAGCGGCCGGGCACGATGAGGAGCGCGTCCACGTCGCCGTTGCGGAGAAGGGCAAGCCCCGCGGCGTCGCTGGCGGCCTTCTGGACGTGGGCGAACCCGGTCCCGGAGGCGAGGATGTCGGCGGCGGTGACGTTGCGGCCGTTGACCTCCAGCGCGTCGCCCGCGTCGTGGTCCACCAGCGCCAGGTCGAGGCGCTGCGGGGGCTGCTGGAAGGCGGCGCCGAGCACGGCGACCAGAAGGAGCGGATAGAGCATGAGCGCCGCGAGGAGGGCGCGGTTGCGCAGGAGCAGCCGGGCGTCCTTCCCCAGGTGCGCGAAGAAGCTCACGCGTCGGCCCCCAGCGCGCGGTAGCGGGCGTCCAGGCGCGGGGCCTCGGCAGCGGGCATGTCGGCGACGACGCGGCCGTTGACGAGGAAGAGCACGCGGTCCGCGACGCGCGCGGCCTCTTGGAGGTCGTGCGTGGAGAAGAGGACGGTCCGCTCGGCGCCGCGGTACGCGCGCAGGAGCTTGCCGAGGCGGTCTCGCGCGCCGGGGTCGAGCCCCGTGCCGGGCTCGTCGAGGAGGAGCACGCCCGGCTCGTGGACGAGGCTCGCGGCGACGGCCGCGCGCTGGCGCAGGCCCCCGGAGAGGTCGCCCGCGCGGGAGCCGCGCCGGTCGGAGAGCGCGAAGTCCGAGAGCAGCGCATCGACGCGCGCGCGCAGGCGCTTCCCGCGCACGCCGTGGAGCCGGCCGAAGAAGCGGAGGTTCTCCGCGACGCTCAGCTCGGGATACAGGCTCTCGCCCTGGGGGACGAAGCCCACGCGCTTGCCCAGGCCGCGCGCGCCGTCGGGCACGACCATGCCGGCCACGGTGGCGCTCCCCGAGGTGGGCGCCAGGACGCCGGCGAGGATCTGGAGCAGCGTGCTCTTGCCCGCGCCGTTGGGTCCCAGAAGAGCGACGGTCTGCCCCGGCGGGACCTCGAAGGAGGCGCCCGCGAGGGCATGATTCAGACCGTAGTCGCGCCGCAGGTCGCGCGCGGTGATCACGCGCGACGCAGCGGGGCGATGCCAGATAAGGGTAGACGATCGGTCCCTAGAAAGGGGCCCGGCTCACGCCAGGGGGACGCAGTACTGGCAGGGGTAGGGGATCTCGTACTGGCAGTGGTAGTAGTAGTCGTTGTACGACCACGAGGTGCCGTAGCAGAAGAGGCCCGGGCAGTGGGGGCCGCTGACGAGGCCGCTGGCGGGCGTGCAGGTGCCGACGGCCTCGGCGGAGGGCGCGGCGACGAGGAAGAGGCAGCTGGCGGTGAGCAGGCTGACGGCAAGGACGAGGGTTCGCAAGGGAGTACCCGCGCCGCGGACGCCTTGCCGCGATCAGAAGGTTCCCGCCGCGCAGCCGGGCGGCTGCGCGACAGGTTCGGGTCTCACGCGAGGGGGATCGGCATGCACTCGCAGATGGGGCCGGGCGGGATCTCCGTCTGGCAGCGCACGTAGTACTGGCCGTAGGACCAGGACGTGCCGATGCAGAGGAGCGCCGGGCAGTGGGGGCCGTCCGGGGCCACCGTGGGGTTGGTCAGGGACGTGCAGGTGCCCACGGCCTGCGCGGAGGGCGAGGCGACGAGGACGACGGTGCTCGCGAGGAGGAGCGACGCGACGAGGAGGACGGGGCGCATGGGATCGCCTCACTCCAGGGGGACGCACGCGCACGGGGGCGGGGGCGGCGGGACCTGGTACTGGCAGTTGTAATAGTAGTAGCCGTAGGACCACGACGTGCCCAGGCAGAAGAGGGCCGGGCAGTGGGGCCCGTCGGCGGGCGCCGAGCCGTTTTCCAGGGACGTGCAGGTGCCGACGGCCTGGGCCTCGGGCGCCGCCACGAGGGCGACGCCGGTGGCGGCCAGGAGCGAGAGGGCGAGGAGGACGGTTCGCAAGGGAGTGTCTCCGGGGCGTGCGAAGCCTTGCCGCGATGAGAAGTCTTGCCCGCGCGCAGCCTCGCGGATGCTCGTTTCCTGGTCAACGCTCCACGACACAACCCGAACCGACGAACCACCGAACCACAGTAGAAAACCGTGGTTCGGTGGTTCGTGGGTTCGGGTTGCATCGGGTAGCTTGAGCAGGAAGCAAACCTCAGACGCGCGCCAGCAGCTCGGCCACGCCCTGCTTCACCGTCGCGCCCTCGTAGAGAATCCGATGCACGACGCGCGTCAGGGGCAGTTCCAGATCTTCGTCCACGGCGTAGTCGTAGAACGCCTTGGTCGCGAAGACGCCTTCGGCGACCTGGCCGTGCATCTTCTCGCGGATCTGCTCCGCGGAGAGCCCCTTGCCGAGCTCGCGCCCGTAGAAGCGGTTGCGCGAGTGGTCGCTGGTCACGGTGGCGACGAGGTCGCCCACACCCGCGAGGCCGTAGACGGTGCGCTCGTCGGCGCCGAAGAGGCGCGCCAGCTCGATCATCTCGTCGATGCCCAGCGTGATGAGGCACGCGGCGCAGTTGTCGCCCCAGCCCAGGCCGTCGGCCATGCCGCCCGCCAGCGCGACGACGTTCTTGTACGCGCCGCAGACCTCCGCGCCCACGAGGTCGCGCCGCGGGTACGCCTTGAAGAAGGAGGTGTTGAACAGCTCCGCCCACTGCTTGGCCACGTCGATGTCGGGGTACGCCAGCACGGCCGCGGTGGGCTGGCCGACGCTCACCTCCTCGGCGTGGTTGGGGCCGGTGATGCACGCCACCGGGCGGCGCGTCTCCTCGTGGATGACCTCGCTCATGCGCTTGTGCGACTTCTGCTCCAGCCCCTTGGTGGCGCTCACGATGCGGGCGTCGGGCGCGAGGTGCCTGGCGTACGCGCGGGCGAACTCCCGCGTCGCCTTGCTGGGGACGGCGTGGACGACGCGCGTCTCGCCCGAGAGCGCCTCGGCCAGGTCGTGCGTGGCGCGCAGGGAAGGGGGGAAGGGGACGTTGCTGACGTAGTGCGGGTTGCGGCGCTCCTTGCGCATCGCCTCCACCAGCGCCTCGTCGCGCGCCCAGAGCGTCACGCGCTCGCCCTTGCTGGCCAGCAGGATCGCAAGGGTCGTGCCCCACGAGCCGGCGCCCAGCACGGCGGCCACGTCAGCCCTCCGTCTTGGTGTGGTACTCGGGGTTGCGCGTGTATTCCGGGACGTACTCCTGCCCCGAGAGGTCGCGGATGGCCACCATGATGCGGTCGGTGATCTCCCGCGTGACCTTGCGGTCGTCCTCGTGGCCGTAGAACTCGTCGAAGCGCATGGGCGCCCCGATGTGGATGGTCACCTTGTGGAGCTTGGGCACGTTCTTCCCCTTGGGGAGCACCTTGTCGGTGCCGATCATGCCCACGGGGACGACGGGCACGCGGGCCTTCAGCGCGAGGCGCGCCACACCCGTGCGCCCCTTGTGGAGCTTGCCGTCCGTGCTGCGCGTCCCCTCGGGGTAGATGCCGAAGAGCTTGCCCTCGCCCAGGATCTCCAGCGAGCGGGTGAACGCCTCGTTGTCGCCTTCGCCGCGCTTGAGCGGGATGACGCCCCACTGCTCGAAGAGCCAGCGCTGCACGGGCACGTCGAAGTGCTGCGCCTTGCTGATGAAGAAGATCTGCCGCGGGACGACCGCGGGCAGGAAGTAGTGGTCCGTGTAGGAGAGGTGGTTCGACGCGAGGATCGCGGGGCCCGCCGCCGGGACGTGGTGGAGCCCCGTGGCGTGGACGCGCCAGAGCCCCCGCAACAGGGGGCCGACGGTCACCTGCGACGCCTTGTAGAACCGTTCACCCATTGGCGAGGCAAGCCCCGAAGCGTCCCTTGAGCTTATCGGGAACCCGGGCCGCGGGCGCCTCGATAGGCTCAAGCCGGAGGCGCCCGTGGGACGCCCGTGCGCCACGTGAGCCTCGCCGAGGCGCAGGCCGCCATCCCGCGCCTGAAGCCGCTCCTCGCCGAGCTTCGCGACGCGTACCACGAATGGCGCTGGCGCCGCGAGGAGCTGGCCGAGCTTCAGGCCGTCCACGGCGACGCGCTGTTCACCCAGGAGCTTCCCGACAGCGCGGACGCGCGCCGGCTGCGCGACGAGGTCGCCGCGCTCACCGTGCGCATCGACGGCATCCTCGCCCGCGTCGACGAGCTTGGCGCCGAGGTCAAGGACCCGCTGCTGGGGCTCGTCGACTTCTACGCGCTGCGCGGCGAGGAGACGGTGCTCCTCTGCTACCGCGACGACGAGCCCGCCCTCGCCCACTGGCACACGCTCACGTCGGGCTTCGCGGGCCGGCGGCCCCTCTCGGAGTATTGAGGCTCAGCCCGTCCCCACGAACTCCGTCGCGGTGGCGTAGCGCATGCCGCTGGAGGCGACCGCCTCCACCTCGATGCCCACGTCGGGAGGGTCCGTGGTGGGGTCGGGCCCGGAGTAGTCGAGGGTCCCCACGCGCGCCCCCGTGGCGGAGGTGTCCAGCGACGTCGCGGCCCTGCTGGCGCCCGGCGTCCCGTTCACGTAGGCGAACGCCTCCACGTCCACGACGGGCGTGGACGACCGGACGCTGACGCGGAGGGAGCCGGAGTCGTGGAAGCGCACGCCCGTCACCGAGGGCGCCTCGGAGATGGGCGGGGCCTGCGACGCCCCCGCCTGCGAAGGGCCGGGCAGCGACAGGAAGGCCACCTGGTCGACGCCCTTGTCGTCCATGGAGAGGAACTCGAACCGAGTGCCCGTCTCGTCCATGGTCCCGTGGTCGAGCCCGCCCGAGAAGAGGGGCGCCTTCATCCGCGACGACGCGAAGGCGGCGCCCACCTCCGAGCCCGCGCCCGTGTCGGTGCGGTAGAGCATCCCCGAGGACCCCAGGAGCGCGAGCCGGCCGTCGGCGGAGAGGCTGAGGCGATCCCCGGTGGGCATGAGCTCGCTGCCCGTGAGCGGCAGCGGGTGGGCGCTCTCCGCGAGCGTCTTGCCCTGCGTCCCGTCCCACGGGACGACGTCCACCTCGTGCTGGCCCGAGGAGAAGCTGGCGACGTGGTACGCGACCGTCGAGCCGTCCCCGCTGATCGCGACGTGGTAGACGAAGTCGACGCGCCCCAGGTAGTCGTGCACGCCGGGCTCGCCCACCGTGGCGCCGAAGAGCCCCTGCCCCGCGCCGCCGCTCTGCGGCCGGTCCGGCGCCTCGAAGACGACGCGCGAGCCGTCCTTCGAGACGTCGAGGCCCTCCCCGTCCCCCTGGAAGAAGGGCGCCTGGTCGACGCCCTCGGCGGCCGCGAGGGTGGCGGGGCTGACCACCTGCACGGGGTCGCCGCCGGCCGTGGGCACCATCCAGATGCCGCGCTCCATGGGCTTCGCGGGCGTGACGTCGTTGCGGCTCGTGTCGCGCCCGATCCGGACGAACACGCTGGACCCGTCGCCGGAGAGGCGCAGGTCGTTGAGGTCGCCGCTGGCCAGGCTCAGGATCGTCTTCCCGCCCCCGCCGCTCGTGGGGGCGACGCGCAGCTGCATCGTGTCGCTGATGGCCACCAGCCGGCCGTCCGCGCTCACGTCGATCATGGAGGTGCACGCGCACGCGGTCGCGTAGCTGTCGATCTCGCCCACCCACCCGGCGTCGGGGCGCACGACGTAGACGTGGTCCATGGGCTGCGCCCCCGCCTGGGGCGGCTGCGAGAACGCGATCAGGTTCCCCTCCGCGCTGAGGACGGGCGCCTCTTTTTGATATCGGTGGTTCGGGCTCGCCGCCAGCGTGGTGAGGTCGCGGGCGAACCGGGCGGCGCCGGGGACCTCGGAGCCTTCGATGGAGCCTTCCTGGGGAGCGGGGGTCGTCGAGGCGGCCGTGGGGGTCGCGCTGGGCGTCTCCAGCCCGGGGGAGGGGGACGCGCCGGTGGGGGCCGGCGGGCTCGATTGCTGCGGGGCGGCGCACCCCGCGAGGAGGAGCAGGCCCAGGACGAGGAGCGCCCGCGTGACGGCCGCCATGGTTCTCACGCCACGCAGGGCCTTGGCCCCGCCGAAGAGGGTTCTCGAACACGCCCAGGCTTCGGGGCGGGCCGGGCCGGGCGCGCGCCAGGGAGGCGGCCTTCCGTCCTTGCGCGGCGCGCGATCGACCACGCGGCCACAACGCGCTCAAGCGACGGCCCGCGCAGGAGGAGCATGCAACGCTTCCTCGCCGTCCACAGCATCCCCGCGGGAACGTCCGAGGCCGACTTCCGCGCGACGCTGGAGCGCGTCGCGGAGGCGGCCGACCGCGTGGGCGTGGACGTCATGGAGACGCTCTTCAACATCCAGGAGGGGCGCGCGTGGAGCGTCTTCGAGGCGGCCAACGAGGAGGAGGTCCGCGAGGTCGCCGACCTGGCCGGCCTGCCCGCCCCCGAAGTCCACCGCGCGGAGATCGTCTACACCGAGCTTCTCAGCGAGCCGAGGAGAGCGCGCTGATCCTGGCGAGGAACGGCTCCGGCGCGTCCTCCTGCCAGAAGTGGCCCGCCTCGGGCGCCACGTGCTCCACGCTGGCCACCGCGAGGCCGCTCGCCCTCCAACGCTCGGCGAGGCGCGGCGGCATCACGGGATCGCGATCCGCCCACAGGACGTGGACCGGCGCGTGGGCGAGCAGGGGGAAGCCCGCCTCGATGGCGCGCAGCGTGGCCGCCTCGGGGTGCTCGGGCCCGTCGGGGACCATCTGCACGAAGCGCCCCGCCGCGACGCGGCCGCCCTTCTCCTTCATGGGCCACGCATAGGCGCGCCGCGCGAGGGGGGAGAGGGGCCTGCGCGCGCCGAAGCGCATGGCGCTCGCGCGCACGAGGTCCAGCGCCACGCCCAATCGATAGCCCGCGGGCGAGGCGAAGGCGCGGTGCCACGCGGAGAAGGCGCGCCTGCGCCGCGGAGCGAAGGCCACCGTGTTGCAGACGAGGATGCGCTCCACGCGCGTGGGCTCGCGCGTCGCCCACCCCATGCCGATGGGCCCGCCCCAGTCGTGGAGCACGAGCGTCGCGCGCCTCACCCCGAGGGCGTCCAGCGCGACGCGCAGGTTCTCCACGTGGCGCTCCAGCGTGTAGTACCCCGGGTCCTCGGGCTTCTCCGAGAGGCCGAAGCCGGCGTGGTCGGGCGCCACGACGCGGTGGCCCGCCTCCACGAGAGGCCCGATGAGCCGGCGCCAGAGGAAACTCCACGCGGGGTTGCCGTGGAGCAGCACGAGCGCGCGCTCGCCGGGCGGGCCCGCGTCCACCACGGAGAGCGCGACGCCCTCCGCCTCGACGCGCCGGCGCGGCCAGGGCATCTCGCGGGCGATCTCCGCGGGAAGCTCCCTCACAGCGGTTCCCCGCAGTGGGGGCAGCGCGAGGGGTCGCGGCGGCCGCGGGCGAACTCCTCGGCGAAGCCGCTGGAGAGGATGCCGGCGGGGAGCGCGATGAGGGCGATGCCCAGGAGCGCCACGAAGCCCGCCACGGCGCGGCCCCCCGGCGTCACGGGCGTCACGTCGCCGTAGCCCACCGTCGTGAGCGTGACGATGCCCCAGTACATGGCGGCGGGGACGCTGGCGAACTTGTCGGGCTGCGCGCCGTTCTCCAGCACGTACTCCACCGTGCTGGCGGCGACGAGGGCGATGCCGATGGCCGCGAGCGTGAGGCCAAGCTCCTGCCGGCGCGAGCGCACGACGCGCGCGAGGGTGCGCATGCTGGGGGCGAAGCGGAAGACCTTGAAGAGCCTCAGCAGCATGATGAGCGAGAGCGCCTCCGCGGGGCCCGTGAAGCCCAGGAGGAAGCGCACCGCCAGGGGCGAGATGGCCGCGAGGTCCAGCAGCATGATGGGACGCAGCGCGAAGCGGAGGCGGCCCGCGAAGGGCCTCGCGTAGCGCGGGTTCTCGGTGCAGACCCAGAGGCGGGCCCAGTACTCGGCGACGAAGAGGAACAGCGTCGCGCTGTAGAGCGCCAGCGCCAGGGTCCCGAAGAGGGGGTCCAGCGAGGCGGAGGGCACGGTGAGCACCGCGACGGCGGCGACGTTGAGGAGGATGAGGGCCAGGAGGGCCCGCTCGACGCGCTTCTGCTCGGGGCCCTCCTCGGAGGACTCCAGGATCGCGTAGAGGCGCCGCTTCAGCGGGTGGCGCTCGATGCGCTCCAGGGCGCCTTCGGCCATCGTCCGCGGGACGCGCGCGCCGGGCGCTTGTCTCTTCCGGAAGCGCGCGGGGAAAGCCCGGGGAGCCTGCCTCGCCCCGGCCGTTTCGTCCTCGGATTCTGGCGGAGATTCGGCGATTCGGAGATTCAGGGCTTCCCCGCCGGAGGCGAGGGCTACGCGACCGGCCAAGGGCCGTGAGCTCACGCCACGTGGTCCGCCACGTCGGCGACCTCGCGGTCGCAGTAGCCGCAGCGCAGCTTCACGGGGTCGCGCGCGACGACGAGGAACTGGGTGCGCACGGGCTCGTGGTTGGTGACGCAGTTGGGGTTCGGGCACTTCACGAGGCCGCTCACCTTCTCGGGGAGCTGGACGTGCTCCTTGCGGGACACCTCGTACTCGCGCACGATGTTGATGGTGGCGTTGGGCGCGATGAGCGCGATCTTGTTGACCTCGTTGGCGTCCAGCTCGCGGTCCTCGATCTTGAGGATGTCCTTGCGGCCGCGGCTGCTGGGCACGTTCATGGCGGCGGTGATGGTGCTGGTGCTGCCCGGGCGCGGCAGGCCCAGGATGCGCATGACCGCGACGGCACGGCCCGCGGTGATGTGGTCGATGACGGTGCCGTTGCGGATGGGCTGGACCTTCAGCTCCTGCATTCAGGCGACCCCCTTGAGGCCGAGGATCTCCGCCAGGAGCGCCATCCTCACGGGCACGCCGTAGGCGGCCTGCTCGAAGTACTTCGCCGCGGGCGTGTCGTCCACGGCGGGGTCGATCTCGCCCACGCGCGGGAGCGGGTGCAGGACGACGATGCCCTTCTTGCCCTCGGCGAGCAGGGACGGGGTGACGCGGAACACGCCGGCCACCTTCCGGTACTCGTCCAGGTCCGGGAAGCGCTCCTTCTGGATGCGCGTCATGTAGAGCACGTCCGTCTCGCCCACGACCTCCTCCAGCGTGGAGGCCAGGCGGTAGCGCGCGCCCATGGCGTCCAGGTGCTGGCGCATGTCGGCGGGGACCTGGAGGCTCTCGGGCGCGACGAAGACCATCTCCGCGCCGTACATGGCGAGGGCCTGCGCGAGGCTGTGCACGGTGCGGCCGTACTTGAGGTCGCCCGCGATGGTCACCGTGTTGGGCCGGATCTCGCCCTTGGCCTTGCGGATGGTGAAAAGGTCGGTCAGCGTCTGCGTGGGGTGCTGGCCCGCGCCGTCGCCCGCGTTGATGACGGGCACGCGGCTGTAGCGCGACGCCAGGCGCGCGGCGCCCTCGCGGGGGTGGCGCAGCACGACCACGTCGCCGTAGCTGCTCACCATGCGGATGGTGTCCGCCAGCGTCTCGCCCTTGGTCGCGCTGGTGCTGCCGGGCTCCGCGACGCTGATGACGTTCCCGCCCAGGCGGTGCATCGCGCTTTCGAAGGAGAGGCGCGTGCGCGTGGAGGGCTCGAAGAAGAGCGTCGCGAGGATCTTCCCCTTCGCGGCCTCCAGGGTGCGCTCGCCGCGCGCGGCGGGAAGCAGGCGCTCCGCCGCGTCGAGGACGCGGTCCACGTCGGCGACGGTCATGTCCGCGATGTGGCAGACGTGGCGGCCCTGGAAGCTCATGGGGCGGCGAACCCGCGGGCGGGATAAAGGCTTTGCCAGGCGGCCTGCGCGTCCGGTCCTCACCGGGGCTGCTCCAGGCCGCAGGCAACCCGGATTCTCCTGCCGGTCGGTGCCTGCTGCCGCCCCCTCGTCACGTCTTGACGCGACGACGCCACGGCGCCACGACGCGACGATTTCCCAAGCGTCGCGTCGTGGCGCCGTGGCGTCGTCGCGTTCAGTGGTGACGAAAGAGGCAACCTCCACAAGGGGAGGAAGCAAGAAAGAAAAGAGGAGCCGAGACGCGGAACCTCAGAGCGCGCAGGGGTACGCGTCGCCCAGGACGCGCAGCTGGCACATGGGGCCGGCGAAGCCGTCGCCCGCGCGCAGGTAGAGGACCCCGTCGCACGAGACGGTGGTGAACCAGTTGTCGACGCCGGTGGTCTGGCTCGCGGCGCAGGGGCCCGCGTCCACGCCCTTGCGGGGGTCGATGGCGGAGGCGACGGGAGCCAGCACAAGGAGGACGAGCAGCGTGGGGATGGCGCGCATCGGCGGCCGAAGGCGGGCTGCCCGCTTCGCTCTTGCCCTCAAGCGCCGGGGAGCCTACGCGGATCGGTCAAGGCCGCTCGCGGAGCTCCACGCGGTTGCCCCACGGGTCGTGGGCGTAGAAGCCGCGCGTGCCCACCTCGTGGGGCGCGTCGTAGTGGCGGAAGCGCGCCTTGTCCAGCGCCTGGCGCATGGCCTCGGCCTTGTCGACGCGGAAGCGCGCCACCACCACGGGGTTGAGCGGCGCGCGGAACCCCTCCTGCGGGAGCACCTTGAACGCGCCTTCGGGCGTGGAGAACCACACCCCCTTCTCCCCGGGCGGCTTCATGGTCTCGCGCAGGCCCAGGAGTTGGCCGTAGAAGCGGCGCGCCTCGACCTCGCCTCCCGGCGCCATGTGGACGACGTCGCCCATCTCCTTGGCGAGCACCTTGGGCATGGGCCGCGCATGGCGGCGGCCTCGCTTGACCCCTCCTGTCTCAAAAGCCTGAAAGCGCGCCAGCGCGTGGGCGCGGGCATGGGTCTTCTCGCGGCGCTGGGCGACCTGAGCCTCCAGGTCATGGCGAGCCTCGGCTACGCGGGCCTCTTCCTGCTCATGACCGCGGAGAGCATGGTGCTCCCCGTGCCCAGCGAGGCGGTGCTCCCCTTCGCGGGGTTCCTCGCCAGCGACGGCCGCATGAGCCTCGCCCTCGCCTTCCTCGTCTCGCTGGCGGGCACGCTGGCGGGCTCGCTCCTCTCCTACGCCATGGGCGCCTACGGCGTGCGCCCGCTCCTGGAGCGCTGGGGCAAGTACGTGCTCGTCACGCCCCACCACCTGGAGACGACGCACCGCTTCTTCGAGCGCCGCGGCGGCTCGCTCACCATCTTCCTCGCGCGCTTCGTCCCCGTCGTGCGCCACCTCATCAGCATCCCCGCGGGCAGCGCGCGCATGCCCCTCGCGCGCTTCGCGCTGGCCACCGCGCTGGGCGGCGGCCTCTGGGACCTCTTCCTCCTCTACGTGGGCTGGCTCCTGGGGAGGAACTGGGAGACGGTCACCTCCCTCGTGGACGCCTGGAAGTGGGCGATCCTCGCCGTGGCCCTGGCGGGCGCCGCGGCGGCTGCGTGGATCGCGTGGCGCCGCCGCAGGCGCGACGCGGACGCGCCCCCCGCCGAGGCCGGGCTGGCACCCGGGCGTTAGCAAAAGCGGTCGTGGAGGCGGACTCCCGCGTTGGAGCCCACCCCAGGCGAAATCATCTTGCACGGCACGCTGATTTCAGGGGACGCGGCCGGAAATTGTCCGGCCCGCACAGGTGAATCCCATGGTGCAGAACTTCAACGTCAGCCCGATCCAGGACCCGAACGCCCTCGCCGCCATCCAGCAGCTCGCGACCGCGGTGAACGAGGTGGAGCAGCGCATCCAGCTCCTCAAGTACACCATCGGCCAGAGCGTGCCCCAGCTCGTGGGCTCGCCCTTCTCCTCCATGGGCGGCATGCAGGGCCTCAACCCCTACACGCAGTTCCAGGGCCTCGGCAGCCAGGGCATCGGCGCCCAGCCCTTCGGCCACCAGGGCATGATGGGCCAGACGAACCCCCTCCTGCTCGCGCTCTACGCGCAGCAGCTCCAGGGCCTCCAGAACCCCGGCTTCGGCACGGGCTTCGGCGGCGTCACGCCCTTCTCGGGCCTCGGGGTGAATGCGCCCTTCGGGACGCCGTCCATCCCCTTTCGCCCCTGGTGAGCGCACCCCGCCCGCCGACGTCCTGGACAACGGCCGCGAGTACGTCGTCATCCTCGACGTCCCCGGGGCCGACCAGGGCGGAGTCGAGGTGAGGCCGGGCCCGGTCCCGGGCACCGTGAGCATCCGCGCGGAGGCGAAGCCCATCCAGAAGGGCACGCCCGTCCGCACGGAGCGCGGCGCCTCCACCACGGAGGTGCGCTACCAGCGCATCGTCCCCGTGGGCTGGGACGCCGACGTCCACCACGCGGAGGCCAAGGTGAAGGACGGCGTCCTCACCGTGACCGTGCCGCGCAGCCAGCCGGGCAGCGAGCAGCAGTCCCAGAAGAAGTAGGCTCGCGCCCTACGCGTAGGCCCGGAGCCAGTCCGGCTCCGGCTGCGCGACGGGAGCGCCCTGGCCGGGGCCCCAAGCCTCGGCCAGGGCCATGTGGGCCCCCTGCAGGGCCAGCCCGAGGAGGACGAGGTCGCTCCAGAGGGCGTGGACGGCGGCCTGGAGGGTGAGGGGGCGAAGAGCCTGCTGCACCCCGCCGTCTCTCCCAGAGGGGCTGCATAATCCTTGTGGATTCCCCTCCGGTGGTCCGGACTCATCCGCGATTCTTGATGGCGATGACCTCGACGATCTTGAGCGCGTCGGGGTCGGCCACGCCAAGGCTCTTCTGGATGCGCTCCAGGAACGTCTTCTCCTGGGCCGCGACCTCGCCGTCGGCCATGATGAGGTCCGCCGCCATCGCGAAGGCCGTGGGCTTGAGGCCGGGCGTCACGGCCGCGCTGCTCATCTCCATGACCTTGCCCAGCCCGTCGCTGCGCGCGACCTTGATGAGCTTCTCGAAGATCTTGTTGATGTCGCGGTTGCTCATGCTGGCGTAGAGCTTCATCCGGCCCAGCGTGGTGGCGAGGCCCGCGGCCTCCTCCTCGGTGATGACGCCGTCCGCGGCGATGGCGCACAGCGCGATGCCGGCGAAGCCCTCGGCCTCGGTGAGCTTGTCGGTGGAGCTGCCCAGAACCTTGTCGAAAATTCCCATACATTCACCGTATCCTAACCGGTTTTCCACCGGGAGCCAACCGCATCTTGGGAGGGTCAGCGATCCATTCTGGGGCCGCGAATCCTCACCCCCTGTTTAGCGCTTTCGTCCCCCTTTGCTTCCTTTGCGGCTCTTGCGCCCACTGGAGGATGTCCTTTTCTTTGTCTTGGATGGCGCCCCCTTATTCTTGGCGGGCTTCCTCCTCGGCGGCTTGGGGGACTGGACCAGAGGCAAGGAGGCCGACGCCTCCGCGGGCCGAGAGGACGTGGGGGGCGACGGCGAAGGAGGTGCCGGGGGATCGGGTTCGCGCCATTTGCGCTGGGCGGGGCCGTACATCATCTCGAAGCGGGCCAACTGGGCCGGGAACTGGCTTTCTGGGCAACCCATCACAAGACCCCGCGGGATGCTGGGGGCCGGCGGCCAGCTCGCATAGAGGTAGCGCTCCGGCGGGAGGCGATTGGGCGGGTGGCGGCGTGGGGCGGGCATGGGAACCCATGGAGCACAGTCGGGTTTGAGTGCGCTGTCGCAGATTCCAAGATGCAACGCGCGGGTGCGGGGCACCAAGCGAAGGCTCCGCGCGGGTTAAGTCTGCCCAGGCCGGGCCAAGGCGCGACCGGCAGCACCCCCGTCTCAAGCAAGCAGGCCCATCACGCCGTCCGACCAGACCGGCAAGGTTATTCGCTGACAGTTGCTAGCGGGTCCTCACTCTTCCCCACCGGCGCGGAGTGCCTACGGCCTGGCCCCACGGGGTCCCGACCCGGAGTGGATGATACCGGGAGCGAGATCCCCATGAGAACGCCGAACAAGCCCAACGACATCACCTTCGGGTGCGGCCGCAAGGCCCCGCTCGACGAGATCATCATGATCATCGCCGCTTGCCCTGACAAGGCCACGGCCATCACGACCATCATCGCGCGCTATCGGGTCCCCGGCTCCGACGCGCACGCGGTCGTCACGCAGCCGCTGTGGACGCTCTTCCGTAACAACGCCGCCTCCTGAGGTGGCACAGTGCCCCGCATCAACTGGATCGTCGACTGCCTCCAGAAGCGCGCCCTGATCAAGTACACCGACGAAGGGGCGCGCATTGTCAACTGCGACGGGGCGAACCTCGCAACCATTCGCGCTGTGGCCGAGCTCGTCCGCAACGCGCCGAAGGCCCTGCGCCGCGCGCAGTACGCGACGCTAGCCCTGCCCAGCCCATCAGCACCGACCCCCCTGCTTGCAGGCCTCGCGGCCGCGTATCAAATCCTCGAGGAGAAGCTGCGTGGCGTCGTCGTTCTCGTAACGCAGGACGAACGCCTCCCCGTGATTGCGCGCGACCTAGCTATTCGATATCATGCGCAGGAGTCACGGATCGACGACATCTTTGCAATTGGCCACATTCGGAACAACAGCCTCAGCCGCGAGGCGTTCGTCCGCCAAGGTGTCTCGCTCGACCGTTTTCGTCTTGTCATCGCAGCGCGCTTCGATGCTGAGGACATCCGCACGCTTGAGAATCACGGCGTGCCTGTCGTGATGGTCCTCTTCGACGGCCGCACGCGCAAGCCCGACCGCAGCCTGACGATGGCCGAGCGCGAACCTGCGCCGGCCTCAACCTACGTGCTGCTCGCACCCAGCACGAAGCTTCGCGTGGCCAGTTTTCCCGAGCTCGGCACGATCCCTGACGACCGCAAGCCGCTCCACGGAGGCGTCGGCACAATTCCGCTCCTCGTCACGCCGCCGAAGATCAAGATGAAGCTGCAGGCCCACCGCGTCGAACTAGATACACGCAGTCTCCTCGCCGACATCATGGCGCTGAAGGGTGTCACCGATATGCTCGTGAAGCGCTTCTTCGACGAAGCGCTTGCAACGTACAACGCGCTTCTTGCAGCCCCCGTGCATCCTAGCGAGCTCGATCCCGTGTACCGGGGACAGGATCGTGAGCGTGTCCACCCGATCCACGATAGCATGGAGATCCTCGCGCATTACGAGCGCGTCGCCAACGTGCGGCATCTCGTGGGTTCGAGCCTGATGCCCCATGTCACGCAGGGGCTGGCCGACCTCGCGGCCGCCCTCGATGCGCGCTCGCCCAAACGAGATTTTCTCTTGGACATCATCCGGAAGGCGGGCTCGGCCCGCGTGGTTGTGGCCGACCGGTCCTCGGCCCGCGCCCTCCGCGAGGTCCTTGCGCAGGAAGGCATCGCCGCGGACGTCACTGCGTGGACCGATCCCGTGACTTGGGCACCGGAGGCGCGGCCCCTCATCCTCGTCGCGCCTATGCCACACGGCCGTGAGTGGGTCCCCACGATTGAGCTCGGAGGGGACGTCCGCTTCCTCCTCACACCGGAGGAGGCCGCGCGCACGGAGCGCGCCCTCGAACGGCAGGGCATCCAAGGAGGGCCCGGGCTTCAGCCGCTCCGTCGCATCATGACGCCGCCCCCCGGGCAGACCTTGCCATCGGCTGGGAGGCCCGAGGAGAGTCTCGGAAACCTTCTCGACGCTGCTGTCCTCTTGGCGGCCGCGGGAGACAAGGAACTGCGCCGAAGCATCGCCTACGCGGCCGGCGATGGGATGCTCGATCCCAGCGCGGACACGCCTATGGTCGAGCTCGATCTCCACGACGGACGCGTGTTCCGTATCTTCCCGACTAGCAAACTCACCGTCATCAAGGACGGCGGAACGCGTCGCATCAGCATCGACGAGGCACGCTCGATCATTAATGAAGACGGCGCTGTCGTTGCCGTTCTTTCCAACTCGAGTCTCGACGAGGATCTGCAGTCTGCCGCCTTCCGGGTCTGGGAGAGCATGCCGCGCAACCGCGGCATCCGCGACCTCGCGGAGTCGTGGAAGGAGCCGATTCAGAAGCTCATCGCGAAAGAAGGCTGGTCCGCGAAGCGCATCTGCTTGGAGCTCCTCCGCAAAGGCGTCAAGATCGAACCCGCGCAGGCTCGCGACATCTTCCTGAACGACCGGACGTGGGCCGTGCTCTACCAAGAGGAATCGCTCGTTAAGGCCGCGCTCGAGGCGGCCGGCGAGGCATCCAGCCAGGAGCGAGTCGACGCACACGTTGCTGCCATCACACGTCTCCGCGGCGTCCACCGTGCCGCCGGCCGATGGGCCAACGACCTTGGCAAGGCCACCTATTTAGAGGTCGACGACGACCTCGTCAAGCAGGCGAAAGATATCCACAACATTGACATCTCCGCCCTGCGCCGCCATTTCTTCCCCATACGTGTACGAGGCATCCGAGGGCCCCTCACGCTCCCCGCCGCGTTCCTCGGCCTCCATCCCGGCAACCAGGACGTGTTTCAGTGACCTCCACCAAGATCATCACCGACTCCAACGCGACCCTAGCACGCGCGGCCAAGAACAGCGACGAGCGCCTCGCACAATTCCTGGCCACCGAGTGGATCCGTCGCGCACTTGGAGAGGGCGAGACTGAAATCCTTGACAACAAGCCCCACACGCGCTTCTTCGTTGGGACGCTCGCGCATAGGATGACCGACCCTGAGACCGAAACAGAGCTTCCGCCGGACAAGGCCAACGTTGCCTTGACAGAGGCCGAAGGCGATTCCCTCGGAGAACGCACTGGGACGGCGCTTGAGTTTAACCCGCCCATCGCAGAGGCACGCGAACCCTACCAAGACGACGTCGACAGCGGCGCCCTCCTCATGGGCGAGCGGCGCGTTTCGCCGCCAAGCTGCGGACTTCGCTTTCGTCTCGCGAGCATGGAGGGTACGCTTGGCGTTCACGTCCGTTTCCACGTCTGGGCCCGCGCTATGCCCACCGCAAAGCAGCTTGAGCCGTATGGAGGGAAGGACCTCGAGCTCCGTGACATACCAACGCGCTTCGTCCATGCGGGCACAGTGGATGAGAGCGGGGAGCTGCGTCTCAACCAAGCAGAAGAGGATGCTGCCGTCTTCACGCGACGCATCAACGATGCGCTCGCCCTTATCGCACAAACGTTCAGCGAGAGGCCAGATTGCTATCGGTCAAACTCAGGTAGGCGCCTTGTTCCAGAGGAAGCCGCAGAGCGGCAGGTGTGGCTCGACCGCCTAGGCGGCCTCCGCTTCATGCCTTGGTGGAAGGCAGAACTCTCGGTGAGCACGCGCTCCGCACCCGGGGGCAGGGGTACCATCCTTGACCTCCGTTTCGTGAATCTGACGTCCTTTCCCCGAGACCGGGCGAAGCTCCACGAGGGCACGCTCTTCAACGCCACGCTCGAAGTCGAAACGGCCGGTGCCCCCGTCCAACCGTGGGAGGCAGGGCATTTCAAGAGCGGCGATCCACGCCGTCCACAGTTGCGCCCCCTCGCCGCCGGCCTCGCCTGTGTCGCGGAGGAGCTAGCAGGGCGTCCCAGCGTTGTCGTCACACGCCATGTACCCGTCCATGGACAAGCACCCATCGACCAAGCGAGGCGACCCGGGACGAATGTGGAAGAGCTCGCGCGCGATCCCGCCGCAAGCGCTCAGAAGTTCCTCGACGCCCTGCGGGAGACGCGCCCATCGTGGGACGCTATGCTTGGCCGATTCGACCAGCGGCGCAACCCCGAGGCGTATGGGCGCGCTCGAGAAGACATGGACGCCTTCGAAAAGGAGGTCGCTGACATTGCACGCGCGGTAGAAATCCTTCGGGGGACTGATACTGAGTCCCGCCGTGTACAGGAGGCGTTCCGGTACACCATGGAAGCCATGTCGTGCCTGATGACCAAATCAATGGGCGTCCGGCCTGAATGGCGCGCATTCCAGCTCGGGTTCATCCTGAGTGCACTCCCCCGCGTCGTCGAGCGCGCGCGATACACGCGCACCGCAGGAGGCCAAGCGGCCTCATACGAGCCGCGCGCCGACCTTATTTGGTTTAGGACGGGCGGTGGCAAGACGGAGGCGTTCCAGGCGCTCGCCGTCTTCAATGCGTTCTACGACCGCCTACGCGGAAAGAAGGGCGGCGTGACCGCATGGTTCCGTTTCGCCCTACGCGCGCTTACCGTTCAGCAGACCGAGCGCTTGGTCCATCTCGTCTATCACGCTGATCAGATCCGCAAGGAGCGCAAGGTTCCAGGGCCCGAGTTCCGGGTGGGATTCCTCGTTGGTGGCGCGTACACGCCCACCGAAGTCAAGCCGCCAGAGCCAGGCCTCGAAGACGACGAACAACGCGAGAACACGAACATCGCCATTGCGCGGAAGATTGCTATGGAGCCGCGCGCATTCGTCTTCGTCGCGAAGTGCCCGCTTTGTCGACAAGTCAGCATCCGATCTGAATGGAGCGAGCACGAGTGGAATATCACGTTCCACTGCCGCACGGAGGGCTGCAAGGCGGGACGCATGCCCATGGATGTCATTGATGACAACATCCGACGAAATCCGCCGGCCTTCCTGGTCGGCACCATCGACAAGATTACGGGGGTGGGACTCACGCGGAAGGTCCATACACTCCTTCGCACTCCCCCATGGCGCTGCCCCCAGCACGGGTTTGTACGTCCGGATTTCAGCAAGCGCAACCGGGGTCGTTGTACTCACGAATCCCCTGCGCGCTGCCAGCTCCTATGTGAGAAGTTCACAGCCCCCTACGATTGGGCGCCAGGACTCGTCGTCATCGATGAGGTGCACCTTCTTGAAGAGGAGCTTGGCGCGTTCTCCGGGCACTACGAGTCGATACTGCAGAAAGTTTCCCTCCTCGGTGGCGACCCCGCGCCCTACTACGTACTCGCGTCCGCAACGGTAGCAGGATGGGAGCAGCACGTGCGGCATCTCACAGGCGTCCGCAAGGACCGGATGCGACGCTTCCCGAGTTCACCACCGACGGAGCTTTCCGGATTCTACTTCCAAGTCAAGACCGAGGACGTTCAGCGTTTCTTCGTTGGTATACACCCGCATGGAAAGACGGAGAATGACGCTCTCATCCACACGCTACGTATCCTCCATTCCATCCTGCAGGAGCTTGACGACGGACGCATCCCACTCGAGACGGTAGTTGGACACGCTGTGGCGTCACCCGCGGAAAAGGCCGAGATACTTCTCCCGTACCGCCGAACGATCACTTACGTGCTCGCGCTTCGGCAAGGAGATGGCGTCCGACACTCAATCGACTTTCAGCTCAGCCAGTATATGCTCGGCGGAGGATATGAGCCTCTGCGCGCGAGCGATACGATTAGCAGCAAGATGGAGAGCCACACGCTCGCGGACCTACTCACTCTGCTCGACCGGCCCGACCCACAGGCCGACCAAGATTATGACGTCGTTCCGGCATCATCGAGCATTGCATACGGGGTCGATATCAAGAATATCAACAACATGGTGCTCATGGGGCAACCCCGACGCACGAGTGAGGACATCCAAGTCACAAGTCGCACGGGCCGCCGATTTACGGGCCTTGTTTTCCGCCTGTTCCATCCCGTCCGGCAACGCGATCTCGTCCACTACTTACACTTCCACACGTACCACCACAACCAAGACCTCCTTGTCGAGGAGGTGGCCATCAACCGCTTCTCGACCAAGACACCGCGGCGCACGATTGGCGGCGCCATCATGAGCCTCATCTTCAGCACGGAGGAGGACCGACAGGGCGACTCGAATCCTGGCTGGTTTCTTCTCCAGGCCAAGGAGCTCGTGAACCGGGCCCGCGAGTGGTTCGAGGCACGCCTCCGCGAGATGTACATGGTGAGCGATCCCGATGCAAGTCCTGCCTTCCGCGCAGCTGTCGAAGAGGCCATCGAGATCAACCTCAACCTAGTTGCGCGTGCCGTGCGTGAGAGTCCTGCCGGGGGAACGCCCGGCGCCCTCGACAGCTCTCCAATGACTTCGCTTCGTGATGTTGACGAGGGCATCGAAATCATGCCCTACCAAGGGCGCGAGGAAAAAGGTTCCACGTTGGATGATGCACGTCTACGCGGTCGCACCATGACGAGGAGCCGCATTCAGGTCATCTACAACCACGCACCCGACCAGACATACGAATTCGGCAATGGCAGCGCGATCGTGCGCACTCAATACGTCGACCGCGCGTTCAACCCTGGAGGCGTCGAGAACATCAACCGCGTCGTCATGGCAAGCAGGCTTCTGCCCCTGCTCCGCGGTGCGCCAGAACTCATGGGAATCGTCTACGCGAAGGATGCCGCGGACAAGCTCGCCAACAACCTCGAGCCTGTTCGGCCCGGACGCATCAAGGCTGCGCTCTTCCCCCTGACTTTCAGGTGTCGGTTCCGCTCCTGCCAGCAGGTCTGGCTTGCCAACTCTCGCACGATGAGATCCTTGCGGTGTCCGCGCGATCCCGCGCATGGTCCAGGCCAGCAAGTGCGCCACATGGCCGTTCACGATGAGTGTGGCGAAGCGCAGAGCCTCTACGTCCCGGGATGCCCAGAGCACGGGTCAGCATGGATACAACTCAACGACCGCCCCCAATCCACGTCGAGCTGGAGGTGGTGGTGCCGCGTGCCTGGTTGTTCTTGGACAAGGAATGTAACTGCGCGATGTTTGCGCTGCAACCCCGCGGCGGCTAAGGGGGACCGTGCATGAGCGAGATGGCCATTGTCGTGCACAACAAGAGCAGCGCATATTCAGGCGTCATTGCGCAGTTTGTGAACCTCACGCATCAGACGAGCGAGTTTCATGAGATCAGCACGAACCCGCAGCAGCACCTCGCACGCGTCGGCGGACTCGGTGACGTCACCGTTGCGCGCTTCCCCCGCTCCATGATCGAAGAGATTCGTGCAAAGGCTGTTAAGTGGAGCCATGTGAGCGACGCAATCCTCCGCAATGACATTCTCATCGACCACATCGAATCGAAGTACCATCTTGACAAGGCTGACGCGACGCGTTTGGTGCAGAACCTCGATGACCGAACTGAGGGGTTGGATCCACATATCATCGAGGCGCTCTTCGACGGCGACCTCGCAGCGATGCGGGGGACGGCATTCGACTTCCTTGAGCTTAAGGAAATGCAGAGTGGTTCGAGCGTGAAGTACCTTAGCAAGCGCGAGGATCTTGTGGACCAGTTTCAGACGGCGCGGCGGCTCGGCTTCTTGGACGTGCTTCAAGTGGATCGGTTTCCCATGGCACTTGTCCACGCCGGGTATCGCCGCGCACCGGATATGGACGCGCTCCGGAGCGCCCGCGTACGTTTGCATGAACCGGACCGCGAGACCGGCCGCTACACTGTCTATGCAGAAACGTTCAGCACGGAGGCGCTCGTCTTCGTTGTCGACCCTGAGCGCGTGGCGACATGGCTCGACCGCAATTGGCCCACGCGCCAGTGGAACTCCGATTTGCGGCACGGATTCCAAGCAGGATGCCGCGCGCGGAAGCACGCCAATGGCCTCGGGGACTGCGACAGGGACCGCCGCCAGCGCGAACTGAATCCCGTGGGGCACAACACGTTCACACTACTCCACTCGCTCAGCCATGCTGGTGTCCAAGCCGCATCCGCACGCAGCGGTTTCGCGGCGAACAGTCTCAAGGAACACATCAATGTTGGAGCGCTTGCGTTCGCAATCACCGTGAATAAGAACTACCAGCAATCTCTTGGGGGCCTCGATGCGCTTTTCGACAAGGGGCTCTCCGAGTTCTTCGAACGCATGGAGCTTGGCACGATGGACTGCATCCAAGATCCTGTCTGCATGCACGCCACCGAGGCCGCGTGCTACGCTTGCATCCATCTCTCCGAGACAAGTTGCGCGCATTACAATAGCCACCTCGACCGAAGATACTTGCACGGCGATGGCATCAAGCACAAGGGATTCTGGTCTTGAGCGTCGTACGCCCAGCGACTCCAGCGCCCCCGAGGCGCCTAACCATTGCACTCAGGGCGTGGTCAGTCACCGAGGCTCGAGAGCACATCGGAAGCGAGCTTGATGCGACGCGGATCTCCAAGTTGCTGATACCCATGCAAGGCTCGGTGGAAATGCTCCCGAGCTTCGGCATCCTTCCCTGTGATCATGGCACACTGGCCAAGGTTGAACGAAATGTCGGAAATGCCTTCGAGTCCACCGCGCTCCTTTGCGAGCTTCAGGGCGTCCTTGAAGATCCGCTCGGCTTCGGGAAACTCTTCAGCGGATAAGTGGACTACGCCAAGGTTGTGGAGGATCGTGTATTCGAGGCCGGTTTCCCCCGAGCGGCGCGCTAGTTCCAACGCCTGCGTCATCCCACGCGTTGCTTCGGAAGTTCTGCCGTCGTGGCTGTCGATGAGCGCAATGCACATCTTCGCTACAGACATGTCATGGACGATGTTATGCCTCGTGGATTCATCCAAGGCCTCCTCAGCCGGCTTTCGCGCTAGATCGTAGCGCCCAGCTTGGATCAAGAGGTTGATCCTATGGCTCATAGCCGCTACCCGATGCCGAGGGTCCTCGGCTTTTCCAATCTCAATTGCTTCATTGAGGCGTCGCAGCGCGAGGCCAAATTCGCCTTGCATCCGAGCAATTTCACCAAGATGTGTCAGCGCAGTACACGCAGTATCGAAGAGCTCCATGTCCCCTGCCAGTTTGGCCGTGCGCTCGAAACACCGTTTGGCTGTCACGAGGTCGCCTTGGTACTGAGCGACGTTTCCTTCACCTTCGAGTGCAAAGATCTCTGCACGGATGTTCTGATCTTCGTCTGCAATCGCGCGCAGGGCGCTCTGCAATGGTTTGATTTCATCAGATCTACCGGTCTTGATTAATAGATGTTGATATCCCTGCATCGCCTCGATGCTTGGATAGAGTTCGAGCGCGGTCTTGTATAGGTACTCGGCTCTTTGTGTCGCACCAGCGACAAGGCGCCAGTCCCCTTCATTCGCTAAAATATCTGCGACACGCTCGTGCTGTTCCGCCGTGGCCATAACTCGCGCGATCAGTCTACGGCTCTGTTCCTCATCACGGGCAAGCGCCCGGAGCCACGCTCCTGGGCGAATCAACATTTCCTCGGGGACGATGCCTGCGTCGTGCTCATCAAGCCACTTCGAAAGATGCTGTCGCAATTGAATCTCAAAGGCCGCCGGCGTGTCGAAAGTAGAGAACAACACTGTTTTTTCGCGCATAACCCGTTCTTGGAATTCCAGTACGGCCCTGAGTTGCGGTCCCGGATCCGCCAACGCTTCTGCGGGAATACGCTTAAAGTATAACAAGAGTGGCGTCTTCCGTTGGTGACAGTGCTCGAACTCCTCTAGGAATCCGCTAGAGTGCGTTCCTGTCGGGCTCCCCCAACGCCGCCAGAGTATCATAACCGCCAGTTGAGCGGTGTCGAGATCCTTGTTGATCCTATCCTGAGGCCGCCCCCGGCCAGGTAGCGTGTCTTCCCAGCCCACCGCCTCGAAGTGGTATCCTATACTGTGAGCTTTTATGCGGTTTACCTCGTCGACTACGTGGGGGATGATTGCACGTTCGTCGTTGAGGTCGCTTGGCGAGCCGATGAAGACTCGGATCACCTGCCTGCGTTCGGACACGCTCCCTGCAAGTTCTCGGTTCATCATGAACCTGTTCGGCTGCCAGCAGTATTCAGGCGAAGCCGATCCTACATCCAGTCCCCGCGTTTCGCGCTTGTCTCATATGGCAAGGCTGAATCTACGGAGTCTGTGAGTGACATCTCGAAAGCAGCCCGGTCCGGGGTGATGAGCCGCATTCGTGCGCGCAACACGTCACCAGAGATGGCCTTGCGTCGGGCACTCTACGCCGCAGGGCTTCGATTCCGAGTCCACGGCCGCGGCATTCCTGGAAGCCCCGATGTCTTCTTTCCCGGACTCAAGATTGCCGTATTCGTGCACGGCTGCTTCTGGCATGGCTGCCCAAGCCACTATATACCACCAAAGAATCGAGCTGCTTTTTGGCGAGCGAAACTTGCCGCGAACAAGGCACGAGACGCCCGAGTACGTGAGCAGTTGGAGGCCCAAGGCTGGCGTATCATTGAGCTGTGGGAGCATGAGGTTGATGCGTCGGCCGGGCGCGCGGCCCAGCGTGTCGCGCGAGTCGTCGAGGCTGTCCGAGCGCGTCGAGGACAGCACGGCCGACGACCTCGCCGAGCTTCGGCGGAACGGCATTCCCAATCTGAATGAAGGCGGGTCCAAAGCCCCCAAGGAACACGTAGGAATCAGGGAAGGACTGGAACCGGGCCGCTTCGCGTGGCGTGATGCCGCGCGGCAGATCGAAGTGGACGAAGCTGTTTGAGTCCCGGTGGAGGTGGGCAGGGATCGTCGGAGCCGGACGTTCCGGGTGGATTTTCCGGTACTTGTCGCCAAACGATTCGACCTGATAGGGGATGATCCCGGGGTGGCGTTCCTCGAGGCTAGCCGCGGTCTCGCCGTGGCGAAGCATCCGGTAAATCTTAATGTCGTGTGGATTGTGTGGGCGCGTCTCGTGGTTGAACACGAGTCCAGACTTCTCATCGGCCAATCTCTCTGCGTATCGGGATATGCGGCCGACGCTATCGGTGAGGACGACGTTTCCACCTTCTCCAGCGCGAAAGCGCGGGAGGCCATGAAGCGCATCCCCTGCTCTCCATATCTGGCGCGATCGGGCGCGTCTGATGCGGTTAAAGATGCGTTCGAGCATTCGCTCAGGCGAGCGGAACGCCGCCTTTCGCACACCGATGAAGAAGACGCGATGCCTATTTTGCGCGACCCCGTAGTCAGCGGCGTTCAGGAGAACTGCGTCCATATGATAGCCGATCCGAACGAACGCCTGGACAATCCTTTCGTTGAACTTGCCTCCTGCTGCGTTCTGGATGCCGGGGACGTTTTCCATGATGACAATCTTGGGCTCAATGATGGCCACGGCGCGGACGAACGCGCGGAAGAGGAATCTACGCGGGTCGTTTTGGTCGGCCTTGCTGTGGCGACGGGCCATCGAGAACGGCTGGCAGGGTGGTCCGCCGGCTACGACGGGCGTACCCTTGAGTGGCAGCAGTGCCTTCTTGTCGGAAAGGATGCGCCTGATATCACGTGCGTCAACGACGCGGTTAGGCGCCTCGGGATGATTAAGGTAGAGTGTATCGGCAGCGTGCCGCTCCTTCTCTATCGCGAGCTTGAGGCCCAAGCCCGCTCGCGTCAGCCCGAGGCTTAGTCCACCTCCACCGGCGAAGATGTCGACATAGCCTGGTCGATTGTTCCTATCTTGAGCGGTAGCTTCGCGGTGTGCGAGGCACATGCGCTTCAGCGGACAGTCGCCACAGGTGCGTGGCCCAGGGCGCAGCCGCGGCGTGCACCGCACCACGGCGAGCTGTTGCAGCCGCCACTTGGCGCGCTCGAGATCGCGTGGTAAGAGGGAGTGCTCGGCAGCGTTTCCATGCGGGTCGAGTCGGAAGCCAAGCCTTCGATAGAGATGGAGAACGTTGGGGCCACCTGGCATCTGCTCGCGATCAAGGAGGAGGGCGGTCACAGCGTAGGCGAGGTTCGTGTCCCAGCCCAGCTCGGCGAAGAATGCACGCCACTTGGGCACGCCCCAGACCTTCATCGAAGTTAAGGTGGGAAAGTCATGGCGCCTGGATAGGATCTTGTGCATCCGCGCGAGCCGCGAGCCAGCGCCGCGTCGGACGCCCGGAAGGCCTTGGAGGGCGACCGCCCAGTCGCGGCGGCTCCAACGCGCACGCTCATGAGGGAGGTACTTGCGTGTGAGTCGCACAAGGACTGTCCGTGTCTTGCGATGGATCAAAGGGCTGACTTGGTACGTCGCGGCAAGGATGGTGAGCTCGGTGAGGAAGTTGCGCCCAGGACGCACCAGGGGCGGGAGTGCCACCTCAAGGAGGTCGGCCAGCATGCCACCATTCCGCTTTAGGAATGCAGCGTGGCCTCGGATCGCCTGGGATGGACTCATCGTGCCAACTTTTCCAACCATAAGCTCTTCCATGGAGTGAATAAGCTTTCGAGATTTTCAAGCCAAGACGGGGCCCTATGATGGTCGCTCAGGCGCGGGGAGGGGCACGAGCATGCCTTGGGGAAACCCGAGACGCCCTCATGTGTTGTTGACGAGCCCGCCCTGTGAGTCCCGCCGCCGACGAGGGCGGTGCACACCTCCCGGCTGGATGCCAATTCCGAGGGCAGCCGTGCCGTTGGAAGCGATAAGAAGTACGGGATGCCAAGTTCGTGCAGAGATGATGTTTGTGGTCCAGAATAGTCGAAGACCCCCAAGCTCTTGCTGACAAGGTCCTGGTCAGGTCCCGCGCCTAGAAATCCGCTGGAAGTCCCGAGAAAACGGCTCCAGGCGCTCCACTTGCACCCAGGGGTCTGTCGAAGAGGCCCATGCGGTGATTCCTCGGGGGCGGCGAAGCCGGGAGGGGTGTATGAACGTTTGGTGAATCTGGCGCTCACACCACCCGGAACTCGGGCTTCTCCCCCGCGAGGACCTTGCGCACGTCCTCGGCGACCATGAGGCCCGCCTTGACCTGCGCCTCGACGGTGCTGGCCCCGAGGTGCGGCGTGAAGTGGACCGAGGGAAGCTCCGCGAGGGGCGTCTCCTTGAGGGGCTCCGTCTCGAAGGTGTCCAGCGCGGCGCCGGCGAGGTGGCCGGACTTCACGGCCTCGTGGAGCGCCTTCTCGTCGACGATGCCGCCGCGGGCGACGTTGAGGAGGTGGCTGCCCTTCTTGAACTTCGACAGCAGCGCGGCGTTGACCATGCCCTTGGTCTCGGGGGTGAGGGGCGTGTGGACGCTGACGAAGTCGCTCTGGGCGACGACCTCGGCGGGCGTGTCGGCCTTGGCGACGTGCATCTCGCGCGCCTTCTCGGCGCTGACGTAGGGGTCGTAGACGACGACGCGCATGCCGAAGGCGCGGGCAAGCTCCGCGACGCGGCCTCCGATGCGGCCGACGCCCAGGAGGCCCAGCGTGCGGCCCGACAATTCGATGCCCATGAGCCCCTTCTTCTCCCACTTGCCGGCGCGCGTGCCGGCGTCGGCGCGGGGGAGTTGGCGCGCGAGGCTGAGCATGTGCGCGAGGGTCAGCTCCGCGACGGCGTTGGTGGCGGCCAGGGGCGCGTTCACGACGGCGATGCCGCGCTCCTTGGCGGCCTGCGTGTCGATGTTGTCGACGCCGACGCCCGCGCGGCCCACGACCTTGAGGCGGTCGCCGACGCCCAGCACGGCCTTGGTGACCTTGGTCTCGCTGCGCACGAGGAGCGCGTCGTACTTGGGGATCTCCTTGAGAAGCTCCTCGGGGGTGAGCTTGCGCTCCTCGACCTCGTGGCCCGCCTTGCGCAGCGCGTCCGCCGCGGCGGGGTCGAGGGGGTCGGTGACGAGGATCCGGGCCATGGCCGCGCATCCCCCGGGGGATCGGTTAAGCGTTTTCCCCCGGCAAGGTTCATGGGCCCCCAGGCGCCCTGCGGCTGCGGAGGCTGCCATGCGCCCGCTTCTCGTCCTCGCCCTCGGCTCCCTGCTCCTTCTTCCCGCTGCGCCCTTCGCGGCGGGCGGGAGCGCCAGCGGAGCGGCCTACGGCGTCAACGGCGGCTGCGTGGACGCGGGCGGCTGGGACGTCTGGTACTGGTTCACGGGCGGCGGCGCCGTCACCGTGGGCCTCACCTGGTCGCGGCTCCCGGTGCTGGGCGCGGACTACGACCTCCAGGTCTACCGCGGCGACGCGCTGGACGACGGCGTGCTCACGCCCGACGAGATGATCGGCGCCTCGGAGCACCACGGCGCGGGCCCCGCGCAGGAGTCCGTCTCCTTCGCGAGCCTCCCCGGAGGCACCTACTTCGTGGCCGTCGTCCCCTACCAGGCCGAAGGCGAGGGGTATGATATCACCGCGCCCGGCTCCTTCCAGTACGCCACCGTGGGCCCGACGCCCGGCGTCGAGGTCTTCGAGCCCTGCGTCATCTGAGGACGCGGCGGTACACCGCCTCCAGGCGGTCCACCACCCGGGGCAGCGTGAAGCGCTCCAGCACGCGCTCCCGCGCCGCCTTGCCCATGGCGCGCGCCCGCTCGGGGTCCAGCGCCAGGGCGCGCACCTGCGCCGCGAGGTCCTCGGCGTCCAGGGGCTCCGCGAGAAGGCCCGTGACGTCGGGCTCAATGACCTCCTCGACGCCCGGGATGCGGCTCACCACCACGGGGCGCCCCGAGGCCATGCACTCCAGCGCGGCGATGCCGAACGCCTCCAGGCGCGACGTGGAGGGGAGGACGCCCAGGGTGGCCGCGCGGTAGTAGGCGGGCAGCATCTCGCCGGGCACGCGCCCCGCGAAGACGACGCGGCCCGGCGCCACGTCGCGCGCGAGCGCCTCCAGCGCGCCGCGGCGCGGCCCGTCGCCCACCACGAGATATCGGACGTGGGGGCCGCTGAGCGCCGCCGCGCGGATCAGCTCCTCGACCCCCTTGTGGTGCGTGAGGCGGCCCACGAAGAGGGCGACCGGCGCGGAGCCCAGGCCGTGCTTCTCGCGCACCCCGGAGTCGCCCCCCTCGGGCGTGAAGCGCGCGGCGTCCACCGCATTGGGGACGACCTCCACGTCGGGGCGCGACCAGAGCGAGCGGCTCGTCTGCGCGTAGGTCCGCGTCGTGGCCACCAGGGCGTCGGCGACGCGCACCGTCGTCCTGCCCAGCGTGCGGCGGTAGACCTCCACGATGGCGGCGCCGCCGGGGATGGGGATCTCCAGGTCGCAGTGGTACGTCAGCACGAAGGGCGCGCGGTGGCGGCGGCACCACTTCGCGGCGAGCCAGGAGGAGAGCGGAGGGGGCGAGTGGGCGTGGACGAGGTCGCGCGGCGCGGCGGAGAGCGCGCGCCCCAGGCGCGGCGTGATGGGCGTCGTGAAGAGGCTCGCCGCCGTGGGGACGCGCCGGATGCGGTAGCCTTGGCGCTCCTCCAGGGGCGCCGTGCCGGGCAGGCGCGACGTCACGACCTCCACGTCGTGCCCGCGGCGGGCAAGCTCAGCGCAGACGCCCTCGACGTGGCTCTCCACGCCGCCCACGTGCGGGTGGAGGTAGGGCGCCACGTGGGCGAGGCGAAGCGTCTCCACGGCGCGGCCAGACGCCCCTTGCTATTTGGCGGTTTTCAACGGGGGCGATCCAGGTCCCAGGCGAGCCCCGGCTGGGGAGCGTGGCGCGTGGGCGCCTCGAGGAGGAGGGGCGAGCAGAGAGAGGCCACCTCGTCCGCCTTGGGCACGTCCTCCAGGCGCACCGGCTCCCCCGCGCGGCGCACCAGCGTCAGCTCGACGCCCTCGCCCCGGACTGCGACGACGTCCGACCACGCCCACGAGAGCGTCTGACCGGAGCCCGCGCGCACGAGGCGCGTCCGCGTCACGGCGTACCACCCGGAGGAGCGCACGCCCACGAGGACCCCTCCAGTGGCGACGAGCAGGCCCACGAGGGCGATGCCCGCGGGCACGGAGAGGCCGCCCAGCGTGACGGGCCCGCCCTGTCCGGGCGTCTGGACGGGCACCCCGTCGACGGTCACCTGGGCCGCGGGGTCCGTGAAGTATTCCCACAGGAGATAACACCCTCCCGCGGCGAGGAGGAGCCCCACGACGACGGCGAGGGCCCAGCGGTTCCCCTGGGGGCCGCCGCGGGCGCGCATCACGCGCAGGGGCTCCTCGCCCGAGAGCGCGGCGCGCAGCTTCGGGTCCAGCTCGTCGGGGCTCACAGCGGGACCTTCGCGACCTCGTGGAGGAAGCGCGCGCTGGCCTCGATGCCGCGCTGGTAGTTGGCGACGCGGATGTGCTCGTCGGGCGCGTGGAGGTTCTCGTCGTGGAGGCCGAAGCCCATGAGGATGGTGTTGACGCCCAGGAGCTTCTGGAACGTCGCGACCACGGGGATGCTGCCCCCCTCGGCGAGGTAGACGGGCTTCTTGCCGAACGTGTCGGAGAGCGCCTTCGTCGCGGCCTGCATCGCGGGGTGGTCCAGGGGCACCTTGGCGCCGAAGCCGGCGGAGAGGCGCGTCACCTTGACCTCGACGCCCGGGAGCGCCACGGACTTCAGGTACTTCTCGAAGCTCCTGGTGATCTTCTCGGGGTTCTGCCCGCCCACGAGGCGCATGCTGACCTTGGCGTGCGCGTGGGCGGGGATGACGGTCTTCGCGCCGTCGCCCTGATAGCCCCCGTAGATGCCGTTGACCTCGAAGGTGGGGCGGATGCTGGTGCGCTCCGCCGCGCTCCACCCCTTCTCGCCCCAGAGCGCCTTGATGGCCATGCTCTTCTTGTAATAGGAGTCGGGGTAGCCGCTCTTGGCGACGGCGGCGCGGTCCTCCTTGGTGACCTTGATGCCGTCGTAGAAGCCGGGGATCTTGACCTTCCCGGTCTTGGGGTCCTTCATCTTCGCGAGGGCCTGCACGAGGGCCTCGTTGGGGTTCGCGAGGCTGCCGCCCCAGGTGCCGGAGTGCAGGTCGCTGCTGGGGCCCGTGACGTCGACCTGGAAGTAGATGAGGCCGCGCAGGGAGTAGGTGATGGCGGGCTGCCCCTCGCCCTTCATCGCGGTGTCGGAGACGAGCACCACGTCGCAGGCCAATTCCTTGCGAAGCTCCTCGATGGCGCGGTCGAGGTTCTTGCTGCCCACCTCCTCCTCGCCCTCGATGAAGAACTTCACGTTCACCGGGAGCTTGCCGTGCGTCTTGAGGTGCGCCTCCACGGCCTTGACGTGGGCGAACATCTGCCCCTTGTCGTCGGTGGCGCCGCGGGCGTAGAGCTTCCCGTCGCGGATGGTGGGCTCGAAGGGGGGGCTCGTCCACAGGTCCAGCGGCTCGGGGGGCTGCACGTCGTAGTGGCCGTACACCAGCACCGTGGGCGCGCCCTCGCCCGCGTGCAGCCAGTCGGCGTACACGATGGGGTTTCCAGGCGTCTGCACGAGGCGCACGTTCTCCATGCCCGCGTCGCGCAGGCTGTCCGCCACGAACGTCGCGCACCGCTCCACGTCCTTCCCATGCTTGGCGGGCTGGGCCGACACGCTGGGGATGCGCAGGAGGTCGAAGAGCTGCTGGAGGTTCCTCTCCTGGTTGGCCTTCACGTAGGAAATGACGGCGTCCTCGGGCATCGCGATCGGTCGCCCAACCGGGTCCCCCAGGATGAACTTTAGGTGGAAAGCCAGCCCTCGGCGGCCCCGATGGGCGTCAAGCTCGCCGGCATCCCCTCCCGCGCCGTGAGCCCCGAAGACCTCCAGGGCAGGGTCGTCGCCATCGACGCGCCCAACCTCCTCTACGCCTTCTACGCCACGCCCATGCTGCGCGGCCAGGCCGACCGCGAGGCCGCCCTCCGCGCCGCGACCCGCGGCCTCGCCGCCCGCATCCAGGACCTCGCCCGCGCGGGCGCCCGCAGCGTCGTCGTCTTCGACGGCCCGCCCCACCCCCTCAAGCGCGAGCTGCTGGAGGCCCGCGACGCGGCGCGCAGCGTCCCCGCCATCGGGCCGCGCGACTACGCCGCGCCCCGCGCCGCCGCCCGCGCCCTGGGCGCGCCCACGCTGGACGCGCCCCACGACGCCGAGGCGCAGGCCGCCTGGATGGCGCGCCACGGCCACGCCGACCTCGTCGCCACCACCGATTGGGACGCCCTCGCCATGGGCGCGCCCACGCTCCTGCGCAACCTCAGCGCGCACCCCTCGCGCACCGAAGGCCGCTCGTGGAGCCTCGTCCGCTCCCAGCAGGCCCTCGCGCACCTGGACGCCGACGAGGCCACGCTGCGCTGCGCCGTCGTCCTCATGGGGTGCGACTTCTTCGACGGCTACCCTGGCCTGGGCCCGCAGCGCGCGCTGAAGCTCGCCCGCGCCGCGCAGGGCGACCTCGACCGCGCCCTGCGCCTCCTGCCCGAGGACGGGCGCCACGAGCGCGCCCGCGCCGCGCACCGCCTCCTCGCCGAGCCGCCGCACCGAGACTGCGGCGCGCTGCGCTGGGGCGAGCTTGACGGCGACGCGCTGGCGCGGGCGCTGGCGGGCCAGACCGCGGCGCGGCAGACGAAGCTGGAGGGGTGAAGGCCGTGCGCATCGCGGTGCTGGACGACCACGGGGACGCCTTCCGCAACACGCGCGCGGCGCAGCGCCTCGCGGGGCACGACCTCGCGGTGCAGCGCGGCCCCGGCGTGGACCTCGCCGCGCTGCGCGACGTGGAGGCGATCGTCCTCACGCAGCAGCGCACGCCGCTCACGCGCGCGATGATCGACGCCATGCCGCGCCTGCGCCACGTGAGCCAGACGGGGCGCTACGTGGCGCACCTCGACTTGGAGGCGTGCGCGGAGCGTGGCATCGTCGTCTCGGCGGGCGCGCCCACCGGCGCCTCCAGCGCGACGGCGGAATTGACGTGGGCCCTGGTGCTGGCCGCGATGCGCCACGTCCCCGAGGAGGCCGCGCGGCTGCGCTCGGGCGGATGGCAGCGCACCGTGGGCACGGCCCTCATGGGGCGCACGCTGGGCGTCTACGGCTTCGGCCGCATCGGCGCGCAGGTGGCGGGCTACGGGCGCGCGTTCGGCATGCGCGTCGTGGCCTGGGGCCGCGAGGGGTCGCTGGCGCGGGCGCGCGCCGCGGGCTTCGAGGCCGCCGCCAGCCGCGAGGCCTTCTTCGCGGAGCCGGACGTGCTGAGCCTCCACGTCGCGCTCACCAAGGAAACCCGCGGCCTCGTGACGGCGGCGGACCTCGCGCGCATGAAGCCCACGGCGCTCCTGGTCAACACGGCGCGGGCCGCGCTCATCGAGGAGGGCGCGCTGGTGGCCGCGCTGCGCGCGGGGCGCCCCGGCTTCGCGGCGGTGGACGTCTACGAGGAGGAGCCCGTGCTGGATGGCCGCCACCCGCTCCTCGCGCTGCCCAACGCGCTCTGCACGCCGCACCTGGGCTACGCGGAGCGCGACGCCTACGAGGCGCTCTACGAGCCCGTGGTGGAGCAGCTCCTTGCCTTCGCCCAGGGGCGCCCCATCCGGGTCGTCACCCGTGAGAAACAGCCATGAGGCCCGCCCCGCCTGCCCGCCGCGTGACCCTCGTCCAGGCGATCCGCGACCGCGTGGCGCCCCGCTTCTCCCCCGAAGGCATGAGCCCCTACGACCCGTGCCACGACGCGTTCCACGTCGAGCGCGTCGCCCGCAACGCGGTCCTCCTGGCCAGGCTCGAAGGCGCGGACGCGCAAGTGTGCGAGGCCGCGGCGTGGCTGCACGACCTCGACCGCGCGGGCGCGAAGGACGCGCTCGCCGAGGCCCGCGCGCACCTGGCCGCGGTGGGCGCCCCCGCGGACTTCGCCGCGCGCGTCATGGAGGCCGTGGAGCGCCACAAGGACAAGTCGTTCGCGCCCGGCGGCAAGCGCCCCATGAGCCTGGAGGCGCAGGTGCTTGGCGACGCGGACAAGCTGGAGGCCATCGGCGCCATCGGCATCGCGCGCGCCTTCTCCTTCGGCGGCCTCAAGGGGCGCCCCCTCTGGGACGGCGCGCCCACCGAGACACCGGAGGTCTACGTCTCCGGGAAGATGGGGACGACGGTGCAGCACTTCTACGACAAGCTCCTCCGCCTCCAGGCGGACTTCAACACCGCCTCGGGGCGCAAGCTGGGCGAGGAGCGCACGGCGTTCCTGCGCGCGTTCCTGGCGGAGTTCTTCCGCGAGTGGCGCGCCTCGGAGGGGTGATATCATGGACCGGCGCGCGCTGGAGGCCTACTGTGACGCGTGGTTCGACGCGTGGGCCGGCAACCGGCCCGACCTTCTCGCGTCGTTCTACGCCGAGGACTGCCTCTACGTCGACCCCGCGAGGCCCCAGGGCATCCGCGGGCGCGAGGAGCTTCGCCGCTACTTCGCGCGCCTCCTCGCGGCGAACCCGGGCTGGGAGTGGCGCCGCGAGCGCCTCGATCCGGTGGAGGGCGGGTTCGCCGTCACGTACCGCGCGCGCATCCCGCTGCCCCAGGGCGAGCCCCTGGACCTCAAGGGCATGGACCTCGTCCTCCTGCGCGGGCGCGAGATCGTCGTGAACGAGGTCCACTTCGACATGGCGCTCTGGCTGCACAGGCTGGGGCGCGTCCCGAAGGGCTAGCGCTTCTTCGCGCCCTTCTTCGCGGGCGCCTTCTTGGCCGCCTTCTTCGCGGCCTTCGCCTTCTTGGCCGGCGCCAGGGAGTGCGCGCGGCGGGCCCACTCGGCCAGCGTGCGCGGCTCGTCGTAGAACGCCTCGGGGACGAGGATCCACTCCTGCATCGTGGCGGCGCCCATCTTGCTGCGGTACGTCCACGCCTCGCCACCCAGCGCGACCAGCTCCGCGCGCGGCCCCTCGGGCGCGAGCTTCAGGATGATCCTGTCGTCGTCCACGATCCCCGCGAACATCCCCCCGTTGGGCGCGAAGAGGCCGTGGCCGCCGAACATGGCGCGCGTCGTGTGGGGGAGGGCGGCGCAGGCCTCCTCCAGGAGGTCGAGGTTGCCGGACACGTTCAGCGCCATGGGACCGGCGCCGGAAAAGCCTCGTGGCGCGACTGCACCCTCCCGGATGCTCGGGCGAAGCGCGGAAGGGGGCGCAGGAGGCGTGGGCGCGCGGTTCCCTTGGCCGCCCTCCGCGCGCTCGCCGCCCTCCTTCTCGCGCTCCTCGCCCTGCCCGTCCTTGCCCCCGCCCAGGCGCAGATCAGCATCAACGTCTACTGCTGGGAGTCCGTCCAGCAGGTGGGCGCGACCATCGACTGCAACAAGGACGGCTACAACCTGTTCTTCTACCACGTCGGCTCGGGCCCCACCGTGGCCTACTGCCGCGAGGGCGTCTCCGGCATCACGCCCTCCGAGAGCTGCGTCCTCTGAGGCGGCGGGTTCTTGCAGCCGGGCCACCGTGCGTGGCCCGGAGGCATCTCCTTGCGGACCACCCACCTTGCCCTTGCCCTCGCCCTCTCCCTCTGCGCCTTCGCCTTCACGCCCCTCGCCGGCGCGATCGCCCCCGTGACCTGCTCGCAGACCGTCGCCGTCTCCGGCGTCGACGCCCGCTGCGACGTGGACGGCGCCCCCGTCTACGCGGGCGGCGGCTGCGGCACGCTCTGCACGGGCATCATCCTCATCGAGTGCCAGGAGGGCACGACGCCCACGACCCACGCCGGCTGCGAGCTGCCCTACGTGTTCTGCCCCTACGGCCCCATCTGCCCGGGCCCCTACCTCTGAGGCTCACGCCTGCCCTTCGCCGGCCGGCTTGACGGGCTGGCGCAGGAGCGTCCTCAGGTTCTCCGGCTTCGCCCGGCGCGAGGCCGGCCTTCCACACGTCCTCGCGGAGCCGCTCCATCGTCCTTCTCCCCTCCCTTAGGGCCCCGCGTGGACAATTTGAAGGGGGCGGGAAAAGAGGGGGCCCGCAGGCCTCGTGGCGGCTCACTCGGGGCAGAAGACGGGCTGCTTCGGGTCCACGGCGTGCACGACGCCCGCGGCGACGAAGCAGGGGTTCGTGCAGCCGCCGTCGGGCAGGAGGACCGCGCAGTACGCGGACGCGGTGCCCACGGGGGAGCCCGGGACGAAGCTGGGCACAGCGAGGACGGCGAGACCGAGGACGACGGCGAGGAGCAGGACGCGGGAGCGCATGCGCAGGACCCAGCGGGGGCGCGCCGCATGAGCGCGCCCGGCGCGCAGCCTGGCGGATGCGCAAGGCCGTTTGGACTAGTACAGCGCGGGCTCCCTGTATTCGCCGTAGACCTTGACCATGGCCTCGCGGATCTCGCCCAGCGTGGCGTAGCTGTGCGCGGCGGCGATGAGGTGGGGCATGAGGTTCTCGCCCTCCTTCTCGCAGGCCCTCGTGAGCGCGTGGAGCGCGTCGTCCACCTTCTTCTGGCTGCGGCGGCGCTTCACGTCCGCGAGGCGCTCCAATTGGCGGCGCTCCGACTCCTCGCTGACCTTGAGGAGGGGCGGGACCTCTTCCTCCTCGGTCACGTAGTCGTTGACGCCCACGATGACGCGCTCCTTCTTCTCGATCTCCTTCACGTAGCGGTAGGAGGCGTCGGCGATCTGCATCTGGAACCAGCCCTTCTCGATGCCGGCCACGACGCCGCCGATCTTCTCGATCTGGTCGAAGTACCGGTTCGCGGCCTCCTCCATCTCGTTGGTGAGGCTCTCGACGTAGTACGACCCGCCCAGGGGGTCGATGGTGCTGGCGACGCCGCTCTCGTGGGCGAGGATCTGCTGCGTGCGCAGCGCGATGCGCACCGCCTTCTCGGTGGGGAGCGCCAGGGCCTCGTCGAAGCTGTTGGTGTGGAGGCTCTGCGTGCCGCCCAGCACGGCGGCGAGGGCCTGCACGGTCGTGCGCACGATGTTGTTCTCCGGCTGCTGCGCGGTGCAGGAGACGCCGGCCGTCTGCGTGTGGAAGCGCAGCAGCCACGCGCGCGGGTTCTTCGCGCCGATCTCGTCGCGCATGAACTTCGCCCAGATGCGGCGCGCGGCGCGGAACTTCGCGATCTCCTCGAAGAAGTCGTTGTGCGAGTTGAAGAAGAACGACAGGCGCGGCCCGAACTCGTCGGGGTCGAGCCCGCGCTCCTTGGCCATGCGCACGTAGGTCATGCCGTTGGCCAGCGTGAAGGCGAGCTCCTGCTGCGCGGTCGAGCCCGCCTCGCGGATGTGATAGCCCGAGATGCTGATGGTGTTCCACTGGGGGACGCGCTGGCTGCCGAACTCGAAGGTGTCCAGCACGAGGCGCAGCGAGGGCGCGGGCGGGAAGATGAACATCTTCTGCGCCTGGTACTCCTTCAGGATGTCGTTCTGGGTGGTGCCGCTGAGCCGGTCCAGCGGGAAGCCGCGGTTCTCCGCCGCCGCGAGGTACATGGCCCACACGATTGGGGCGGGGCCGTTGATGGTCATGCTCACGCTGACCTGGTCCAGGGGGATGTCCGCGAAGAGCGTCTCCATGTCGGCGGCGGTGTCGATGGCGACGCCCACCTTGCCCACCTCGCCCTTGCTCCACGGGTGGTCCGAGTCGAACCCCTGGAGCGTGCAGAAGTCGAACGCGGTGCTGAGGCCCGTCTGCCCCTGCGAGAGGAGGAACTTGAAGCGCTCGTTGGTCTCCTCCGCCGTGCCGAACCCCGCGAACTGGCGCATCGTCCAGAGGCGGCCGCGGTACATGGTGGGCTGCACGCCGCGCGTGAAGGGGAACTCGCCCGGGTAGCCCAGGTCGCGGTCGTGGTCGAAGCCCTGGAGGTTCCAGGGCCCGTAGAGGCGCTCCACGGGCTTGCTGCTGGTGGTGACGAACTCCTTGCGGCGCTCGGGGGCCTTCTCCAGCGTCTTGCGGAGGGTCGTCTCCTCCCAGCGCTTCCTGGCGGCCTGCACGTCGTCCGTCATGCCGGAAAGCATGACGGGGCGCCGCTCAAAAAGCCTTCGGCCTCGGGCGGCGCCGGCCGCCGGGCCTCACGGGGACTGGAACTGGAAGATGATGCCCGTCGAGGCGCCGTGGGCCTCCGCGCTCCCGTCCTCGGCCTCGAAGGTGGGGTCCACGAACACGTAGACGCCGCCGTCCGCGCCGCCCACCTCGGGCACCGCGCAGGCCAGGCAGGCGTTCGTGTTGACGAACGTGCCGGGGAGCGTGCATTGGCTCTCGCACACCTCGAACCAGTCGCCCGCGTCGACGTCCGGCGTGACGAGGCCGTCGCCGCCGCAGACGTCCGGGCTCGCGCGGTCGACGTCGTTGCCCGCGACCACGAAGTAGACCTCGGAGAAGGCGAAGTCGCTCACGGCGAACGTGTCCCCCTCGTGGTGCGGCTTGAACCCGCACGCCTCCGTCGAGACTCCCTGGGGGAGGAAGCCGCCGCCGATGCCGGCGTCCGGGTCGCCGTCGCTGTCGAAGGGGATCCCGTCGCCGTTGCAGTCCGCCGTGTTCGTGTCGAACACGCTGAAGCCGCCCGCGGCGATGCCGCCCGTGTCCTCCACGTGGGCGCGCGCCGTGGTGCCCACGACGTAGGTGTGGAACTCCTGCGGGAGCGCGTTGGGGCACGCGTCGCCGCCTCCGTTCCCCGGCGGACAGGCGTCTGCGGGCGAAGGGGCTCCCGCGGCCGAGCAGCCGGGGGGCTGGCCGTTGTAGATGTAGCTGTCCCGGTCGTCCGCCAGCGCCACGAAAGAGCCTCCCGCCAACGCCAGCGCCGCCGCCATCACCGTCATCGTCTTCCAGATCGCCATGGTTCCACAACCTCCGCCTCGGGGCGGCGCCGCTCGATCCCTCGTCTTGAGGAACTACGTTGTGGTGGAAAGCTGTGATCGCATTCCGGAGGGCCTGAACCCTCCACCTGCGGCTCGTTTCCGGGGCACCCATGCCGCAGATCTGCGCATCGCGGCCCCGGGTCCTCTCTCCCCCTTGCGGGCCCCTCGGTGGCGGTGCGCAGGGAAGCGCAACGCTTGAATCCCGGACCGCCATCCCCCTTCGATGGCCCGCCTCCTCGTCGGCTATGATGGATCCCCGCCCGCGCGTCGCGCGTTCGAGCGCGCCCTCGCCCGCGCGACGGGCATGGGGGACGAGATGATCGTCGTCTCCGTGATCCCGCCCACGGTGAGCAAGTCTTCGCTGGCCCGCATGATGCCCGCCGGCGTCGAGCTCCCGGAGACCATGGCGGGCACCTTCGAGGACCACACGCGCCAGCGCCTCGCCGAGGTCATCGCGGAGGCGCGCAAGGCCGGCGCCAAGGCGGAAGGCGAGGTCCGCAAGGGCTCCCCCGTGGAGGCGATCCTCGCCGCCGCCCGCGACCACAAGGCGACCGAGATCCTCCTGGGCGTCAAGTCCTACGAGGGGCCCGAGGCCGACGTGGGCCCCAACGCGAGCCAGATCGCGCAGCTGGCCAACGTGCCCGTGACGCTGGTGCCGTAGGCCGCAGGAAAACGTCGTCGTCCGGCGGCGCCGCAGCGCCGCCAAAAGCGGGGGGTTCGGGGGGCGCAGCCCCCTGACGTGAAATCACGTCAAGCAGACGGCCGAAACGTCAGGGGCTGCCGCCCCCCGAACCCCCCGCTTTGGCCAACGCTTTTCCCCGGCCCCTGCGCTCGCGGCCCCCATGACTGAGGTGCGCACCCTCGCGGTGCTCGGCGCGGGCGACATGGGGCACGGCATCGCGGAGCTTGCGGCGATGCGCGGCTTCGACGTGCGGCTTCGGGACGTGGCGCCCGACGCGCTGGAGCGGGCGAAGGGCGCCATCCGGGCGAGCCTCGACAAGCTCGTCGCCAGGAGCCGTCTCACCCGGGAGGCCGCCGACGCGGCCATGGCGCGCATCCGGACGACGACCGACCTCGTGGAGGCCGTGGGGCCCGCGGACCTCATCATCGAGGCCGTGCCCGAGCGGCTGGACCTCAAGCAGCGAGTGTTCGTGGAGGCGGAGAACGCGGCCTCGCCCCGCGCGGTCTTCGCCACCAACACCAGCGCCATGCGCATCCGCGAGGTGGGCGCCAGCCTGCGCGACCCCTCGCGCCTCGTGGGCATGCACTTCTTCAACCCGGTCCTCCTCATGGACCTCGTGGAGCTGATCCCCGGCCCCGCCACGAGCCCGGAGGCGCTTGCCACCGCGCAGGCCGTCGTGGCGAAGCTGGGGAAGACCCCCGTGACGCTCGCGCAGGACACGCCGGGCTTCGTCACGAGCCGCCTCGTCTGCGTGTGGGTCGGCGCGGGCGTCCTCGCCGCGGAGGCGAAGATCGCCGACAAGGAGGCCATCGACGCCGCGATGCGCTTCCGCGCGGGCTTCCCCATGGGGCCCTTCGAGCTGGCGGACTACACGGGCCTCGACGTGGGCGTGCACGCCAGCGACTACATGGCGAACCGCCTGGGCGAGGCGTACCGCCCCGGCGTCTCCATGCGCGCGCTCGTGGAGAAGGGGCTCCTGGGCAAGAAGGCCGGGCGCGGCTTCTACGCGTGGAAGGACGGCCGCGCCGACGTCGCGCTCACGCCGGACTTGGCCAAGGGGTTCGACCCCGCGCTCGTCATGGCCCTCGTGGCCAACGAGGCCGCGAAGCTCCTGGAGCAGGGCGTCGCCACCGCTGCTGACATCGATCTTGCCTGCCGCCAGGGGCTCGCGTTCCCCAAGGGCCCCCTGGAGTGGGCCGACGAGGTGGGCGTCGACGAGGTGGTGAAGGCGCTCTACGCGATGCAGGAGCGGACCGGCCACGCGCTGGCGGAGCCCTACGAGCTTCTCCTGGAGATGGTGGAGGAGGGGCGCACCGGCAAGAAGGCGGGGCGCGGCTTCCACGACCACGCGCCGCGCGCCGCCGCCACCCCAGGAAAACGCGAGCACGAGACGCTCCTCCTCGCGGTCGACGCGGAGGCGAAGGTGGGCACCATCACGCTGGACCGGCCGCACCGCCTCCACGCCATCAGCCCCGACCTCATCCGCGAGCTTCGCGACGCGCTGCGCCAGATGGACCGCGACGAGCGCGTGCGCGCCGTGCTTCTCACCGGCAGCGGCGAGAAGGCGTTCTGCGCGGGCGCCGACCTCGCCGAGGCCACCGGCGTCACGCCCGCCGTCGCCAGCGAGACGGTGCGCCAGGCGCACCGCATGTGCCTGGAGATCGAGAAGATGGCCAAGCCCGTCGTCGCCGCGGTGAACGGCCTCGCCCTGGGCGGCGGCTTCGAGCTTGCGCTGGCGTGCGACCTGCGCGTCGCGGCGGCGCGGGCGGAGTTCGCCCTACCCGAGGTCACGCTTGGGCTCCTCCCCGCCATGGGCGGCACGCAGCGCCTCCCCAAGCTCGTGGGCCTCGCCCGCGCCAAGGAGATCGCCCTCGTGGGCAAGCGCTTCGACGCCCGGCAGGCCCAGGCGTGGGGCCTCGTCACGGCGGTCTATCCCAACGAGACGTTCGCCCGCGACGCGAAGGCCTTCGCCGCCGAGGTCGCCAGCCGCGCGCCCCTCGCGCTGAAGGCCACGAAGCAATTGCTGAACGCCTCCTCCACGACCGACATCAACGCGGGCATGGAGATGGAGGCCAACGCGTTCGGCGTGCTGGTGAGCACGGACGACGTGCTGGAAGGCGTGTCCGCGATGTTCGCGAAGCGGAAGCCCGAGTTCAAGGGGAAGTAGGGCTTCGCGGCGAAGGGCCCTCAGATCTGGCACCGCTCGCAGCGGGGATTGCCCGCCTCGTCCTCGACGCTGCACCCGAGGTGGATGTTCCGCGCGCAGCGCACGCACAGCGTCAAGCAGGGGTCGGGCTCGCCGGGCGTCCAGAGGTCCTTGGGCAGGCAGCCGGCCTCGCCGCAGACGGCGCATTCGCCGAGGTATTGCGCGGGCTCGCCGCACCAGGGGCAGGGGTCGAGCTCCTCGTCGGCCGAGGGCGGGGCCTCGCGGGCCGCCTCGTCGATGGCGTCCTCCACGTCCTCCACCTCGCGGAGCATGCGAAGGAGGTGCTCGTCGTCGACGCCCATGGACGGGGGCCGCTCGCGTTGCCGTCGCATGAAGCTTTGTAGCGCGCCGCGCTTCTGGGCCGCGCATGCGCACGCTCATCCTGGGCGCGGGGTTCGGGGGCCTGGAGGCCGCCACGCGGCTGAAGCGCCTCCGGCCCGACGAGGACGTGGTGCTGGTGGACGAGCGCTCGACGTTCCTCATGGGGGCGACGAAGCTGTGGGTCCTCGACGGGCGGCGGCGCGCGGGCGAGGGGGAGCGCGCGATCGCGGACGTGGCGCGCCACGGCGTGCGCGTCGTGCAGGCGCGCGCGGAGGCGGTGGACCCCGCGGCGAAGCGCGCGCGCATCGGCGGGGCCGATGTGGCGTACGACCGCCTGGTGCTCGCGCTGGGCGCGCGCCTGGCGCCCGAGGAAGTGCCCGGCCTCGCGCAGCACGCGCGCAACCTGTACGCGAAGGAGGGCGTCGCGGCGCTGCACGGCGACCTCGCGGCGCTGCGCGGAGGGAAGGTCCTCTTCCTCGTGACGGCGATGCCGTTCAAGTGCCCGCCTGCGCCCTACGAGGCCGCGATGCTGGCGAAGTCCTTCCTAGAGAGGCGCGGCGTGCGCGCGGAGGTCGCCATCGCCTCGCCCGAGCCGCAGCCCATCCCCATCGCGGGCAAGGAGTGCGGCGACACGATCCGCGGCTGGGTGGAGGAGCGCGGCGTGCGCGTCCTCAACGGGAAGCAGGTCGCGCATGTCGAGCCCGGGCGCGTCGTCTTCGCGGACGGCAGCAAGGAGGCGTTCGACTTGCTGGCCGCCGTCCCGCCCCACAAGCCGCCCCCGCTCGTGGCGCAGCTTTTCGGAGGCTGGGCCCCCGCGGACCCCGCGACGCTGGCCACGCCCCTGCCCGACGTCTGGGCCGTGGGCGACTGCAACGCGGTGAAGCTCGCCAACGGCAAGCCCCTGGTCAAGGCCGGCGTCATGGCCGAGGGCGAGGGCCGCGTCGTCGCGCAGCGCCTCGCCGGCGAGGACGCGCGCTTCGACGGCAAGGGGCTCTGCTACCTGGAGCTTGGCGACGGGATGGGCACTGAGGTCGCGGGCGACTTCTACGCGACGCCCCAGCCCATCGTCGCCGCGAAGCCTCCGAGCAAGGCAAGCCTGGAAGGGAAGCACCGCTTCGAGGCGGAGCGGCTGGAGCGGTGGTTCGGAGACCCGCAGCGTTGATGCCCCCGGAGGCCGCATCGCGACGCATGGACTTCGTGCGCGCCAAGGCGGAGCGGGCCCGCGAGTCGGCCCTGAAGCTCGCGCGCGCCAGCGACGCCACGCGCGCCGCCGCGGTGCTCGCCCTGGCCGGGGGCCTGGAGCGCCGACGCGACGCCATCCTCCACGCCAACGCCGAGGACGTCGCCGCCGCGCAGCGCGACGGCCTCGCCGCGCCTCTGCTATCACGGCTCAAGCTCACCCCCGAGAAGCTCTCCCTCACCCTCGCGGGCGTGCGCCAGGTGGCCGCGCTCCCGGACCCCGTGGGGCGCACGCTGCGCGCGACGCTCCTGGACGACGGATTGCGACTCTCGCAGGTCACCGCGCCCCTGGGCGTCGTCGCGTGCGTGTTCGAGTCGCGCCCCGACGCCGCGGTCCAGATCCCCGCCCTTACGCTGCGCAGCGGGAACGCCGTGCTCCTCAAGGGGGGCGCCGAGGCGGAGCGCACGAACCGCGCCATCGTGGACGCCATCCGCGCCGCCATCGAGGCCGCCGGCATCCCCAAGGACGCCGTGCAGCTTCTCGAAGGCCGCGCCGAGGCCAACGCGCTCCTCGCCCACGACGACCTCGTGGACCTCGTGATCCCGCGCGGCTCCTCCGCGTTCGTGAAGCACGTCAAGGCCTCGACGCGCATCCCCGTGCTGGGTCACGCCGAGGGCGTCTGCCACGTCTTCCTCGACGCGACCGCGGACCCGCGCCAGGCCATCGCCATCGCGCTGGACGCCAAGGTGGACAGCCCCAGCGCGTGCAACGCCGCGGAGTGCATCCTCGTGCACCGCGACGCCGCGCCCGCGCTGCTCCCCGCGCTCACCGAGGCGCTGCGCAAGGCGGGCGTCGAGATCCGCGAGGGCGAAGGCGCCTACGGCCGCGAGTGGGGCGACATGACGGTGAGCCTCGCCGTCGTGGGCGACGTGGAGGAGGCCATCGCGTTCGTGAACCGCCACGGCTCGAAGCACACCGACGCCATCGTGACGCGCGACCCCGAGTCCGCGCGGCGCTTCGTCGCGGGCGTCGACAGCGCGGGCGTCTTCGTGAACGCCAGCACGCGCTTCGCCGACGGCTACCGCTACGGCCTGGGCGCCGAGGTGGGCATCAGCACGAGCAAGGTCCACGCGCGCGGCCCCGTGGGGCTCGACGGCCTCACGACGACCAAGTGGGTCCTCGTGGGCGAGGGGCACACCGCGGCGCCCTACCAGGGGGCGAGCCCGCGGCCGTTCCGCCACGAGCCGCTTCCTCCGGGCGATCCGCTGGAGACGCGCTGACCGGGCGCGGCCGAGGCGCGGGCCACAACACGCATGCACGAGGGGCGGCGCCTCTGGCGCGAAGGAGCCCTTCCCTTGCCGCCCCCTCCGCGCTCCGCACCCTTGCCTCCAGGCATGGAGGCGCCCGACTTCACCCTCCGCGCCACGCCCGACGAGCAGGTCTCCCTGAGCGACTTCCGCGGCCAGCCCGTCGTGCTGGTGTTCTACCCCGCGGACTGGAGCCCCGTGTGCGCCGACCAGCTGGTCGTCTACAACGAGGTCCTCCCCGAGATGAAGAAGCGCGACGCGCAGGTGCTCGGCGTCTCCGTGGACGGCGCCTGGTGCCATGCGGCCTTCGCCAAGGACCGCAGGCTCCGCTTCCCGCTCCTGGCGGACTTCGAGCCCAAGGGCGAGGTGGCGAGGCGCTACGGCGTCTACCGCCTGCCCGACGGGACCTCCGAGCGCGCGCTCTTCGTCCTCGACGGGGAGGGCGTCGTCCGCTGGAGCCACGTCTCGCCCATCGGCGTCAACCCCGGCGCGGACGGCGTCCTCCACGCCCTGGAAGGCCTGCCCAGGAAGGTGATCGCGTGAGCGCGCCCTTCCTCATGGGCCGTCTGCGCGCGCCCGTGAGCCCGGACGACCACCTCCAGGGGCCGCCCGACGCGCCGGTCACGCTCGTCGAGTACGGCGACTACGAGTGCCCCTTCTGCGGCGAGGCGTACTATGTGGTCAAGGACCTCCAGGCGCGCTTCCCCGAGGAGCTGCGCTTCGCCTTCCGCAACTTCCCCCTCGCGAGCATCCACCCGCACGCCCAGGACGCGGCCTTTGCGGCCGAGGCGGCGGCCCTCCAGGGGAGCTTCTGGCCCATGCACGACCGGCTCTACGAGAGCCAGGACGCGCTGGAGCCCTCCGATCTTCTTGCCCACGCCGAGGCGCTGGGGCTCCACGTCATGCAACTGGAGGAGGACGCGCGGTCGTCCACGGTGCGCGAGCGCGTGCGCGCGGACTTCCTGGGCGGCGTGCGCAGCGGCGTCAACGGCACGCCGACCTTCTTCGTGAACGGCGCGCGCCACGAGGGGTCCTACCGCTTCGACGACCTGGCGGACTCCATCGCGGCCGCGCGGGACGGGAGACCCATGAGGTCGCCCACGATCTGAGCCTCCGGCGGACGCAAGGTTCGTAACACCGAAGCCGCTTGCCTGCGCGTGACGGCCCGGTCCCTTGCGCGGCCCCTCGCCGTGGGCGCCCTCGTCGCGACGGCGACCTCCGTGGCCTTCAGCGTGGCCGGGCGGCTCCAGCCCGACGGCGGGCTCGCCCTCCTCTCGTCCTCCATCGTCGCGTACTGGATCGCCAACCTGCTCGTGGGCGCCAGCCTCGCGGAGCCGGCCCGCGCGCGGCGCGACCCGTGGTGGGGCCTTGTCGTCCTCGCCTTGGCCCTCCCCCTCGTGCCCGCGACGCTCTCCTTCGGGGCGTTCCCGGGCGAGGACCCCTCTCTGAGGCTCCTCGACCTGGGCGCGGTCGCCGGGATCCTCCTCGCGCTGTGGCGCTCCGCCCGCGCGAGCCAGGAGCCGATCCCGCCCCTCGCGCTGGGGCTGGGCGCCGCCTACGCCGCCATGGTCCTCACCCTGGCCCTCGTCCCGCCCGCGTCCAGGACCTTCTTCGGCGTCGCGAGGTACGGCGCCGCGGTGGCCATCCTCCGGCTCGCGGCCGCGTTCCTGCTCTTCGCCGCCACCCCCGCGCGCGGCCCCGCCGCGGGCGTCGCGCGCCGCGCCGGCCTCGCCGTCTCGCTGGCGGGGATCGCCCTGGACGGCGCGCTCTATGCGGCGCTCCCCGCGCTCGACGCCGCGTCCCGGCCCCTCGTCGTGGGCGTCCTCGTCGCCGAGGCGGTCGCCACGGGGCTCTTCTCCGCGGGCCTCGCGATCATCGCCCTCGCAAGGGGGCTGGAGACGGAGGAGCCTGCGCCGGCCCCCGAGGCGTCCTTCGCGCCGCGATGGCCCGCGCCAGGTTCAAGGCCCTGAAGCCGGATCGCGCCGCGTGCCCGCGAAGCGGCAGCGCATCGTCGTGAAGGTCGGCACCAACACGCTCAACGGCGACCTCGACCGCCCCGACCCGTGGTACATGGCCGCGCTGGCGGACGAGATCTGCGACCTGCGCGACGCGGGGCACGACGTCATCCTCGTGACCTCGGGCGCCATCGGCACGGGGCGGCACATCCTGGGCATCAAGGAGCGGCCGCGCGACGTGCGCGTGCGCCAGGCGTGCGCGGCCGTGGGGCAGGCGCGCCTCATGCAGGACTGGGCCGCCGCCTTCGCGCGCCGCGGGCAGCACGTCGCGCAGGTGCTCCTCACGTACCACACCTTCGCGGCGCGGGAAAGCTATCTCCACATGCGCGAGGCCATGGCCAAGCTCCTGGAGATGGGCATCCTCCCCGTGGTGAACGAGAACGACACCGTCTCCATCAGCGAGATCGACGCGGGCTTCGGCGACAACGACCGCCTCAGCGCCCTGGTGGCCACCAAGATGGAGGCCGACCTCCTCGTGATCCTCAGCGACGTGAAGGGCCTCTACACCAAGCCCCCCGGCACGCCCGGCGCCGCCCTCGTGCCCGTCGTCGACGAGGTGGACGACGAGGTGCGCGCCATGGCGGGGGCGAAGACCAGCAGCGGCGGCCGCGGAGGCATGGCCAGCAAGCTGGAGGCCGCGGCGCTGGCCATGGAGAACGGCTGCGCGGTCGTGATCACCGCAGGCCGTGAGCCCCACGTCCTGAGGCGCCTGATGTCGGGGGAGCCCTTGGGCACGCGCTTCGCGCCGCGCTCGCGGGAGTCGGGCGCGCGCCGCTGGCTCCTCCTCGCCCGCGCCGAGGGCGAGGTCCACGTGGACGCGGGCGCCGCGCGCGCCCTCGCCGCCGGCAAGCACCTCCTGCCCGCGGGCGTCACCGGCGTCTCGGGCACCTTCGACGTGGAGAGCGTCGTCACGGTGGTGTGCGAGGGGCGCCCCGTGGCGCGCGCGGTGTCGGAGCTCTCCAGCGCGGACCTCGCCCGCGTGAAGGGGCTCCACACGCCCGAGGCGCGCGCGCTCCTGGGCATCGAGGGCGCCGTGAACGTCACGACGAAGGGGAAGCTCCTGCTCCTGGACGAGACGCCCTGAGGCGCCTACTTCTCCCTGCCCCGCCGCGCCGCGACGAGGTCCCCCACCAGGGGCCCGCCGATGAGCACCACCAGGAGCACCACGAGCATGATCCACAGGTCGCCGGGCGCCGAGGCCCAGCCGATGGTGACGTAGGACGCGGGCGGGTCCTGCTCGTTGGGGTGCCCCGCGATGGCGAGCTTCACAAGGCCCAGCCAGGGAAGCTCGCCGCGCGCCTTGCCCTCCACCCACTCGGGGCGCACGATGCTGGGCCGCCCGCGCGCGTCGTGGCTGATGCCGTTGACCACGTCCGCGTCGGCGTTGGTCGCGGGGTTGTCCCCCTTGGTGATGAACCCCGTCGCGGCGGGCCGGTAGTCCGCGAGGCCGATCACGGGCAGCGTCACGCCCGAGGAGCCGTAGACGCACCACGAGCCGTCCTTGTCGGCGCCCCCGACGCAGGGCGCGTCGGGGTCCCAGCGCACGCGATAGCTTTCCCCCTGCGCGACGACGTAGGCGATGGCGCGGTGGATGATGGGCGTCGACGCGCGGTCGTTGGCCGGGAAGTAGACGAGCACGTCGCCGGGGAGGCCGTAGCGCGAGCGGCCGCCCTCCACCATGGTCTGCACGTCGTCGGGCGAGGAGACGGCCTTCACCGCGACGAGGTCGCCCGGGTCGATGGTGCCGATGCGGCCGAAGGGCCCCTGCGCGTGCCGCATGCTGCTGCTCTCCACGATGACCGCCGGGGGCCACGTGTGCGTGTACGCGTAGAGGCCCGCAAGGAGGAGCGCGAGCGCGGCCAGGACGGCCAGCGCGTCGCGCAGGGCGCGCGCCACCCTCCGCTCCTCAGCCGCCCGTGGCGGGCGCGGGGGGCGCGGTGGCGACGCTGACCAGCGGGCTGCGCGGGCCCTCGACGCCCTTCGCGTCGACGGCGCTCACCGCGTAGAGGTAGCTGACGCCGGGCTGAAGGCCCGACTCGGTGAAGCGGGGCTCCTGCGTCGTGCCCACGCGGTTGGCGCCGCGGTAGACGTGATAGCTCGCGGGCGGCGCGCCCGTCGTGGGGGGCTTCCAACTCAGCTGGATGTCCGAAGGGCCCGTGCCGCTGCCGGTGACCTCGACGGGGGCGCCCGGGGCGCCCGCCTTGCCGCGGCGCGTCTGGATCGCCTTGTAGCCGTCGTAGAGGAGCGGCACGCCCACGAGGACGAAGAGCGAGAGGCCCAGCATGACCCAGAGGTCCTTGGGCGCGAAGGCGCTGCCGATCTTCACCCACGCCTTGGGGGGCGAGGCCTCGTTGGGGTGGCCCGCGAGGCTGAGCTTGATGAGGCCCAGCCAGGGAAGCTCGCCGCGCGCCTTGCCCTCGATCCACGCCATCTGCACGGGGCTCGACGCGCCGTGCTCGTCGTGGGAGAGGCCCGAGAGCTGGTCCGTCTGCGTGTTGGTGGTGGGGTTGTCGCCCTTGGTGAGGAAGCCCGTGCGCGCCGGGACGTAGGGGCGCGGGTTCTGCGGCGTCGAGGCGAAGCTCGCGACGGGGACGTCGGGGATGTAGACGCCCTTGGAGTCGTAGACGCACCAGGAGTGCGACGCGCCGCCGTCGAACGCCTTGTTGGCGACCTTCACCGCGCCGCCCACGCAGTCCGTGTTGTCCGCCCAGCGGACGTAATACTGGTTGGAGCCGCTGGAGTTGTCCACCACCACGTAGGCCACGGCGCGGTGGATGATGGGCGTGTGCGTGCGGTCGTTGGCCGGGAAGTAGACGATGACGTCGCCCGACTTTCCGTAGTGCGTGCGCCCCGCCTCCATCTGCGTGAGGACGTCGTCGGGACCCTTCACGTTCTTGACGAGCACCAGGTCGCCGGGGTCGATGGTGCCGATGCGGCCGTAGGTGACCTCCGAGTCCGCGTGCATCATGCTCCCGCTCTCCACGATGACGGCGGGGGGCCACGTGCCCGTGTACGCGTAGAGACCGCCCAGCAGAACGGCGAAGACCGCGACCAGAACGAGCGTGTCGCGGACGGCGGGGGAAAGCTTGGCCATCCGAGGCCGGGGACGGGGCGTCCGCTGAAAAGGCTTTCGCGCCCGACCCCGGCGACGTGGGGCCTCCGGCCCCACCGCACCGCGGCTCGCCTTCGGCGGGGATCCCTTGGACTTGATGATCGTGCGGCACGAAGGCGATCATCTCCGCGAGCCGCGCAGGTGGGCATCTCCTCGTCGCGGGGCGTGGGCCCTCAGACGCAGGGGCTCCCCTCTGCTTGGGCTCCGAAGGAGGGGCTTACCCCTTGGCAGGCAAGGCCCCGGAGGCGCGCAGCGCGTCGATCTCCGCGGCGGAGAAGCCCGCGTCCTGGAGGACCTCGTCGGTGTGCTCGCCCAGGGCGGGGGGCTTGCCGCGGGCGGGGCGGTGGGTGAGGGGCGAGCCGGGGCCGGGGGCGCCTTCGTAACGCGGGAAGAGGGCCAAGGCCTCGGCGGGCTCCAGGACGGGCGTCGCGGGGACGCCGGCCTTGCCCAGGAGGTCCACCCACTCGGAGAGGGGGCGCGAGGCGAGCAGCGCCTCCACCTCCAGGTGGGCGCCCCGCGCGCGCTCCCGGTGCAGCGGGAGGAGGTCGGGCTTCGCGACGGCCTCGCAGAAAAGGGACCAGAAGCGCGGCTCCAGGGCGGCCAGCGCGAGGAAGCGCCCGTCGCGGCAGCGGTAGAGGCGATAGCCCGGGACGCCGCCGGTGAGCTCGTCCTCGCCGCGCGGGGGCAGCTCGCGGTGGAGGTTGAGCGCGTTGAACGCCAGCGCGGCGTCGGCCAAGGCGACCTCGACGTGGCGCCCCTTGCCGGTGCGCTCGCGCTCGAAGAGGGCGCCCAGGACTCCCGCGAGGCCGTAGAGCGAGCCGGCCATGTCGCCCACCGGCACGGCGCTCGCGACGGGCCCGCGGCGGTCGCCCTGGAGCGCGAGCACGCCCGCGACCGCCTCGTAGTTGAGGTCGTGCCCGGGGGCGTCGCGCAGCGGGCCGGGGCCGTAGCCCACGAGGCTCGCGCGCACGAGGCGCGGGTTCGCCTGCGCGAGGGCGTGGTCCGGAAGGCCCAGGCGCGCCAGGACGCCGGGGCGGAACGACTCCAGCAGCACGTCGAAGCGCGGCAGCATGCGCAGCACCGCCTCCGCCGCGCCCTCCGCCTTGAGGTTCAGCGCGAGGCTCCTCTTGCCGCGGTTCACCGCCGCGAAGCCGAACCCCACGCCGTCGACCTCCGGAGGCATCCAGCGCGCGGGGTCGCCCGCCTCCGGCTCCTCCACCTTCACGACGTCGGCGCCCAGGTCGGCGAGCGCCTGCGAGAGGAACGGCCCCGGCAGCAGGCGCGTGAGGTCCAGGACGCGGACGCCTTCGAGCGGGCGGAAGGTCACGGTGCGTCGCATCGCGTGGGGCGGGATGGAGTTTGTGCCGGGTCACGCCAGGTCCGGGTGCGCCGCCCGCACGCGCGGCTCAAGCTCCTTCCAGGGCCGGACGCCCGCGGGGATCTCCTCTTGCACCGGGCAGTCGATGCCCGCCAGCGCGGAGGCGGTCGCCGCGACGCCTGCGCCGAGGCCTTCGAGGTCGTAGCCCCCTTCGAGGACGGCCGCGATGCGGGGCTGCACGGCGCGGAGGCGCCGAGCGCACTCGTAGAAGGTCTGCCCCACGAGGAGGCAGTTGCCGATGGGGTCGTTCTTGTGGGCGTCGAAGCCCGCGCTCACGAGGATGACGTCCGGCGCGAAGTCGCGCACCTTGGGGACGACCGCCGCGTCCATCACCTCCAGCCACCCTTCGTGCCCCGTGTTGGCGGGCACGGGCAGGTTCAGCGTGCGGCCGATGCCCTTCCCGGCGCCGCGCTCCTCCACCGCGCCCGTGCCCGGGTAGAGCGGCCAGCCGTGCATCGAGACGTAGAGCACGTCGGCGCGCTCGTAGAAGACGTCCTGCGTGCCGTTCCCGTGGTGCACGTCCAAGTCCACGACGGCGACGCGGCGCCCGCGCGTGGTGAGGTCGTGCGCGGCGATGGCGACGTTGTTGAAGAGGCAGAAGCCCATGGCGCGCTCGCGCGTCGCGTGGTGGCCGGGCGGGCGCGGCAGCGCGAAGGCGGCGTGCCCCTCCTCCGCGGCGCGCGCGGCGGCGAGGGCCAGCCCCGCGGCGCGCAGCGCGGCGCCCCACGAGTGCGGGCCGGTGTAGGTGTCGGCGTCGAGCCACGCGGCCTTGCGGCACGCCTCCTCGACGCGGCGCACGTGCTCCTCGGTGTGCACGCCCAGGAGGTCGGGGCGCGCGGCGGGCTCCGCCGAGAGGAAGGAGAAGGGGCCGCCCTCCAGGGCGTCCATGGCGGCGCGGAGGCGATCCGGGCGCTCCACGTGGCCGGGCTCGGGCGGCTCGTGCTGCGTGCACTCGGGGTGGTGGTAGACGCGCAACGCCACGCGGAGGGGAGCGAGCCCGCCACGGAAGTAGCATTGCAAGGCCGCCGCTGGAAGAAACCCTTAAGGAAGGCCTCCTCGTCGCCCGCGCATGGCCTTCCCGGCGGCGGACGCGCCCGCGCCGACGCAGACGCCCGGCGCGCTGGCCCGGTGGTGGGCGCGCCTCGTGGCCGCGTTGGAGGCGTACCCCGTGGAGCGCATCGGCCTGGCGGCCCTCGCCGCGGGCGTCGTGCTGCGCCTCGCCGCGCCCTTCTTCATGGACTTCCGCAGCGACGGCGACACCTACGTCGCCATGGGCCACGCGTGGATGCTCCACCACCAGTTCCTCATGCCCTACGGCGACGTCACCACGTGGGGCCCCACGGCGCCGCAGTTCAGCAACCACTACCCGCCCGCGTATCCGCTCTATCTGGGCCTCGTCTTCAGCGTCGTGGGGTTCGGCCTCTGGCAGGCGAAGCTCGCGGCGCTCCTCATGTCGCTGGGCGCCCTCCTGGTGTGCTATCTCTGCTCGCGCGACCTCTACGGGCGGAGCGTCGCGGCGCTGGCCACGGGCCTCCTCGCCGTGGAGCCGCACCTGGTGTGGGTCACGGGCACGGGCTTCAGCGAGAACATGGTGCTCCTCTTCTTCGCCCTCACCATGTGGGCCATCGTGCGCTCGCTGAAGGACGACCGCTTCATCGTGTGGGCCGGCCTCTTCGCGGGGCTCGCGTACCTCTCCAAGAGCAGCGTCGGCTACTTCTTCGTGATCGCGGGCGCGGGCGGCTTCCTGTGGCGCTTCTACTACCGGCGCTGGAGGCTGTTCACCAACGTCTGGTACATGGCCGCCATCGCCATCTTCCTCTCCGTCGCGGGCGCGTGGGCCGTGCGCAACGTCCTCCTGTTCGGCTGGCAGACGCAGACGCTCCACGTCTTCGGGAGGACCCTCGTCGCGACGGTGCCCAACTGGGAGACCAGCAGCTACGTGCGCTACGTGCAGGGCTACGCGCTGGACCACCCCGACCTGTGGCGCACGGCGCTCCTGGCGAAGATCCCCTTCTTCGGCGTCTTCCTCCTCTGGTACGTCCTCCCCTTCCTCCCCGAGTCGTGGGCCGCCACCAAGAGGATCCGCGAGGAGGAGACCAGCGCGCTCTGGCTCTCGGTCTTCCTCGTGTGGGTCACGGGCTGGGTCATCGCGTCCATGTTCTGGACCTTCGAGAAGAGCAGCCTCTACTGGTTCGACAACCACCGCTACACGGTCATCGGCCTGCTGCCGCTGGGCTGGCTCCTGCTGCGCGAGGCGGACCTGCGCCGCGCCTCCACGCGCTTCCGCTACGCGCTCCTGCTCCTCTCCCTCTTCGCGGCGTGCGGCGCGGTGCTCCTCTCGCCCGTGAAGTTCAGCGACCTGCACGCCGCCGAGGCCATGGACGCGTACCTGCGCCCCGGCGACGAGGTGGGCGTCGACGGCGGGACGATCAAGTACGCCTTCTACGCGTACCTCACGCACCCCGAGCAGATCACCGTCTACGGCTGCACGAAGCCCGCCTCGCCCCTGCCGCCCACCTGCCTGGAGGGGAAGCACCCCGCGTTCATCCTGACGCTGAAGTACAACGAGGACTACGGCCCCGACTACCTCAAGGTGGGCGAGTTCAAGCAGTCGTACTGGAACGGCGGCGTCATGACCGCGCAGCTCTACGCGAGAAGCGACCTCGTCGACTCGCGCCACATCCCCGAGAACATGGGGAGCAACGGCGTCTAGGTCCGAAGGGGCAGCCGAGCCCCGCGCGCGCCGCGTAGGCGACAGCGATATCCCCCTTGCGCCCGGTCCAGGCGGGCCCACAAGGAGGGCCCACGATGACGATGATCGACAAGGTCCAGGGAACCATCGAGAAGCTCGCCGGCGACGACACGCGCCTCAACAGCGCCGAGATCACCACCCTCCAGCAGGCCTACAACGCGATGCAGCTGGGCCTCGTGAAGACGGCGCTCTACGCCGCGCAGGCCCAGTCGGAGGACGTGAGGCGCGTGCTCGACGACCTGCGCGACGACTTCCTCCTCCCCAACCTGGAGAAGCCGCGCCGCATCCTCGAGAAGGCCGGCATCCCCTTCCTGGACCTGCGCGCCCAGGACCGCATCGCCAACGTCCCCAAGACCACCGCCGTCCTCCTGCGCGACGAGGACATCGTGCTCGACACCGTGCTCTCGCTCCAGGCGACCATCACCGGGCTCCAGGCGGGCGCGATCGCGGCGGTGCGCGGCGACGTGCGCGACTACTTCCTCAACGCCCGCGACGCGGCCAACGACCAGTGGCGCAAGGTAGGCCTGATGGCGTACCGGGTCGTGCCCCAGATCCTCCCGCCCACCATGAGCGGCGTGGCGCCGCGCTGAGGCCGCCGCGGGGCCCGTTTCCAATTCGGCACCTTCAAGCCTCGATCCCTCTGCTTAGGCGCTAGGGATGCACGATGCCGTTTCTCGTTGACAATGGGCCCCCGGTCGACGCCGCCACGCTGGCGGCGGCGCGCACCGAGCTGCCCCGGGAGTATGGGCTGCGCGTGGTGACGCAGGGCGGCCGCAAGACCGTCCTGGCCCGCGTGCCCCGCGCCAAGCCGGACTACAACTACGAGCTGGCCATGGTCGCCTTCTACGCGAGCCTGGACGACGTGAAGGACGCCAAGGACGTCCTCCTCGTGGGGGACGAGAAGACGGTCCGCATGGAGCCGCTGCGCCTGCGCGACCACATCCGCGAGCAGGCCCGCGAGGACAAGGACGCCGCGGGCGCGCTGCGCTCGCGCCTCGCCCGCGAGTTCGGCTGGACCACCTGGCAGAGCCCCGGCAACGCGGCCCACAAGGCGCTGGCGCTGAGGCTGCCCATCTCCAGCATGGCCGAGGCCGACGAGCAGGTGCTCCTCAAGTCGCGCGCCGGCGTGGGCAACGAGCTCGTCAACGTGCTCACCGACGTGCAGTACGTCTACTTCGTCACGGACCAGGACTACGCCCGCGTGGGCCGCCGCGTCTTCATCGACGCCGTGGCCGCGGACCTCCGCGAGGCCGTGCTGGTGAAGGAGAGCAAGACGGCGAACCCCATCCACCTGGCGTACCAGACGCCCGGGAGCTTCATCCGCAACGATCTCCCCCACGGGTGAGGAAGACCCCGCGCCTCGCGGGCAGGCGAGGGGCGTCGCGATCCGCCGCTTCGACGAGCGTACTGCAAACCCTTTTGCAGGTGGCGCCCACGGGCAGCCCGTTTGCTGCGGCCGCTCGTCGCCTTCGCTGCCCTCTGCCTGGTCGCCCTGCTCCTCGCCCCCACGGTGGCGAGCGTCCACGACCAGGTGGAGGCCCTCCACATCAAGCGCGACAACGTGTGGCACCTCTGGAAGTGGACCGACAACCCGCAGCCGCCCCCGCCCGAGGCGTGTGGCCCGATGCGCACGTACCAGACGGCGCCCGTCGTGACGGTCTACTCGACGCGCATGGCCAAGGACCAGCCCTACACGCTGGGCGGCGTCGTGCGCGCGCCCGACGACGCCGACAAGGGCGTCATGGGCGACCGCATTGAGGTCTACCTCAACGAGACGAAGACTTCGCCCGGCCGCCTCCTGGGCACGGCCACCTCCGACGCGCGCGGCCAGTGGACGCTCTCGGGGAAGCTCCCCTTCAGCCTCCAGGCGAGCCACTACCACGTCGTCGCTCACTCGCTCCCCCTGCGCGAGCAGTGCAAGGCGTATGGCGAGGGGTGGAGCGACCCCGAGGTGGACGTGACGTCGCGCACGCACATCCTCCTCGAAGGCCCCTTCCACACCGTCGCGGGCCGGCCCGTGCTCGTCAACGGCACGCTCCTGGACGCGGTGAACGGCCCCGTCGCAAACCAAGGCGTCCGCGTGAGCGCAGGGGGCCAGTCCTTCACCGTCACCACGGACAGCGACGGCCGCTTCAGCGCCAACCTCACCCCCTCCCAGGTGGGCCGGCTCACCGTCATCGCGGAGTACGGCGGCAACCCCTACTACTCGCCCTCCTCCGCCGACGGGGAGCTGGACGTGCTCGACGAGACGATCACCCTCAACGGCGCGTTCCCCGGCGCCACCCTCCAGCTGGTGCGCTCGACCCCCTTGGAGGTCAACGGCCGCGTCTACCTGCGCGCGGGCGCCGCCTACGCGCCGGTGAACCTCACCTTCAGCGGCCTCCTCGTGCGCGCTTGCGACGGCTGCCCGCTCTCCACGGACGTCTCGGCCCCCGTCGACGCCGATGGCGCCTTCCACGTCACGCTCTTCGCGGACAGCGCCCAGACGCCGGGTCCCTTCGGCATCGTCGCCCACGGCGGCGGCCTGCGCAAGGCGCCTGCGTTCAACGGGAGCCTCATGATCCCCACGCGCCTCGCGCTGGCGCCGAGCACGGGCGGCCCCCTCTCCAAGGGGTGGAGCGTCTCCGTGCAGGCCACCGACGACAAGGGCGCGCTGGTGGGCATCCCCATTGCGTTCCAGGGCCCCGCGGGATGGGCCGGCGGCTACACCAACGCCACGGGCGGCTTCGCGACCTCGGGCACGGCCTCCGCCTGCGGGCCGGCGCCGTTCCTCGCGCGCTACAACGGCACCGGCACGCGCATGCCCGCCGAGTCCGACGGCACGCTCCAGGTCTGCGGAGGCGCCGTCAGCGCCGCCGCGGGCTTCCTGCACCTGCCGTGGTGGGCGTGGCTTCTCGTCCTCGCGCTGCCGCTGGCGGCGTGGGTCGCGTGGCGCCGCCTGCGCGAGCGCTTCGCCTCCACCATCTCCGAGGGCCCGCCCCTCACGCTCTCCTTCGAGGAGCCCCGCGACGCGGCCGCGGGCGTCGTCGGGCTGGGCGAGGCCGCGACGCTGGCCGCGTTCCTGGAGGAGCCCTTGCCGGACGGATACCGCATGCGGCTGGGCACGCCGGTGCGCATGGAGGACGTGGAGCCGGAAGGGCTCGCCGCGCGCTATGCGCTGGTGCCTGACGCGTTCGGCGACGTGCCCGTGCGCGCGGAGGTGCTCGACGCCCGCGGCCGCGTCGTCACGCGCCGCACGCGCACGCTCCGCGTCGTCCGCTACGCCGAGGAGATCGAGCGGCGCTACCTGGCCCTCCGCGCCAGCCGCGTGGGCGAGAGCGCCGATCCCGTGAGCCCGCGCGAGTTCGAGGCATGGCTGCGCGGCCGGAGCGCCTCCCTGGACCCCGAGGTCGCTCGCCGCTTGGTGGGCGTCTTCGAGGAGGCCGACTACGGCCCCCGCGTCGCGGGCCGCCGCGAGCTTCTCGCCTACCTGGATGCCGAGTCCGCGCTCCCGGAGGTGGCCCCCCTTGCGAGCGAGTAGGCTGGTCCCCCTGGGCGCGCTGGCGATCGTCAGCCTCGCCTACGTCCTGCTGCGCCCCGTGCTCTCCTCGATGATCCCGCACCTGGGCATCTGGGAGCTGCCCTTCGGCGCGCTCGTCGTCGCGACGCTGGTGCTCCTCGCCCTGCGCGCGCCCAAGGAGGAGCGGCCGCGCCCCACGCCGGGCTGGCGCAAGCACGCGCAGCTCGTCCGCGCGCTCCCCGACCCCGAGGCGAGCCGCTACGCGGCGCCCCTGGAGCGCTGGGCCCGCACCGGCGTCGACGCGCCCGCCGCCGCCCAGGCCCTCGCCCGCGCCACGGGCCAAGCCCCCGAATCGATATCACCCCTGCTGGCGCGCGCCTCGACGGAGCGCAAGCGCCGCGACCTGCTGCGCCGGATGAGCCGGCCCGACACCCACGATCCCCGGAGCCTGACCGAATGACGACGTTCCCCCACCCGAAGGCCAACGAGATCCTTGACCGCGTCGAGTCCGTGTTCGTGGGCAACCGCGGCCTCACGGAGAAGCTGCTCGCCGCCGCCCTCGCCAACGGGCACGTCCTCTTCGAGGACAATCCCGGCCTGGGCAAGACGCTGCTCGTGAAGAGCTTCGCCCGCGCCATCGGGTGCGAGAGCAAGCGCGTGCAGTTCACGCCCGACATCCTGCCCGCCGACATCCTGGGCACCAAGGTCTGGAACGGCAGCGCGGCGCGCTTCGAGATGCACCCCGGCCCCATCTTCACCAACATCCTCCTCGCGGACGAGATCAACCGCGCGCCGCCCAAGACGCAGAGCGCGCTGCTGGAAGCGATGGAGGAGCGCCAGGTCACCATCGAGGGCGAGACGCGCAAGCTCATCGCGCCCTTCTTCGTGCTCGCGACGCAGAACCCCATCGAGCAGGAAGGGACGTATCCTCTTCCTGAGGCGCAGCTGGACCGCTTCCTGCTGCGCATGACCACCGGCTACCCCAGCGACGAGGAGGCGGAGATGCAGATCCTGGAGCGGCGCATCTCGTGGCAGAAGGACGACCCCACGGGGGACCTCGCGCCCGCCGTGGACCACGCGACGTTCGTCTCCATGCAGAAGGTCGCCGAGAACGGCGTCTTCGTGGACCGCGAGGTGGTGCGCTACATGGCGCAGATCGTCCGCGCCATCCGCCAGCACCCGGACGTGGACGTGGGCCCGAGCCCCCGCGGCTCGCTGGCGCTCCTGCGCGTCTCGCGCGCCTACGCCCTCATCCAGGGGCGCGACTTCGTGACGCCCGACGACGTGAAGACGTTCGCCCGCGAGGCGCTCGCGCACCGCACGCTCCTCCACCTGGAGGCGAGCCTCGCGGGGCGCAAGGTCGCCGACGTGCTCGACGAGGTGATGGCCGGCGTGCGGATGCCCGCGCGCTTCGGCCAGTCCGCGGTCTCCCGGGCCAGGGCGTGAGGTCGCGCATGGCACTCACGCGCACCGGACGCACGCTCCTCGCCGGCGCCATCCTCTTCGCCGCCTCGGGCCTCCTCTTCGGGAACTGGCCCGTCTTCGGAGCGGGGGCGTTCCTCTTCCTCGTGCTCTCGTTCAGCAGCCTCGCCCGGCCCCCTGACGTGGAGCGCCGCGTCGACACCGACCGCGTGCTCCGCGGCGCCCGCGTCGTCGTCGACGTGAGCGTCCGCGCGCCGCGGGGCCTGGGCGTCGTCGAGGTCCACCAGGCGCTCCCCGACGAGTTCGCCCTCCTCCAGGGCAACAACCTCCACCTCGTGACGCTGAGCCCCTTCCGCGCCCGCGAGCACTCGCTCCGCTTCTCGGTCCTCGTCCCCAAGCGCGGCGAGTGGACGCTGCCTCCGGTGGAGGTCCGCGTGCAGCACCCCCTGGGCCTCGCCGAGACGCCGCCCCTCTCGCGCGGAGAGCCCCTCACCATCGTCGCCGAGCCGCGCCCCATCCCCGCGCGCATCCCGCGCGACCTGCGCACCCGCGCGAGGCGCCCCTTCCCCGAGGGCGACCTCGCCCGCATGGGCATCGCGACCAACGAGTTCCGCGAGCTTCGCGAGTACGTCCCCGGCGACCCGCCGCGGCGCATCAACTGGAAGGCCACCGCCCGCGCCATGTCCTCGGGCGCCAGCGACGTGCCCCTCGTCAACGAGACCGAGTGGGAGGGCAAGAAGAACGTGTACATCCTCGTGGACGGGCACCCGCGCCTCTCGGTGGGGACGAACCTGGAGGACGCGCGCGAGCACGCCGCCGACGCCGCGCTCTCGCTCATGGAGCTGTACCTGCGCCGCGGCTACCAGGTGGGCATGGCGTTCGCGCGCAGCGGCGACGTCGAGCCGCTGCGGCCCGGCACCGGCGAGGCGCAGGTGAAGCGCGCCCGCCAGATGCTCGCCCGCCTGCGGGCGGACACCTCGCCGGGCATCGTGGACGTGCTGCGCCGCGACGCGGCCATCCTGCACCGCCAGCGCCCGCTGGTGATCCTCGTCACGCGCCTCGCCGCGGGCGACGACGACCTGGACGCCGCGCTGCGGAGGATCGGAGCGCACGGCCGCCAGCAGGGGCGCAACCTCGTGCCGGGCCTCGTCCTGGACCTGGAGACGGAGCCCGAGACGACGACGCCCGAGCGCGCGCTGGCCGGCGCGGCCCTCGCCCGCGAGCGGCTTCGCGAGCAGTCCGTCGCCCGCGCCGCGGGCCTGCGCGTCGTCTCCTGGCGCGTCGGGCGCGAGCCGCTCACCGCCGTCCTCGTCCGGGGGCGGCTGCGATGAGGCGGCCCGTCGCGTGGGGCGACTACGCGAGCCGCCTCCTCTCGTGCGCGCTCCTCTTCCTCACGGGCTTCGTGCTCGTGGCGAACAGCCCCTTCGCCATGCGCATGCGCAACGACATCCCGCTCTCGCTGTGGGGCTTCGACGGGCCGCAGAGCATCGCGCTCATCGTCGCGGCGGTCCTCTCCGTCATCCCGCTCCTGGCGGGGCCCGCGTTCCTGGGGACGTTCCTCACGTGCGGCTGGCTCATGAGCGGCATGGGCGCCTACTGGTGGACGCTGATCCCGTGGGACGAGTGGATCACCGACTCGGGCTTCCCCACGAGCACGCCCCCGGGGCTCACGGACTTCATCCTCGTCGCGGGGCCCGCCCTCGTGGCGACGCTGCACGTGATCCTCGCCCGCGTGAGCCGGCTGCGCCGCGACGCGAAGGAGCGCGGCGTGGACGAGGAGGAGACGCGACGCGCCGCCGCGGCCGCGTTCCTCACCGGGGGCGCCACCCTAGTGCTGGCCTTCGGCCTCGCCGCGGTCCTCTGGCTCCTCCTGGGCGGGGGGCTCGGCTCCGTGCAGTGGGGGCTCGTGGGCCTCCCCGCCCTGGTGGTGTGCGCCGCGGTGACGTGCGCGGCGTGGGCGATCTCCACGAGGCGCGCGCGGAAGCTCGCCCTCAGACGCCCATCGCCAGACGCAGCAGATCGCGCAGGCCGGGCCCGAAGCCGAGGACGAAGATCGCCATCTTGACGAGCCCCACCAGGTTGCGGTCGTCGTCCTCGCCCACCTCGCGGTCCAGCAGCCAGATGACGACCACGATCATGAGGAGCTTCGCCAGCGGGTAGAGGAAGCCGCCGAGATATCGCAGCAGGAAGTCGCTGAAGGGGTGCTTCTCGCTGTAGGGCGGGATGCCGAAGCCCAGGGGGTCCTTGAGGGCGACCCACGTCGAGACGCCGTCGATCATGTGCGCGAAGACCAGCGACGCGTTGAGGCCCGTGGCGAAGCCCAGCAGCGCGCGGGGGCGCTTCCCCACCTCGCGGCCCACGTGCAGCGCCGCGAAGACGACGAGGAGGGCCGCGCCCGCGAGGGCGAAGAGGGGGATGAGCACGTCCTGGCGCGGGACGCCGTCGAAGAAGGGGGCGACGTTGGGCAGGATGCCCGCCATGAGCGCCGCGAGCGCGACGAGCACGGCGCCCGCCCAGCCCAGGCGGGCCTCCCAGGCGGCGGGCACGCGCGTCGCGAAGCCGGCCCAGCGCGCCAGCGCGCCCGTGCCCGAGAGGAGCCGCGCGAGGGCCATGACGGCCAGCGCGGTGACGCCCGCCGCGAGGAGCACGAAGACGGCGGCGAGGAGGTAGAGGCGGCCGTTCCACGCGGCGTCGGACCAGACGCCGCCCACGAGCCAGCGCACGACGAGCCAGAGCGTGCCCGCCGCGAAGGGGAGGCCCAGCGTGAAGACGGCGAGGTTCATCGTGGCCGCGCCAAGCCTTGCGCGCCAGACGAAGAGCGCCCACGCGCCCGCGACCGCCAGCGCCATGAACCACAAGGGCGGCAGCGCGGTGAAGTCGCCCGCCCGCGCCAGGGAGAGGTACGCGAAGAGCGCGAAGCCCACGAGGAGGGGCGCGGCGAGGAGGGCCGAGAGCGCGCGCCAGCCCCGCTCGCGGCGGCGCTCGACCCACACGCCCACCAGCATCGAGGCGATGACGAGGAGGGCGATCATCACGTAGATGACCGGGCTGATGAAGAGGTACGCGAAGACGTTGGGGTCGCAGTGCGTCCCCGCGCGGCAGAAGACGTCCGCGTCCTCCAGCGCGCGCCCCGTGGGGCCCAGGAGGATCCATGGAAGGAGGGCGGCGACAAACGCGCCGTCGGCCTTGATCTGGAAGCGGCGGAAGAGGCCCACGTAGATGCCGTAGAGGAGCGTCGCCAGCACGACGCCGTAGGTCAATTCGGCCGTGATGGTGTAGCCGTCCTTCGCGGGCACGCCCGGAGGGCCGAGGCTCTGGCACGCGGGGTCGTCCGAGGTGCGGCACTGGTGCGCGTCCACCACCAGGGGCCCGTAGAGGTCCTCCCACACGAAGTGGTCGTAGAAGCGCTCGGGCGCCACCTGCGTGCCCACCGCCACGAGGCCCGCCGCCAGCGCGAGCGCGCCCAGCGAGACCCACAGGGCGTTGCGCTCGACCCACGCGCGGACCGTCTCGGCCATGAGGAACGCCGGCGCATCCCTGGTGGGTCGCATAAGGGTTGGTCGGGGGCGACGACGGGCCGAGCCCCGCCGAAGCGGGGTTAAGTAGAGGGGCAGCGAATCCCGCGCGACGCGATGGAAGACTTCACCAAGTCCAAGACGATGATCTTCCCCCGCGACGTGCGCGTCGGGCACGGTGTCCTCGAAGAGCTGGGCGACGTGCTGCGCGACATCTCCGTGCGCGAGGGGGTCCTCGTCGTCGCGGGCGAGCGCACGCGGCGGCTCGCGGGCGAGCGCGCGCTCTCCGTCGTCCAGAAGGCGGGCTATCAGGCGGACCTCGTGGAGATCCGCGGCGCCACCCTCCCCGACGTCGCCGCGGTGGAGGTGGAGGGGCGCAAGCGCAAGCCGCAGGTCGTCCTGGGCGTGGGCGGCGGCAGCGTCATCGACGTGGCCAAGCTCGCCGCGTTCCGGCTCGGCGTGCCCTACGTCAGCGTGCCCACCAGCGCCAGCCACGACGGCATCACGAGCCCGCGCGCGTCCATCAAGGAGGAGCGCGGCAACGCCAGCAAGCAGGCCTCGACGCCCATGGCCATCGTGGCAGACACCGAGATCATCGCCCGCGCGCCCTACCGCATGCTCACCGCGGGGTGCGCGGACGCCATCAGCAACAGCACCGCGGTCCTGGACTGGAAGCTCGCCCACCGCCTGCGCGGCGAGGAGTACTCCAGTTTCGCGGCCGTGCTCGCGGAGACCGCGGCCGACATGGTGATCCGCAACGCCGAGGTCATCCGGCCCGGCCTTGAGGAGTCCGCCTGGCTCGTGGTGAAGAGCCTCATCGTCTCGGGCGTCAGCATGAGCGTCGCCGGAAGCAGCCGGCCCGCCAGCGGCGCCGAGCACATGTTCAGCCACACGCTGGACCAGCTGGCCCCCGGCAGCGCGTACCACGGCGAGCAGGTGGGCGTCGGCGCGGTCATGATGATGTACCTCCACGGCGGCGACTGGCGCGCCATCCGCGACGCGCTGCACACGCTGGGCGCGCCCACCACCGCGGCGCAGCTTGGCGTGAAGAAGGAGACCGTCGTCGAGGCGCTCTGCAAGGCCCACCTCATCCGGCCCGACCGCTACACCATCCTGGGCGACAAGGGGCTCTCCCGCGAGGCGGCCGAGGAGCTCGTCCGGGTCACGGGCGTGGCGTGAGGCCGGCGGGGCGGCTGCTTGCCGTCCCCGGAAGCTTGAGGGGAGGGAGGCGTCATGGGCCCTCACCTGTGCCCCCCCTGACCGTGATCGGCGAGACGCTGGCCCGGCCCGGCCTCGTGTTCCGCTACCAAGGGCAGACCGACCCCGGCTGCGCCTCGTGCAAGCTCCTCAAGGTGTGCCACTCCAAGGACCTCAAGCCGGGGCGGGACTACGTCATCAAGGCCGCGCGCCCCGTGAAGCACGACGTGTGCCACGTCTTCGAGGGGAAGGTGCAGGTGGTGGAGATCGAGGAGCAGCCGCTCCCCGTGCGCGCCGCGATCCCCGTCTCCGCCACCCGCGGCACGGGAGTCTCCAACCACTTCGAGGAGTGCGGCGCCTCCTGCCTCTTCAAGGCGTGCTGCAACCCCGCCGCGCTGCCTCGGGGCGTGACCGCGCAGATCGAGAAGATCGAAGGGGACGTGCCCTGCCTCGTGGGGCGCAAGCTGAAGTTCGCGCTCGTCCGTCCGCCGTGATGGTTTGTCCGGCGCGTCGCCACGACACAACCCGAACCAACGAACCACCGGACCACGGTCTTTCTTTGGTTCGGTGGTTCGTTGGTTCGGGTTGCATCGGGGAGCGCGAGCAGGGGGACCATCCTTTTGCACCGGGTCCGGCTTGCCCCGCGCATGGACGCCGCCATCGAGATGAGGGGCCTCACCAAGAGGTACGGCGAGATCACCGCCGTGGACGGCGTGAGCGTCGCGCTCCCCCGCGGCGGCGTCACCGGCTTCGTGGGGCCCAACGGCGCCGGCAAGACGACCACCATCCGCATGCTCATGGGGCTCATCCGGCCTACCTCCGGCGACGCCTCCATCCTGGGCCACCCCATCGCGCGGCCCCAGGAGTACCTCCCCAAGGTGGGCGCGCTCATCGAGTCCCCCTCCTTCTACCCGCAGCTGAGCGGCCGGCGCAACCTGCGCGCACTCGCCCTCCTGGGCGGCCACGATCCCACCCGCGTGGAGGACCTCCTGGCCCAGGTGGGCCTCGCCGGGCGCGGCGACGACGCGTTCTCGACCTACTCCCTGGGCATGAAGCAGCGCCTGGGCATCGCGGCGGCGCTCCTCCCGGACCCCGAGCTGCTGATCCTCGACGAGCCCACCAACGGCCTCGACCCGGCGGGCATCCGCGAGATCCGCACGCTCCTCGTCGAGCTTGGCAAGGCGGGCAAGACGGTCTTCGTCTCCAGCCACCTTCTCGCCGAGGTCCAGCGCATGTGCGACCGCCTCCTGATGATCCGCAAGGGGCGCGTCGTCTTCACGGGCACGGTGGAGGAGCTGCTCTCAAGCCAGGTGGGCATCCTCGCCCGCCCCGACGACGCGGGCCAGCGCCCCGCGCTCGTGGCCCTGTGCAAGGCCGCCGGCTACGAGGCGGAGGAGCGCGACGGCGCCGTGCTCGTCCACGCCCCCCACGCCTGGGCGGGCGCGCTCAACAAGGCCGCCATGGGCGCGGGGGTCGTGCTGCGCGAGCTTCGCCCGCAATCCGGCGACCTGGAGGAGACGGTCCTCACCATGACCGGGGAGGGGAGCCCGTGAGGCGCGCCCTGGCCTCGGAGTGGTACAAGCTCTGGCGCCGCGGCATGGTGCTGGGCATCCTGGGCTCCATGGCGGCCGTCTGCGTCCTGGCCGTCATCCTCGTCTTCGCCAACGCGAAGGCCCCCGGCAGCGCGCCCCCGCCGGGCCCGGGGGGCGGCGAGCAGGGCCTTCCCACGACGGAGGCCCTCGCGAAGGACGGCTTCACGCGCGTCTTCCAGTTCTCCGGGGGGCTCCTGGGCGTCATCTCCCTCGTGCTCTTC
>Ga0070741_10001522_pt1 | contig 69914 bp, 62 predicted proteins | sample Coa_R1_4_FD_66440 | JGI IMG/M metagenome (GOLD analysis project Ga0070741, IMG submission 66440) | Surface soil microbial communities from Centralia Pennsylvania, which are recovering from an underground coalmine fire - Coalmine... | ecosystem: Environmental > Terrestrial > Soil > Unclassified ... | reverse complement strand
CGAGCAGTGGGCGGCGGCGCTCGGGCGCGCCGACTTCGGATCGTCGATCGACGCGGGCCGTTTTGCCGACATCGCGGCGACGGCTGTGCGCATCGAGTCGCGGACGAACCTGCTGTTCTCATTCGAGAAGATGGCGCTGCGCGACGCGCTGCGGACGCCGGGCGGCGCGGAAGCGTTCTCGCGCGGGCTCTACGAATACGTGCACGGCACCGCGCCGCTCGAGGCGAGATTCGACGCATGGACGAGGTGCGTCGCGTCGTTGCCGCGGCGGCGGACGCGCGTCCTCACGTGGCCGCTCGTGACGGTCTTCGGCTTCATCGCCGATCCGAACACGCACATCTTCTTGAAGCCGACCGTCACGCGCATCGCCGCCCGCGAGTACGACGTCGAATTCCGCTACCGTTCCGCACCGAACTGGGACACCTACCGCAGCCTGCTCGACTTCGCGGCGACGGTTTGCCGCGATCTGCGCGCGATGAAGCCGCGCGACATGATCGACCTGCAGTCGTTCATGTGGGTGCAGGGCTCCGAGGAGTACGACGAGTAATCAGCGCTCGCCTCGCAGCATCTCCGCGAACAGCTCATATTGATCGACGGCCACGAAGTCGCCCCCGGAGCGGATCGGCGGTCGCGAACGGGCGCAGAGGCGTCCGTCGCCCGGCGCGTCAAGGACTCCGCGTGATGCTGACCACGGGTTCCACGCGACCACGGGTTGTTCCAATACATGCTCTTTCCGACGACGCGCCGTATCCGCCACGCTCACCGCAAAGGTCGCGAACGCGCACGACGCGACGGCGCATCCAATTGAAGCGGAGCGCTGGATTCAACACCGCGATGTCGAGATGCGGCCAGCCTCTGCCGTTAATTGATGGTTCCATATATCTGCGGCGAGCGTCGCTTCAGGCGGTGCAGTTCTTGCTGTCGACACGGCCGGAGACCATATGCGCTACATCGTCGCGATGGATGCACGGACTTGTCGCCTGATCGCGCTGCGGCATATTGCCGCGACGTGCGGCCGTGAGTGCGTCGCATGACCCACGACGACGAAATTGCCACCCTCGAACGCGAATGCGCGACAGCGATGCTGCGCGGCGACGAGAGCGCGTGCGCGGCTGTGCTGTCGGACGATTTCACGATGATCGAGGTGATCGAGGACCAGCCAGTTCAGGTCGTGCTCAAAGACGACTGGCTGAAACGGATCAAGGCGCACGACTCTGAAGCGATCGAAGTCGACGACGTGGCCGTCTCGATGCACGGCGACGTTGCGATTGCGACTGTCAAGCTGACGCACTCTGGGATGCTCACGTCCCATCAGATCGCCATCACCGACGTCTGGCGCAAGGAGCAGGCGTGGCGATTGGTCGAGCGGCACCAGAGCCGGGCACTCGCGAAGCCGTAGCGCGTTGGTGTCCTCGCCTGCACAACAGAGCGATGAGTACGAGCGTCTCCCCTAAATGCGATCCGCGGCAAGCGTTCGGAAAGAGTCCGATGGAAGCGGAGCGGATCGGCAGGCCCTTCGATACAGTGAAGCGCCTACTGCGCTGCCGATCCAATGGGCGGTAGCCCCGCAACAACACGACGACTCAAGCGGCCGGTCCGCTCCAGGCGTCAAGCGACCGCTCGTCCGCCCGTCAAAGCCCTTCGTCGGATTTGACCGCGACATTCGAGACGACGTGCGTACCGTGATGCCCATGAACACGAGCGAGCGCCGGGCCGCGGCGATTCTGTTTGCGATCGCCTCGAGCGAGGGTTTGTGGCTCTGGTTCAACGCACACCGAAATCCGCGTGGCTTCTTGCACTACGAAGGGTTTGTCGGCACGTCTGCAGGGACGACGGGTTGGGTCCTTGCGATGATCGTGGCGGGCATCTTAATCGCGTACTCGGCGTCTCGCTTTCCGTCGGTACGATCGACGTTGTTTTCGCTATCTGCGCTCAAACTGCTCGCTGTGGCGGTCGCGATCACGGCTGGCGTCTGTGAAGAAACGGTCTTTCGCAAGCTGGTGATGGATGCGCTTCGGCAACAGTCGACTGCCCTGCAAGTCGTAGCATCGGCCGCGGCGTTCGGCGCTGCACATGGTGTATGGGGTGCGTTTCGTGGGAGTGCGAGGGCCGCAGTCGGCGCCACCCTCGCAACGGGAGTCCTTGGTGCGGCACTGGCCGTTGTGTTCGTCGCGAGTCATCGCGTCCTAGCCCCTTGCGTGACGTCGCATGTCTTGATCAACCTCTTCGCTGAGCCGGGACTAGTGCTCGCGGCGGTCCGCGGCGAAATGGGCCGACGAATGCCGGCGGATTCATAAGAGTGTCACGTTTCGGCTCCGCTCTTCACCGTCTGGTCGATGGCGGATACGCGATGTTCAACTCCTCTGCGACCTCTGCCAGTCGCGGGTCGACCGTCCAGAGCGACACGCCGGCCACCAGGGCGGAAGCGAGGAGATGGCCGTCGATCCAACCGATGCCGCGACCGTGCAGCTTTCGATCGCGGACAAACGCGACGACGTCGGCGTGCGGCACGATCGGCGCGCGATCCATCAGGTCATATTCGGAAAGAAGCGTCTTGCGGCCGCCTTTGTCACCTACGAGCAGTTCGCCGTAGACGTGATCGTGACCGACCACCTCGTCCCGGCCCAAGAGTGCGTCCAGTTCGGCGGCGTACGGTGTGCGATTCGACAGGAATCGAATCCAGACGGACGTGTCGACGAGAACGCTCATGCCGCGGAGTGCCTCGCGGAGGTGCCACGATCGCGCCGTCGGGGGACGTCACCGGCGTGTGGTTCTGACCCACGAAGCGCGCGCAGCCGTTCGTACGCACGTCGGCGAATCAGAGCCTCGAGGCCGAGTCGAACCGTTTCGGTGTCTGTCTTGGCGCCGGCCGCCGCCCGCGCATCTCGCAGGAGCCGCTCGTCAATGTGCAGCGTCTTCTTCATACGGACGATTGTGCCATATCAGTATGGCGTCGACAACGACCGGCCTTTACGCCGCACATCCATGAGGACGGCGTCCCAGCTTTCGAGCGCCTGCCGTCTTTCGGCGACGCAGCACTGTCTGATGCGGGGTGCGGTCGTCGCCGCACGAAGCTCGGGTCGCTCGGACCTCTTGGTCACAGTAGTCGTCATCGCCGCAGTGTCGCCGCGCCGGAAGCGTTCTAGGCGTCGTCCCTCGCGCGTCTGTTCTTCGGCAACGCCGACGACGCGCGACCTGCTCTCAACGCTGGTCGACTCGAACCGGCGACAGCATTCAAGGGTGGTCAGGTGCTCGCCGCACTTATCGCCGAAAATGAACCACGCGCGAGCGCGCGGCCTTGCGGCCGGCGACGATGTCGGCGAGTACAGCATCCCAGGTTTCGAGGGCCTGCCGCGTTTCGGCGAGGTAGGAATGTTTGATGTAGTGCCTGGACGTCACAGTGTATCGAGCGTGATTCAGCGTCCGACCGATCACCTCCTCGCTGAACCCGAGCCCCGCAAGACGAGTGCTGACCGTGCGCCGCAGATCCTTCCACTCGTAGGTACCCTTATGGATGGTCGACAACGCTCGCTGGTCATCGGTCCAGGGCGTGAGCCCTGGAAAAACCCGAGGCTCGTCCTCCGCGACTTCGTTTCGGATGCGTCGCAGCACCGACAGTGCGGTCCTCGCAAGTGGCACTACGTGGGGTCTGCCGTTCTTCGTTCTCGTGCCTGGCAGTTCCCACGTCTTGTTCCCAAAATCGATCTCGTCCCACCTCATGCCGATCACTTCTGCGCCACGTTGACCGAGCAGCAGTCGCAATCGCAATGCGTCGGCGGCCGAGCCGGGGCGCGCGTCGAGACCCGCCCATAGCTCGCGTAATTCGGTGTCCGTGAGCACGCGATCCGACGGGCGCTCTTGAAATCGTTTGATCATCCGCGCTGCGGGATGGGCGTCCACCAACGAGCGATCAAGAGCGATCGTAAACAAGCGCGAGATTACGGCTTGAACGCGATTGACACCGACGGTCATCCCCTGCGCGACGAGGCGATCAAGAAGCTCGTGCACGTGCGCGCGGGTGATGTCGCGCAGCGGCATCTTCCCCCAGCGCGGAATCAGGTACTTGTTAGTTTTCGCGACGTCATCCCGCCACGACTTCTTCCGTCCCTTGGCGAACGTCTCGTAGAGTCTTGCCAGGTCTTCGAAGGTGAACACGTGACCTGGGTCGGAAGTCGGAGCTGACGCCTCTCGCTCAGCGCGCGCTTCTTCAGCAGGGTCGCGGCGTTCGACATCGATCGCGTAACGCTTATCCAGTGCGAGCGTGCGTGCGTCCGCCAGGGTCACGGCTGGATACGTGCCCAGAGTCAACCACTTCGGCTGACCAGCGGCACGATAGACGAACGACCACGTCTTGGCCCCGGCCGGGGTCACCCGAAGGGCAAGGCCGCGGGCCTTGGTATCGAAATAAACAATGCGCGAGGTCGCCCGTGCGCTGGCGACGAACCGATCCGTGAAATTCACCCTGGGCATGGCACAACGTTAGCCCAGCGTTAGCCCGTCGTCAAATCGCTTCTGGGACGGCGGTCGTCATATGCCCGTAAATTATTGATTTTACTGGTGCCGGGGGCGGGCTTCGAACCCACACGCCCCTTGCGGGACCCAGGATTTTAAGTCCTGTGCGTCTGCCAGTTCCGCCACCCCGGCCTCCGCTGAGGCTATCATCCTCACATGGTCGATGTCTCGATCGCCGGCGACATGGCCGTGTTCGAACTCCGCGGCTTCGACAAACTCTGGTCGCTCCGCAGCCGCCTCGAGATTCCGCTCGCGCACATCGTCAGCGTCGAGGCCAACCCGGAACAGATCGGCCGCTGGTGGCACGGCCTGAAGATCGTCGGCACCGACGTGCCCGGACTCTTCGCCGCCGGCACGTTCTACTTTCACGGGGAGATCGTCTTTTGGGACGTCCGCAATCCGGCCAGCGCCGTCACGCTCGCACTCGAACACGAGCGGTACAAAAAACTGATCATCGAAGTCGGCGACCCGGCCGCGACCGTCGCGCTGCTTCACCGGCGCGCGCCGTAGAGTTCGATCGCGTCGCGGCGCTTGCCGCCGGCCTGCCGCGCGTCGAGCGCGGGACGTCGTGGGGTGCGCCCGCGCTGAAGATCGGCGGGCAGATGTTCGCGTGCGTGCCGACGCACCGATCGGCCGAACCCGGATCGATCGCCGTCCGGCTCGACTTTCCGGTGCGCGACGAACTGATCGAGCAGGACCCGAACGCGTTTTACCTGCAGCCGCACTACGTCGACTATCCGTGCGTCCTCGTGCGCGTGGCGCACGTGCATCAGGACGCGCTGCGCGATCTGCTGCGGATGGCCTACGAGTACGTGTCGGCGAAGGCGTCGCGGCGCCGGCGCTGACCGCGTCACTCGACATTGCGGTCAGCGTCTGCGGCGGCGCGTTGCACGTGTGGCCGTCGGAAGCCGCCTCAGCCGCCGTGCCGATGCCGCGACGCACGAAGGAGCGAGACTGGACACTGGAGCTCAGCCGATGACCACCGGAAAGCTCGACGCGATCAACCTCTCGCGCGGCGGCGTGCCGAAGCAGAGCGTGTTCGAAGCGCTCGTCACCGTCAGCGGCCTCGACGGCGATCGTCAGCGCGACACCCGCTTCCACGGCGGTCCCGATCGCGCCGTCGTCCTCTATTCGCTCGACGTGATCCAGGCGTTGCAGCGCGAAGGGCATCCGATCGCGGTCGGCGCCACCGGCGAGAACCTGACGCTCGCCGGCGTCGACTGGGCGCACGTCGTCCCTGGCGCCGAGATCGTCGTGGGCGGCGCACGGCTCGAGGTCACGAAATACGTGACGCCGTGCGTCAAAGTCGCGTGGTGTTTCTTGAACGACGACTATCAGCGCATCGATCAGCGCGTGAACCCGGGCTGGAGCCGCGTCGCCGCACGGGTGATCGGCGAAGGGTTGGTTCGTGTCGGCGACGCCGCGCTCCTTCAGGCGCGAGCCATCCGCTCCTAAACGCGCTCGACCTAGCCCCGCTCAGCGGCACGACCTCTGCAACATCTTCTTTACAAGTGCGGCAAACGACCGCCGCGCGCAGGCGACGCTGAATTCGCTTTCCCAAGGAGCGTCGGCGATGTCGCAACTACTCACCTTGCTTGCCGCGCTGTTCCGGCCAGCGCGCGTCCGCGTCACGATTCGGCTGGACCACTCCGGCGTCGGCGCACACCTCATCTGGACCATCGCCAACGGTCGCGCGCAGACGGTGACGATCGCCAAGCTCGTCTTTCGCGGCGCGCACGGATCGTGGGCGACGGTGACGCTCGATCCGCCGCGCACGATTGCACCGCAGGGCGAACTGATCCTTCCGGTGGACGTCGACTGGAACCTGCTCGGCGCACTCGAAATCGCCGCGGTGGACACGCACGGCCGCGCGCACGAGCCGCCGCATCGCCAGCTCGTGCAGGTGCAGGAGCGGCTCCGTCAGGCGATCGATCGGCGCCGCAGCGCACCGCGATCGGCGCGTGCGTTTCTCGCCGGCGCCGCCGATCTCGCGTTCGGCGTGATGCTGCTCGGCCTCGGCTTCTTCATGCTCATGTGGGTGATCGCGACGGGATAAGCACGCATCGTGCTTCCAGTGCGGCCGGAGGCATGAACGCATGTTGGCTACAGCACTGCTGTTACTGATCGCCGCGCAGGGCGCCGCGCAAGCCGCACCACCCGTCGTCGTCAACGGCTGCCTGACCGCGGCGACGACGAACGGACAGACGCAATTTACGCTGACCGCCACCGACACCAACCGCGCCGCGGCGGATGTGAAGACCGAAACGTATCAGCTCAAGCCGAAATCGGGCGTCGATCTCAAGTCGCTCGTCGGCCGCCGCGTCGAGGTGACCGGAACCGAAACGCCCACCGGCGCGGAAACGACAACGGTGGACGCGTCGCGGCAGACCGAGAAGTCGACGGGGACGAGCGGAAAGACGCCGACCGTGGAAACCAAGACACGCGCCGACATCGTGACGCATGTGATGAGCGTCACCAGCGCGAAGGCGGTCGCCGGCGACTGCCGCGTTCCGTAGATCGCGCACAAGTCTGAACTCTCAAGGCTCAACGCTCAGTGCACGGTTGTTGACTCGGGAGGCGCGGCGGCGGCGATCACGCGCGCGATCGTCGCCTCCAGCGCCTGCTGTTCGACGTCGAACGGGCCGGCGATCGCCGCGCCGAGCGTCATCTCGATGGCGACGAGGACGCCGCCGGTTTCGAACGGATTGACGATCCAACTGAACCCGCGCAGCGAAATCGCGCGATCGGTTTCGCCGGGCCGCTGCCGGCGGTCCATCGCGCGCAGCATCCCCTCGAGCAGCCGCCGCACGTCTTCGTCGCGCCAGCCGCTCGCCGGCAGCGGAATGTTGTCGATCGTCTCGGTCGTCGCGAAATCGGTGCCTCGGAGCCAGATGTCGACGGATACGCTCATGCGGTCGCTCGCAGTTGCTCGTGCAGCGCCTCGACGGTGGTCACCGGCTGACGGCACGTGAAGTGGTGGCAGACATATGCGGCGGCCGCGCCGCCGACCGGCGTCATGCCGGCGATGAACGGCAGGCTCGCCGCGAGCGCGCGCTGCCGCGCGGGGACGACGCGCAGCACGATCGCAAACGGCAAATACTCGGACGCCAGCGCGCCTGCGAGCGCGTCTGCGCCGTCGCCCTCGACGAGAACGATCTGCTGCAGCGTGGCGGTGTAGGCCGAGAGCGCCGCCGCCATCATCGGCACGCCGCGGCCGATCTGCTCGAGGCGCGTGCCGAAGTAGCGCAGCGTGATGTCGATGCGCTCGGTCCAAGCGGCGTCCTCGACGAGGTGCGAGAGGACGAGCAGGTTGAGCACCGACATCGAACTGGCCGTCGGCTCGGCGCCGTCGTAGTCCTCTTTCATACGCATCAGCACGCTCGCGTCGCGCCCGGTCGTGCTGAACCACGCGCCGCCGCTCTCGTCCCAGAACAGTTCGTCCTGCCGCCGCTGCAGCGCGATCGCCCACTCGAGCCACATCGGATCGGCGTCGGCCTGGAACAGTTCGAGCAGCCCGAAGATCAGACCCGCGTAGTCTTCGGCGTACGCGTCGATGTCGGCGTGACCGTCCCGGTAGCGCCGCAGCAGCGTGCGTCCGTCGGCGCGCCAGAGGTGCTCGCGGACGAACGCCGCCGCGCGCCGAGCGGATGCGAGGAACTCGGCCGAGCCGGTGACGCGCGCCATCCGTGCAAACGCGGCGATCATCAGGCCGTTCCACGCCGTCAGGATCTTGTCGTCGAGGTGCGGACGCGGACGCGCGAGCCGCGCCTGGAATAACTTCAGTCGCGACTCGTGGAGCAGGTCGACGATCGCCGCCGGCGTGCGGCCGGCGTCCCGCGCGAGATCGTCGACCGACGCGGCGACGTAGAAGATGTTGCGGCCGACGAACTCGCCCTGCGGATCGTGCGGCGCGTTGCCGCCGGGCTCGACGCCGAACCGCTGCTTGACGATCGGCGCCGCATCGCCGAGCAGCGCATCGATCTCCGCGGCCGTCCACACGTAGAACGCCCCTTCGCGTCCCTCGCTGTCGGCGTCTTCCGCCGAATAGAAGCCGCCGTCGGCGTGCGTCATCTCGCGCTGGACGTACAACAGCGTGTCCTCCGCCACTTCCGTGTAGAAGCGATCGCCGCTCGTCTGTCCCGCCTCGGCGAACGCGAGCACGAGCTGCGCCTGGTCGTACAGCATCTTCTCGAAGTGCGGCACGCGCCACTCGCCGTCGACCGCGTAGCGGTGGAAGCCGCCGCCGACGTGGTCGCGCAGGCCGCCGAGCGCCATCGCGCGCAGCGTGCGCAGCGCCATCTCGCGGCTGTCGGCGTCGCCCGTCCGCGCGTGCTCGCGCAGCAGGAACAGCAGCTCCGACGGCCGCGGGAACTTCGGCGCGTCGCCGAAGCCGCCGCGGCGCGCGTCGAACGCCTGGCGGAATTGCTGCACGGTGTGCGCGAGCGCGGCGGCGCCCGGAATGCCGGCCGCCGCGGGCAGCGATCGATCGATCGATTGCAGTTGCCGCGTCAGCGTCTCCGACGACTGCACCACCTTCGCGCGGTCCGCGTGCCACACGCGCGCGACTTCGCGGAGGATGTCGAGAAAGCCCGGCCGCCCCCATCGCGACGTCGGCGGGAAGTACGTGCCCCCGTAGAACGGTTTCAGCTCCGGCGTCAGCCACACGCTCATCGGCCAGCCGCCCGATCCGGTCGTCGCCTGCACGAACGTCATGTAGACGCGATCGACGTCGGGGCGCTCCTCGCGGTCCACCTTGATGCTGACGAAATGCTCGTTCAGCACGCCGGCCACGTCGGCGTGCTCGAACGACTCATGCGCCATCACGTGACACCAGTGGCACGTCGAGTAACCGATCGAGAGGAAGATCGGTTTGTCCTCAGCGCGCGCGCGCGCGAACGCCTCCTCACCCCACGGGAACCAGTCGACCGGGTTGTCCTTGTGCTGGAGCAGGTACGGACTGCGCTCCTGCGCGAGTCGATTCATCCGACCATTATGTCCGAGGTGTCGGCGCGGCAGGCACCTCTTCGGGCCGTCCGCGCCGCAGTCGCGCGTACGCCGCCGTGAACTCCACGCCGTACAGCAGAATCACCGACTGCGTGTACACCCACACGAGGAACACGACGACGACGGCGATCGATCCGTTGACGCGGGTGAAGCGGCTCATGTCGCGGATGTACCACGAGAACCCCTCGAGCGCCCCCTTCCACAGCAGTCCGGTGACGATCGCGCCGATCCACACGTCGCGGAACCGCACCTTCGCGTTCGGCACGAAGTAGAACACGAAGCCGACGACGGCGATGAAGAGGAGCGTCGTCGCGTTGGTCACCGCGAAGCCGCGGAGGATCGCGAGGCCGGGCACGTCGGCCAGCACGCGGGCGAACCAGCTCGCGCCGACGATCTGCGAGGCCGTCACCAGCAGCAGCGAGATGATCATCAGCAGCCCGGCGACCGCGAGCATCAGAAACGAAAACAGCTTGTGCTTCCAGAAGCTGCGCTGCTTCTCCACGCCCCACGCGTAGTTGACGGCCGTGCTGATCGCGCCGAAGACGCCGAGCGCGCCCCACACGAGCGCGATCGTCCCCGCCACGCCGAACGTCGCCGCGTGCGCGTTGAAGGCGTCGAGCTGCTCGGTGATGAAATCGAACTGCGCCGGAAAATAGCGCAGCACGAATCCGAGGACGGCCGCGCGGTCGTGTGCGTCGCTCGTGACGTGACCGAGCACCGCGAAGGCGAGCAGGAAGAACGGGAAGAGCGAGAGCAGCGTGTAGTACGCGATCGACGCCGCGTACGTCAGGTTGTCGCTCTGATAGAACCCTTCGAAGCCGCGCCAGAACGACTGGGCGGTGAGCCGCGCGAGGTCGCGCACGCGTGCAATTATGTCAGGCTGGCCGCGCCGACTCCATCCAGGCGCGATGGACCTGCTGCCAGATGTAGGCGGGAACCGTCGCGCCGAGCCAGAGCCGCACGCCGGCGAGTGCGAGCCGTCGCAGCGGCGGCGTGGTCAGCACCACGTACGCCGCCGCAACGCCCGCCGACGCGAGAACCACGTTGGCTGCCGTGCGCGCGCTCTCGCGGGTCATCGTTTAGCTCCGACGCGAACCGCCGGTGCTGCCGCCCGAACCCGACGAACCGGAGCCGGAGTGGCTCGACGAACCCGAGCTCGAATGGGTCGACGAGCTGCCCGTCTGATGGCTGCTGCCGCCCGTCGCGCGGGTCGGCTCGCCCGAGCTGCCGCGCATCGATTCCGATCCGCCGCCGTACGCGGAACCGGACGATCCCGACGACCCGGTCGACCCCATCGAGCTCGAAGACCCCGACGCACCGGCGCCGGCCGTCTGCGCGCCGCCGGCGCCCATGCTGCCCGCCGCGTCGCGCACGTAGCGCTGCGCTTCGTCCACGCCGCGGCTCGCCGCGTCGACGGCCTTGCCGTACATGTCGCGGCCGCGCTCGGCCCAGTCACCCGCCGTTTCACTCGCGCGGCGATAGCCTTCCGACGCCGTGTTGGCGAGGTTGTTCGCCTGCTCGGAGAGCTGATTGCGCATCTCGCTGCCCGACTTCGGAGCGAACAGCATGCCGAGGCCGGCGCCGAGCACGGTGCCCGTGAGCAGCCCCATCACGAAGCTGCCGCCGCCACCGCCTTCGTTCTCGTAACGATCGTATCCGTCTGCCATGGAATCCTCCTGAACGTGATCGGCTTACGTTTGGCTTTCGTTGGGTTGATGTGGCGTGCGCAGGATCGATTCGATCGCGACGCGCGCTCCGCGGATGAAACCGACGAGGCGGCTGGTTTTCGCGCGCACGTTGGAACGCACGCGATCCGCCGTGTCGTCGACGCGCCCCATCGTCGTCTTGATGGCCTGATCGACGCGCTCGGTTTCCTCGCGCACTTTCGCCGTCACGTCTTTGACGTCGTCGAGGATCGCGTTGACGCGCGCCATCGCGGGCGCGACCTGCCGCGTCTCGAGACCGGCGAGCAGGTCTATGACGCGGCGGTAGACGAGCATCGCCGCGATGCCGACGCCGATGACCAGCAGCGCTTCGAGCACGCTGACGGCGGCGATGATGCCGAGGATGAGATTCGTCGTGCCGAGGTTGCCCGTCATGGCGCCCTCAGAACGGCGTGGACTGGCCGACGCTGTAGCGCGGCGGCTGTTGCTGCGCTCCGTCGCCGAGCGCTTCGTTCAAGAGCTTCCACCCTTCGTTCGCAACGCCGGCCGCGCGCTGCACCGTCGCGCGGAAGCTGTGCAGCTCGCGCGAGAAGTCGTCGAGCGCCGGCTCGAGCTGACGGCGAAGCGATCGTCCATGTTCTGTGAAGAGCAGATACCCGGCTATGGCGCCGACGACCGCGCCGCCGACCGTCGCAAGCACTACGCGAGAGTTATCCACACACGCCTCCCCCCAAACGTTGCCCGATCGTTTAGAGGTTCAAGTTGTGTGCCACGGACGAGTACATGCGAACGGCGCGGCGTCCGCGGTGAGGCGAACGCCGCGCCGTTGGATTTCAGAACGGTCGGGTTGCGTTATGTCGTCGCGGCCGAAGGCGAATTCGACGCCGGCGGCGTCGAGGGCGACGCGGCCGCGCGCGCCGACTTGCCCGCGTCGCGGATGTCGTGCTTCTTCATCTTGCTGTAGAGCGTCGGACGATACAGCCCGAGGATCTGCGCCGCCTCCTGCTTGTTCCAGTTGGTCCGCTGCAGCGTCTGCAGAATCGCCATCTTCTCGATCTCGGCGAGCGTCCGGTGCGGCGGGATCACGAAGTCGGTCGCGCCCGGCGACTCCTCGCGGATCGATTCGGGCAGATCGTTGACGGTGATCTCGCTCCCCTTCGCGACGAGCACGGCTCGCTCGATCGCGTTTTCAAGCTCGCGCACGTTGCCAGGCCAGCGGTTGCGGATCAACAGGTGGTAGACCGACGGCGCCAGCGTCTTCACGTTCTTCTGGTAGCGCTGGCGGAACTTGTCGAGGAAGTAGTCGCACAGCAGCGGAATGTCTTCCGTCCGCTCGCGCAGCGGCGGCACCCGCAGCGTGATCGTATTGATGCGGAAGTACAAATCCTCGCGCAGGCGTCCGTCGCGCAGCGCCGCGTCGAGGTCGATGTTCGTCGCGCAGATCAGGCGGAAGTCGACATGGACGATGCGGTCGCTGCCGATCGGGCGGTACTCGCGTTCCTGCAGCACGCGGAGGAGCTTGGTCTGCAGGTAGGGCGGCATCTCGCCGATCTCGTCGAGGAGCAGCGATCCCCCCTCGGCCATCTCGAACAGCCCTTCCTTGTCCATCGTCGCGCCGGTGAACGCGCCCTTCTTGTAGCCGAAGAGCTCCGACTCGATGAGGTCCTTGGGAATCGCCGCGCAGTTGATCTTGATGAACGGTCCCTTCGACCGTTTGCTGTTGTAGTGAATCGCGTTCGCGATCAGTTCCTTGCCGGTGCCGTTCTCACCCTGGATGAGAATGTTGGCTTCGCTGGCCGCGACGCTTTCGATGAGCTCGAAGAGTTCCTGCATCTTCTTGCTCTTGCCGATGACGTTCTGGAACTTGTAGCGGTCCTGCAGCTTCTGCTTCAGCTGCTCGTTCTCGTCCATCAGCGTCTTCTGCTTGATCGCCTTCTCGAGTTTGTCGAGCAGACGCTCGGCGTCGACCGGCTTTTCGAGAAAATCGAACGCGCCGGCTTTCACGGCCTCGACCGACCGGGGGATGTTCCCCTGGCCGGTGATCACGATCACTTCGGCCTCGGGATCCACCTGCTTGAACTTGCGCACGAGCTCGATCCCGTCGATGTCGGGCAGGATCATATCCGTGATCACGGCGTCGGGCCGCCACGTCTTGAACAGCTCTTCGCCGCGCGTGCCGATCAGCGCCGTGCGCACCTCAAATCCTGCGTGTTCGAGCAGAATCTTCAGCCACTCGGTCATCGCCGGCTCGTCGTCAATCGCGAGGACGCGTCGTTTGCGTTTGAAACTCATAGCCGCAAGGATGTATCGCCTGCGCGCAATATGTCAATACAGATAATTGATTCTTGTATGTAATTCAGACATTTTGACGCGTTTTAATACCGTTGAGCTACGCGATATCTTCACCTCAGCGGTGCACTTACCGGACGGCGGGTCACCGTAAGTGGCCGTGACATAATCGCCGCATGCCGGATCCGAAACCGGTCCCTCGACCGCTCTCGCCACTCAAAGTCGACACGCCGCGCGAAGATCCCATGCACTGCGAGCGTTGCGGCGCGGAGATGTACCGCATGCACGCCGTGTGGCGCTGTCCCGACTGCGGATTCAAAACCGACTGCTGCGGCTGGTAGCCGCCACTGCCACTGCCGACTGATGCAGGTTCTCGACTCGCACATCGACCCGAACGACGACACGTTCAAAGCCAATCGCGATCGGATGCAGCAGCTCGTCGCCGATCTGCGCGCGCGCACCGCGCGCGCGCGAGAAGGCGGCGGCGCCAAGTACCTCGAACGCCACCGCGCGCAGGGCAAGCTGCCGGTGCGCGAACGCGTCACGCGGCTCCTCGATCCCGCGTCGCCGTTCCTCGAGCTGTCGCCGCTCGCCGCCGCCGGGATGTACGACGACGACGCGCCGGGCGCGGGGCTCGTCACCGGCATCGGCCGCGTCTCGGGACGCGAGGTCCTGATCATCGCCAACGACGCGACCGTCAAAGGCGGCACGTACTTTCCGATGACCGTGAAGAAGCACGTCCGCGCGCAGGAAATCGCGCTGCAGAACCGGCTGCCCTGCGTGTACCTCGTCGATTCCGGCGGCGCTTTCCTGCCGCTGCAGGCCGAGGTCTTCCCCGACCGCGATCACTTCGGCCGGATCTTCTTCAACCAGGCGCGCATGTCGGCCGAGCGCATCCCGCAGATCTCGGCGGTGATGGGATCGTGCACCGCCGGCGGCGCGTACGTGCCGGCGATGTCGGACGAAACCGTCATCGTCAAAGGCACCGGCACGATCTTCCTCGGCGGTCCGCCGCTCGTGAAGGCGGCGACGGGCGAAGAAGTCTCCGCCGAAGAGCTCGGCGGCGCTGACGTGCACACGCGCCTCTCGGGCGTCGCCGACTACTTCGCCGAAGACGACGACCACGCGATCGAGCTGCTGCGCACCATCGTGTCGACGCTGACGTCGGCGAAGACGCTGCCGCCCGACATGACGCCGCCCGAGGAGCCGCGCTACGACGCCGCCGAGATCTACGGCATCGTCAACGCCGACATCCGCAAGCCGTACGACGTCCGCGAGATCCTCGCCCGGCTCGTCGACGGCTCGCGCTTCGACGAATTCAAGGAGCGCTACGGCACGACGCTCGTCACCGGCTTCGCGCGCCTCCACGGCTTTCTCGTCGGCATCGTCGCCAACAACGGCGTGCTGTTCTCGGAATCCGCGCTCAAGGCGACGCACTTCATCGAGCTGTGCAACCTGCGCGGCATCCCGCTCGTGTTCCTGCAGAACATCACCGGCTTCATCGTCGGCAGCAAGTACGAGCGCGCGGGGATTGCGAAGGACGGCGCGAAGATGGTGCACGCGGTCGCGAACTCGGTCGTGCCGAAGTTCACGGTGATCATCGGCGGCTCGTTCGGCGCCGGCAACTACGGCATGTGCGGGCGCGCCTACGACCCGCGGCTGCTCTGGATGTGGCCCAACGCGCGCATCTCGGTGATGGGCGGCACGCAGGCGGCGTCCGTGCTGACGACGGTCAAGCGCGATCAGCTCGCGCGCGAGGGCAAACCGTTTCCGCAGGCCGACGAAGACGCGATCGCCGCGCCCATCCTCGACAAGTACGAGCAGGAAGGATCGCCGTACTACTCCACCGCGCGACTGTGGGACGATGGGATTGTCGATCCGGCGGAGACGCGGCAGATGCTCGCGTTGGGCCTGTCGATGAGCTACAACGCGCCGATTCCAGACGCGCGCTTTGGCGTGTTCCGCATGTAGGCACGAACGCCTTCGTGCGTTCGCGAATCAACGATGTCGTACACCTACCTTGCCATTCGCCGCGACGGTCCGGTCGAATATCTCACGCTGAATCGCCCGGACGTCCGCAACGCCTTCAACGAAGCGGTGATCGCCGAGCTGACCGCGTATGCCGCCGACGCGGGCGCCGCCGCGACGCGCGGCGAGATCCGCGCCGTCGTGCTCGCCGGCGCGGGCAAGACGTTTTCCGCCGGCGCCGACGTGAACTGGATGTCGCAGACGATCGCCTACACCGAAGACGAGAACATCCGCGATGCGACGAAGATGTCTCGCATGTTCACGGCGCTCGACGAACTGCCGGTGCCGCTCATCGGGCGCATCCACGGCGCGGCGCTCGGCGGCGGCGCCGGCCTCGCCGCGGTCTGCGACATCGTCGTCGCCGCGTCGGATGCGCTGTTCGGCTTCACGGAAGTGAAGCTCGGAATCCTGCCGGCGGTGATCTCGCCCTTCGCGCTCGCGAAGATCGGACGCTCGGCCGCGCGCGAGCTGTTCCTGACCGGCGCGCGCTTCTCCGCGGCACGCGCGAAAGAGATCGGCCTCGTCCACGCCGTCGTCCCGTCCGCCGAACTGGACGCGACGGTGCAGGCGTTCGTCACCGACATCCTGTCGGCGGGGCCGCAGGCGGTCGCGGCCGCGAAGGCGCTGATCCGCACGGTGTGCGAGCGTCCGTCCGGCGAGGCGACGACGATCACGGCGCACGCGATCGCGGCACGCCGCGTGTCGCCCGAAGGACAAGAGGGGCTGAAGGCGTTCCTCGAAAAGCGGAAGGCGGCATGGATCCACTGACGCGGCCGCCGCACCGTCGATGATCCGGCGCCTGCTGATCGCGAACCGCGGCGAGATCGCCGTGCGCATCATCCGCGCGTGCCGCGAGATGGGCGTCGAAACGGTCGCGGTCTATTCGGACGCCGACGCGGATGCGCCGCACGTGCGCGCGGCGGACCGCGCCATGGCGATCGGCCCGCCGCCAGCGATCCAGAGCTACCTTGCGATACCCAAGATCCTCGACGCCGCCCGGCACTCGGGCGCCGACGCCGTGCACCCCGGCTACGGGTTCCTCTCCGAGAACGCGGCGTTCGCGCGCGCGTGCGCCGATGCCGGCTTGACGTTTGTCGGGCCGCCGCCCGACGCGATCGAGCACATGGGGTCGAAGATCGACGCGCGGCGTCTCGTCTCGGCCGCCGGCGTCCCGGTCGTGCCGGGCGAAACGCCGCACGATCAGTCCGACGCGGGGGTGCGCGCGGCCGCGGAACGCGTCGGCCTGCCGGTGCTGATCAAGGCGTCGGCCGGCGGCGGCGGCAAGGGCATGCGGCGCGTGTCGGACGCCGACGCGCTCGACGAGTCGATCCAGGCGGCGCGCCGCGAGGCGCAGGCCGCGTTCGGCGACGGCACGCTCTACGTCGAGCGCCTCGTCGAACGGCCGCGGCACGTCGAGGTGCAGGTCTTCGCCGATGCGCACGGCCACACGCTGCATCTGTTCGAGCGCGAGTGCTCGGTCCAGCGGCGGCACCAAAAGGTGATCGAAGAGAGTCCGTCACCGGTGCTGACACCCGCGCTGCGCGCCCGCATGACCGACGCCGCGGTGCGCGCCGCGCGCGCCGCCGGATACCGCAACGCGGGCACGATTGAATTCCTCGTTCACGGCGACGAGTTCTATTTCCTCGAGATGAACACGCGCCTGCAGGTCGAGCATCCGGTGACCGAGCAGGTGGTCGGCGTCGATCTCGTCCGCGCACAACTGCTCGTCGCGGCCGGCGAGCCGCTGCCGTGGACCGAGGCGCAGCTCGCGCAGCGCGGCCACGCGATCGAGGCGCGCGTCTACGCCGAGGATCCGGCGAGCGGCTTCCTGCCGCAGGCGGGCGAGCTGACGCGGTACGTCGAGCCGCGCCGGCCGGGCGTTCGCGTCGACGCGGGCGTGGCGGAAGGCGGAACGATCTCGGTCTACTACGATCCGATGATCGCGAAGGTGATCGCCACCGCCGAAACGCGCGCGCTGGCGATCGACCGGCTGGCCGCCGCGCTCCGCGAGTTCGTCATCGAGGGCGTCACCACGAACATCCCGTTTCTGCTGGCGCTCGTCGCGCGCGACGAGTTCCGCCGCGGCGAGATCGACACGGCGTTTCTGGATCGCGAGCCGTTGACCGTCGCCCCCCGGCCCGTCGCTGACGTCGCGACCCACGAGTCCCGAGCCTCGACTCGCGAATCCGGGCCGCTCTCGTACGATCCCTGGGACGGCGGCGCGGTCGCGAAGGCGAAACGGAGCGAGGCGCCGAAGCGGCGCGCGGCGTCGGGCGCCGGCGCCAACGTCACCGCGCCGATGCCCGCCACGGTGGTGAAACTGCTCGTGTCCGCCGGCGACGCGGTGAAGAAGGGCGACACGTTGCTCGTCCTCGAGGCGATGAAGATGGAGCTGCCGATTCGCGCGCCGGGCGACGCGACCGTCAAAGCGGTCTGCTGCCGTGCGGGCGAGATGGTGCCGCCCGACGCGGTGCTGGTAGAGTTCGATCAGGCCTGAGGCGCGCCGTCCCGATGCCCAAGCACGTCACCATCGTCGAGGTCGGACCGCGGGACGGACTGCAGAACGAGCACGTCACGGTCCCCACCGCCGACAAGATTGCGTTCGTCAACCAGTTGAGCGCCGCCGGGCTGCCGGTGATCGAAGTTGGCGCGTTCGTCAGCCCCAAATGGGTGCCGCAGATGGCGGACACGGCGGAGGTGTTCGCGGGCATCACGCGCCGATCGGGGACGCGCTACACCGCGCTCGTGCCGAATCTCGCCGGCCTCGATCGCGCGCTGGCGGCGGACGTCACCGAGATCGCCATTTTCGCGGCGGCCACCGAGACGTTCAGCCGGAAGAACATCAACCAGAGCGTCGACGAGTCGTTGACGGCGTACAAGCAGGTGTGCGATCGCGCGGTGGCGGCGGGGCTTCGCGTGCGCGGCTATCTCTCGACGGCGTTCGGGTGTCCGTACGAAGGCGCGGTCGCGCCGGAGCGTGTCGCCGAGGTGACGCGGCGTCTGCTCGACCTCGGCGTCTTCGAGGTTGCCGTCAGCGACACAATCGGCATCGCGCATCCGGGCCAGGTGCCGCGCGTCCTCGACGCGCTGCTCGCCGAAGTGCCAGGCGACCGCCTCGCGCTGCACTTCCACGACACGCGCGGCACCGCGCTCGCGAACGTGCTCGCCGCGCTGCCGTTTGGGATTGCGACCTTCGACGCGTCAGCGGGAGGGCTGGGCGGCTGCCCGTATGCGCCGGGCGCCGCCGGCAACCTCGCCACCGACGATTTGATTTACATGCTGGACGGACTGAACATCGAGACCGGCGTCTCGCTGCGGGCGGTCGGCGCGGCGTCGGCGTTGATCAGCGCGCGGCTGGACCACCCGCTGCCGTCGCGGTACTTCCAGGCAACGCATCCGACGGGCCGCTCAGCGCTTTGACCACGTCCTCGAACGCCATCATGTTGATCGCGTCGTAATCGGGCGGGCAGCCGAACTCGCGCTGCTGCGGCGCGGTCGGGTTGCCGAGCGTCACGCAGAGACCGCATCCGATGCACAGGTCGGCGCGCACCGCGCAGACCATGCGGCCGTCCCGATCGGGTTCTTCCACGATGCAGCCGGCCACCGGACACGCCGCCTGGCAAATCGAGCACGCAAACGCACCGAAGCAACGATCGGGATCGATGACGGCGATCGTCTTCGGGGCCTTCTTGCGCGGCCCGCTCATCATCTTGGTCCACATGGGCCGAAATTATAGCCGAATCAGCGGAGCGGATGGCCGCTGGCGGGATCGCTGTACTCGCCGATGGTCGGCAGCATCGGCGACGTGTCTTCCCAAATCGTCGCGATGGAGTTCGTCGCGAAGTATCGCAAATTCGTCGGCTCGAGCGGATCGGCTGCGGCCTTGTAGCCGCGCGAGGCGGCGCCCGCCGCGAGTCCGTTGCACGACGCCGGCGCACCCGCAAACGGGTCGCCGCTCAGCTGAATGAGATAGTTGCTCTTGGTGACCGACGTCGCGGAGCTGACGTCCGGGCTGATGAACGCCTCGGTGCTTCCAGGCGGCGCGACGCCGAGCGTCGTGAGCGCCGGCGCGTAGAAGCCGGACCCGCACGTGATCGCGAAGCTCAGTTCGGCGCTGTTGATCGCGCGCAGCGTCCCGATGGCGGACGCCGACGACGCCGTCTGCCGCGCCATCAGCATGCGCGGCACGGCGATACTGCTGATCAGCCCAATGATCCCGCAGACAAAGATCAGGTCGATCAGCGCGAACCCGTCGGCTTTTGAGGCTCTCACGGAACTATGCACTACTCCTCGAAACCAATAGCAGAGGTCGTGCCGATTGTAGCGCGAAACGAAGTCTCGACGCATCAATCAGTTACGGCAACGGCCTGTTCCGGCGCGGTGACATTCTGCGTCACCACGCCGGCCGCCTGACATTTGTTGTCAGTTGTTTCGGTTCTCAGGAGGCGCGACTGCAGCCCTATTCTGCTCGCATCAGGCGCTCGCTGAGTCCGTCCACCAGCTCTTGATCGGTGTCGGACAGCCCGTCGAAAAAGCAGTTGATCGCTTCGGTGACGACGCGCCATTGCGACAGTCCCGTGACCGCGCTGAGCGCGTTGAGACGTACTTTGAACTCCACGGGCACGCGAATGCTCAGTTGCGGATAGTCTTTGACTTTCTCGCCCTCGCGTGCGCCCGCGGGCGGCCGGCCGATGCGGCGTCGTTCCTTACTCGTTCGTTGGTCGGACATGGTCGAAGGCGCTGATGTCTGCACGGTTGAGATGCGCGACCTCCGATGCGCATCGAGCGCGTGCGGCGGGACCGATTGACACCAGCGAAAACATCATGTCAGCCCTAGTGCAAATGAAATTCCACGCGAACCTCGGCTATCGTGCGGTCGATCGTCTACGCTGGCGTCGCGGTTGCATTCCTTCAAGCCCGTGCCGGAACTCCGAGCTACTCCCGAACGCCGTATTGACGGCGGCGACCGCCGCAAGAACTCGCGTGGCGGACGCCGCAACAACGATCCGCGTACGAACTGGCGGTGGCGCCGCCTGGCGTGGCTGTTCGCCGCGTACGCTGTCTATCTGAGCGTCCGTTCGCTCCCCGTCACGGTCAAGAGCTTCCTGGGGCGGACGAAGACGCCTACCGCCGGCTGACGTCGGGCGGATTTTCGCCGAGCGCGGTGGCGAGATCGACGAGGTGCTCCTGCTCGTCGCGCAGGATTTCGCGAATGTCCTCGGCGATCGCAAACTCGCCGAGCGCCTCACACTGGCGGAGACGGTCGCGGTATTGCCGGATCGTTTCCGCCTCGTTGTTCAAGTCGGCGCGTAGCATCTCGCGCGCATCCTCCGACTGCACGACCGCGAGCGGCGTCACCGTCGGCATGCCGCCAAGGTAGTCGATGTGCTTCGAGACGATCAGCGCGTGACCGAGTTCTTCGCCCGCATGCTTCTTCAATTCCTCCGCGATGTTCATGTACTCGGCGCCTTTGAGCACCTGCGAGTACACGACGTACGCAATGATCGCCTGGTATTCGCGCGAGAGGTCCTCGTTCAGCCGGTCTACCAGCTGCTGGCGCGTAATCGTTTTGTCCTGTGCTGTCGTGGCATTTGACATCGTCTGCTCCTGTCGCGAGTTGAAACTGAGCCGCGAGACCGCGGAGCCGATCTTGCAAAACTGCGACCGAGTTGACCGATGCGATTTCTGATGCTCGCCGCCGTGCTGGCGGCGCAGACCGTTGTCACACCGCCAGAAAACAAATACACGCCCGAGCAGGATGTCGAGCTGGGTCGGCAGGCCGCCGCGCAGGTGCGCGAGCAGCTCCCGATCCTGCATGACGATGCGGTGACGTCCTACATCGAGGATATCGGGCGACGCCTCGTCGAGGCCATTCCGCCGGAGCTGCGCCATCCGCAGTTTCGATACACGTTCGAAGTCGTGGACGTGCGCGAGATCAACGCGTTCGCGCTGCCCGGCGGTCCGATGTTCGTCAACCGCGGCATGATCCAGGCCGCGCACACCGAAGGCGAGGTCGCGGGCGTCATGGCGCACGAGCTGAGCCACGTCGTCCTGCGGCACGGCACCGCGCAGCAGACGAAGGCGACGCCGTACGCCGTCGGCGAAATCGCCGGCGCGATCCTCGGCGCCGTCGTCGGCGGCGGACTCGGTCAGGTGATCTCGCAGGGGACGCAGTTCGGCGTCGGCGCCGCGTTCCTGCGCTTCTCGCGCGACTTCGAGAAGCAGGCCGACATCGAAGGCACGCACATCATGGCGCGCGCCGGCTACGACCCGCGCGACATGGCGAACATGTTCCGGACGATCGAGCAGCAAGGCGGATCGGGCGGCGGGCCGCAGTGGCTCAGCGATCACCCCGATCCGGGCAACCGCGTCGACTACATCGACGCCGAGGCGCGGCTGCTCCACGTCGACCATCCGATCCGCGACACGCGCGCGTTCGACCAGATCCAGGCACACCTTAAGACGCTTCCCCCCGCGCCGACGACGGAGGAGGCGACCAAGCGGTCGCGCAACCGGCCGACGGGGACGCGCGGCGAATCGTCGGCGCCGACGGGCCGCGTCGATCCGCCGGCGTCGCGCTTCCGCAGCTACGACGAAGGCCGCCTGTTTCGCGTCAGCGTGCCCGAGAACTGGCGCGAGCTGCCCGGGAGCAACGCCGTCACCTTCGCGCCCGACGGCGGCTACGGCTCGGCCGACGGCCGCGGCGTCTTCACGCACGGCGTGGAGATCGGCGTCTCGCGCAACGAGTCGCACGATCTGCAGAGCGCGACGTCGGAACTGCTCGACTCGCTCGCGCAGAGCAATCCACGTCTCGGCCGGCCGTCGCGCTACGAGCGGACGTCGATCGACGGCCGTCCGGCGCTGCGGACGACGGTGCCGAACGTGTCGGATGCGACAGGCGCGCGCGAGACGATCGCGCTCTACACGGCGCAGCTCGCCGACGGCTCGCTGCTCTACGCCATCGGCGTCGCGCCCACCGCCGTCTTCGACACCTACGCCGATGTGTTCGGCCGCGTCGTCGACTCGATCAGAATCGAAAAGTGACGCCGGCGCTCGCGCGCCAGAAATCCAGCGGCTCGTTCTGCAGGACGCCGAGCGTGATGTCCTGCAGCGTGTGCATGTGCCGCACGTCGCCGCGGATGCCGAGTCCGTGGAGCACGAAGATGTTCACGCCGCCGCCGATGTCGTAGCCGAGCGTGTTCTGCGACACGTCCGCCAACGACGAATTCAGCTGCGCGTGCGGACGGATCAACCCGAGACCGATGACCCCGTACGGACGGACCGGTCCGGCGGGAATCGTCAGCATCAGATTGCTCATTACCGTCAGCACGGCGCTGTCGCTCGAGCCGCTCGTGCCGAAGAACTGCGGCGCGTAGCCCAGGTCCACCTCGGCGCCGAAGACGCTGCCCATCGACCCGAACGAGACGCCCCAGTTGGTGCGGTGCTCGTCGCAGTTGGTCAGGCTGACGCAGTTGCCGGAATCGCCGCCGAAGTTGTAGCCGAGAAAAGGTGAGATGAAGCCGTCGGCGCGCGCGGGCGTGGACAGCGACAGCAGCAGCGCGCTCAGCGACGCGATCGTGAAGAAACGGGCCATGCGCCGATGATATCGCGGCGCCGCCCGGTCACGTACGGCTCTTCCAGTTCTTCGCCAGGTGCTCCGCCGCCCGCCACGCCAGCGCCTGCACCGTCAGCGTCGGATTCCGCGCGCCGCTCGTCCCCATCGTCGACGCGCCGAGCACGGCGAGGTTCGGCACCTCGTGGCAGAAGCTCCAGCGATCGACGACGTTGGTGTCGACGCGGTCGCCCATGCGCGTGCCGCCGTACGCATGCGTCGCCGGCGGCATCGCGCCGCCCAGCGGCCCGCGCTGGATCGCAATCGCGCCGGCCGCGCGGTACCACTCCTCCATCCGATCCTGCGTGAAGGCGGCGATCTTGCGCTCGTTCTCTTTGTACTCCGCCGTGATGCGGATGACCGAGTCGCCGAGCGGATCCGTGACGACCGGATCGAGATCGAGATAGTTGTCTTCGTACGGCAGCGTCGTCTTCTGGACGTACGCGGTATTCGTGCGATCCGCGTTGGTCTTGACGAACGCCTTCCACGCGGAGCCCCAGTTCGGCGCCATCCCGAACGTGCTCATGCCGGCCGCCTGGATCGGACGGCGATCCGAGTAGACCCACAGGTTGCCGCCGCCGATGAAATCGACCTTCGTGTGATCGAAGTTGTCGTCGGCCCAGTTGTCGACGGCCACGCCTTGCGCCGGCAGGCCGTACCAGCTGTCCAGATCGAACGGAAAGAGCGCCGTCACCGGAGCGCCCTGATGGTGGCTGAAGTAATGCCGTCCGACTTGACCGTGATTGTTCGCGAGGCCGTTCGGAAACGCCTTCGATTTGGACAGCAGCAGCAGGCGCACGTTCTCGTACGTGTAGCTGGCGACGATGACGACCTTCGCGGGCTGGAAATACTCGACGCCGTCGGTGAGATACGTGACACCGGTCGCGCGGCCGTGCGCGTCGACCTCGATGCGCGTGACGTGCGCGCGCGTGACGACCTTCAGATGCCCCGTCGCCTGCGCGCGCGGAATCGTCGTCACCATCGTCGAGTTCTTGGCGTCGACGTGACAGCCGCCGCGGTTGCAGAAGCCGTGATACATGCAGCCGGAGCGGTTCTGATACGAGCGCGAGTTGATGGCAGCCGGCCCCGCAAACGGATGCCACCCGAGCGACGTCGCGGACGCCGCCATCTTCTCCAGATACGCCGTCCAGCGCAGCGGCGGCATCGGATACGGGCGCTTGCGCGGCGCTTCGAACGTGTTCCCGCGCGGATCGATGACGCCGTCGATGTTCCCCGCCTGCCCCGACACGCCGATCTCGTACTCGACGGTGTCGTAATACGGCTCGAGCTCGTCGTAGCCGAACGGCCAGTCCTCGACGGTGGATCCTTTCGGGATGCGGGACGCGCCGTACCGGCGCTTCGTCTCGCTGACCACCTTGAAATCCCACGGGTTCAAGCGCCAGCTCTGCGCCCAGTAGTGCAGCGTCGTGCCGCCTACGCCGTTCTGCATCGGATGAATTGCCATCCGCGGCTGCATCGGCGAGGAAGCCGTGGCGCGCGAGGTGGGCACCTCGTGGTTCGCCTTCTGCACCGCCTGCGGCCAGCCGCGGTAGTTGTTGCGGATCTCGTCGGGCGCGAAGTCCTTGCGCGTGAGCCACGTTCCCGCTTCGAGTCCGACGACGTCGAGGCCGGCTTGCGCGAGCGGCAGCACCGCGACGCCGCCCGCGGCGCCAAGCCCGACGACGACGACGTCGGTGTCCTTGAGCCTGGTCGCCATCGGCCTACGCCTCGCCTTCGTCGGGGCCGCGACGCGACGCGCGCGCTTCGGCCTTGTTGAACGCGTCGTAGTCGTACGCCGACTTGTGATTCGGTTTCAACTGCTTCGCTTCGAGGCTGTGCTGATCCGCCGCCGTGACCATCGTCCTTACGCCGGGGTAGCCGACGAGGTCCCATCCGGCGAAGTCGTAATTGCCGCCGTAGAACGGGTCGGCGAACATGCCCTGATGGGTGTGACCGAGCACCATCGCGAAGAACGGCGCGCTGCTGCCGGCGAAGCCGGTGGCGGCGCCGAGCTCGACGTCGATCAATACCGAGTCCTGATCGGCCGGCGGCAGATCGGTGAACGGCTTGCCGCGCGACGACTGCGCGTAGCGATCGAGCGCCGCGAGACCCGCCGCATACGCCTGACGCGACGAGGCGAGCGCGCCGCCGAGCGCGCGATCGATGTAGCGCGTCGCTCCGGCCTCGACCGCGCCCGGACCGAGCGCGTCGTTGGGAATCAGCCGCGCGGCGATCGCGTCGAGGATCTCCATTTCGCGCGCCGTCAGCGTTTCGGGCGCCGCGCCGCGCGCGGCGATCTCGGCCGTGCGCTGCGCCGCGGCCGTGCCGCTCGCCTGAAAGGCGCGCGCGCCGGCGAGCAGCGCGGTCGTCTTCAGCAGATCGCGACGCGAGATGAAGGTGGTCATTTGCGTTCGTAGGTCGCGACGAGCTCGCCCTGGCCGAGCACGTGGCCTTTGATCTCGTCGAGCAGTTCCGCGCGCGTCATCCCCTCGTCGAGGTCGGGCGCGAGATCGAGGGCGTACACGACGAAGTGATAGTGATGCACCTTTCCCGGCGGCGGCGCGGGACCGCGATAGAACGGCCGCCGGAACCCGGACACCCCCTGCGTCGTGCCGGCGAGCGCGTCGGGCATCTTTTGATCAGCCTCGAACGGCAGCGCTTTCGGCAGCGACGATGCGTCGGGCGGAATGTTGTAGACGACCCAGTGGACGAACGGCGGAGGGTTGCCGGCGTCGGCGTCCTCGCAAATCACGGCGAACGACTTCGTGCCGTCCGGCACCTTCGCCCACGCGAGCGGCGGCGAATCGTTGCGGCCGTCAGCCGTGAACTGACGCGGGATCGGCTGACCGGCGGCCATCGCGGAACTCGTGACGTCCATCGGGGCCGCGGGCGCGTTCGCGCGCGCGCGCTTGAAGATCTCGGCGATGTCGGTGTGACCGCCGATGGCCGCGAGCATCCACGCCGTGCGGCCGTCGTTGTCGGCGATGCGCATGTCGGCGCCGTGATCCATCAGGAGCTGGACCATCTCGACGTGTCCCGCCTGCGCCGCTTTGATGAGCGGCGTCCACCCGTCGTGATCCTTCGCGTTGACGTCGGCGCCGCGCTCGAGCAGCAGCCGCGCCACGTCGAGGCAGCCGGTGCCCGCGGCGCTCAAGAGCGGAACGATCTGTCCTTCGGCGCCGTTGACGTTGACGCCCGAGGCAAGCGCGACCTTGACCGCGTCGGCGTGGCAGCCGGCGGCCGCGAGCGCGAAGTCGCCGGCGTTCGGCTTCAGGCCGTGTTGCAGCAGCAGCTGCATCACGGCGGCTTCGCCTTCCGCGGCCGCATACGTCATCGGCGTCCCGTTCCCGGCGTCGGTGACGTTGGGGTTCGCGCCCGCCTTCAGCAGCGCGTCGACAGCCGGCGCGCTGCCGCTCGTCGCCGCCGCCATCAGCGCCGTGCGGCCCTGATTGTCGGCGACGTTCGGGTCCGCTTTGGCGGCGAGCAGCGTGCGGACGGCGTCGGCGTAGCCGCCGAACGCCGCGACCATCAGCGCCGTCATCGCGCCGGCGTTCTTCGCGTTCACGTTCGCGCCGGCGGCGATCAGCAGTTGCATCACGTCGCGGCGATTCGCCGACGCCGCGCGCATCAACGCCGTCGTCCCGTCCTGGCCGGCGAGATCGACGTCGGCTTTCGCGGCGAGGAGCCGCCTGGCGATCGCCGCGCGGCCTTCGGAGGCGGCGATCATCAGCGGCGTCATGCCCGTGTCGTCGAACGCGTTGACGTCCGCGCCGGCGGCGAGGAGCGCCTCCACCGCTTTGGCATCGTTGTAGAGGACCGCGTCCGACAGGGTCCGCGTGTCCTGGCCCGGCTCGCCCTTCGACGAGCTCAGGGCGAGCGGTTGTGCGCTCCTCTGCTCGTCCTGAGGCTGCCCCCTCCGCTCGCCCTGAGCCTGTCGAGGGACGAGCCCATTCCGCTCGTCCTGAGGCTGTCGAAGGACGAGCCCGTTCCGCTCGCCCTGAGCCTGTCGAAGGGCGGGCGGCGTCGGCGTCCAGGCCAGCGCCAGCACCAGCAGCGCCGCGATCATGAGTCGACCCTCTTCAACTGCGCGGCGCTCATCGCGTCGAGGGCGTGCACCGTCTTGGCGAACATCGCAATCTGCGCGTGCATCAGCGTCGGACTGAGCTTGTCGAGGCAGCCGTCGGCGGGACCGGCCAAGAGGTAATTCGGTTGCGGGATGAAGCCGATCGTCGGCACGCCGGCGCGCGACAGCGCGCTCCCTTCGCCGAGGAAGCCGCCCTTCACCGGATTGACGAGCGCCGTGCGCTTCGCCGCCGTGCCGTCGAGCGCGGCGCTCATCGCATCGGCCATCGGCTTCGACGGCGTGATCGCCACTGCCCATTCCTCGTGACCGGTCGCGCGGTACCGCATCGACGCATCGTCCATCCACTCGAGGCAGCCGAGATGTTCCACCGTGATCGCGGCCACCGCCTTCTTGATCGTGTCAGGGTTCTTCTGGATGAAACCGCGGATCGACGGCACCCACGGGCCGGCGAAGTGCCCGGTCGTCAGCGGACACACGATCGTGCGCCGGCGTTCGGCGCGCGGAATCTTCGAGAAGTACCGCATCAGCGCGAGGATGCCGAGCGCGCCGTTTTCTTCCGTCGCGTTCGGACCGTCGGTGTGCGTGTTGAGGATGATCACTTCGTCCGCCGATGCGCCGGGCAGCGTCGCGACGAGCGTGTCGGTCGGCGTGTCAGGCGTCACCGTCGCCTCGAGGACGAGGGTGGCGGCGGCGCCGCGCGCCGCGAGCGCCTTCAGATGCGCGCCGGCGTCGCGGCCGACGTAGAGCGCGGGAATCCCCTGCGGCGGACGCGAGAACGGCGAATATTGATCGGCGGCGTTCGCGTCGGAGATGTCGGTCCACGCGAGGATCACGGCGAGCGCGCCCGCTTTCGCGAACGGCGTCAGGTCGTTGACCGGTCCGCGCGCCGGCTTCAGCGACGCCGGAAACGTCTCCGACGCCGGGTAGACGCTCCACGCGCGGTACTCCTCCGACCAGTGCCGCACGGTCGTCGGGCATTCGACGAGCGCGATCTTGCCGCGGACGCCGCTCAGATCGAGCGTCGGGTTCGTGCCGGCAAAGACGATCGGTCCGCTGACGCCGGCCGGCGGCGTCTCGCCCGAGTACGGAAAATACGACGTGACCGGCAGCGGCGCATCCGCGCGGAGCTCCCAACGCTTCGCGTCCCAGCGCGGCAGATGGTACCGATCGCGTCCGACCTCGAGCCCGAATTTCTGCAGCTCGGTGGCGAGGAAATCGACGAACTGCGCGTGCGCCGCGTTGCCGGTGTACTTCGGCCCGAGCTTCGCCATCCACACCTGCTGATCCCAGATCTCGCGTTCGGACGGCAGCAGGTTCGCGCGGAACGCGGCGGCGGCGCGCGCGGGTGCGTGGGCGCCCACCGCCGCGAACGCGGCGGCCCATTGCATGAAGCGTCGGCGTGACAGCGACATCGATGCGCTCCTCCGCAAAAACACGCTTACACTACCACGCCGGGAGGTTGCAGATGCGTGGAGCGGTGCTCGCGATCGGAATGCTATTCGTGTGGACGGCAGCGGCGGCGGCGCAGGACGCGGGTCAGGTGGGCCTGACGATGGGCTACCCGGCGTCGATCGGCGTGATCTGGCACGTGTCGGACCGCGTCGCCGTGCGCCCCGAGATTTCGCTGCAGCAGATCGCCAGCATGTCGACCTCCGTGATCACGTCGTCCATCGGCTTTGGCAGCGACGTCACCACGGTCACGAACACGACGCAGACGACCACCGATCAATGGGCGGTCGGCGTCGGCGCCAGCGCGCTGTTCTACGTGCATCGCTGGGATGCGCTGCGGACGTACGTGAGCCCGCGCTTCGTGTACACGCGCAACGCGAGCACCAACGTCGGCTCCTTGACCGCTGCGGCGACAAGCTCGGCAATCATCGTCTTTCCCAATACGTCGCCGCAGACGACCGAGTTCACGCAGCAGTCGTACTTCGTATCGGGATCGTTCGGCGCGCAGTACGCGGTCGGCGCGCACTTCGGGGTGTTCGGCGAGGTGGGATTCGGCTACTCGCACAACACGACGGCGAGCGACGAACCGGGCGCCGGCAACTCGTCCGGACACACGATGTCCACGCGCAGCGGCGTCGGCGTGATCCTGTACTTCTGAACTTAAGGAACGAACGTGAAGCGCGTCTGGCCGCTGATCGTCCGCGGCAGGCCGAGGATGGACGAGGTCGCCGGACGCGCGCGCGTCGTGATGCGCACGTAATAATCGCGCGTCGGATCGAGCTCGCCCGTCTGGCACAGCGGCACGCGCGTCCCCGTCGTCAGCCACGTGCGGACGATCGCGTCGTCTTCGGTGACGAGCTCGTCGACGACGCGCCCGTTGACCGTGCGCGTGAGCGAGTGGCGGCGCGTGAGGTTGTCGAAGTGATCGGAGACCGTGACGACCGCCGTCGCGATGACGCGATCGAACCAGATGGTCGTCTTCGTGCGCAGCTCGAGCTCGTAGGTGAAGGTCGTCCGGAGGCCGCTCGCGATCGCGTCGCGCACCGTGTCGGTATACGCGTCGTCCAGCTCGTAGGAGACGATCACTTGATCGTCGTGGACCGTCGGCCGAATCTGCAGGCTCTCGGCCGCGCGCACCGCGACCGACGCCGCCATCAGGATGGCGGCCACCGACAGGACCCAGCGATGCACGCACAACGATGTCATACGCAACTCAGTACCGAATCACCAACGCCATGTGCGCCCGCCAGAACGACAGATGCTCGCCGCCGAACGAGAGCCCCGTCTGCTGCGACGTGTCGCCGACTTGCTGAAACCGCCGCAGTTCCCAGGCGACCCCGACTCGGTTCGTGAGGAATCCGACCGCCCCGACCCCGAGATCCACGGCCGGCACGACCTTGCTGATGTCATAGATCAGCTGTATGTCTTCCTCGCGCACCCGCATTATGCCCCCACCGCCGACGAAGTACAAGCGCAAACTGTACTCCGACCAGCGGCGCGGCATCCCCACCACCACGTTCCCAGTGAGCGTCGTCACGCTGCTCTTTAGGACGAGGTTCGTGTTCTTCCCCTCGAACAACCCGGGCGTGTACGCGAAATCCACGTCCACGCCGACGATCTCGCCGAGCAGATCGAGGTTCCCACCATACGTCAGGTGGGCCTTGCTCGGGGCATCGTCGCCCGACAGATCGACGTAGGTGCTCGACCCGGCGAAGGTGGACCCGAGAAAGAACCGCGTCTGCTGATCGGCCGCCCGCGACGGCGCCGCGGCGGCGATCAGACCGGCCGCAACCAGACCGGCGATCGCGATGCGCCTCCGCATGCGCTACCGCACGAAGAGGCCCAGGAACACACGCGCGAACGGCGACACATTCAGATCGCCGGCCGCGAGGTTCAGTCCTTGCGTCAGCCCGGCGCTGTTGGCCAGCATGATCAGCGTCAGCGATCGGCGCGGCGCAATGATGACCATCGACGACGAGACGCCGCTCTGGCCGAATTGCCAGACGATCGGCTCGCCGTTGTACCCCTGCTCGAACCATCCGACACCGTGCGGCAGCGGCGCGCCGTTGGCGCCGATCGGCGGCGTCCACGCGGCCGCGAGCGTTTCCGCGCGCATCACGACGCCGTTCTTCAGCGCGACGTCGAACTTCGCGAGATCGCGCGACGTCGTGACGAGCCCGGCCGACGGCGTCAGCGTCGGCGCGCTGTAGGACGCGATCGACGGCTTCCCTTTGCCGTCGACCGTGTACGGCACCGCGAGGCGTCCGAGCGCCGCGGCGTAGCGCTGAATGGCCGCTGCCGAAATTCCGTCGGCGGCCGCGGCCGGCGTCGCCGCGTCGGCGCCGGGCACCGAGTCGGACATGCCCATGCGATCCAGCAGGGCGGCGATGCCCGCGCGAAACGGTCCGTCGGTGCAGACGGCTTCGGCGGGCGCGAGCGGCGCGAGACGATCGAGGCGGTACGCAAACGTCAGGCCGCCGGCGCCCGGCGACGTGTGCGTCAGCAGCATGCGCAGCGTCGACGAACCGTCGGGACTGCCCGGCACGTACTTCGACACCGGATCGTTCAACGAGATGAAGCCGCTCTCGTCACACCGCAGCGCCAGCGACGCGACGAGCGTCTGCGTCAGACCGTCCACCTGATACAGCGTCGTCGGCTCCGCGTGGATGTTGCGCGCGACGTCGGCGAGACCGAAGCCCTGCTCCCACGCGACGTCGGTGGCCGAGACGATCGTCGCCGAGAGTCCGGGAATGCCGGTCTGGATGCGAAGCGCGTCGATGTAGTCGCTGAACCGCTGGATGACGAGGCTGTCCGCCGCGCGCAGCGATACCGCCATCACGGCCGACACCGCCAGCGTAAGAAAGACGAGTGGACGCTTCATGGCGGCCAGGGGGAGATACGCCATGATAACAAAGCGCGCGCGGAAAAAGCGTGCAGGCGCGAATGTCGACGATCAGCGGTTCGCGCGGAGGATGTTGGCGAGCGAGTAGTTCCCCTCGTGGCACGCGTACTCGAAGATGCGTCCCGCCGACCGCGTCATCGTCAGCTCGCCTTTCCACGGCTGCGTGAACGCCGTCGGATCGTCGACGTCGAACTGATACAACAGCGTGTCGGCATCGAGCAGCGTGAAGCGTTCGGTGAGGTGCAGATGGCGATCCCACGCGAAGTTCCCGCCCGCGTCGCCGTAGAACCCGTCCGCGTCGTTGAAGTTCCTCGTGTCGACGACGAGCGTCTCGCCATCCCAGCGGCCGATCGAATCGCCCATCCAGCGGCGCATCGCTGCCGGCAGATGCGCGCGGCCGTCGGTGTGGACGACGCGCGCGTCGTGGTTCATCTCGGCGTAGACGAGCACGGCGTCGCGCGTGACGAGGATCTGGTAGTTGCTGTTGTACGAATACGGCAGCATCGGCGGCCCGGCGGTCTCGAACGCGAGACACCGGTCCTGCAGCCCCATCTCCTCGGGATTGCCCGGATTGCCCTGCCCCTCCGCCGCGCGCCGCTTCAGCTCGGCCATCGCCGGCGTGAGCGCGGGGATGCGGCCGTCCGGCGGATCGACGACGATCGACGTGCGCCGCGTCTTGACGACGTGCGTGCCGAACTCGCGATAGAAGGTGTTGTAGGTGCCGGTGCCGCGGCGCGGCGCGTCGCCCGACGGCTCCGCGTTCGCGTCGGCCGCGCGACGTTCCCACGCGGCGGCTTCGTCCGGCGTGAAGAACGCCTTTCCCGCCAGCTCGCGCGGACGCTCGAGCGGCGTGGCGGTGGCCGAATTCCAGATGCCTTCGAACGCGCGGTGCGGCGCGCGCGGCGCGGCCTGCGCGAGCGCGAACACGATCAGGATCAGTGATGGACGCAGCACAGTGGCGCTGAAATTGTAGCGCCGCAGGAAGGCGTCAGGGTATCACGAAGAGGTTCGCTATACTGGCGCCTCCGCAGAATGGTCTTCAACTCGCTCTTCTTTTTTCTCACGCTCCTTCCCCTGCTCGCCGTGTACTTTTCCTTTCGCGACAGCCGATCGCGCCGGGCCAAGCTGCTGCTCCTGGTCTATAGCTACGTCTTCTACGGCATGTGGAATCCCGCGTTCCTGTCGCTGCTGATTGGATCGTCGGTGCTCGATTACTGGGTCGCGCGCGGGCTGGACGCGTGGCCGTCGCGCAAACGCCTGCTGCTCGTGACGAGCCTCGTCATCGAGTTCGGGTTGCTGGGATTCTTCAAGTACTACAACTTCTTCGTCGGCGCGACGGCGTCGGTCTTCCATCTGGCCGGATTCGCGTGGGATCCGCCGCTGCTCAAGATCCTGCTGCCGATCGGCATCTCGTTCTACACGTTTCACTGCGTGTCGTACACGGTCGACGTGTACCGCGGCCGCATCCGCGCCGAGCGGTCGTTTCTCGACGTCGCCCTGTTCGTGGCCTTCTTTCCGCAGCTCGTCGCCGGACCGATTCTGCGCGCGGGCCACTTCCTGCCACAGCTCCACGAGCGGCCGGCGATTCGTTGGAGCGACATCGGCGACGGCCTGATGCTCGTGCTGTTCGGGCTGTTTCTGAAAGTCGTCGTCGCCGACAACATCGCGGAGCGCGTCAACGATCTCTTCGCCCACTGGCGGACGATCGGCGTCGCTGCCACGTGGAGCGCCGCGATGCTCTTCGGCGTCCAGATCTACATGGACTTCAACGGCTACTCGCTCATCGCGATCGGCCTCGGACAGATCCTCGGCTACCACATCCCGATCAATTTCGACGCGCCGTACGGCGCGGCCGGCTTTTCCGACTTCTGGCGCCGGTGGCACATCTCCCTGTCGACCTGGCTGCGCGACTATCTCTACATCCCGCTCGGCGGCAATCGTCGCGGCGACGGGCGCACGTATCTCAACCTGATCATCACGATGCTGCTCGGGGGACTGTGGCACGGCGCCAGCGTGATGTTCGTCATCTGGGGCGCGATGCACGGCGCGTATCTCTGCGCCGAGCGCTTCGTCCGCGAGCGGCTTCGGCTCGGCGCGTCGCTGCCGCAGCCGATCGCGTCCGCGGCGCTGATCGCGTTCACCTATCTCACCGTGTCGGTCACCTGGATTCCGTTTCGGGCGGCCAACACCGAGCAGGGCCTCGCGATGATGAAGCGGATGTTCGTCGGCGGCGGGACGCTCGATGCCCGGCTCGCGGACTACGCGATTGCCCTGGCGGTCTTCGCGTGCCACTGTTTCTCGCGTCGCTACGACTTCATCGCCCACGCCCAGCGCAGCGCCGCCGTGCGCGTCGCGTCGGTCACCGTCATTCTGCTGCTCCTCTATTTCTACGCCGGCGAACGCGCCGAATTCATCTACTTCCAGTTCTGACGTGCGCTCCATCCTGATCGGCACGCTCGTCAGCCTCGCGGCCATCGGTGCCGTGGAACGGCTCTTCCGCGCGACCGGCGGCATGCCGTCGGTGGTGCCGGGCATGACGCGCGTCGAATATCAATGGAAGATGAAGCGGACGCACGATCGCAATCGCCTCGTCTACGTCGTGGGCGACAGCCGCGTTGGGTGGGGATTCGCCGAACGCGTCTTCAACGACGCGTGGGCCGAGCGGCATCACGCGCATGACGCGCCTGGGATCAACGCGGGCGTGCCGGCCTCGGCCATCGCGTCGAACATCGACTACCTCGTCGATCTCCGCGCCGACACCACGCCGGAAACGCTCGTCGTCAACTACAGCCCGGTCGGCTTCTACTATTTCCTCAACTTCCCCGACACGCCGGTCGCGGGCCTCAAGATTCAGGACGCGCTCGACGATCGACTCGACACGTTCCTCGCCGAGCGACTGTGGACGCGCGGCCGGCCGGTCGACGTCGTCGATCACTTCCGCGAGTACATCCGCAACGGCAGCGTTCCCGCCGTCGTCAACTGGGTCCACCGCGTCGACTTCGCCGATGGATTCGTCAACGCGACGCTCGGGACGAACACGGGCGCGCCGGTCGATGCGGCGGCGTACGAGCTGGCGTTCTTCGACCGGTTCGTATCGGGTGTTCGGAGCAACCCCACCACCGCCGTTCGCCGCCGCGACGTGCTCGCCGCAGCCGTCCGCCGCGCGATCACGCGCGGCTGGCGCGTCGTGCTCGTCAGGTTTCCGGTCGGCGCGCGGATGCGGCAACTCGAAGCCCAGCTGCCGGCCGATCTCCTGCCTGATGCCTTCGCGCACGATCTCGATCTGCAATTCACCGATTACAATCGTGATCGCCGCACCGCCGAGCTCCAGACGCAGGACGAATCGCATCTGACGCCCGACGCCGCACGTGCGCTCGCGCCGATCCTCGCCGACGACCTGTCCGCTATCGTCCGCTAGCGTCCCTTCAACGCGCCGACACCTCTTCCATATCACCGTCCGGCTGGCGGCTTTCGCAGGGCGTTTCCGATCTTAGAAATGTTCAGCCGATTTCGCCGCTATTGGAGGAACCGTGTATCCCGTCCTGCTGCATCTTCCGTTCGGCATTGCCGTCTACAGCTACGGCACCGCGCTGTGTGCGTCGGTGGTGCTGGGTCAGGCGCTCGCCATTCGTCTGGCGACGCGCCGCGGACTCGATGCCGCCGACCTGCAGCGGTGCTGCTTCTGGGCGCTCGGCGGCGCCTTCGTCGGCGCGCGCCTGCTCTACGTCGTCACCAACCTGCAGAGCTTCGACTCGCTGGCGGGCGCGCTGCGCTGGTGGGACGGCGGCGTCGTCGCGTACGGCGGATTTCTCGGCGGCTTCGCGGGCGCGGCGGCGTACTGCGCCCGCCATGACGTCGCGTTCGCGGAATGGATCGACTGCGCCGCGCCGTCGCTGGCGCTCGGCCTCGCGCTGACGCGCGTCGGCTGCTTCCTCGCCGGCTGCGATTTCGGCACGCCGTGGAACGGCGCGTGGGCGGTGCGCTTCCCCGCTGGCTCGCCCGCGTTCACACAGCAGGTCGCGCAGGGGCTGATCCCGTCCACGGCGCTGCAGTCGCTGCCCGTCCATCCCACGCAGCTCTACGAATCGATCGCGGGCCTGACGCTGCTCGCGGTCGTCGCCTTCGTGCGGCGCCGCCGCGCGTTCGCCGGCCAGGCGTTCGCCACCTTCGCGCTCGGCTACGCGATTTTCCGCTCCGCGATCGAAGTGGTCCGCGCCGATCTCGATCGCGGTGGATTCGGCATGTTGTCCACGTCACAGTGGATCGCCGCCGCCACCTTCTGCGCCGTCGTCGCCTTCTGGTGGACGCGCGACGCACACCGTCTCCCGGCATAGGAGGACTCAATTCATGGAGAAGAGGTTGACCACCGCCCGCCGCTGGCTGGCCGTCGGCTGGTTCTGGCCGCTGGTGCTCTTGGCGCTGCCGAACTGCTCGTTTCAAGCGGGTGCGGAGTCGACATCCTCCGCGCCGAATCTCGACCCCGGACCCGGGGCGCACACCAGCGCGGTGTTCTGCGACATCGAGAAGCCGTTGGAGCGCCATTGCGCATCCGACGACGAGATCGCGCAGGGCATCCGCATCGCATCGGCCGCGATCGCGCTCAATACCGGCTCGACGGGCCAGCTCGCGATCGACGACTCGCCGGCCGCGCTGCAGCGCTGCGGCGGCAAGCCGGAAGCGGTCACGATGTACGGCGCGTTTCCCGAAGGCTTCACCATCTGCCTCGACTGCGGCGGCGCGACCGTCCGCGGCAATCCGCCGGCTAACAACAACGAGCTCTGCGCCGCGCAGTGCGAGGACTTCTTCGGTCAGACCGGGAGCGACGGCACGTTGGTGCCCGACAACCCGCCGGATCCGAGCGTCGTCGATTTCTGCACGGCGCACGCCCACGTCAGCACGAACTTTCCACTGAACGGCTGCTTCGACAACGCCTGCCTCGCGCCAGGGATGTCCAACCCGGCGTTCTTCGATCCGCGGCGCAATCCGGAACCGGTCGTGTGGCAGAACCTCGTGGGCGTCAGCGCGTCGGGGAGCACGCTCACCAAGACGGCGACGACCGCCGATTTCGACTCGGGCGCCTCGTCGACGCAGACGATCGCGAACGGCGACGGCTATGTCGAGTTCACCGTCGCCGAGACGAACACCGCACGCATCGCGGGGCTCTCGACCGGCGCGGCTGATACGGACGCGCACGCCAACTCGATCAACTTCGGCGTCGGACTGTCGTTCACCGGCCAGATCTTCGTCTTCGAGAATGGCAACCAGATCGGCCCGTTCGGGACGTACGCGGCCGGCGATCGCTTCCGCGTCAACGTGCGCGATCGCTTCGACGGCACGGCGACGGTGACCTATTCGCGCGTCACCGGCACGTGCACGCCGGGGTCGCCGTGCAACGACCAGGCGTTCTTCACGAGCACGACGTCGGGCGCTTATCCGTTCCGCGTCGACAGTTCGCTCTTCAACCAGAACGCGACGCTGGCGAACGTGCAGCTCGTGCGCATCCATTAGTGCGGAGGAGATCAACATCATGATGAACAGATGGATGCTCGGTTCGATCGCCGCGGCGGCCGTGCTCGCGCTCGGTCCGCAGGTCCGCGCCGCGTCGACGCAGCCGATGACCGTCGGCAATCTCACCGGCACGCTGCTCGTGCACCAGAACATTCCGTGCAGCAATCACATCGACCAGTCGACGTCGGTGACCGGCGGTCGCCTCACGTTGACGCCCTCCGACGGCATCGACGTCAGCGGCGGCAAGCAGTTCACGCTCGCCTCCGGCAGCGTCAGCTTTGGCGGCTTCTCGATGTCGGGATCGTGCGACACCGTCAGCCGCACGACGACGTTCTCGGCCGTGGACGTGCAGTTGAGCCGCGCCGTCACCTTCACCGCGGCCGCGGCCGGCGGCGGGTTGTTCAACTTCGTCATCCCGGCGAGCGACATGGTCATCTACCAGGCGTCGATCGTCGACGGCAATCTGGATAGCGGCTACAAGGTGCCGATCCAGGACGTCACCGGATCGATCGACCTGACAAACGGCCTCGTCTCGATGCACGTCGTGCTCGGCACGTCCGTGCACTTCCAGGGCGGATGCGTGCCGGTGTTCGGCTGCGCGGTCGACGAAACCGACGGCGGCACCGTGACCGCCGATCTCGCCGGCACGATCGCGTTCGCCGACAGCGACGGCGACGGCGTGCCCGATCGGATCGACAACTGCCGCTTCGTGCCCAACCCGACGCAGGCGGCCGTGCCGACGCCGGTCGTCACGGCTCCGCCGGACGTCACCGTCGCGAGCTGCCTCGACCACCACATCGGGATCGCGTCGGCGAACGACGTGTGCGACGGCGGTCCGGTCTCGCTGTCCAACAACGCGCCGGCGGTGTTTCCACTCGGCGGCACGACCGTCGTCTGGACGGGTCAGGATCAGAAGTCGCGCGTCGCGACCGCCAGCCAGATCGTGACGGTCGTGGACACCACCGCGCCGACCTTCACGTTCGTGCCCGGCCCGATCTCGCGCAACACGTGCGGTCCGGTCAATCTCGGTCAGGCGACGGCGGCCGACGATTGCGGCGCCGTCGGCGTCGGCAACGATGCGCCGGCTTCCTTCGGCGTCGGCACGACGACGGTGACGTGGACCGCGAAGGATGCGTCGAACAACACGGCGACGGCGACGCAGACGGTGACGGTCGTCGACACCGTGCCGCCGACGCTGTCGTGCGTCTCGGACGGGCCGCCCGGAGGCACGTACCTCGTCACGTCGGCCGACGCGTGCGGCGCGCCGACGATTCGGCTCGGCAACTACGTGATCGCCGACGGCGAGCGCATCAAGATCAACGAGACCGGCCAGTCGGGCGTGCGCCTCATCGGTGACTCCGACGGCGTGCGACACTTCCACGTCGGCAAGGGTCAGGCGGTCGTCACGTCAACCGATGGATCCGGCAACGTGACGACGGTCGCGTGCCGGTAGTCCATTGACTGAGCAACTGGTCATCGGGCTCGACGTCGGGTCCACGACGGTGAAAGCCGTCGTGGTCGACCCGGCGTCGCGAGCGATCCTGTGGTCCGACTATCAACGGCACGAAACGCGCCAGGCCGAGAAGGTCCGCGAGCTGCTGATCGCGATCGGCGGCGCGTTTCCGGACGTGCCGGCCGAGCGCATCCGGATCTTCATCACCGGCTCCGGATCGGGACCGCTGCGGGCGCCGCTCGGCGCGAAATTCGTGCAGGAAGTGAACGCGGTCACGCTCGCCGTCGAGCGGCTCCACCCCGACGCCGGCAGCATCGTCGAGCTCGGCGGACAGGACGCGAAGATCATCGTCTTCAAGCCGACGCCGTCGGGCGAGACGCGCGCGATCGCGTCGATGAACGACAAGTGCGCGTCGGGCACCGGCGCGACGATCGACAAGTGCCTGCTGAAGGTCGGGCTGTCGCGCGCGGAGCTGGCGTCGCTCCCGTGGGACCCGGCGCGCCTGCATCACGTCGCCGCGAAGTGCGGCGTCTTCGCCGAGACCGACATCGTCAACCTGGTGAAGGCGGGCGTGCCGGCGCCCGAGATCATGTGCTCGCTGGCCGATGCGATCGTGGCGCAGAACCTGTCGGTGCTCGCGCGCGGCAACACGCTGCGGCCGACCGTGCTGCTGCTCGGCGGGCCGAACGCGTTCCTGCCGTTTCTGCAGCAGTGCTGGCGCGAACGGATCGTCGAGACATGGTGGGCGCGGCAGGTGCCGTTTCCGCGCGATCGTCCGATCCACGAATTGATCCGCGTGCCCGAGCGCGCGGAGTACTACGCGGCGTACGGCGCCGCGATCTACGGTCTCGACGAGGCGACCGACGCCGCTCCGTACCGCGGGCTCGACGCGTTGAACGCGTTCATCGCGGGCGGACGCGAGTCGCGCCTCGGCGCGACGGCGGGTCCCGCGCTGGCGCGCGACGCGGCGGAGCTCGACGCGTTCCGGCGCGCGTACACGATCCCGCCGTTCGTACCGGCGACCGTTGCGTCAGGGACGGTCGTCCGCGCGGCGATCGGCGTCGACGGCGGCTCGACCTCGTCGAAGGCCGTGCTGCTCGACGCGCAGGGGCGCGTGCTGACAAAGCAGTATCAACTGTCGAAGGGGAACCCGATCGCCGACCTGCAGGAGTTGCTCGCGAAGATTCGCGGTTTCGTGACCGATCAAGGCGCGACGCTCGAGGTGATCGGCTTCGGCGCGACGGGGTACGCCGCCGACGTCCTCGAAGAGACCGTCCGCGCCGACGTGAACGTGGTCGAGACGGTCGCGCATCTGCGGTCGGCCGTCCAGACGTTCGGCGAGGTGGACGTCATCTGCGACATCGGCGGACAGGACATCAAGGTGCTGTTCCTGACGCACGGCGAGATCCGCAACTTCCGGCTGTCGAATCAGTGCTCGGCGGGCAACGGCACGCTGCTGCAGGCGATGGCGGATCAATTCGGCGTGCCGGTGACGGCCTACGCCGACACGGCATTCCAGGCGTCGTTGTCGCCGACCTTCAGCTACGGCTGCGCGGTGTTCCTCGACGCGGATCGCGTGACGTTTCAAAAAGACGGCTACACGAAGGAAGAACTGCTGGCCGGCCTCGCGATGGTCCTGCCGAAAAACGTGTGGCAATACGTCGTCCAGATTCCGCGGATGGCGGCGCTGGGGACGCGCTACGTGCTGCAGGGCGGGACGCAGTACAACCTCGCGGCGGTCAAGGCGCAGGTGGACTACATCCGCGCGCGCGTGCCCGACGCCGAGATTCACGTGCATCCGCACGCGGGAGAAGCCGGTGCGATCGGCGCCGCGCTCGAGGCGCTGCGCGTCGTGGCGCGCCGCGGCACGTCCACCTTCATCGGCATCGACGCCGCGATCCATCTCACCTACACCGCCAGAACCGACGAAGAGACGCGGTGCCGGTTCTGTCCGAACCTGTGCGCGCGCACGTTCATCGACGCGCGGACGCCGGACGGGCGCACGAGCCGCTACATCTCCGGATTCAGTTGCGAAAAAGGAACGGTGGAATCGGCCGAGGCGCTGAAGGTCATCACCGATCGCCGCAAGTCGCTGCGCGTCGCGTATCCGAACCTGGTCGATTACGAGAGCCAGCTCCTCTTCCGCAGTTTCTACCCGCCGGAGCCGCTGCCGGACGCCGGCACGCCGATCGACGACGTCGCCGTGCGGACGACGATGCTCGGCGGGATCAAGAAACGGGCGGTGCGGCGCGGATTTCAGCGGTCGTCCGCCGACGCCGCGCTGGCGCGCGAGCGGATCCAGATCGGCATTCCGCGCGTGCTCAACATCTACTCGACCGCGCCCGTCTGGCGCACGTATTTCGAGACGCTCGGCGTCCGGCCGGATCACCTCGTCTTCAGTGACGTGACGTCCGAGGAGATGTGGGCGGAGGGCGGCAAGTACGGCTCGATCGATCCGTGTTATCCGTCGAAGGTCTGCCAGGCGCACATTCACAACCTGCTCTTCTCGAAGCCGCGTCACGCCTTCGACTACCTGTTCTTCCCGTGCATCACGCACGTGCCGACCTTCGTGGTCCATACGATGGACAGCGCGTCGTGTCCCATCGTCGCCGGCGCGCCGAAAGTCATCCGCGCGGCGTTCACGAAGGAAACCGATCTCTTCGCCTCTCGCGGAGTGGAGTACGTCGATGGCGCCGTCACGCTGGCGGAGCCGCACTACTTCGCGCGGCAGATGTTCGAGATGTGGGGCGCGCGGCTCGGCATCACCGAGGACGAGAACGATTGGGCGTGCCGGCAGGGATTCGCGGCGCTGCGCGCGCTCGACGAGGATCTGCAGCGCCGCGGGCGCGAGATCCTCGAGCGGCTCGAAGCCGAGCACGCGGTCGGCGTGCTGCTGCTCGGCCGCCCGTATCACCTCGATCCCGGGTTGAACCACGGCGTCCTCGACGAATTCCAGGCGCTCGGCTATCCCGTGCTCTCGATCCGATCGCTGCCGAAGGATCCGGCGTGGCTCGCGCGGTTCTTCCAGGACGATCTCGCGCGCGGCTTCATCTCGTCGCCCCTCGACATCTCCGACGTCTGGCCCGAGAACTACTCGGCCAACAGCGTGCAGAAGGTCTGGGCGGCGAAGCTCGCGGCGCGGCATCCGAACCTGGTCGTGCTCGATCTCTCGAGCTTCAAGTGCGGGCACGACGCGCCGACCTACGGGCTGATCGATCACATCATCACGTCGAGCCGGACGCCCTACTCGGCGCTGCACGACATCGACGCGAACAAGCCGAGCGGGTCGATCAAGATCCGCGTCAAGACCTACGCGCACACGCTGGCGCGGCACGAAGAGCGCCTGCGCGATCTGGCGGCGGCACGCTCCGAGCTCGAGCGCCGCGTCGCCGAGAAACGCGCGCAACTGCTGCAGGCGCGCACCGCGACGGAGCCGCGCAACCCGACGATGGACCACGTGTATCAGGCGTATCTGGTGGAGGACCGGGCGTGAAGACCTACGAAGAGATCGATGCCGAACTCGCCGCGTTCGAACAGACCGAACGGCAACGCCTCGGCCTCGACGAACCGACCGTCGCGCACTGGCGCGATGCGAACCCGCAGCGCTTCACGCGCGCCGAGCGCGCGCACACGACGATCCTCTTCGGCGGCTTGACGGTCGCGCACGACGAGCTGGTCCAGGCCGCGCTCGCCGGCCTCGGCTATCACGTGCAGCCGCTCGACGTTCCCGACACCGACGCGCTGCGCGTCGGCAAGGAATTCGGAAACCGCGCGCAGTGCAATCCGACCTACTTCACGGTCGGCAACCTCGTGAAGCACCTGATCGATCTCCGCGACCGGCAGGGGATCCCGGTCGACGAGATCATCCGGACGCACGTCTTCTTCACGGCGGGCGCGTGCGGGCCGTGCCGCTTCGGCACCTACGTGACCGAATACCGCAAAGCGCTGCGCGACGCCGGCTTCGACGGCTTTCGCGTGCTGCTCTTTCAGCAACAGGGCGGCCTGCGGCAGGCGACCGGCGAGGACGCCGGCCTCGACTTCTCGCCGCGCTTTTTCATCGCGTTGCTGAAGGCGCTCGTGCTCGGCGACGTGCTCAACCTGCTCGGGTACCGGATTCGTCCGTACGAGGTCGACCCGGGCGCGACCGATCGCGCGCTCGCCGCGAGCAAAACGATCCTCCGCGACGCGCTCGCGCATCGCCGTCTCCTCCTCCCGGCGCTGTGGCGCGCCCGGCGCGCGCTCGCCGCCGTGCGCGTCCATCGCCTGCAGCCCAAACCGAAGGTCGCCATCATCGGCGAATTCTGGGCGATGACGACGGAGGGCGACGGCAACTACCGGCTGCAGCGCTTCCTCGAGAGCGAAGGCGCCGAAGTCGACATCCAGCCGGTCACCGCGTGGCTCCTCTACAACATCTGGGAGCACACGTGGGACACGCGGCGGCGGATGACGCTGCGCCGCGACGACGGCGGTACGTTCGGACTCGAAGGGACGCGGCCGCGGCGGAAGCTGTTGCTGCTCGCTGCCGCGGAACGGGCGCTGCGCGCGACGTTCGCCGGCTACGCGCGCGCGCTCGGCCTGCGCGGCTACCACCTGGCCGACATGGACGAGATCGCGACGATCTCGCATCAGTACTACGACAACCACCTGCGCGGCGGCGAAGGGCACATGGAGATCGGCAAGCTGATTCAACACACCGAGCAGCAGCGCTCGCATCTCGTCATCAGCGTGAAGCCGTTCGGCTGCATGCCATCGTCCGGCGTTTCCGACGGCGTGCAGTCGCTCGTCACCGCGAAGCATCCCGACGCGCTCTTCTGCGCGATCGAAACGACCGGCGACGGCGCGGTCAACGTCCAGAGCCGCGTCCTGATGGATCTCTTCAAAGCGCGCCGCAAGGCGCAGCAGGAATTCGACGCGCTCGTCGCCGCGTCGGGCTCCACGGTGGACGCGCTCGCCGGGCGCGCGGCGGCGCGCGGCGCCAGGCACGCGCTCTTCACGCCGCCGCATCGCGTCGCCGGCACCGCGGCCAACACGCTGCTCGCCATCGTCCCGCACCTGACGCCGCCGCCGCGCAACGCATCGCCGCGCACGGCGTCGCCGCCTGACGCCGCCGCAGCTGCCACGCCGCCGGCGCCGCACGGCCGTCTGAAATTCGAGAACGGCATGCTGCCGCTCGTTCGCGTCGGCCGATAATCTCGCTGCGCCGTTCGGCGGGTCGCGGTACTATGGCCGCCCGTGCGTGAGAGGGCCGGCGTCCGCGCCGCGCTTCGACGGTTTCCGATGGCGGTCGCGGCGATTGGCCTCGCCGCGTATGCGTCGATCTACTGGTGTCAGCTGAACGATCGCCCGATTCGCAGCGACGGCGTCAGCTACTACGAGTATTTGCCGGCGTGGATCGCCGACGGCGATCCGACCTTCGAGACGCTTGCGCGCGACTGCTGCGCCGGCTACGACGTCGAACAGCCGGTCGGCATCCACCGGTGGCCGGAGACGGGACGCTGGCTCGACGTGCATCCGATCGGCGTCGCCGTGCTGATGCTGCCGTTCTTTCTGGCCGCGCACGCGCTGACGTGGTGGTCGAATCTTCCGCCCGACGGATTTTCGCCGTACTACCAATACATCGTCGGCGCGGCAGGACTCGCCTATCTCGTCGCCGGCCTCGCGGTCCTGAAGCGCCTCTTGTGTCGTCACTTCAGCGACGCGATCGTGCTCGCGACGCTCGTCGTAATCACGTTCGGCACGAACCTGTTTCACTACGGCGTCTTCGACAGCACCTTCAGTCACGCGTTCTCGTTCTTCCTCGTGACGTCGCTCGTGCTGCTGACCGAGCACTGGTGGGCGCAGCCGACGTGGCGCACGTCGATCGCGCTGGCGTGCGTCGCGGGACTGATCGTGCTCGTGCGTCACACCAACGGCCTCTTCCTCCTCGTCGTGCCGCTCTACGGCGTCTCGCGATGGTCCGAGCTCGTCTCGAATGTCCGCCGCCTGGCGGAGCGCTGGCGCATCGTGGCGGCGATGGCACTAATCGCCGCGATGTGCGTCCTGCCGCAACTGCTGATCTACAAGTGGGCGACGGGACACTGGATCGTGAACGCCTATCCCGAAGGATCGTTTTCACTCGGGTCGTCACACGTGGTCGCCACGCTCTTCAGCACCGAACGCGGCCTTTTCTTCTGGTCGCCGCTGCTGCTCCTTGCGGTGGTCGGTCTCTTCGTCGCGCGCCAATGGGCGCGCGGGCTTGCCGCGGCCACCGTCATCACACTCGCGGTCGACACGTTCCTGATGGCGCACTGGTTCATGTGGGATCTCGGCGCCGGGTACGGTCACCGCGGCTACACCGACGCGCTCGGCCTGTTCGCGATCTTCATCGCGAGTTTCTTCGACTGGAGCGCGCGCCGGCCGTGGCTCGCGCGCGGCGTCGCCCTCGTCGCCGCGCTGCTCGTCGCGCTCTCCATCGTTCAAATGTGGCAGTACTGGGTCGGCATCATGCCGAACGAAAACACGACATGGGCACAGTACCGGGCGGCGTTTCTCCGCGTGCGCTGATCCGCGGCGTCGTGCTGGCCCTCGGCGCCATCGTCGTCGCCGCGGCCGCGATCTACCTGCACGATCCGCCGTGGGTCGCGACGCTCACGACCGGCTTTCGGCCGTGGGCCGTCGACGGCCGCGGCGAGCGGTTTCGGTGGACGATGGGGCGCGGGAGCTTCTTCGTGCCGAGCGACGCGACGGCGATGACGCTGAAGGTTCGATCGCACAAGCCGTTCCCGCCCAATCCGATCACCGTCGACGTGCGCGTCGACGATCGGCCGCTGACGGTGATCACCTTGCCCGATCCGCGCCATCCCGATCCCGACGATTGGGTCGTCGTCCAGCTTCCGCTGCCGCGCGGCCACACGTCGCGACACTTCCGGCGCGTCGATCTGCGCGTGCGGCACTGGCTCGACGGCTACTATCTCGGCGTGCACCTGGGCGAAGTCGTCGTCGAGCGTCCCTGAGCAGCGAGACGCGCGCGCGTTTCGACCGGACGTGCGCGCTGTTCCGCGTGGTGCGGGCTGCGCGGGCGCCAACAGCGTCAGGATCGGGGCGTGACCGGTCGCGGCGACGCGTGTCGGCGTCGCGTCGACGTGTGCCGCGTCATTGCGTTGACGCGACCACTGGTCGTCGCGGCGTTCCCGTGGGCTGCGGAGGCCGAACGCGACGTTGCGGAGGCGCGACGGGGTCTTGCGGGCGGGGAACCGTGAGCTGCGGGCGCGCACCGCGGGTTTGCGCGAACGATGCCGGGGGTCGGTGACGATGTGGAATGGAGGCGCCGCCCGGATTTGAACCGGGGGTCGAGGTTTTGCAGACGGTGTAGTGGCTTATCCCTGATCTGCGAGATTACGAATGATCCGCGATTTCATTGATCGAACCGCGACCGATTTCCTTCCGACTGGTCCGAGAATTCCGGGTATTTACGTGGGCCCAGGGACAGAACAGGGACAGTGAACGCTGGCCCTCCGCTCGCGCAAACAAAAATCGCCGCCAAGGACTAGCTCGTATGACGGAACAGCGAAAACGCGGCGACGCCCAGCGCGCCCACCGCGACCGCCAGCGCTGCGAGCGAATTACTAGCGAAAGAAGGAAATCAAGCTAATTGCGTATAGAACCGAGCACGGCAGCAGCGTCCACTAGAAGACCGCGGACCGAATCCCTGAGGGCTCCATGTAGCGTGAATTCAGCCGCCAATCTCATCGCTGAGTTGATGTCGGATGGTGGCGTCGTATGTCGGATGAACTCCTCGTCCAAGAGGACGAACGTGCTCATATGCGAGTCGAGGCGCTCTTCGAGGTCTCTGATCGCTCCACGGCGTAGTGCCAAGTCTAAGGTCGGTCGCGTGTGAAGCACCTCGCGCATCAGTTGGCCCGCTTCGCGATGCAAATGCGTCAGCCGTGACCGGATTTCACCAATGTCCATGTGAGTATCGGTGGGCATCGGATTACCTCAATCGACTGAAAGAGGCTCGTTTAGCCGCAGTCATTTTGCCGCGCAGATCGAGCGGGTGACAGTTCGAGCACGTGCCGTGCGCGAACCAACAGCCACGCTGGCGCTGCGCCACAGTCGAGCCGCCTCTCGAAAAGATCGCGCGGCACAATCGAATTCGCATAAGCGCGGAAGCACGCATGCCAGTGCTCTTGGCTATCGAACGGCGCGCCCACATCGGCGATTCCAGTGTCACCGCAGAATCCGAGATAGACCAGAACAGTCGGTATGCCGAGGCTCGCGAGTTTCCACGCAAACGCGACGCGGTTCGAAAGCTGATAGTGTGAATCGCGAGAGAGCGCAGTGTCGGCGTTAATGCCGCGCAACGCTGTGCATGCCTGTTCGATCGCGATACCAATCCGCTCGTGATTCGCGGCGCTGCCGATCGATGCGTGCTCATCACGCTTTTTTCCCTTTTCGTCTAGTTCGGGCGCATTGGCCTTCGCCTCCACCAAGATCAATCCGGACGTCCCCTCAATCTCGCACGCCATCGCGATGTCCCAATTCGGTGTGTTCGCGCCTTTTTCATAGGTCAGCCACCACGAGCGGAGCGTCGACCACAGCCACTCGTTAGGCATTGCGGCTGGGCCGAAGGTATCAAGACGCGCCTCGTCCGGCGACGAATGGCCGACCGGCATCCACACCGAGTGGGCCGAAATGCGGCAGTTGACCGGCTGCACAAGCTGAAGTAGTTCAACGACGAACTCGGGACGACTCGTCCAATCGAGAACGTGCTTCCTGCTACCTCGATACATATTGTTCGATGCAGAGAATACCGTTTGACGCAGAACGAGTCGAATGCAGCGCAGGTTCAGGGAACGCAGCGCTCGGCGGCGCGAATCCGTTCAGTCCGAACGAATAATCCCACGCTTCTTCTTCTGCATCACCATCCTCGAACTTGGTACCGCAATGATCCGCCACGACAGTTTGCGGTTGACATATATCCGCGATCGGCGAAAGATCGGGATCGAGTCAACCGCATCAGGCGATCTGCGAGAAGCGGCGCGCAAACTCGCCGCAGCCGCGACCGACAGCCCGCAGCGGCGAGCGTCGGCACAATCTTGAACGTGACGACGATCTACAAATACCTGCCACAACGATACGCGGAGGCGTTCATCCTTCGCGGCGAGGTCTTGTTTCGGTCGATTCCCTACTTCCTAGCGTGCGAAGATGCTCGACGCGACGAGCTAGAGGGGACGCATCAATATGCTCCCGGTGGCTTAGATATCACGAACCACACTCGCGGCTTCACCAGCAGACTGCCGGGTTCGTCGATGCAATCCAGCGTCAAGCATCCGGATCAGGTGTTCATCTTTTGCGCGAGTCTCGTGCTCAAACCCGAACTAGCGACGAAGTTTTCAGCAGACGCGTGCATCCAAATTGCGAACGCCGAGATGCTCGCTGCGCGCCTTCGGGCGGTGCTACGTCGAACGCCACGGGTGAAGATGCGCACATTTCGCGCCCGTCCAGTCAAGTACTACGAGACTGCGAATCCGCCCGGAGCGACGTGGGCGCTTCCAGATGAGATCATCATGCACAAGCGGCAGCAGTTATTCGGCGATGAGGAGGAATATCGATTCGCGTTCAGCCTTAAGCGACACGTCTTCGATTTCGAGAACGCGAATTACACGATCGCGTCGGCTCGTCCTGCTCCAGCGGTTGTGAAGGGTTCCTATCCGGAAATGCTCGTTCGCGTCGGACCGATGACGGATTGCTGTCGACCCTTCACGTTCGACCAAGCGGCCGGATTTCGCGAAGCTCAAACCTGAAACTCTTTGGGAAAATCTGCCGGGATATTGCCGTACTGGACCGCCGCCTCACCCAATGTTTCGATGAGCGGTTCTGGAATCGCCGATGGATGCGGCCACAGGGCATAGTAGTGTCGAGAAGGGTCGGGTTCTCCAACCTCGCCGTACAGATGCGGCCGGTTCGTGAGGATGACAAGGTCGAACGCAGGTTTGCCGCGCTGTTCAGCAATCTCCTGCACAACCGCCTGCACGTGTGGAATCCACGTCGGCGCCTTCGTAGCGTCCTCAGGCGGCAGGTTCAATTCAACAAAGGCGACGAGCGGGTGATCTCCGCGCTTGTCGGCCGCACTCAACAGCAGGTCTCGAACACCCGGTCGGATGGATGCCATGTCGAACTCGCCGCGCATCTGGCGATGACGTGCCTTCGCTTCGACAGACATTTCAACACCGCTGGCGTGGTGCTTCGCAACGAACTCCGCGTGTTTCTTGCTTCCATCTGACTCGTCTTCGTACTCGATCTCACACCCCGCTCTGATGTACGTCGCTGCGACGAATAGCTCGTACCGCGCGCCCTGAAATTGATCGTGCTGGCAAAGTCGCGCGACCACTTCGTCTTGTAGCTTTGAATAGTTCCTCAGAACGTAAAGGTCATAGGCGAGCGTCAGAAGCGCAGACAGGATGCCGTCCTTGACCGCCGAAAGAAATCCCGTCTCGGGGTCCGGTCGTTGACCTCGCGAAACATCGACTAGGTGGTCGTGCCATTTGACGATCGGGTGCCGGTCGTTCGGACGCTTCGCCGACTCGGCTTCCCACCACTCCTGTCCCATCACGTCCTTGACGTAGAAGAACAAAAAGTCGGTGAAGTTTTTCCAGTTCTTGTCGTAATACAGTCGGTTTCCGACCGCGACAAATCGGTGGCCCTGAAACGTCGCCGCTACGACCGGCCGGACGTTGCCATATCGCTGCTGACGTAGTTGCTCGGCGTCGATGATCTTCCGGACCTCTTCGCGCATTCGTTGTTCGGCTTCTTCAGCAGCGCGCTTGTCCATCTATTCTCTCAAGCGACGCGACGCGACGCGACGCGCCGCGTCCGCCCCGCAGCATTTCTTGACCTTCCGGCCGCTGCCGCACGAACAGAGACCATTTCTTCCCAACCGACGAGTTCGATCACGCATCGCCGTCGAGCACAATTCGACAGGGACAAAACAGGGACAGTCGGTCGCCAGTGCCTGTTGAGAACTGGCGGTGAAGGGACACTTTCTTAGGAAAAGTTGGAGGCGCCGCCCGGATTTGAACCGGGGGTGGAGGTTTTGCAGACCTCTGCCTTACCTCTTGGCGACGGCGCCCCGGCTAGAAGTGTGGTCCGCCTTCGCCTTTCGGGCTCCGGCGCGTCAACTTTTCCCGCCTGACGCGAGGAAAAGTTGGAGCGGGAAACGGGATTCGAACCCGCGACTTCGACCTTGGCAAGGTCGCACTCTACCACTGAGTTATTCCCGCTCGAACTTCCAAAATTATCATCAAAGCCGGACCGAACGCAACACGCGCGCGGCCTCTTCGGGCGGCGTCGGGTTGATGTAGAAGCCGGTCCCCCACTCGAATCCGGCGACGCGCGTCAGCTTTGGCAGGATTTCGACGTGCCAGTGGTACACGCTCGCCGTGTCGTCGCCAAACGGCGACGTGTGCAGGATCAGATTGAAGTCCGGGTCCTCGAGCGCGCGATCCATCCGCTGCAGCAGCGGCTTCAACAGGCGCGCCAGGCCTTCGTATTCGTGGCGCGGCGCTTCCTCGAACCGCGCGGCGTGGCGCTTGGGCACGAGCCACGTCTCGAACGCGAAGCGCGGCGCGTACGGCGCGATCACGACGGCGTCGGCGTTCTCGAGGATGATGCGGCGGCCGTCCGCCAGATCCTGCTGGACGATGTCGCAGAAGACGCAGCGCTCTTTGATCTGGAAGTGGCGCCGCGCGCCGTCGATCTCCTCGCGGACGAAGTCGGGCACGATCGGCAGCGCGATGAGCTGCGAATGCGGGTGCTCGAGCGTCGCGCCCGCCGCGGCGCCATGGTTCTTGAAAATCAGAATGTGCTTCAGGCGGATGTCGCGCTGCAGATCGAGCATCCGTTCGCGATAGGCCCACAGCACCTGCACGATCTCCGCCTCGGACATCGCGGCGAGCGTGCGGTCGTGATGCGGCGTCTCGATGATCACCTCGTGCGCGCCGATGCCGTTCATGCGGTCGTACATCCCCTCGCCGGCGCGGTCGAAGGCGCCCTCGACCTGCAGCGCGGGATATTTGTTCGGCACGACGCGCACGTCCCAGCCGGCGCCGTTCGGCGCGCCGCCATTCTGGCGGTAGGCCATCACTTCGGGCGGCGTCATCGCCTCGTGGCCGGGACAGAACGGACAATGCTCGCGGCCGATGATCGCCGCGCGCTCGAAGCGGAAATCGTGAGGACGCTTCTGACGGTCGGTGGAAATGATCACCCAGCGTCCGGTGACGGGGTCCCTACGTAGTTGCGGCATCGAAAGCGTTCTGCACGATGTCGATCGACGGCTGGCCGGCGTCGACGCGCACGGAGACGACGTCGAAGCGGCACGGCACGCCGGTCAGGCGATGCCGCATCATATAGTCGATTGCGATCTGCGTCATTCTGCGCTGCTTGAGCCGCGTCACGGCCTCGGGCGCGAGGCCGAAGGCGTCGCCGTCGCGGGTCTTGACCTCGACGAACACGATCGTCACGCCGTCGCGCGCGACGATGTCCAATTCTCCCCCACGGCGGCGGTAGCGGCGGGCAAGAATTGCGTACCCGCGGCGCTCGAGCTCGCGGACCGCGAGATCTTCGCCCATTTTTCCGAGGTCGGTGCGCTGTCGGGTCATGGCGGAGGCGGGCAGCAAGATGTCGACCACCTGCGCGTGGGGGTCAGGTACGTACCCGAGATGTACCCGACACGTACCCGCGACGTACCCGACACGTACCCGCGGCGTACCCGGCACGTACCCGCGGCGTACCCGGCACGTACCCGCGGCGTACCCGGCACGTACCTGACACCCGCGACGTACCCGGCACCTAACTGACACCCGACGCGCCGACGCGCTACCGCGCGGCTTCGACCTCCGTCAGCGCCTCGTCGAGGATCCGCACCGCCACGTCCGCCTGCTCCTGCGTCAGCACCAGCGGCGGCGACAACCGAATCGCGTTCTTCCCCGCGCCGAGCACGAGCAGCCCGCGACGGAACGCCGCGTCGACGACGGCGTCGCGCTCTTTCGTCGCCCGCTCTTTCGTCTCGCGATCGCGCACGAGCTCGACGCCGATCATCAATCCGCGCCCGCGCACGTCGCCGACGAGCCGGTGCCGCGCCGCCATCGCGCGCAGCGCGTCGAGCAGATACGCGCCGACCGTCGCGGCGTTGGCCACCAGCCCGTCCTGCAGCAGCGCAATCGTCGCGATCGCCGCCGCGCACGACACCGGGTTGCCGCCGAACGTGCTCGCGTGCGCGCCGGGCGGCCACGCCATCACCTCCGCGCGCGCCATGGTGACTCCCAGCGGCATCCCCGACGCAATCCCCTTCGCCGTCGCGACGATGTCGGGCTCGACGCCGCTGTGCTCGATCGCGAACATGCGTCCCGATCGCCCCATCCCCGACTGCACTTCGTCGACGACGAGCATGATGCCGTACTGCGTCGTCAGCGCGCGCAGCCGCTGCAGGAACGTATCCGGCGCGACGATGTAGCCGCCCTCGCCCTGGATCGGCTCGACGACGATCGCCGCGACTTCGTCGGGCGACACGAGCTGCGTGAACAGTTGATGTTCGATGTAATCCATGCACGCGTCGACGCAGCTGTCGGCGGTGGCGCCGAGCGGAGGCCGATACGTGTCGGGATAGAACGCGTGATAGACGCCGGGCATCAGCGGCCCGAACCCGCGCCGCTGGATCGCCTTGCTCGCCGTCAACGACACCGATCCCATCGTCCGTCCATGAAACGCGCCGAGGAAGGCGATGATGTTCTGACGTCCGGTCGCGTACCGCGCGAGCTTGATGCTGGCCTCGATCGCTTCGGTGCCCGAATTGCCGAAGAACGTCCGGACGACGCCGGGGCCGTCCTGCTTTGCCAGCGGCGCGATCGCGGCGAGCTGCTCGGCGAGGCGCACCTGCGGCTCGTAGTAAAAGTCGGTGCCCGACATGTGCAGGAACTTCTGCGCCTGTTCGACGATGGCCTGCACCACCGCGGGATGCGAGTGGCCGGTGGACGTGACGGCGATGCCTGCCGCGCAGTCGAGGAAGAGATTCCCGTCAACGTCCTCGACCATCGAACCCCAGCCGCGCGCCATGACGAGCGGATAACAGCGCGTGTATGAAGGCGAGACGACGTGGCGATCGCGATCGATGATCGCCTGGGCGCGCGGGCCCGGGAGGGCGGTGACGAGACGAGGGACGGAGGTCAAAGTTACGTTCGACTTTTCACTTTCGCTTCCAGCGTGTGCCTCCGGCCGAGTCCTCCAGAAGCACACCGCGTGCCGCCAAATCGTCTCGGATGCGGTCGGCGGCAGCAAAATCGCGGCGGCGACGGGCGGTCTGGCGATCCGCCATCAACCGCTCGATCTCCTCGACCGGCACGGGCGGCTGTTCGTCCTCGGCGCGCCGCAGGCTGATCACCCCGAGCACGCGATCAAACTCCTCGAACGCCTCCCGGATGGCCGGCACATCGTCGGCGCCGACTTCGCCCGCGTCGATCGCCGAGTTGAGCGCGCGCACCAGTTCGAAGATCGCGCCAAGCGCCCCGGCGGTGTTCAAGTCGTCGGCGATCGCATCCGCGAACGCCTTGCGCGCGTCCGCGACGCGTGCCGCCGTGGCGGGATGCGATCCCGGCTGCGCGATCGTGTCGAGCCGCGCGAGAAAGTCGGTGAGGCGTCGCAGCGACTCTTCGTGCGCGGCCAGCGAGTCCCACGTGAAATTCAACTGCTTCCGGTAGTGCGCCGACAGGAGCAGCATGCGCACGGCCGACGGACGAAATCCCTTCGCGACGACATCGGGAATCGTGAACGTGTTGCCGAGCGACTTCGACATCTTCTGTTCGTCGACAATCAGGTACTCGACGTGGAACCAGAAGCGCGCGAACGGCTTCCCGGTCGCGCCCTCGCTCTGCGCGATTTCGTTCTCGTGGTGCGGGAAGATCAGATCGATCCCGCCCGCATGCAGATCGATCGTGTCGCCGAGCAGGCGCTGCGCCATCGCGGAGCATTCGAGGTGCCAGCCGGGACGGCCGGCGCCGACGCCGTACTGCGGGAACTCCCACGCCGGCTCCCCTTCGCGGTGTCCCTTCCACAACACGAAGTCGCGCGCATCTTCTTTGGTGTAGCTGTCGGTGTCGACACGCGCGCCCGGCTGCATCCCTTCGTGATCCAGCCGCGCGAGCTTTCCGTAGGTCGGCAGCGTGTTGATCTTGAAGTAGACCGATCCGTCGCTGCGGTAGGTATGACCGTTGGTGTCGAGCGCGTGGATGAGCGACGCCATCGCTGTGAGGTTCGCCTCGTCGGTCGCGCGCGGCGACTCCTCCACCGGCTCGAGCCCGAGCGCCCTGGTGTCGTCGCGGAACATCGCGATGTACTGGTCGGTGTACGCGCGCAGATCCATGCCGGCCTTCTGCGCGCCGACAATCGTGCGATCGTCGACATCGGTGAAGTTCATCACCTGCCGCACCTGATAGCCGAACAGGTACTTGAACGCGCGGCGCAGCACGTCGACGCAGACGAACGTGCGGAAGTTGCCGATGTGTCCGCGCGCGTACACCGTCAGCCCGCACGTGTACATGCGAACGGTGTGGCCGTCGAGCGGCTCGAACGTTTCCTCACGGCGCGTGAGGGTGTTGTACAGGCGCATCATGATCCGGCCGGCAGGGTCCGTGCCGTCTCCCAGGTTCGTCCGCCGCCAAACGCGACGCTAATTCGCAGCGTCCCGCCCATCGCGCGGAACCGAACGTCGCAGTGTTCGCGGCCGGCCGTCGCCCCGCGCGCCAGCGCTTCGTGCACGTCACGCGCGACCGCCTCGGCCGCCGCGGTGTCGAAGCCCACATACCGCAGCACGACGCGCGACAGATCCTGCAGCATCCGATCGAAGCGCGGCTCGTCGGACACGTCGAGGGCAAACAGGAAATCGTGGTCGGACACCGCGCAGCGATTTTATAGCGAAAGTCGATCGAAGAGCACGCGTGCGCGGTGGACGTCCGCGGCGATCTGCTCTTTGAGGGCCTCCACCGACTCGAACCGGCGCTCGTCGCGCAGCCGCTGCACGAAGCCAATGCGCAGCGTCGCGCCGTAGACGTCGCGGTCGAAATGGAACACGTGCGTCTCGACGACGGTCCGCCCCGAATCGTCGACCGTCGGCCGCACGCCGACGTTGGTCACCGACGGGTAGACCACGCCGCCGATGCGCGCCGTCGTCGCGTAGACGCCGTGCGGCGGCAGCAGCTCGTTCTCGGTGCACAAATTGGCCGTCGGAAATCCGATCGTGCGCCCGCGCTCGTCGCCGTGCATCACCAGGCCGTCGATGAAGTACTGGTGCCCGAGCAGCGCGCCCGCTTCGTCGACGCGCCCTTCGCTGACGAGCCGCCGCACGCGCGTGCTGCTGACGACGAAGTCCTTGTAGCGGACCGGATCGATCTTCTCGGCGCGGAACCCGTAGCGCGCCCCAAGGCTGCGCAGCAGCGAGAAGTTGCCGGCGCGATCGTGGCCGAACAGAAAATTCGCGCCGACCCACACCTCCGACACGTGCAGCCACTCGACCAGCACGGTGCGCACGAACGTCTCCGGATCCCATGTGGACAGTTCGTGGGTGAAGCGCACGATCGCCGCGCCCTGAATCCCGGCCTCGCCGATCGCCTCGAGCTTCTGCGTCTTGGTCATCAGCAGCGGCGGCGCCTTGTCGGGGCGGACGACGCGCGGCGGATGCGGATCGAACGTCATGACGACGGGCGTCGCGCCGTGTTCGCCGGCCACGCGTGTGACGCGATCGAGGATCTTGCGATGACCGCGGTGCAGACCGTCGAAGTTGCCGAGCGCGAGGACCGGATGGACCCACCGCGCGGGGCGCGGATCGTCGGGAAAATGGATGACGTCCATCAGACGGTCAGCACGAGGCCATCATAAGCCAACTCCATACCGGCCGGGAGTTGCGCGTTGGTCGCCGCGTGCGCGAGGTCGTGCGAGATGTGCGTGAAGTACGCGCGCTCGGCGCCGAGCCGCTGCACGACGTCGATCGCTTCGCCGACGCTGAAATGCGTCGAGTGCGGCCGATGCCGCAGCGCGTCGAGAATGATCGTGCGCACGCCGCCGTCGGCCGTCAGGAGCGCCCACGACGCGTCCGGAATGCGGTTGCAGTCGGTCAGGTACGCGAAGCGGCCGATGCGGAACCCGAGCACCGGGAGCTGCCCGTGCCAGAGCGGGATCGGCACGAGCTGCACGTCCTCGATCGCCCACGGCCCGGTGATCGCGTGCAGCACGAGCTGCGGCAGTCCGCCGCCGATTTGCTGCGGCGGATCGAACACGTACGCGAACATGCGGCGCAGGCTCTCGAGCGTCGCGGCGTCGGCGTAGCACGGGATCGCCCCCTTCTGCATCTGATTGAACCGCCGCACATCGTCCAGGCCCATGACGTGATCGGCGTGGTTGTGCGTGAAGACGATCGCGTCGACGCGGCGCACGCCGTACGCGAGTGCCTGCATGCGGAGATCGGTCGACGTGTCGATGAGAATCCGCGTCCGCTCCGTTTCGAGATAGATGGACGGCCGCGTCCGCTTGTCTTTGGGATCGGAGGACGTGCAGACGGCGCAGTCGCAGCCGATCGCGGGAACGCCGTGCGACGTCCCGCTGCCGAGCACCGTCACCTTCACGGTTCGATGATGCGGCGCTCGGACCCCTGCGCTTCGACGAAGCGCATGCGCAGCTCGTAGAGCACCTGATCGAGCACCTCGCGCTCCTCGGCCGTGAGATTGCCACGCGTCTTCTGCTCGAGCAGCCCGAGGATTTCGATCATCTGCGCGGCGCCGGCGAGGTTCGGTTCGGCCGGCTGGCCCGTGACCGGATCCGGCAGATCGCCGAAATGAATGGCGGCCGTGCTCGCGAGCGACAGCACGAACCCGGTGAACGACAGTTGCGGCTCCGACATTCCACTAAGATTAGCGCATGTCCGATGCGCCGCGCGCCGCAGCCGAGTTCACCCGCCTCGTCGACATCATGGCCACGCTTCGGGCGCCGGACGGTTGCCCCTGGGATCGCGAGCAGACGATCGACACGCTGAAGCCGTTCGTCCTCGAAGAGACCTACGAAGTGCTCGAAGCGATCGACCGTCACGATCACGCGTCGCTGTGCGAGGAACTCGGCGACTTCGTGTTCGAAGCGGTGTTCCTCGCGCAGCTCGAGGCGGAGGCCGGCCACTTCACGATCGCCGATTCGCTGCAGCACGTCGCCGACAAGCTGGTGCGGCGCCACCCGCACGTCTTCAAGCGCGACGAAGGCGAAGCGGCACTCGAGTCCGCGGGCGAGGTGCGCGTGCGGTGGGAAGAGATCAAGGCGCAGGAAAAAGGACCGAAGCCAAAGACGCTCCTCAGCGGCATCTCGCCGGTGCTGCCGGCGCTGCTGCGCGCGTATCACATCGGCGTCCGCGCCGCGTCGGTCGGGTTCGACTGGGCAAGAACCAGCGACGTCGTCGACAAGATCCAGGAGGAAGTGGACGAACTGCGCGAAGTGGTGGACGCCAGCGGCCCTCGCGACGAGCGACGCGCAGAAGAAGAAATGGGCGACCTGTTGTTCTCCATCGTGCAGCTCGCGCGTCAACTCGGGATCGAGCCGGAGACGGCGCTGCGGAAGGCGAACGACAAGTTCACGCAGCGGTTCACGGCGATGGAGGGTGCGATCAACGCGAGCGGGCGGACGTTTTCGGCGATGACGCTGGACGAGATGGAGACGGAATGGCGGAACGTGAAGTCAGCGACAGGTGTCGACCGGTGAACGTCGACACGGTCAGCGACGTTCCGTCCGTGTCAACGGTGACCGCCCCGTCCTGATCCGTCCGAAAGATCTCCGCGCCGCGTGCGCGATAACGCTCCAGCACCGCTGGCACGGGATGACCGAACCGGTTGTCGCGGCCGACGCTGACGACCGCGATCTGCGGACGCACCGCGTCGACGAACGCCTCGCTGCTCGACGTGACGCTGCCGTGGTGCGGCACTTTGACGAGGCGCAGCGCGGCGGGCGGCAGCGCGGCCGCGACGTCGGGCTCCACGGCTTTGCCGGCATCGCCGGTCAGCAGAATCGACACGCCGCGCCATCGCAGTTCCAGCACCAGCGAGTCGTCGTTGCGCACCTTCTGACGCTCCCACTCGGCGGGATGCGGCGATCGCGCGGCCACCTCGACGCCGTCGATCGAGACGCGGTCGCCGGCGTACACGTTGGCCCATCGCGCGCCGCCGCGCTGCGCAATCGCCCGCAGCCTCGCGAGCGGCTCGGATCGCGGAACGGGAATCCCCTCCCACACTTCGCCCGGCCGGAACTCGCGCACGATCGACGCCGCGCCGCCGATGTGATCGGGATCCCCGTGCGTCAGCGCGACGACATCGAGACGGTACGCGCCGGCGCCGCGCAGCACCGGCGCGACGACGCGATCGCCGACGTCGAAGGCGGACGAGAACGAGAGGCCGCCCGCGTCGACGAGCAGCGTCCGCCCGCGCGGAAAGCGCACGAACGCCGAGTCGCCCTGCCCGACGTCGATGAACGTGACGTGGAGCGCGCCGTCACCGCCTTCGGCGAGCCGCGCCGCCGGATCGGCGAGGATCCAGAACGCCGCCACGGCGGCGACCGGCGCCGCGGCCCGCCCGATGCTGCGCGATCGGCACGTCCACGCGAGCGCGCCGGCAACGTAGTAGGCCACGACGGCGGCGATCGCGGGCGGCGCAACGCGATACGTCACCGCAGGAGCGAAGCGCACGAGATCGGCGCTCCACACCAGGCCGGCGGCGCCGACGTACGCGAACCAGCCGGCCACCGCGGCGAGCGGACGCGAGACGAGCGCCAGCGGCACGACGAGCATGCCCGCGACCTGCGCGACCGCCATCAACGGAATGGCGACGAAGTTCAAGCCGAGTCCGGCGAAGGTGACGCGAGAGAAGACGAGCGCGCCCACCGGGAACAGCATTGCTTCGCTGGCGAGAGAAGCCAGGAATAACGGGAGCAACGCTGACGTCAACCACTGCCTGGCCTGCCACATCACGCGACGCGCGAAAGACGTTTCGTCGGACGCTGATTTCGTGTCTTGCGTCTGTTGCACTGCGTCGCCGTGATCCGCTGCCGCCACCGGCACGGCGACCACGATCGCCAGCGTCGCCCCGAACGTCAGCACGAACGCCGGATCGGCGACCGACAACGGATCCGCCGCCACGATCAGCGCGGCGGCCGCCGCGAGCGTGTTCAGCGGCGAGCCGCGGTGATCGATCGCGCGCCCGGCGAAATAGATCGCGGCCATCAGCGTCGCGCGATCGACCGACGCGCCGCCGCCGACCAGGCGCGCGTACGCGGCGAGCAGCGCGATCGCCGCCACCATCGCCGAACGTCCGAGCCAGCCGGCGACCCGAAAGCCGCCCAGCAACAGGCCGGCGAGGATCGCGATGTTGCCGCCGGAGATCGCGATCACGTGGTACGTGCCCGCCTCCTGCAGCTTGCGCTGGACGTCCGGGTCGAGGCCGGCGCGATCGCCGATGACGATCGCCGCCACGATGGCGGCGGCCTGCGGATCCCAGCGCGCGACGGCGTCGGCGAAGGCGCGCCGCGCGGACGCCCGCGTGGCGGCGAGCGCTTCGTCAACCCACGACCCGCGCGCCAGCACGTCGACGAGCGCGCCGCTCTTCACCGTTCCCACCAGGGTCGTCCCGCGCCGCGCGAGCGCGCGCTCGTTGTCGGGGACGCCGGCGTCGAGATAGATCGACGGACGCCGCAGCGTGGCCGGCACCCGCACGCGCCGCCCGGCGCGCCAGTCGCCGCTGCGCTCGCCGGCGATCGCGCCGACCACGGTCAGCGCGACGCCGCCGCCGATGTCGGTGTCGAGCGCGAGCGAGACGCCGGACGCGCCGGGTGACGCGTCGGCGCGAAGCGTGCCGTCCAGGACGAAGAACGCGCTGCCGCCTTCGGCCGCCCGCTCGAACGCGACGCGCAGCGGCGGACGCCACGCGCGATGCCAGGCGGACGCGGCGAGCGAGACGCCGCCGATAACGAAGATCGCGGTCGCGGCCGCGGCGACCACGCCAGGCGACCCGGCGCGCCAGCCGCCGTACACCACGAGGAGGGCGCCGCCCATCGCGACCGCCGCGAGGACGCGATGGGGATCGGCGAGCGAGAGACCGCAGGCCGCGCCGGCGATCAGCGCGAAGGCAGGAAGCGCGGCGACGGTGCGCATGGGATGCGCGCCGGCGGTGCAATCAGGCGACCACGCGGATCAGGGCGACACGCACGAACGCACGAAGCCGCACGAACGCGTGCGGAGCCGACGATCTGCGTGGTGATGTTCGTGTGTCGTCGAGTCGGAGCGGCGGGACGCCGCGGGCAGAAACTGCCGTGCGCTACGAGCGCGCGGAGGCAATTCCTGCGTAGTAATCCTGCAGCGCGCGGACCTCGAGTCCTTCCTGCCGCAGCGCTCGAATCGCCTGCACCGCCGCGGCGGCGCCCGTCAGCGTGGTGATGCACGGCACCTGGTGCATCATCGCCGCGCGCCGCACCGTCCGATCGTCGAAGAACGACTCGCGCCCGAGCGGCGTGTTGACGATCAGATCGACCTTGCGGTTCACGATCTCGTCCGCGATGTTCGGACGTCCCTCGTTCACCTTGTAGACGACGTCGACGTCGAGGCCGTAGGCGCGCAGATAGGCGGCCGTCCCGCGCGACGCGATCAGGCGGAACCCGAGCTGCGCGAGATCGCGCGCAATCGGCACGAGGTTCGCCTTGTCGTCGTTGTTGACGCTGACGAACGCCGTCCCGCGCTCGGGCAGCCGCTGGCCGACCGAGAGCTGCGCCTTGGCGAACGCGACGCCGAAGTTCGTCGATCCGCCCATCACCTCGCCGGTCGATTTCATCTCGGGGCCGAGAATCGTGTCGACGCCCGGGAAGCGCACGAACGGGAACACCGGGCTCTTCACGAACACGCCCGAGACCTGCAGATCCTCGGTGAGTCCGAGCTCCGCCAGCGTGCGTCCGGCCATCACCTTCGCCGCGATCTTCGCGAGCGATACGCCGGCGGCCTTCGACAGATACGGCACCGTGCGCGACGCCCGCGGGTTCACTTCGAGCACGTACACGACATCGTCTTTGATCGCGTACTGGACGTTCATCAGCCCGACGACTTTCAGCGCGCGCGCGAGGCGGCGCGTGCAGTCGCGGATCGTCTGCAGATGCCGTTCGGGGCAGATGAATGGCGGGACGACGCAGGAGCTGTCGCCGGAGTGGATGCCGGCCTCCTCGATGTGCTCCATGATGCCGCCGATGACGACGGCGCCGGTGGCGTCGGCGACGGCGTCGACATCGAACTCGAACGCGTCCTCGAGGAACTTGTCGACGAGGATCGGATGCTCGGGCGACGCGTCGACGGCGTGCGTCATGTAGCGGTCGAGCGCCGTCGAGTCGTACACGATGGCCATCGCGCGTCCGCCGAGCACGTACGACGGCCGGACGACGACCGGGAAGCCGATGGTCGCGGCCGCGGCGTGCGCTTCCTGACGCGACGTGGCGGTGCCGCTCGCCGGCTGCGTGATGTCGAGATCGGCCAGCAGCTTCGCGAAGCGCTTGCGGTCCTCCGCGAGATCGATCGAATCGGGCGACGTGCCGAGGATCTTGACGCCGGCGTCCTGCAGCGCGAGCGCGAGCTTCAGCGGCGTCTGGCCGCCGAACTGCACGAGGCACGACACCTCGCCGCCGGCGGAGCGCTCCATGTCGATCACCGCCATGACGTCTTCGAAGGTGAGCGGCTGGAAGTAGAGACGGTCGGCGGTGTCGTAGTCGGTCGACACCGTTTCGGGATTGCAGTTGATCATCACCGTCTCGAGGCCTTCTTCCTTCAGCGCGAAGGCCGCGTGGCAGCAGCAGTAGTCGAACTCGATCCCCTGGCCGATGCGGTTCGGTCCGCTGCCGAGGATGACGACCTTGTTGCGCGGATTCGGATTCGCCTCGCACGTCGGCTCGTACGCGCTGTAGAGATACGGCGTGAACGACTCGAACTCGGCCGCGCAGGTGTCGACGCGCTTGTAGACGGGCGCGAGCGCGGCGCTGCGCCGCTTCTCCCGCACGGCGCCCTCGCTCGTGTTCATCGCGAGCGCGAGCTCCTGGTCGCCGAAGCCGGCGCGCTTCATCCGCCGCAACTGGTCCGCGCTCAGCTTCTCCACGCCGGCCGAGGCAGCATCGCGGCGCAGCGCGGCGATCTCGGTGAACTGCCGCAGGAACCACGGATCGATCTTCGTGATGTCGTGGAGTTGTTCCACGCTCCAGCCGCGCTGGATCGCGCGGAACAGATCCCACATCCGCCGGTCGTTCGGAATCGCGAGCCGCTTGCGCAGCGCGGCATCGTCTTCGGCATCCATCGCCGACGGCGCGAACAGCAGGCCGCTGCGCCCGAGCTCGAGCGAGCGGATGCCCTTCATGAACGCTTCCTTGAACGTCCGCCCGATCGCCATCGCCTCGCCGACCGATTTCATCTGCGTCGTCAGCGTGCGGTCGGCCTGCGGGAACTTCTCGAAGTTCCACCGCGGGATCTTGACGACGACGTAGTCGATGGTCGGCTCGAAGGAGGCGGGCGTCAGGCGCGTGATGTCGTTCGGGATCTCGTCGAGGTGATAACCGAGCGCCAGCTTGGCGGCGATCTTCGCGATCGGGAAGCCGGTGGCCTTCGACGCGAGCGCGGAGGATCGCGACACGCGCGGGTTCATCTCGATGACGATCATCCGCCCGGTCTTCGGGTTGATCGCAAACTGGATGTTCGACCCGCCGGTCTCGACGCCGACGCGGCTGATGATCTTGCGCGCCGCGTCGCGCATCCGCTGATATTCCTTGTCGGTCAGCGTGAGGATCGGCGCGACGGTGATGCTGTCGCCCGTGTGGACGCCCATCGGATCGATGTTCTCGATCGAGCAGATGACGACGAAGTTGTCGGCGACGTCGCGCATCACCTCGAGCTCGAATTCCTTCCAGCCGATCACCGACTCTTCGACCAGGATCTCGTGGACCGGGCTGAGCTCGATGCCGCGCTCGGCGAGGTCGCGGAACTCCTCGATGTTGTACGCGATGCCGCCGCCCACGCCGCCGAGCGTGAACGAGGGCCGGATGACCAGCGGGAAGCCAAGAGTCCGCGCGAGCTCCATCGCCTCGGACAACGAACGCGCGACGCCGCTCTGCGGCACATCGAGGCCGATCTCGCGCATCGCGTCCTTGAACAACTGCCGGTCTTCCGCGACCTTGATCGCCTTGATCGACGCGCCGATCAGCTTGACGTCGTACTTGGCGAGCACGCCGGCGGCCTCGAGGTCGACGGCGAGGTTCAGCGCGGTCTGGCCGCCGACGGTCGGCAGCAGCGCGTCGGGCCGCTCGCGGGCGATCACCTGCTCGAGCACTTCGACGGTGAGCGGCTCGACGTACGTTCGATCGGCGAGCTCGGGGTCGGTCATGATCGTCGCCGGATTGCTGTTGACGAGGATCACCTCGAGCCCTTCCGCCCGCAGCGCCTTGCACGCCTGGCTGCCCGAGTAGTCGAACTCGCACGCCTGCCCGATGACGATCGGGCCCGAGCCGATGATGAGGACGCGTTTGATGTCAGTTCGCTTCGGCATCCGTCTAGCGCCCCTCAATGAGCTGCAGGAAGTCGTCGAAGAGATAGTCCGCGTCGTGCGGACCGGGCGACGCCTCCGGATGATACTGCACGCAGAACACCGGCCGATCCTTGTGACGCAGCCCTTCGACCGTCCCGTCGTAGAGATTCAGATGCGTCACCTCGACATCGCCGGGCAGCGACTGCGGATCGACAGCGAAGCCGTGGTTCTGCGACGTGATCTCGACCTTGCCCGTCTCGAGTTTCTTCACCGGGTGATTGCCGCCGCGATGGCCGAACTTCAGCTTGAACGTCTTCCCGCCCATCGCCAGCCCGAGAATCTGATGACCGAGGCAGATGCCGAACACCGGCGTGTTCGACGCGACGAGCTGCTTCGCGTTGTCAATCGCGTACGGCAGCGCCGCCGGATCGCCCGGGCCGTTGCTGAGGAACACCCCGTCCGGATTCATCGCGAGCAGATCCGACGCGGGCGCCGTCGCCGGGAAGACGCGGACGTCGCATCCGTGCGCGCTCAGCCGCCGCAGGATGTTCCACTTCATCCCGAAGTCGTACGCGGCGATCCGCTTGCGCGGACCGGCGGCGCGCGCCGGCGCGATCCCGAATTCGTCCGGATCTTCCTCGCGCCAGTCGAACACCGCGTCGGTCGTCACCTCTTTCACGAGGTCGGACCCTTCCATCGGCGGAATCGCGCGCGCGCGGTCGACGAGCGCCTGCGGATCGAGCTGCGATCCCGTCGCGATGACGCCGCGCATGACGCCGGCCGACCGCAGCTTGCGCGTCAGCGCACGCGTGTCGATGTCCGAGATCGCGACGATGCGGTTGTCGACGAGATAGTCGCGGAGCGTGCCGCTCGCGCGCCAGTTGCTCGCCATCGGCGACTCGTCACGGATGATGAAGCCCGCGACCTGCGGCCGGCGCGACTCGATGTCCTCCGGGGCCACGCCGTAATTGCCGATCTCGGGGCACGTCATCGTGACGATCTGACCGGCGTAGGAGGGATCGGTGAGGATCTCCTGATAGCCGCTCATGCTCGTGTTGAACACGACCTCGCCCGACGCGACGCCCTCGGCGCCGGCCGCCTGGCCGCGAACCCACGTGCCGTCTTCCAACGCCAGCACAGCTTCCATCACAGCTAAAGCTCCGTAATTAAAAATGAAAAATGAAAAATGAAAAGCAAGATCGACCGTCTTTCATTTTCATTTTCATCTTTCATTTTTCATTCTTCATTTCGCTATCGTTCCAGTGAGGCGGTGACCTTGTTCTGTTCGCTCGCGACCACGCGCACCGACGACGTCCACCGCCGGTAGCCGTCGGATTCGAGCCGCACCGCGTGCTCGCCCGCCGCGACCGACGGCATCGCGAGCGGCGTCGTCCCCACCAGTTTGCCGTCGACGAAGACGCGCGCGCCGCTCGGACGCGAGTCGACGTACAACGTGCCGACGAACCGGCCCATCGTCCCCGGCGTCGCGGGCTCGGGCGTCGCCGCGGCCTGCGCGGCGCGCGAGGGCGGCGCGACGCGCTCGCGCGCGAGCGGCAGCGTGAGCGACTGCGACGGCCGTGCGCGCGTGATGACGACACGCTGCTCGACGGCGGCGTATCCGTCGCGCGTCACGTGCACGCGATGCGCGCCGGGCGCGAGGTCGCGCACGACCGCCGGCGTGACGCCCGCGTCCCGCCCGTCCACGGTGACCTTTGCGCCGGCCGGCGTCGACCGAACGAGCAGACGACCCGGCAACGCGGCGCTCTCGGCGGTCGCGGCGCGCGAGTCGGGATTCGATCGCGGTTCGGGCGTCTGTCGCGGTTCGGGCGTCGCGACGCGCGGCTCGGGAGCCGGCGCCGCGGGCACCGCGGTTTCGGTGAACTCCTTGCCAGCCGGCGGCGTCGCTGCGGGCCCGACTACCGGCGGAGTGGCGACGGACGCCTGCCGGCCGCCGACGCCGTATCCGGCCGCGAAGCCGACGGCGATGCCGACCAACAACGCGAGCACGAGCGGCCACACGGCGGAACGCGACTGCTCGATCGCGGCCGCGAACACTTCGTGCGGGACGGCGGACGGCGCGCCGGCTTCCGACGGCACGGCGGGGACGACGATGTTCGGCGGTTCGTCCGCCACGTGGTCGGCGGCGGTGAGGTGCGGGCCGGCCTCGACGTCGGCGAACCGCCGCTCCTCCGCCGCCGCGAGCGGCAGGTCCGGCACGATCGGCTCCTCGCGCAGCACCGGCTCGGGCAGCGGCGGCAACTCGACCGGCACTTCGACATCGGCGCGGTCCGTCAGTTCCGGCTCGTCGAGCGGCAGCATCGGAAGCACCGGCGCCGCCGGCGGTCGATCCTCGTCCGTCTTGCGCGGACGCCGCCCCTTCCGGCTGTCGACGGTCGACTGACCACCGTCGACGCCGGACGGTTTCAGCGTCACGTCGGGCCACGCCTGCTTCAGCGCCTCGACGAACTCGAGCGCCGTCTCGAAGCGATCGGCGGGCTGCTCGGCCAGTGCGCGTGCAAACGCGTGACGCAGCGCGCGCGCGTCCGCGCCGGCGACATCGCCGAGCACGTCGACCGCCTGATCGCCCGCGCCGGCGACACGCTTGCCGGTCAACAGTTCGTACACGATCGCCGCGAGGCTGAAAATGTCGGCGGTCGCGGCGCCGGTCCAGCCGCGCGCCATGTCGGCGGTCACCATCTCTGGCGCTGTGTACGGGCGGCGCACGGGAACGGCGACGCCGACCTTCTGCAGCGCCTGCGCGACGCCGATGCCGGTGACGCGCGTGTCGTCGGGCGACAAGAGCACGTCGCGCGGATGAAGCGCGCCGTGGCGGACGTTGACGACGGCGGCGAAGTCGAGCGCGCCGCCGAGCTGCGCCGCAACGCGAAGGGCGTCGGCGGGCGGCGCCGGCCCGTACTCGCGCACGGCGAGATCGAGCGACTCGGCCGCGACGTACTCCTGCGCGAGGTAGGCCGCCACGCCGCTGATGCCGGTCGCGAGCGCCCGCGCGATCGCCGGATGGTTCAGATCGGCCGCGATGAGCTGTTCGAATTCGCTGACGAGCTGATGCACGCGCTCGGGCGGCAGATCGAGCTTAAACAGTTTGACTGCAACGAGCCGCTCGTGTTCCGCGTCATAAGCGCGGAAGACCGGGCCCAACGTCCCTGCACCGACTTGATGAAGAACACGAAACGGTCCGAACGCGTCTGGAGGCGCAGTGCCGGCAGGTTCCGTGTGCAGCGAAGGACTCCTCAGTGTGGAAGGATGTCTAAGTGTAACATGGTTGACACTTTCCGCGACGCTGGGACAGAGTAGGTTTTCCCTGTGCAGGTCAACTCGCCGAAGACGTCCGCGCTGACCGACGAGTCCTCCGTGCGCATTCCGGTCGACGTGCGCCGCTTCCCCTGGATCCGGCGGCTCGCGGCCGACTACGCGTACGATTTCCGCAGCGTCGCGCCGTTTTTTTCCGGCGATCCCGCCGATCAAAACGCCTGGGCTGATGCCATCCGCCGCACGCAGGCGCACGAGCGCCGCCGCGCCGACATCGCGGCCGTGCTCGCCTCGCAGCAGGAGCGCCGGGGCGCGCCGCCTCGGGCGCGCGAAGCCGCGCGGCTGCTCGCCGATCCGCGAACGGTCGCGATCGTCACCGGCCAACAGGCGGGGCTGTTCGGCGGACCGCTCTTCACGCTGCTCAAGGCGCTGACGGCGCTCAAGCTCGCCGATCAGGTGTCGCGCGACCATCACGTGCCGGTCGTGCCGATCTTCTGGATCGACGCCGAAGATCACGATTGGGAAGAAGTGCGGTCGTGCACCGTGTACGCGGCCGAGCTGGCGCCGCACACCGTGTCGCTGCCGCCGCGGCCCACCGCCGAGCCCGCGCCCGTCGCTACCGTCGTCCTCGACGACGCGATCGCGGCGACGCTCGCCGATCTCGAGGCGGTGCTGCCCAACACCGAGTTCAAACCCGATCTGCTCGCGGCGCTGCAGCGCGCGTATCGGCCCGATGTCGGCATGGCCGACGCGTTCGGCATGTGGCTCGAGCACGTGCTCGGCGATCGCGGTCTGGTGGTCTACGATTCGTCCGACGCGGCGTCCAAGCCGCTCGTGAGCCGCGTTTTCGCGCACGAGCTGTCGCATCCCGGCGAGACGGTCAAGCGCGCGTCGCTCGCCGGATCCGATCTGATTGCGCGCGGCTATCACGCGCAGGTCCACGCGCAGGACGAGAGCGCGGCGCTCTTCCGTCTCGACGGCGGCCGCCGCGCGATCAAGAAGCACGACGGCCGCTTCCTCGTCGGCGAAGAGCCATTCGCGCCCGACGCGCTGCTATCGCAGGCGACCGAGCGGCCGACCAGCTTCAGCCCGAACGTCCTGACGCGGCCGATCGTTCAGGACACGATCTTTCCGACGATCTGTTACGTCGCCGGACCGAACGAGCTCGCGTATCTCGGTCAACTGCGCGGCGTCTACGAGCACTTCGGCGTGCCGATGCCGCTGATGTTCCCGCGCGCAACGGCCACGCTGCTCGACTCGCCCGCCATGCGCTTCATGACGAAGTACCGGCTGCCGATCGAGTCGCTCCAGGCGCAGGACGAAGCGGCGCTGAACGAGCTGCTCCGCTCGCAGATTCCGCCCGCCGTGGAAGACTCGTTCGCGCAGGCGTCTGCCGCGCTCGAGCGCGAGATGCAGCAGCTCATCGCGGCGATTCCGGCGCTCGATCCGACGCTCGAAGGGGCGGCGCGCTCCACGCTCAGCCGGATGCAGCACGATCTCCAGAACCTGCACGGCAAGATGATCTCCGCGGCCAAGCGCCGCGACGAGACGCTGCGCCGGCAGTTCATGCACGCCCGCGCGCTCGCCTTCCCCGGCGGCCACGCGCAGGAACGGACCATCGGATTCATCTCGTTCCTGAACCAGTACGGCCCGGCGCTCGTCGATCGACTGGACGAAGAGCTTCCGCTCGATCTGGGCAGGCACTGGATTGTCAGCATCTAAGAACCGAAACACCCGAAGAGGCGTGGGATTGGTGGCTCGGAGCTGGACGCAGCTGCGTCTCCTGTGGCGTCGCCGATGGTTCCGGTATGCGGCAGCGGCCGCGGCGGTGCCCCTCGTCGTCCTCTGTTTTCTGGCCGGCTATTACTGGGTCAGCTTCGGACGCCTGATCGACGCGCGCCTGCACGGCGAACGCGACACCGTGCTGCCGCGCGTTTTCGCCCGTCCGCTCGAGCTGCGGCGCGGTCAGTTGCTCACCGATCGCCAGTTGATCGATCGCCTCAACGATCTCGGCTACGCGCAGCGCCCCGCCATTGCCAAGCCCGGTGAGTTCACCACCGGCCCCGGCGTCGTCGCGATCGCGCCGCGCGGATCCGAATTCCACGGCAAGATCGCGCGTGTCGTCTTCCAGCGTCAGACGACGCCGGACGTACGGACGGCGTCGAGAAAGCCGGCGCCGCCGCGTCCGGCCGATCACGTGCTCGCGCTCGATCTCGGCAGCCAGCCGAGCGAGCGGCTGACGCTCGACGCGCCGGTGCTGACCGCGCTCGGCAACGCCGCCGAGCGCGAGAAGAAACGGGCGGTCGCGCTCTCCGTCATCCCGCCGCGGATGGTGCAGGCAGTCCTCGCGATCGAAGACCGCCGTTTCTACGAACATCCCGGCGTCGACCCGATCGGCATGATGGGCGCGGCGTTCTCATATATGACGGGACGCCGCACGTATCTCGCGGGCGGCAGCACGATCACGCAGCAGCTCGTGCGCAACGTGTTCCTGCCGAAGTTCGGCATGACGCTGCAGGGCGCGCGCGAGCGCTCGCTGCGCCGCAAGGCGCTCGAGATGTGGGTGTCGGTCGTCCTGACGCAGCGCGCGTCGAAGGACGCGATCCTCGAGATGTACCTGAACGACATCCCGCTCGGGCAGCGCGGGTCGTTCGCGATCTACGGCGTCGCCGAAGCGTCGCGCCTCTTCTTCGGCAAGGACGTCGTCAACCTGACGCTCGCGGAGGCGGCGACGATCGCCGGCGTCATCCAGTCGCCGTCCGCGCTGTCGCCGTTCACCAATCCCGCGCGCTGCAAGGAGCGCCGCAACATCGTCCTCGGCGCGATGGTGGAGTCGGGCTACATCACCGAAGACGCCGCCACGCGCGCGGCGCACGAGCCGCTCGCGGTCGTCCAGCGCGCGCTCGAAGCCGAAGCGCCGTACTTCGTCGACTACGTCGGCCAGACGCTCAACGATCAATATCCCGGCCTCACGACGACGACGAATGCGGCGGTGGATGTGTATACGACGCTGGACCTGCACCTGCAGCGGCTCGCGCAGGACGCCGTCCGCGAGGGGCTCACCCACGTCGATCAACTGCTGTCGCGGCGCAAGCGGAAGGGCAAGGCCGAAGCGGCGCTCATCGCGGTCGATCCGAAGACCGGCGAGATCCTCGCCTTCGTCGGCGGCCGCTCCTACAACCAGTCGCAGTACGACCGCGCGATCGTGTCGCGCCGCCAGCCGGGATCCGTGTTCAAGCCGTTCGTCTACCTCACGGCGTTCGAGCAGGCGCTCGCGCAGGGACGCACCGACGTCACGCCGGCGTCGATCACGAACGACGAGCCCGAAACCTTCGAGTTCGACGATCAGGTCTGGACGCCGGAGAACTACGAAGGCACCTACGACGGCGCGATCACGTACCGGCGCGCGCTCGCCCACTCGCGCAATCTCGGGACGATCCACGTCGCCGAGCAGGCCGGGTACGGCAACATCGCGAACCTGTGGAAGTCGCTCGGCGTCGGCAATCCGCCGAAGCCGTATCCGTCGATCACGCTCGGCGTGTTCGA